>ERZ1740059.1959-NODE-1959-length-10267-cov-6.035155_pt1 | contig 10267 bp, 9 predicted proteins | sample MGYA00581744_ERZ1740059 | MGnify/ENA primary metagenome ERZ1740059 (study PRJEB43018, sample SAMN04849738) | marine metagenome | isolation source: floating plastic debris | place: Pacific Ocean | collected 2008-08-28 | study: EMG produced TPA metagenomics... | reverse complement strand
TTGGTAGTCATAATAATAATGGTATTCTTAAAGTTAGCTGTACGACCCTTATTATCTGTTAGTCGTCCTTCATCTAATACTTGCAATAAAATGTTGAAAGCATCAGGATGAGCCTTCTCAATCTCATCAAGTAGTACTACTGAGTATGGCTTTCTTCGAACAGCCTCTGTAAGCTGGCCGCCTTCGTCATAACCCACATAACCGGGAGGCGCTCCCACCAGCCGGCTCACCGCATGACGTTCCTGATACTCTGACATATCAATTCGCATCATTGCATTTTCATCATTAAACAGGTATTCAGCGAGCGCTTTTGAAAGCTCAGTTTTACCTACGCCAGTAGTACCTAAAAAAATGAAAGAACCTATAGGTCTTTTGGGATCCTGAAGGCCGGCCCTACTCCTGCGAACCGCATCCGATAGGGCAGCTATCGCCTCCTCCTGACCAGCTACCCGCTTGCCTAGTTCTTTTTCCAAGTGCAACAGCTTTTCACGATCACTTTGGAGCATTTTTGATACGGGTATACCGGTCCATTTCGCTACAACTTCAGCTATATCTTCATTATCTACCTCTTCTTTCAATAGGGCATTGTCCCCATGAACATTCTTGACTTTTTGCTGAAACTCTTCTAACCGCCTTTCAGCCTCCACCAGTTTCCCGTATCGGATTTCAGCCACCAGTCCAAAATCTCCTGATTTCTCAGCTTGCTCAGCGTCTGATTTTAACTTATCTATATTCTCCTTTTCGTTTCGTATACCTTGCACTACGGATTTTTCATTCTCCCATTGTGCCTTAAGGTTATTACGTTTCTCAGAAAGCTCGGCAATTTCCTTGCTTAAAGTACGCTCCTTGTCTTTATCTTTTTCTCTGCGAATCGCTTCGCGCTCAATCTCCAACTGCATGATCCTCCTGTTGAACTCATCCAGCGCTTCGGGAAGTGAGTCCATTTCAAGGCGGAGCTTGGCAGCGGCTTCGTCCATCAGATCTATAGCTTTATCCGGCAAAAACCGATCAGAAATATATCGGTTGGACAATTCTACTGCCGAAATAACCGCATCATCTTTAATACGTACTCCGTGATGGAGCTCATACTTATCTTTAATACCCCTAAGAATAGAAATGGCATCTTGCGTGTTGGGTTCATCAATCATTACCAATTGAAACCTTCGTTCAAGGGCTTTATCTTTTTCCACATATTTCTGATACTCCTTAAGCGTAGTAGCGCCAATGGCATGCAGCTCACCACGAGCAAGTGCAGGTTTTAGCAGATTGGCAGCGTCCATGGCGCCTTCACCACCTCCACCGACGCCAATAAGGGTATGAATCTCATCTATGAATAAAATTATATGGCCATCAGAGTCCGTAACCTCTTTGCCCACCGCTTTGAGTCGCTCCTCATACTCGCCTTTATACTTGGCGCCCGCAACGAGCAGTCCCATATCCAGAGATATCAAAATTTTCTCTTTTAGATTTTCGGGCACATCGCCATCTACAATCCTCTGGGCCATACCTTCGACAATTGCAGTCTTACCTACACCGGGCTCTCCCAACAAAACCGGGTTGTTTTTTGTACGCCTGGACAGTATTTGAAGTACCCGCCGGATCTCATCATCCCGACCTATCACCGGATCTATTTTACCGGCATTAGCCAGTTCATTAAGGTTTTTTGAATAGCGCTCTAATGAGCGGTATTTTGATTCAGCGTTTTGATCTTTCACGGAGTCTCCACCCCTTAGCTCTTTGATAGCCGAGATCAGCGCCTTCTTCTCAAAACCTACATCTTTCATTAATGAGGCTACCATCTCCTTACCTTCTAAAAGACCAATAATAATATGCTCGACAGCTATGAACTCATCATTGAATTGCTTCAGCTGTTTTTCTGCCGACTGCAGCGCGGCGGCGGCGGCATTGGAAAGATAGGGCTGCTGACCACTGACTTTAGGATATTGATTTAATATTTCTTCCAATTTAGATGAAAGCAATGTCTTGTTTAAGCCCAGTTTTTTTACTAAATAAGATATGACATTCTCATCGATCATCAGTAGCGCATTTAGTAAGTGTCCAGGCTCTATCGCCTGCCGCCCCAATGAACCAGCTATGTCCGCTGCTTTCTGGAGCGTTTGCTGTGATTTAATTGTGTATTTGTCAAAGTTCATGTCTTAATTCCTCCGCGTGTATTTGATCAAATTATAATCCATAGAGATAAAATTGTCATATTCGGAAATTTTGACATATCATTTAGTTGATTAGAAACAATATCAGGTCACATTGTCATTGCTTAACTTAATTCATTTACCTTTTACCTTATTTTTTTTACCTTTATTGTTTAGTCGAAATTGTAAATAACGGAGTCATGAGAATAATCTTTAGTGCGTTCATTTTGATACTATTAAGTGTAAGCACTACCTTATCACAAAATACTTTTAAATGGCCTGAAGATGAAGCTACAGCTAAGGAAAAAGTGGCGCTCTATACTGACGCACTAAAAGGTAAGAAGTATTTAGAAGCCACTGAACCCCTGCAGTGGTTATTGGATAACGCCCCCGATCTAAATCCTTCTATCTACATCAATGGTATTAAAATCTATGAAGCCTTGGAAAAAGCCGAAACAGATGAAGCAAAAAAATCCGAATACCAACAAACAGCCCTTCAACTCTATGATGACCGTATCAAGTATTTTAACGATGAAATAAACGTACTGAACCGAAAGGCATTTGCGGCATATAAGTTTTACAAAAGGATAAATCAAAATATCAAGAGTTGTACGACTTGTTTAAAACTACGGTTGAAAAAAGCGGTGTAAAGCTAAATACTAATTTACTTGTGGCTTATATGGATGTAGTTCGCAGGTACAACGCGGCCACGAAGTCCTTATCCGATGAGCAAGTGCTAGATGAGTATGATATTGTCTCAGATATTATTGATCAGAAACTAAATGCCGGCCAGGACAAGGCCAAATACTATAAGCAAAAAGATAAGGTAGTTATGCTACTTACGGGTTTGGTGACTGTAGACTGTGATTTTATAGAAAATAAACTTGGTCCAAAGTTAAAAGAAAAGCCTGACGATACAGGGCTTGCTAAAAAAATAATGGGGTTGTCACTAGCGGGTAATTGTAGTGAGACTCTAATATTCCTTGATGCTGCCAAAATTGTTATGGTTGATGAACCGGATTTTGGTATTGCTAAAGTCATTGGAATACGAAGCGCTGCCAACGGAGATTTTGAGGCCGCCATAGACTATTTTAATCAAGCGGTAGATCTGGCGCCGGACAATTCGAAAAAAGCCGATGTATATTATGAAATGGCCTCCCAGTTTAGTAAAAAAGGGCAAAAATCAAATTCCAGAAAGTATGCGCGCGAGGCTTTAAGTGCGGATCCGTCCATGTCTAAAGCGTACACTTTAATCGGCAATCTCTACATGAGTAGTTTTGATGACTGTAAACAATTGAAAAGTAAGGTTGATGACAGAGCAATATATCTTATTGCCTATGACATGTACCAAAAAGCAGGTAATACAAGAGGAATGAAATCTGCGGAAGCGCAGTTCCCATCAATTAGTGAAATGTTTGAACTGGATCTAAAGGAAGGACAATCAATAACAGTGGGTTGCTGGATCAACCAAAGTACAACTTTAAGAAGACGTCCTGAATAATTATTATAGCTTCTTGGTCCATATTTCGTCAATTAGGAGCGTATTAGGTTCAGAACCCGCCGAATCTAATTGATAAACCTGCCCGGTATGTTTCCAATTATTTGGCTCTAGTTTTGCATCTAATTCAGGGCTAGTACCCACTATGCCTTCGCCTTTTGGATAGCAAGTTTGAATGTTCTCCACATACACTCCGGATTTGTTGGTATAAGTGCCACTGGCAGCAGCCATAACTTCATCCCCTTCAGTGTTGTACTTGACCCAAACAAAATGTGAAGGTGAGAATAACTTTATATTGCCAACAAATGCAGGATATTCGCTTCGCAATGAGTCCGTATCTGAAGCTCTGTAAGATTCTAAATTACACGTTCCCATAAGTGCATTATCACCAACATCGGTACTCACTTTTTCCCATATTTCCTCAATCTTTACCGAATCCACTGCTGCCATTTCACCAGCATCTATGTCAAATTCAAATTGCTTAGCATAACCGTTATGATGCCAGAGTCCTTTGTCGTCTATTTCCACATCAAAGGGGATAGACTGGCCTAACTCTGAAGAACCAGTAGGTAAAAAGAACTTTATGTCCTCGGTGTAGGTATTATTTTCAAAGGAATAGGTGCCTCCGCCAATACCGGCAAGATCGTCCTCTGATTTTTGATATTTAATCCAAGTGAAATCAGTAGGCGTCACATGCTTCTCATATATAAAGTCGTCAGAATAGCTTATCCATTCGGAACCACCATTGGCATGATCTATATATTTAATTAGTCTCCACGTACCAAGAAGGGCATCTTTAGAAACAGGTTTTTCTTGCTTCTCAGTAGCACAGCCAACAAACAAGACTGATAATACAACGAGAACAATGAAATTACTTCGCATGATTGTAGATTTAAAGTCGTGGTAACGAATTTCAAAATAATTTACAAGATTTAATCCTCGAAATCAAATATTCACAACTCTGCTTTCCTATGGCCAGAATTAAAATCAGCTTTCCTGTAGACTTTATTTTCAAAACCAAGATCACCATCAGGGTGACAGATGTTAACTATGGCGGCCATGTAGGAAATGACAGTATTCTCAGTATTATGCACGAGGTTCGACTCCAATTCCTCAAACATTTGGGCTTCAAAAGCGAAGTTGATATTGATGAAAATGTAGGCCTTATCGTGGCCGATGTGGCTATCCAATATAAGACACAAAGCTTTCATGGCGATGAGCTGGAAATAAGGGTTGCAGTTCAAGATTTTAATAAATATGGTTTCGATATGCTCTACCAACTCATTAATGTCCGGTCAGGATCAGAAGTGGCCGTTGGTAAAACCGGGATAGTCTGTGTGGATTATACGGAAAAGCATGTCGTACCCATTCCCAAGGTGTTGCTTAAACAAATTTCTTAGTTGCTTAATATCGAAATAATAGGATAACCGCAAAACTTCTTCATGATAGCACATCTAAGAAGCTGAAATAATTACTTAAAAGAATTCAATGAAGGGTATTACTACCAAAAAGCGACGGAGATCCTCGAAAAATTGTAGCTAAATATATTTTTCCACATCGCTAAAACTAATAGCCTGGCCTTCGCTAATAATCTTAAGCCAGGAGGCCACATAATCAAGTAGATCACTTTCGCCTCTGGAACGAATGTACTCCGTCATAAGCTTAACGTGCATGATAATCCACATGCTCGACATCATCCGCCTGGATATCTCGTAGCGGTTTTCTCCTTCCATGTTAATATTGAGACAGAATCCTATACGTGCAAGCTCTTTATACACCTCCTGAAGCGTGGCGCACTCTATTTCATTTGAACTGTAGGTGATACTCTTCATGAATTTAATGAAAGCCTCAGCGGTCAACTTCTCACCTTGCCCAGACAAAAAGGACTCGATCTTATCACAGGCCTCGCCGCATTCTATTCTCTCATCATCCGTTTTCAACACAACTGGATATTCCATATGCCATTAATTCTGAGACAATAATAATTTTTATTAGTCAAATTTAATAGTGATGCTATCGCTTTGAACCGATAGCATCACCCTGAACCTTTGTAAGTTTGCCAAATGACAGAAATAATAGCCAAAAGAGACATCCGTCAACTGAGCCTAGAGCAACTTACAGAATACTTCCTTGCTATTGGCGATAAGGGCTTTAGAGCCAAACAGGTGTACGAGTGGCTGTGGAAAAAGTCGGCCAAGGATTTCGACCAAATGACCAACATCTCTCTGGAAACACGTGAGAAATTGAAGGCTGAATTTGTGATTAATCATATCGCCGTTGATGAAATGCAACGGAGTGAGGATGGTACCATTAAAAATGCTGTGAAGCTCTTTGACGGGGCTACTGTAGAGTCTGTGCTTATACCTACGGATAAGCGAATCACCGCCTGCATATCTTCTCAGGTAGGTTGTAGCCTGGATTGCCATTTTTGCGCCACAGCAAGGCTCAAGAGAATGCGTAACCTAAATCCCGATGAAATATACGATCAGGTTGTGGCCATTAAAGAGCAGAGTGAAAGCTTCTTCAACCGGCCGCTAACAAATATTGTGTTCATGGGTATGGGCGAACCCCTGCTAAATTACCATAATGTAATAGACTCCATCGATAAAATTACCAATCCAAAGGGACTGGGTATATCACCAAAACGCATCACCTTATCCACTGTGGGCATCCCTAAATTGATAAAGAAAATGGCCGATGACAGCGTCAAGTTTAACTTGGCTATCTCGCTTCATAGCGCTGTCAACGATACCCGCTCTAAAGTAATGCCTATTAATCTAAAAAGCTCTTTAGAAGATTTGGCCGATTCACTACAATACTGGTATCATAAAACCAGGAAAAAGGTGACCTATGAATATGTGATATGGCAGGGTATCAATGATGAGGAGGAAGACGCAAAAGCATTAGTTGAATTCTGCAAAATTATACCTGCGAAGGTGAACATTATAGAATATAACCCTATAGATGAGGGTGAATACCAACAAGCTTCCGATGAGGCGTTAGGCATGTACGTAAGGCTCCTGGAAGAAAATGATATTGTTGTAAATGTAAGACGCAGCCGGGGTAAGGACATTGATGCCGCATGCGGGCAGCTAGCTAACAAAAATTGAGAAATTATTTCATATTAAACATTACGTCCCATAATAGGATTATAAAAAAGATAAAACCTTCCTTTTTAGCCTTCTAAGCGACATTTAGCTGCTGGCACTACTTTGGCAAACTGACTTTCCAACCAAAACGAAAGTCATGGATAAAAGCCAATCACATATCAAAAACCTGATCGTACTGGCCTGCGCGGATGGAAAGATACTGGATTCAGAGCTGGACATAATCACTAAGAAAACTCAAGAGTCGGGCATATCGCTGGATGAACTTGAATCTTGGTTAAATAATGCTTATGAGATAGTCCTGGATATACCTCAAGATGAAGCTGAACGCGAAAAGCACCTTCTTGATATGATAAATGTCGGTCTCTCAGATGGTAAATTCTGCCAAAGTGAGTATGATCTCTGCAAAATGATGGTTGAAAAACTGCCGTATTCGCATTTAAAGGAGTCGATGCTTTTCGCTATGCGAAAAGCCAAGCTAAAACAACTTGTGAACAAAACAAGGCAAACCGGTCTAAGCCGATATGAACAAGAGGGGCTTAACAAAGCCGCTAAAGATGCAGGCATAAGCGTTGATGAACTAGCTACCTTGCTTTCAGAAGATAGTAAGCGAGAGTTTAAAGAGAAGAGAGCTACCTTTTTTGACGATCCGCTTAGCGATGTCCCTGTTGAAGATAGTAAAACTGAAAGTAGCTGGAAATGGAAATAAATTACTTTTTACTCGCGTTAAAAAGCTTCTGCTTTTCTTCTTTAGATAAGCTTTCATATCCTCTTTCGGAAATCTTGTCAAGGATAGTATCAATTTCATCTTGTGACGTCGTGCCCGTTGAACTTCCACCGGTGCGGGGTGTTGATGCCCGCCTGGAAGTTTTTCTGGTTTTATCACGCTTATAACTCACCTTAATATTTGGTGATTTCACAAAAAAGCTTTTGACGAAGTTCATTAAACTAATTATCCATTTCCCCCAGTCGCTTCCTTTTTGAAGATTAGTAATGTGTAAATAGCCGATCAAGGCTCCTCCCAGATGTGCCACATTACCCCCTGCATTTCCACCTACCGAACCTAAAAATGATAACACAATATAGAAGGCTGCAATATATTTTATTCTTACCGGCCCGATGAAAAGTAGGTGAAAAGTGTAGTTAGGCAACAATGTGGCTGCCGCCACCACAACCGCATAAACAGCGGCAGACGCTCCCACCATTCCTGAAAACCCTGTGCGCTCCATATAAAATGGAATCAGGTTATAAACCAATAAATAGGCTAAACTCCCGGCAAGCGCCCCTAAAACATACAGAATAATAACCCTATCACTTCCCAGGTATTCAATAATCAATTTAGCAAACCAATAAAACACAAGCATATTGAACAGTATATGAAATATACTCCCCAAATCATGTGCGAAAGCATAGGTGATGATAGTCCAAGGCCTGGTTAGAAACTCTGAAAAAACCGGCGGTATGCTAAACTGACTGTATACAATACCAAAAATGCCTTCGAACCCAAAGAGCATGGAAAAGACATTTAATAAGCCTAAAAATAGAAATACAACTACGTTAATTATAATTAACTGCGTATGGGCGCTATTTGGCCTATTGAATGCGTTCTTAAAATCGTCTTTTATACTACCGTACATAATCAATTAATAAAACTGATTCCTATCCTTCTTCCAAATCTGAATCATTATAAAGGCAAATACCATCCCGCCTAAGTGCGCAAAATGAGCTGTGTTATCTTCAGCTCCGGCATTTAGTCCTGAATACAACGCTATCCCTCCTAAAATCAATACCAGGTACTTTGCCTTTATAGGAATGGGCGGTATTAGTAACATCAATTCCGTATTTGGGAATAACAGTCCAAAGGCCATAAGGATTCCATAAATTGCTCCGGAAGCTCCTAGCATCGAACCATAGTTCCACTTTATATCTAAAAGTTGACCTGCATAATCTATGCTTAAGCCGCGTAATCTTTGGTTATCAGGCTCCTCTGCATATCTATCAATAAAGTCATATATCTCGGGTTTTATCCCATCATCATTATTAGCAATTAACCTATTAAACGATTCGGGGTTTGGATCAGACAGATAGACCTCTACCTGGTTTCTTAATTTTGACACCTGTACATATTAAATGCCGTAGTATAAAAAGCAAGCCCCGATCCCTGTTACCATATAAAAAATCAGAAACTTTTTTGGCCCCCAAAATTGCTCTAGTAGTGGTCCCAGAAATATGAGTCCAAACATATTAAAAAGAATATGCGTAAACCCGCCATGAGCAAACATGTAGGTCACAAATTGATAAGGTGCAAAGTTCTCCGAACCAAATTTCCATAGTGAAAGTATACCTGTAACGTTCACCCCTTGCAGGAGGCTTTGCAAAAGATAAACGACAATATTTATGATCAGCAGATTTTTAACTACTGGAGTAAGTCTTAACATAATTTAGTTGAAATAATTTTCAATCGTGTTCAAATCTATAATCTGAAAGGTCTTTCGGCCATCTGGGGTATAGTTAGGATTTTCACAACCAAACAGCTGATCGATTAACATACGCATTTCTTCATCCATCAGTTGTTCAGATTTGGTCAAACTTGTTCTTTTAGCCAGCGACCTTGCAAGGTTTTCCCGCACCGGTATCGAAAGTTCTGATTTATTCTTTTTGAACTGCTCCAGTAATCCTTCAAATACATGTTGTTCATTCATTTGCGCCAAATCTGTTGGCATCCCTTTTACCAAAAAATCGCATTTGCCAAACGGCTCTATCATAAATCCCAATGCCTTAATTTCCTTCTCCATATCCATAACGAGCGAGGCATCTTGTTGGTTTAATGTAATGGTCTGCGGAAACAACGATTGTTGTGAAGCCCCACTATGCGTGTCCAGATTTGAGAGATAACGTTCAAAAAGTACTCGCTCATGAGCCGCTCTTTGATCCACCATCATCATCCCGGATCTTACCTGTGAAATGATATAGTGGTTGTGTAATTGAAAAACAGATTGGGCTTGCTTAGGAAAGACAGTTTCTGTTTTTTCATTTAGCTTACTGTCAAAAGTAAGTGTCAGGTCTTTCTTTTGCTCATCTTTCAGACTTTCCAGATTGAGTTTCCCCTCGTTTTCATCAAAAAGCTTTTCCCAGTGTTCGGTATTTGACTTTTGTAGAGAAGTACCTCTGAACTGACTATAGTTCTTATCCTTAATGGTCTCACGGGAAGCACTGATTTTTTGGGTAATGTTAATATCTGCATCAAAGTCAAGGGCAGGTGTGAAGTTATGACTTGCAAGAGCCTGTCTTACAGCAGCTCTTACTACAGAATATAATGTTCGCTCATCGTCAAACTTAATCTCCGTTTTTGTAGGATGAACATTCACATCTACATGCTTTGGGTCAATGTCGATGAAAAGCACATAAAAAGGAAAGTTTCCATCGGGTATTAAGCCTTCATAGGCGTTAACCACGGCATGGTTAAGGTAGTTATTCTTAATGAACCTGTTATTTACAAAAAAGAACTGCTC
>ERZ1740059.1958-NODE-1958-length-10268-cov-5.694605_pt1 | contig 10268 bp, 9 predicted proteins | sample MGYA00581744_ERZ1740059 | MGnify/ENA primary metagenome ERZ1740059 (study PRJEB43018, sample SAMN04849738) | marine metagenome | isolation source: floating plastic debris | place: Pacific Ocean | collected 2008-08-28 | study: EMG produced TPA metagenomics... | reverse complement strand
CCACTACCTCTGGCTTGCTCATCACCCACCGGCTGTTCCAGGGAAAAAACGACCTCGCCACGCAGACGTGTGGTGGCTGAAAATCTGTTGTCAGTCAAGATAGCTGTGCGAGTCTCTAGCACCTCAATCTGGTTTTCTAAGCTGGTTAGCTCCTGACTAAACGACGTCTGCAGTCGCTGAACAGTGGCCATATCGGCCTCAGAGACACCTCCTTCTGATATCAAAGCTGTCACTTCAGCCAGACACGTTTCTAAAAGAGCCGCAAACTCATAGCGAGTCATGGTGCGATCTCCCCTAAAAGTACCATCGGGGTAGCCAGCTATGCAGCCATACTGATCCGCCAGCCGCTGCAGAGCACCATAGGCCCAATCAGACGGCAACACATCAGATAATTCGTCTACTGAAATGGCTGCGATCGCGGCCGTTACAGTAGACGATCCTCCGTCAACAGCCACAAATTTCTCTGAAAAACTCAACTCAACTGAAGTTTCTTCACCCCGTACATCAGCCGCTGTCGCCCATCCCGTCCACACAACCTGTACGCCAAAACCAATGAGCGCGACAGTCCCCGCCCTAACGTATTGCCAAATATTCATGCAGTCCAACAAACAAGCCAATAAAGCTGAAGATTCTTTTTTGGCAACACATCCGCCTAATTGAGTTGCCTCAGCACATATGCTCCTACCCCAGCTTCTGACGAGTGTAATTGCTTAAAAGAGAAACTTCTCGCAGGTGGAGAATTATTTAGCAAATATTTGTTGTCTGACAGGTTGTCTCTTGACAATTCTCTTTTGAGAAGGTCAACAAGAGTATCTAACGGAAAACATCACCACTCTCTTTGTATCAACGTTAACACGGATGAAAAATCAGTTAAATCCTCATGGGCCAAACCGTATTTGACCCAACACCCATGCCAATGTAACCAACGCTACACGCATAAAACGCTTACTGATCTTTGCTCTGAATCGTCTAAATCAACAGCAGGAGTATCAGGAATCTAAGTCTAGGTCTTGTAAACATAAATAGGGCTTGCTGAAAAAGTCTAATCGGTCTTTTTCGGGGCTGAAACAACGCAAATAGGTTACTTTTTCAGGCTGCTTCGATAGATCGGTGCAAGGGTGAATCGGCTGAAACCCTTGAAAACTCGTTAAATGACCTTGCACTTAACTTCGATTTTATTAGCTGAAATCACCATATACCAGTGTTTCTGAGTTATTCAGCAAGCCCTAAATAAGGGCAGACATACTGCTTCTTTATCCTATAGACAACTCCTATAACAAAGCAGCCCCCGACGCTCTATGCATCGGGGGTTATTTAATGGGCAAACGCCTCTACAGGAGATAGTACGACTGCTCACGCCCTGGTGTGAAATCGTTTTCTGGCAAACATACTTACGCTATTATGTAACTAGTTACGCAATCAATTTTATATTTATGGATTTTTACCAAAAGGCCGGGAAAATGGCTTTAGGCAGTCGTTTGCGTCGCTTAGGTGAAAGACTACTAGAAGATGCGGCTGAAATATATGCTCTCTATGATGTAGGGCTTGATCCCAAGTGGTTTCCTGTTTTTTATGTGCTTTCTTCTGAGCCAGAAGCTTCGATCACAGGCATTGCTCAAACCATTGGTCACTCGCATCCATCGGTTAGCCAGATTGTCAAAGAAATGACCCAAACAGGGCTAGTAATCACCGACAAAAGTGAAAAAGATGCCAGGGTTAGTATCGTTCGTCTTTCTGAGTCAGGAAGACAGTTGATTCCAAAGATAACCGAGCAATACATTGATGTTGCTCAGGCAGTGGAATACTTACTTGCAGACACCCAATACAATCTCTGGAAAGCGATGGAGGAAGTTGAATTTTTGCTTGATGAAAAGAATTTCTTTGTCCGTGTTCAGACTGCTCGTAAGATGCGTGAGCAGCAGAAAATCAAAATTATTGACTATAGCCCAGAGTTTCATGAAGACTTTAAGCACCTAAATTATGCGTGGAGCGAGCATTACTTCACAATAGAAGACTCAGATCGTAAGTATTTAGAGTGCCCTGATGAAGAAATTCTGGAACCGGGAGGTCACATCTACATAGCTCAATACGAAGAAAAGGTGATTGGGACCTGCGCATTAGTCAAATTAAACAACACACGCTATGAGTTAGCTAAAATGGCTGTTGCAGAAACGATGCGTGGTAGAGGCGTTGGTTGGCTACTGGGACAAGCCGCTATCCAAAAAGGGCGTCAGCTAGGGGCAAAAACTCTTTATATAGAGAGTAATACCGCCCTAAAGCCTGCCATTCGGCTTTACCAAAAGCTTGGGTTTCGAAAGACTATTGGTCCATCTTCTCCCTACGACCGTTGCAATATTCAGTTAGAGCTACAGCTCTAGCCTTTAATGAACAAGCTGCCAGCATTGCCACTCCTCAAGAGTATTTGCCGTTGCTGATTTAAGGGATGAATCGATCGGCTAGCGATGCAATCTATCAGACCCTCTCAGACAAAATCATTCCGAGGCTCAGCAACGCCGTATTTTAGTTACCAGGTCCAGAGCAATTGCAATTTTTTAGGCTGGTACAGTCCTCAAATCACTAACGACAAGCGAGCATCTGTGACTAGCCCCAAGTCATATGGCTCTCATGCAGTAAGCCCCACGAAACTCACTACGGCACAGTGACGACCATCATATTGTAAAGAGAGATTGATCATAGTCAAAAATAGAAATGTCGTGGTGATAGCATCAGAATAACTCAGTCAGGCATAGTCACAAGCCATGCTGTTACTGATTTAGACCATACATTTCCCCGTCAAAAGCCCATGATGCCAGAATTTTACAGCTCACATCATTTCAAGGAGCAGCAACGACCAAACTGTCAGCACTTATTCTCAATGGATAAAATGAGAAACCAACTCGCAAGCTTTTTTACACTCACATTGACAAAAAATAATTTGGATAAACTGTTGATGAAACCTTAATAAATATGAACTTTCCCGGATTGTTTCTGTCAAGGATGACTGCAACAGTGAGTCTGTTGCATCGACTAAACAGAGTAGACAATTATGAGTCCCAGATTTTCACCAAAATTTACGATAGCCACCGCTTACCCCATGATGTTTTCTTCGGCGGATCTAAAGCACATTGAAACGGAGACACGTCGTGCCCTACTATCAGATTCGGCATCTTCCCTATTACCAGCCTCTGAGCCTTGCAATCGTGTTTTCTTAGATGCTATTGAGACGCCAACTGAACTATACCGCTGGGTAACAAAACGAAAATCTGAGCGACTGTGGACTCTGAGTCAAACAGAGCATCCTTGGGAAAATGACCCAGAAGAGTCCCCCAGAGAAGACCAAAAACGACCAGAAACCACCTAGGGCAACTGGCTATATTAGTAAACATAAAACATATAAGTTCTCTCTACAGTAGGTATATAAGGTTACTCAGTTAGTAAATCTATGATTTTAAGAGCAGAGTATTTAAAGCAATATCTAACGTAAGGGACAAGAGTTTTATCAGCTCCAAAAATTAGGCGTAGAGGCATTCTATGGGATACCTTTACGCCTTAAAACAGCCCTCTATCAGAACCGTCTATTGATTGCAATTTCTTCGGCTCCCTCTTCCATGTCCTCCTCTATTCCCATTCTCAATCTACAAAACTTTCTCCATGGTTCACCTACCCAGCGGCAGCACTTTGTCACTACTTTGGGGCAATCGTTAGAAACGATAGGTTTTTTTGCCCTAGAGAATCATGATATCGATGCTCAGTTAATTCGCTCGGCCTACAACGCAGCCACAGACTTTTTTACTCTGCCAGAAACCATTAAACAACGTTATGAACGGCCTGACATTCATCGGCAAAGAGGCTTTACCTGTTTTGGTCAAGAACATGCAAAAGATAGTACCGCACCGGACCTGAAAGAATTTTGGCATGTTGGACGGGAGAAAGAATTAGCCAATCCTTGGCCCGAAGAAGTGCCTCATTTTCAAACCTCGATGTCACGACTGTATCAGCAGTTAGAGCACTGTGCGATGCATGTGTTAAGAGCCTGTGCTGACTATCTTGACTTGCCAAATGGTTTCTTTGATGCAGAAGCCATCGAGGGTAAAAGCATTTTACGAATTCTGCATTACCCTCCTATACCAGAGAATATGGCTAGTCAAAGTCTCAGAGCTGCCCCCCACGAAGATATTAATCTGATTACGTTACTCTGTGAATCTACAGGTCCTGGTTTAGAACTGCTGCAAACAGACGGCAGCTGGCTAGCAATTGAGTCTTTACCGGGACAGATCATAGTCGATACAGGTGATATGCTCCAGGCCCTGAGCAACGGTGTGTTTAAAAGCACTACCCATCGGGTGATAAACCCTGACCATGGCCAGCCTCAAAAACAACCGATTGACAAAGCTGATTCAAAATTTTCGCCAAATGAGGATCACAGATTTTCCTTACCGTTTTTTATGCACCCACGCTCTGACTTTGACCTCACGCCGCTACCCAGTTGTATAAAGCGTACGGGCGGTCGACCGAAATTTCCATCACAAACAGCAGGCCAGTATCTAAAACAGCGCCTTGAAGAAATTGGATTGGCCTAAAGCCCCCCACAAAAGTAACTCATGGTAAAGGACAGCAACGCGGCATAATATATGTCAGTGCTTCCTATTTCTCCTATGGATATTGCTTCTGCTCTACCCGCCACTATCGTTACCCTACGTGAAGGAGTCGAGGCTGCACTGGTTGTTGGTATTGTCCTCGCGTGTCTTAATAAAGCCGAGAAAACTGATTTGAATCAGTGGGTTTTTGGTGGCGTGGCAGCGGGTGTGATAGGAAGCATCCTGATTGGCTCGTTTTTGGGTTTGGGGCTACGGCAATTGCAGGATGTGATGCCCAATGCCGAAGGACTCCTAAAGCCAATATTAGGTATTCTGTTTGGCAGCGTTGCCATCATCATGTTGAGCTGGATGCTTCTCTGGATGACTCGTCAGGCTCAATCTTTAAAAACAGAGCTGAATCGGACGGTTAAAAGTGCCCTTGGCAATGAAGCTGCAGGGTTAAGTATTTTTAGCCTGGTTTGTATTGCTGTTCTCAGAGAAGGGTTTGAGACTGTTTTATTTCTATTTACTCAATCTCAAACGATGATAAATAGCCTGTTTGGTGTTGTTTTTGGGCTGTTTGGGGCTGTACTTATCGGCTTTGGACTATTTAGATGGGGTATCCGTATTAATCTAAAGCTGTTTTTTCAAGTGATGGGAGTATTGCTGTTACTAATTATCTCAGGCCTGGTGGTTTCAGTATGCCGGAACGTTGATATCACCTTTGCTATCTTGAGCCAATTAAATAACCTGTCAGTAGATTTGTGCTTTGGGTTTGGTCAGTCTTGTGTATTAGGGCCAATGATTTGGGACACGAGCCAAAGTTTGCCCGATAAACAATTTCCAGGGGTAATCTTAAAGGTTTTACTGGGCTATCGCGATCGCATCTATTTAGTGCAGCTGCTGGCCTACGCTGTATTCTGGCTAGTTATTGGCAGCCGATATTTCCGCACATTAAACCAGCCAGTCAATCAAAGTTCTCAGCCTAAACCAGTTTCTCCGCCAGCCTAAACGATATTAAACTTTCACATAAACAACGTTTAATAACAAACTTTAGTCCATGCCTAGATGTCGATGAGGTTTGAGTTCTGAATTTTGAATAACAAATTCACTCACCCAAACCTGCTCGTCTTCAGTTAGGAACTTCTAGGGCTACTGTCAGAATCGCTCTGGTCTAACAGACGCTCAAATCGATCCTTAGACCATCGGTCCGCCGCGTAGGAAATAGCGCTGATCTCAGCTAGCCTTATCAGCCACACGGTCCGCTGGTAAGGATCATCTGGCAGCTCATCATCTTCGTAACCTTCCGCGACATCCACATCCACCACTTCTACATAGTCGCTATCTAAATAAATAGGGATACCGACCAGTCTTGTTCCTGGCATTCGAAACCAAACTTCACTACCAGTGTGGAGAGCTTCTTCTAAGCGTTTGTAGAGCCGTGTTTGTCTTGGAGCTTTGCAGGCGCGGGACTCTGATTCATGCTGGATGAGCGGTCGAGGGGTATTTTGCATGCTTTTCTCCTTTTGGTCAATACACAATGCCGTACACGTACCACCTACTTGTTCAACACAGATTGTCAAACTTATCTGAGCAAGCGGTTTTAGAGCTGGACATCTGGCATATCTCTACCTAAGGGACACCTCCTTATTGAGTAAAAGAGCAAGCGAATAAAGCCACTTTAGTGGCTTATCTGAAAATTAAACCGAGTACATATGGTAAACAAGCATTTCACAAAGAATGCCCAGGTTTACCAACCACAGAACCTTTCTAGGTAGTCTACATCATAGCAATCTAGACAAGTATGCATACAATCAAGAGATTCTGATGGGCTGTAAGCAAACTGTGAAGTCGTTGGTTTAGCGTCTGCTGTAGAGCAACATTGAGGCGTCGATTAGCTCTGCTTAACTCGCATTAGGGGCTGACCAAACTCTACAGGCTCAGCATTTTGGACTAAGATTTCCACAATCTCACCCGAGACCTCAGCTTCTAATTCATTCATCAGCTTCATGGCCTCGATGATGCAAACAGTTTGTCCAGGCTTAATCCGATCGCCCGCATCTACAAACGGTGATTCATCAGGACCGGGCGAACGATAAAAAGTCCCCACCATCGGAGAGGTGATCTCATATAGATCAGAGGTGCTAGCAGGTGGTGCCGCTGGCTCACCAGCAGTAGCAGCCGTTCCAACGCCCCCCGCTGCTGGTGCTGCTGCCACCGTTGGGGCCATAGACGACTTAGAGACTGCGGCTGCAGATACGGCCGCATCAGACGATAGCACCACCGCCTGACTAGGGGCCGTCGCCTTACGCAATGTGAGCTCAAACTGAGGATTTTTAAGCGTCAGCTCCGCGATATCTGTTTGGTCAAGCGCGGCAACTAGCTGACGAAGCTCACTAAAATCCAAATCCACGTTTACAACTCCAAAAAATGATGACACAACTAACCGGCAGGGCCTAGCTGAAATAGAATCACTAGTCTCGACCGAGATAGGAATCGTTACGGGTATCAATCTTGATTCTTTCACCGATTGATATAAACAAGGGCACCATTACTTGTGCACCCGTTTCAACCGTGGCGGGCTTGGTCCCTCCAGTTGCCGTATCCCCTTTTACACCAGGATCCGTCTCAGTTACTTCCAAGACGACCGAGTTGGGTAAGTCGACTTCTAAAACCTGACCATTCCAGCGAAGAACGGTAACCTCCATTTCTTCCTTTAGATATTTCACCTGAGAGCCAATTTGCTCGGCCGAGAGCTGGGCTTCGTCATAGGTTTCCATATCCATAAACACATATTGCTCACCATCGCGATAGGTATGCTGCATTACGCTCTTTTCTAGGATAGCCTGGGGTAAAGTTTCCCCAGCACGGAACGTGCGTTCAACAACGCTACCGGATTGCACATTTTTTAGCTTGGTGCGTACAAATGCTGCCCCTTTTCCAGGTTTCACATGGAGAAATTCCACCACTCGCCACACGGAGCCATCAAGTTCAATACTAGTGCCGGTGCGAAAATCGTTACTAGAAATCATGGTGCTGGCAGACAGTAGGTTGATAGTCAGCGGTCGGCCCTTATTGTACAGCTCATCGGTCATTTCCCCGTATGGTTGTTATGTATGGTTGAACAGGTCAAACGGTGGTATAAATGCTGTCGGCAATACAAAAGGGGGTGGAACCGCACCAGGTCACTATCTGAGACGACCCACACTATGGCAAGATCGTGGAGGTTTGTCATGCCGTTGTCGTTAATTTCCAACTATGGCTCGTTATCAGTACAGCCTTCAGACCGCTCTTGTGGGTCTCCTAGGCGTCAGTTTTAGTTTTTTTCTTAGCCTGGGCTGGTTTTGGGTATCACCGGCCCAGGCAGCGCCTGTACTCTCTCTACCTGTAGCCTATCTCCCCCCAGGTGATGCGATTACTGACCCCAAGGCACTGTTGCGCTATTCCCTACCCATTGATAGTCCGGAAATTCGTAACGTTCAAGATAAATTGGAAGGGCTGAACTATGCTCTACGGACCAAGCAGTGGGGGCGAGCAAAACGGGAAATTAACCAAGCATCAAGACTACTTGGCCGTAAACGATCGGCAGTGTTAGAGGCAATTCCAGAAGAGCGTCGTTCGATGGCTGACCCCCTATTTGAAAAAATTGGCCATCAGCTAGACACGATGAAGGAAGCAGCGCAAACCAAAGATTTAGAAACTCTCTGGAGCAGTCGACGGGCCACGTTAGCCACCATTGGTGAGTTGGAATATTTGATGGTAAAGGGATTTCCCTACACGGTTCCGGCAGACTACGACACCTTACCGCAGCTAAAGGGTCGTGCCACGATTGAATTTACGACAAACGAAGGCCCTGTAACCGTTGTCGTTGATGGCTACAGCGCTCCGGTAACAGCGGGCAACTTTGTGGATTTGGTTGAACGTGGTTTTTATGATGGGATGACCTTTGACCGGGCCGAAGAAAACTATGTGTTACAAACGGGTGATCCGGAGGGGCCAGAAGCAGGGTTTATCGATCCAAAAACTAAAAAGTATCGGGCGATTCCCTTGGAAATCTTAGTTGAGGGTGATGACGTACCAACCTATGGAGCCACCTTGGAAGAACTGGGTCGTTTTTTAGAAAAGCCCGTTTTGCCGTTTAATTCCTTTGGTGCCCTAGCGATGGCCCGTCCAGAATCCGAGCCAGATGGAGGATCGTCTCAATTCTTTTTCTTTTTATTTGAACCAGAGCTAACACCAGCGGGATTAAATCTTCTAGATGGTCGCTATGCGGTGTTTGGCTACACCATTGATGGTCAAGATGCCCTCGATAAGATGGGTCGCCAGGGGGGTAAAATCCTCTCGGTTAAGGTGGTTGATGGGTTAGACAACCTGGTTGAGCCAAAGGTATGAGCCCAGCTGAGCTGACGGTCGCAGACCTAGGCGAGCATGAAATACTCAGACGATTACATCGCTACTGTGCCACCGTCGTAGGGGATGATGGTGCGGTGCAATCACTGTCTGCAGGTGAGCAGCTGGTGGTCACAACCGATGAGTTAGTGGATGGGGTGCATTTTTGCGATCGCACCCTGCCGGCTCGATATTTAGGCTGGCGAGCCGCTGCTGTCAATCTATCCGACCTTGCCGCCATGGGAGCCACGCCTATGGGGTTAACCGTGGGGCTTACCTTAACTCCAAGCACTCCCTGGGTATGGGTTGAAGCCCTGTATCAGGGACTAAACGACTGTTTAGAACACTACGGGGGAGCCATTATTGGTGGCGATCTTTGTCGAGGAGACCATCGTAGTTTGGCTATTACAGCTCTAGGGGTTGTGCCAACGCATCAGGTGCTCTATCGCCATGAAGCCCAGACCAACCAGACTCTAGTAACCACCGGAGTTCATGGAGCTTCCCGAGCTGGGTTAGCGCTGCTGCTAGGTGAGCTGGCGCTGACAGGTCCGTTAGCCGAGGAATGGATCAGGGCTCATCAGCAGCCGGTACCAAGGTTTGATGCGGTTGCCACGCTGCGTAAGCACCTGCCCGCTTCGGCAAGTGTCGCTGCAATGGATACCAGTGATGGTCTGGCCGATGCGGTAATTCAAATCTGTCGTCAGAGTGGAGTTGGGGCAACGCTGTTGCGATCGCGTCTGCCAATCCCACCAGGGCTTAGCGATAGGGTGGGAAAATCCACCGCTGAAAACTGGACACTCTACGGCGGTGAAGATTTTGAGCTGGTGCTGAGCTTGCCCCCGGAGGTGGCCACAAGGTTTGTAGAAACGCTACCCGGTAGCCAGATCATTGGCTACACAACCCTAGAAACCGATATTCGTTTAATTGACGATGTAGACCAAGCGCCTGATATAGAATTAACCCAAAACCAAGGATATCAGCACTTTGGATAGAGGCGACCGGAACCATAAAGCTGCAAAGACAGCCTTCTCCCCGTGCTCTGTCTTGCTTAATAGATTTTCCAGGCCTTCATCGCATACCCAAACGAACAATCATCTGGGTGCAAAATCTCAGCTAATATCTCCAGAGAATCGACTAATCGAGGGCCTGGTCGGTTGAAATAGTGATTGCCATCCACCAAAAAAATGCGTCCAGCTTTCACAGCGTTTAGATTTTGCCACGGGGAAAGCTGGGTCAGCGGATCGATAGCCTGGCGAGTTTGCTGTAAATCGTAGCCAAAGGGCATCACAATCAGCAAATCGG
>ERZ1740059.1957-NODE-1957-length-10269-cov-9.233014_pt1 | contig 10269 bp, 4 predicted proteins | sample MGYA00581744_ERZ1740059 | MGnify/ENA primary metagenome ERZ1740059 (study PRJEB43018, sample SAMN04849738) | marine metagenome | isolation source: floating plastic debris | place: Pacific Ocean | collected 2008-08-28 | study: EMG produced TPA metagenomics... | reverse complement strand
CAAGATTTCATACAAAAGCTAGCATCTGTTAACAGACCTTTGTTCGGCTGGTTTGGGTTGACTTTTACACGACTATTAGCGAAGACGTTACTTCCATCTGAAACACAGTGCAAAACAAAAACATAGCGCGAAACAAATAGAAGCGTGATCTAGACATGGCTGAGTACGGTTAACTATTGTGGCTCGGTGCTTTATAAGACAATAATTATTAGTTAAGCATAAGTAGATAAGAGTTATAGCGACAGAGTAAGTACAGTGCGAGTGAGAGACCACCATTCCACAGCCATCGAGAGAAAATAAGTAAATCAAAGCATGCGAATGTAACATCACTTTCACAATAACTTTTAATCATTGCCCATTTTGTAATATTAGTGTAATATTGCTGAACTAGCAAGCACAGAGCCAGACAGGCAGCTTTTTCACTTCATAATACATATACGTATATGCACACAAAATGACAGTGAAATGTGTGTTTTGTGTGCATGGTAAACAGTTATATGATTAATAATGTACAAGAATTACAACAGATATACTGTACATTATAGATACATTGAAGCGTTATTAAGCTGCCTGTCTGGTAGTTGTGAGCACTCTCTGTGATACTGACCAAGTTGTAAGGGCTCGAGGTCTTTTACATGCACTTGGGTTGAGTCGGCCGCGGCTATCGGCTGGCTGATTTCCACGTGACGTGGTGGGCTTGGGTTGAATGGTTTGGATGTGTTGCTGTTTTTACGAGAGGTAACTGCCACAGTAGGTGACTCCCGGTCCCGAGGAGTTATCAATGGCAGCATTGGTACTGCCTCTGGGTCAACTGCTGACGACCCACCATTACCTGAGCACACAAAGAGGATGACAAATCAAGAGCCCACGTAACTCACAATATGGTGGTAAAGGGTTTGATATAGGAGGTCTCACTCAGACAAAATGCAAATCCATAGTCTTATAACGGAGACATTGGTTCTGGTGGGTGTATACAGTATAATGACATGACAATCTTCCCAAAACAATCAAGCACACTATGAGGGATGCTAAGAGGGAATTAAAGCAAGGTCAATATCCAGCGGGTAAGATGGCTGCTTTTAATGTTACCAGCTAAAATAATTGGTAAAGCCAGCAAAACATCAGCAGTGGTCATGCATTTACCATCACGTACATTACAATCTCAACATCTCAGCATTCCAGGGCGAGAATGCCGCATAGTGTGAAACTGGGTATTAAAACATAGCTGTAACAGACAGATTTGCGAGTCCACTTTGTACTATAGCTGTATCGAGTTTAGCAAAAGAGCATGAATGTTAGTGAGACCATTTTGATTTTATGTGGTTTAGTTCCACCACTTTTTTCCAGACTGCATGGTTTTATGTTAAATGTAGTTGTTTTAGCAGAAACATGTTGTAAGGAAAGCTGTAAATGCTTGGCGAAAGCTACCGGTTATTAGAAAAAAGTGACTCAATGCTAAGCATATAGACCTGCATGCGTTTCCACATATAGTGTGTTACCTGTTGTTGAAACATCAATCACTGGTACAAAACCTATAATGATATCAAAGCTGCAATTTACGATACATAGGTATGGTCTCAAACAGACTGTGCAGATAACAAAGCTAGTGGTTTTGGCAAAAGTAACAAACCAATAAAAGATTAAGAGTGATCAGCAGTACCATCATCTCAACCATGTAAGTTATACCAAACAGGAGAGGGATGGGGAAAGGCTTTACATAGGGGTTACTGTGCTGTTGGCCCAACCCAAAGCGCACTACCGATACATACGTTGCACCAGCTATAGCACAAAGAAAAGCAGGATCACATTCTTCAACCATGCTCTCAACCTCCTAAACCCTAACATCCACCTCAAGTCAGTGGCTATCTTTTCATTGGTCTCATGTAGCTGACCAAAGCCTTCCTGTGGAGGTTTTCCGCTAAAGGCATGGCGGAAAACTCTAAATTCACCGTAAGACGCAATATACTGAATGAGTATGAGGACTTGAGGTTTTTATCAGATCTATATCTTGATGTAATTTTGCAAGATTAGGTTTCAAGGTGGCATGCCTTCACTGTTTGGGTATTTCATTGCCCCTTTCAATACGAATTGGGGTGGGGATTGCTCCAACCCATCCCAAATCAGACCCGCAGTCTGCAGAATGTGTCGATGTTTTAACTAAGAGGGCATGCTCTCTTGCAAACATGATAAACTATAGACATTACCCGGTATATCTAAAACATAACACACTATATAGTTTACAAAATGGAGAACTTTACTTTCAAATGGTTTCATCATGCCTTGCCCTATTTTTGTTCCATTCTAGCATCTGTAGACAAACGTCAACCATTTCAAAAGAAATAATAGTGTTTTTGGAACAAAATTGAAGTAAAAGAAAGATACTTCAAATTGATGACCATAAACTTGAATTGACTACAAATTAAGAACAGGAAATGTGCAGATGCTGATAAAGGTGTTTTTTACACAGGCTTAGATCATGAGACGGGCGGATCTATCATCAACATTGGGGCATTGCCTGGATACCGACACATAGTAGCGGGTGGGGCTGGAAACTTGTAAAACAAAACAGTGTTCTGCAATTCCGAGACTAATCAGGACAATCGCAGTATGTCACAGCTTGCCTTGGCCTCAATGAGGACCGCAGTCCAAATTTCCATTTATGATATAGCTTAGGGACAAACGTACACGGGTTCGTCTAACAATGTACAGATCACCGGAGTCAAACAAATGGGACATTTTTGCCAACAGCAAATGTATGGGACGTTCATTGCAGACAAGGGAAGCTCTGGGATATGTTTGGATGTGATTGGGAGAGACTAGGATTGTTTGTTAGTGTTGATGATTTAGGAATCTGTGTAAAGCAGGTTTGGATTTGATTAGCTGTAATACTAGGGTGTGATAATTAGGTTGAATTAGATTCTCAGAACATCCAACTAGGTGTTAGCTGCTAAATGATAATGGCCTGTTATCAATGGTTTGTGTCCAATTATCAAGATATTGTGGTAAAAAATGGAAAGTATAATGTGACAATGTAACACAGATTAATAATAATCGATATAAATTTAATTATAGTGAGAGGACAGCTAGCAGTTATACTCTGCCTACGAGTGAAGTGGGGTGGATAACTTACTACCAAATGGTCGCATCATTTCCTGTAAAGCGCCCCCTGTAGGCATAGACACAATGACCAGTTATTGAATGGTAACCATAAAATGAATTGAAAACGGTGGTTGCAAAAACATTGAATGAACTGAATATAATGTAAGTTGCACGATTCTCATCAAAATAAGGTAGCAAAATCATCATCAACGGGTAGTACGAGCTGCGATCTTATTAGTCAGATTGTAACCAAGGAGGTAAATATTGGAAACCAGCCACTTGTATATAACAATGGAATCATATTTGTTATATACATATACGCATATAATCCATTATGGATGTACATGTATGTTGGTAATGGGATTCGAAATAGATCATAGCTCTGCACAGTGCAAGTACATAGATACTGCGCCTTGGTCATCAATGCACTGCGGATCATAATATATTTAACAGTTTAACCCTCAAGACAACTTTGACATGACAAGTGGAATATTCAGACCAGCGTTTTCTATTGTATAGCCAACTGAGGAAGAGGTCACAACTGCATATCTATTGATCTGTTAGATCATAGTTTTGTATGTACTTGTACTTCAAATTCCATCTTATTATTTACCTGCAATTGATTTTTAGCATCTATCATGGTCAATAAATTTTATATTATTCTCCAAACAGACTCTGTCAAGCTGGTAGTTGAGTCTCATTTCTAACAAAAGCCCCTATGCTTGATCTATTTATTTCGGGTTCTTTCTGTCACAATTTGAGTGAGAAAACTCCTCTGAGATAATCTCAAATGTCAGACACATCTCTGTGTAGGATGGAACTCCCTAAAATTCCATGTTCCATTTCATCTAGCATGATTATACCAAGGAGAAATAGAACTCCTTGATTATACTACTATATCTACCGGTAGTATAGATCCCATTCTTAAATGATGATTGATGTTTAAATCTGCTCTATTGATGGAATGAACGTAATAAAATTTTTAAATAGTCAAATGTAAAATAATTGGTAGGGCTTATGCTTGATTGATGTGGCCTCAATAAATCACTGTGGAACCGGTGTGGAAGTCAGCTGATTATTTGGTTTTTGGGTTTATAAAACCCCACAGTCGTGTTCAGTTGCAATAATAGTTGACATCAATTGAAAATCATTTTTTATCATCTTTTCCTCTTGTAAACTGGATGCTTACCTGACATCGGCTAGGAAAAAAGTGCATCGTGAATTGATACCATTTGCAAAATCAATTTTATCAGTATCAGTACTATAGACCCCATTCGTAAAATTCTGTGTGCATGAAATCTGATACTCTATTATTGGTTTTGAGAAAGCGCCTTTTCTGTTCTTGGGTATGAAATGGATTTTGCTTTAGGGATTTTTAGCACAGTGCCTTTGACATAACTTGTGATTGGTTTCGATAATCAGTTGTGATCTCATTTCAGATCAAAATATCTGGCCAGGCTCAATTACTTGGATCAGATTTTCGTCATAATACAATCAAGGTCAGAATGCTGCTATTGTGACAATGGGTGTTACTCCCAAAGAATAATATAACCTGTTAACAGCTTTAGGTTAAATACAACAGCACATGCAATTTTAGAAGAATTATGTTACAATGTTGAGAAGAGAAGAAAAGCTTTAGCACCAGAAAATGTTGACGGCTATACGAGACATGCACACCGTGCCACCCTATAATAAGCCCTAACTACTAGTAAGTTTCTGCAAGCCCTAGTACATAGACGAAGCAGCCACTCAAAGCAAACTCTTTTTTATCATGAGACATGGTAGATCCATGACTGCTCAATTGCAACTCCAAAAAGCACGAGCTATGTTCCAATGTGTTCCAAAGTGTCACTGATGTAAATATGAATCTTGAATTCTGTTTAAATGAAATTGGCTGAGATTTTCTCTGTTATGAACAACCAGTCAGTGAACTGATGGTTTCACTCTGTGGGTATCCATCTGAAGTATATGTTTATATATCTACAAGCAGAAAGAGTCTGAGAACTTACCCATTCTCATGTTGTGGTTTAGTTTTAGTGCAGCACCACGTCTCATATCACCTCTTGCATTTGGTGGGTTGCTTGGTCTGACTTTCTCTACTGGGATTATTCTACGCCTCTGTTTAGGTAATTTGGATCTGGCTTGCGTATGTGTGTAGAACATGGTGAAGTTACTAACAATGACTGGAACTGGGAGGGCAATGGTCAGCACGCCCATCAAGGCACACGCACTGCCGACGAACATGCCCACATATGTCTTTGGTGTCATATCTCCGTATCCAATGGTAGTCATTGTAACTATCGCCCACCACAGTCCATTTGGTATACTGGTAAAGTCATTCTGAGGGTTGTAACCCAACCTTTCAGCGTAGAAGATGAGCGATGCGAATAGAATAATGAATAGAACTAGGAAGAAAATGAGAAGAGTAAGTTCTCGCACACTAGCCTTGAATGTATGGATAAGTATGCGTAAGCCTGACGAGTGTCTAGTCAACTTTAGCAGCCTCATGATTCTGATCATTGAGACAAACTCCACGATGTCGTTGTCTGTCGAGTCGACGAGCCTTATGATCAGGTCTATGTAGAAAGACAATGTGGCTACAAAGTCGATTATGTTGACAAAATCCTTGCAAAAGATTACTTTATTCGGTGTTACCACAAAACGAATCAAAAGCTCCAATGTGAACCATGCGTTACAGGTACACTCCACATAGAAGAATGCTGGATGCGGTACTGTTCTTTCCTTCTGTAGTGACCAGACGGTTGAGCTGTTACCTTCGTTGGTGGTATTGACGGGTATATTGACTATAGACGGTATACGTAGATCTGGGTGGGTCTTGAGGCAGAATGACGTAATCGATATAACAATGAAGAAAATAGATATCACACTGATAAACTACAAAGAAAGAGACAAAACAAAGTTGTGACCAACAATTCACCAAATTGACGTTGTCCCTTCCCAACCATGTTATAGTTTTAGAGTTTTAATCTCATTTTCTGTCCCTAGTGAATCCTGCAAAACCTTATCCTAAGGATAGATTGTTTGATTCTCATTCAGTGGTGTTTCTGGGCTACATGTACGTTGGTATTGGTACCATTTTCTACTGAAACATCCACACGATGTCATAGCATGCCAGTACTATAGCCTATGATAGGGTCATTGGCAACAACCAGAATTTATTCAGTTCCTACTGAGTATGCACCACATGCCTTTAAAGTAAGCCCGTTAACTGTGAGGAGATAGGGATACCTCTAAGATAAACACTAGAATAAGGTTATACCAGGGCGACATAACAATGGAGTCGATAACAAGCTCATACATATTTTGATAACCTGGTCACCTATCTGGAGTTGCCCATTTAGTAATTCCTGCTGGTTATAGGTGCATTCACATAACCAGCCGGAGCCAGTACCGCCCTTGACTCTTCCATTTCTGTGATTCAACGGCATCATGTACTGGCATCAGGTTTTGGCTGGATCTTTATCAGTATACGATCAATACAAGTGGTTTATCAGTAATAATTTGTTGTCAGTGTCTTTTCATCCAGGATCCCAATGGCAGTAACAGTATTAATCAATGGACGGACAACTCAGACTTTGAGGATCTGAATACATCAGTTTTAACCTGTTTTCAATTAAGTGGCGTGGAGTTATTAGTTTTCAGCAATTTTGAAGATGGTTATTACTAGAATCAGTCCACGGTGTACAGTACATGGGATAAAAGCCAGATTGAAACCCTTGGCATCAAAAAACTTAATCACATAATGCCAATATGTTTAGCATTTTGGAGAAACCTGAAGGAGTTGTGGGCGATATTGTGTTGATTTAACCTACACTCCTCGTATAAATTCTTCCAATTTTTATCCAACAGATGAATCCCCACTGAGCATCTCTTAGTTTTAACGGTCTGCAATAAACCGCACCATAAGCAATGTCAGATTTGCTGATGAATGTTGTTGCTGAATTTTAGGCGCCAGTAATAATTGCGGGAATAATCACTTCTACGTAATTACACACTTACGTAACCACTGTGACTAAAGATATAACGAGGTGACTCACTAAGCACCTATCCAGAAATGTCACAATAAATACGTGGTAAATAAGAAGGTATTAAATAAGGTGTGAAAGTTAATAGCTACTTTCTGATATCACACACAACAGTGGGTTCAAGTGCTGACAATACCATTGCCGTGGCTATTGACCATCTGGTGTGAAGCAGCTCTTTCCTAATTGCCCTGGTCAACACATGTGTTCCCACATAGCATCGTTTGGAATGGATTAAGTAACAGTTGCCATATGTTGATGTTACTGTGGTTTTGACGTGGTGTAACATATCCATCCATCCCAGGATGAGTTCATCGAATCAGTAGCCTAAATTCATGGCCACAATGGCTAGCAGATGATTTGTGTATACATTGCCAATGGCAATGTAAGGCTACCCAGGTGATACCTCCCTTCCCCCATGTTTGACTGACATATCCATAAATGGATAGCGAAATCTATCAGTATAAGTTTATGGACTGATCTGCATGTAACACCAGCAGGCGGTTGCAGAAAACAAGAGTGTTTCCATCTCGACTCGTTCATCCGGTAGCACCTATTATCAGCTCAGACATAAAATTTTATCCATAATCACTTCTATTCTTAAACTTTTTGTTTAGATTTTGCCAGCTCAGGGTGTTAGGTGCATTCTTCAGACAAATTATATTTATACTAATGATTTGGTAGTTATTTATTTTGATTTATACAGATCTGACATCGTTCAGGTGCGCCGAGATTGGAGCTCAGTTTAACCCCTGGTTTCTGGCATCGATTGAGATTGGGTGATTGTATAAAGTAATGCAATTAGGGAAAGTTTTAACTGATCAATCTATTATCTCTAGCTCATTGTGAAGAGGGAAGGAATCTAATTATTAATATGATAATTATGAGTGATATTGCTCCCCCAGGATCTTCAAAATCTCTTCTACTTGTATATTGACACTTAAATAAAGCCGCTTCAATTTTTTTTATATTATTACAAACTGGCATATGTCATGGGTAGTTTCTCTGACATTTTAGCTTTAGAATTTCAATTTCTTTTCTGCGCTGATCAACTTTTGCTGAGCGTCTGTTAAAAAGTTAATGCCAATTCACATGTACTTAAAAATGGCCACAATGATTGGTGTATCCACTACGGTACCCAATCCGAAGTTGTTACATCCTTGTATTGTACCCTGGAACTTTGGCCTTTCTCCTGACAACTTAGAGCAATACCACAGGGATGAAAGTGAGAAGGTGGATGGTACGGTCAGCCCGCCAGGTTTGACTGATGACACAGCTGAAAGTCAGTTTAATGGGATTATTAACACATTTGTGATAATGTTCACTGACTGGATTAATGCTGCCAATTGAAACTGCGGAACCAACACCCCAACATAGCCAAGAAAAGTTAATGACTCTGAAATACCCTTGGAGACCGAGATTAAGAAATTCAATTAGGGTGCTATAAGGTTCAACAGCTGAATGATCTGAGTCAAGACCTTTTATTGGCTTATGGGGTGTACTGTGGTATACCCGGTACATACTTTGGCAAATTTGCTAGAGTAAGGCTCATCGAATAGTGACCATATCTTGGTTCTGTATTTCTGTAGTAAGGTGAGAGTACCATCCCTATATTCCTCCTCCATATTGAACTTTTTCATCAGCTCTTCATCAGTCGACTTAACAGTGTCAAGGTCAAGCTGATCGAGTATGCCTAACACCTCCTCGGTGTTCCGATGCCCAGTGTATGTCATCCAGCAGCACGGCTCCACCTGATTGGTATCCAGACCCCAAAACTCGAGCTCTTTCTCAAAGAGAGGCCCGCAGACATCTGTTGGATAGTGGAGTTGTCCAGTTCTATAATAGTTGAGAATCTGAGAGAAGACGCCTGGATGTCTGTCAAAGAAGTATTCGTTCAGCACTGGGTCATAGTTGGCGAGGTTTTCTGTCAATCTGGACAGCCTGGTTGCTGGAATTTTTTTCAATGTCGCTTTGTAAGTCTCATGTCGCACTCCGCCCACATTGATGATGACACGGTTATCGGCATCAGTCATTGTCTCCCCATGAGCTGAAGTATAAAGACCACAGTTACTGCATATAATCATGATGTACAAGAAAGAGTTATAAAGCTTTCAGTGGCAACTACGACTGCTACTGAGCTCCAGTACTGAGGTACTGTCTCCAAAACCGTATACACAAAATGTCAAAATTAATATTAAAATATTTCCATTACAATGTCCTAATATTGGACTTCAGGGTCTTAGAATAATTCCGCTCTTTATTACATTGTATAACAGCTTCAATAAATGCCATTTATGATAATGTTTTCTTAGTCCCAAATGTTTTATGTTTCATAAATAAAAATCTGAATGCAAGGAGAAAATTAACAACATATCTGTCAATAGATGACAGCATAGACCTGGGATAATCGCATTAAACATTATGAGTTTACAACCAAGCGCTGTTGTTACTTTGTTTACTTGTAGTATTAATTCACTGTGCACACTTTTTAATATACAAAACCAAACATTGATCAGTGCTGCCTTTTGTTTAATACTGCTGTATGGATTTTTGCTGCTCAGATGGTAATCAACGTTCAAAAGCAAACGACACCTTGGGGACAACTATTGTGAACCCGCAAACTGATTGGTCGGTCATTATGTGAGACAGAACGCCTCAGGCTTGTATTGTTACATCCTGTTGACCGAAAGCTCGTCTTTTCTTAACCAGGCATTTAATCAGCTCTCTCCCTCGCACCCTTGAGACGCTGGTATGCTGTTTTTCTTGAAAACATGAATAGTTTGCTCTTGCGTAATATAAGCTCATTTCTTTGCTGGACTGGAAGGCTTATACAAAAGTTTCTCGAGTGTTTTTATTAGCTTTCCATTCTTGTGCGATAACATGCTCGTGGCTTTAATGAGTGTTGATAAATGCTGTTACTCCTTTTCAAGTGCTCGAACTCGTCATCAACAACTTCCTTGCAATTCACACAGTACTCAAGTCTCATTGTTATCCACAAAACAGGCACTGCAGGGAAAAAGAGTTTCCCCGAGAGTTTCCCACCAGGCCAAAAGAAAATTGAAAATTGTTTTTTTTTTTTTTTTGTTAATTATAAGGCAAGGAGTAGAACACAGAAGAAGAAACGGGC
>ERZ1740059.1956-NODE-1956-length-10275-cov-5.273581_pt1 | contig 10275 bp, 5 predicted proteins | sample MGYA00581744_ERZ1740059 | MGnify/ENA primary metagenome ERZ1740059 (study PRJEB43018, sample SAMN04849738) | marine metagenome | isolation source: floating plastic debris | place: Pacific Ocean | collected 2008-08-28 | study: EMG produced TPA metagenomics... | reverse complement strand
AGGGGGGGTTAGGAACCAAGGATAAGAGGGGACCAACGCGCACGAAGGGGGCGGGGGGGGGGAGGGGGAGCGGGGGGGGGGGAGAAGGAGAGCCCGGCAGCGGGGGCGCAGCAAGAGGGGCGGGCGAGCGCGGGGGATGCTCGTGGTGCCGGCGCTGGCGGGCGCCGGCGACGAGCCCACCCCGCCCCAGACGGAACCCGCGTCCGGCTCCGACCCCACTCCCGCTTCCGACTCCGTTCCCACTTCCGACTCCGTTCCCACTTCCGACTCCGTTCTCACTTCCGACTCCGACTCCCTTCCCGCGCCTGCCGTGACGCCGGTCCCCGGCACGCTGCGACTCGTCGTGCTTGGGCCCGAGACGCTGCTCGGCTCCGAGACGCGCGCCCTCGCGCGGCTTGGCGACGTGCTCGGGCGAGGGCGGGGCGAGGTGGTGACGGTGCGCCCCGAAGGGGACGAGGCGGCCGCCGCCTCGGCCGTCGTCGCGGGGAGCACGGTGGAGGCGCTCCCTCCCGCCTGGGCGGCGGCGGAGCACGTGCTCGTCCTTCGGGTGCGGCCGCCGCAGGTCACGCGTCGCGGGCGCCAGGTGACCCAGGGGCGCGACCACCTCGCGCTCCTCGAGCCTCCGGCACGCATGCCGGTTTACCGCGAGGCGATCGAGGACGGCGGGATGCCGCTCCGGGACCGTGACCTCGCCTGGCTCCGCGCTTTGCTTCGGGGGACGCCATGACCCGCCTCGGAGTGCTCGTGGCGGCCGCGCTCGTCGTGTTCACCTCGTTCGTGTCCTGGGCGGGTTCCGGGCTGCGTTGGCTGTTGGTTTTGTCTTTTCGGGCGCGTCTTTGTTTGTTGGCGGTGGTGTGCCCCGCCCGCCTGCGCCGGGCGCTCCGGCGGGACGACACGCGGCTGCGCGCACGCGGCGAGACGGCGCTACGGGAGGCCCTGGGCGACCCGGAGGGCGCCTTCCTGGATTGGCCCGCCGCGGCCTTCGCGGACCTCCGACGCAGCGGCGAGCTCGACGCCGTCGTCCTCTTCGACTGCCGCCCGGGCGAGCAGCGCTTCGACGCCCTGGTCGTCGCGACGGGCGGGAAGACCGCCGTGGAGCTTCGTCGGCGGTCCCTCGACGCTGCGCGCATTCGTATGCTCGGCGGCCGGCTCCTCGAGGCCGCCTATCTCGGCTTCTCGCCCTGAGAGGCCGAAGAGCGGCCGCGCGGGTCGTCAGACCGCCAGGCCGAAGCCGGCGTCGTCGTAGAGCCGGTCGAAGAGCGCGGCGTGCTTCGCCTCCACCGCCTTCCGCTTCACCTTGAGCGTGGGCGTGAGCTCCTCCTCCGCCACGCTCAGCTCGCGGTCGAGGAGCGCGACACGCTTGATGGTCTCCACGCGGGCGAGGTGCCCGTTCGCCGCCCGCACGGCGGCGACGACCCGTTCGCGGAGGGCGGGGCTCGCCGTGACCCGCTGCATCTGCGCGTCGAGACCGGGCGGCGCTTCGAGGGGGTTCTCCGCGAGCGCCGTCCGGATCGCGTCGGCCTCGCCCTTCGGCGCGAGGCCCTGGCGCTCCGCCCAGTCGACGGCTTCGGCGCTCCCCACGGTGACGAGCGCCACGAGGTAGGGGCGCCGGTCGCCGTGCACGTGCACGTGGCCGAGGAGCGGGTCCGCGGCCTTGAGCGTCTGTTCGATGTTCGCGGGCGTGAGGTTCTTGCCGCCGGCGGTGATGATGACGTGCTTCTTCCGGTCGCGGATGCGGAGGTACCCGTCCGCGTCGTGCTCGCCGATGTCGCCCGTGTGCAGCCACCCTTCGTCGTCGATGGTCTCCCGCGTGGCCGCGTCGTTCTTGTAGTAGCCCTGAAAGACCATCGGGCCCCGGAGCAGGATCTCGCCATCCTCGGCGAGGCGCTCCTCCACGAAGGGCAGGGCCCGCCCGACGGATCCCAGGCGTACGGAGCCGGGACGGTTGGCGTGGGTGACGACGGTGGACTCGGTCATCCCGTAGACCTCGTAGATCCGGAAGCCCGCGGCCCAGAAGAAGCTCAGGATCTCCGGGGCGATGGGCGCCGCGCCGGTGACCATATGGCGGACGCGGCCCCCGAAGACGGCGCGCAGCTTCGAGAAGACGAGCCGGTCTGCGAGCGCATGCTGCGCCCGTAGCCAGGGCGGGATGCGCTCGCCGGACTGCCAGCGACGCACGACCTCGCGCCCGGTAGCTTCCGCCCAGCGGAAGAGGCGCTGCCGCACCGGATGCGCGCCGTCCACCTGCGCCTGGACGCGGGCGTAGGCCTTCTCGAAGACGCGGGGCACGCTCCCGAAGAGCGTGGGGCGCACCTCCTGTACCTCGCTGAGCACCTTGGGGATGCTGCTCGCGAAGCAGGTCTCGATGCCTGCGTCGACGCGCCCGTAGAAGCCCAGGATGCGCTCGGCGACGTGCGCCATGGGCAGGAAGGCGAAGGACACGTCGTCCTCCTCGAAGCGCAGCGTCGCCCGCTGATGGCGGAGCACGGCGAGGATGTTCGCATGGCTGATCATCGCGCCCTTCGGTGGGCCCGTGGTGCCGCTCGTGTAGACGATGATCGCCGTGTCTTCCGCGCGCCTGCTGCCGCGACGCGCTGCGAGGGCGTCGCCGTGCGGCACCGTCTCGAGGGCCTTCGCCAGGGGTACGACCCAGCCGTCGTCTCCCAGGTCCTGGCCTTCGTGATCCCAGAGCAACACGCGCCGCACCTTGGGCAGCGCCGCCCGCTGGGCCCGAAGCTTCGCCAGGTCCTCGGCGCCTTCCGCCGCGACGACGACGGCGTCGGCGTGGTCCACGATGTACGCGAGCTGCGGCGCCGTGAGCGTCGGGTAGGCGCCGAGGGTGACGGCGCCCGCCAGGTGGCCGGCGATGTCCGTGACGCACCACTCGGCGCGCGTGCTTCCCACGATGCAGAGCTTCTCGCCGGGGGTCCTGCCCTCCGCGATCAGCCAGCTCGCGAGGGCCTCGGCGAGGGCGGCGAAGCTCCGCCACGTCGTGGGCCGCCACCCGCCCGGGTCCTTGCTGCGGAACGCGACGCGGCCGGGGTCGCGCGCGACGCGGGCGAGAAAGAGACCCCCCACCGTCTCCACGTCCCCGGCGAGGTGCTGCGCCGGTCGCGCCGGCGCCGAGCTCCGGTCGAGGAAAGCCGCGCTCACGCGCTCCCCTCGGGTGCGGCCGCGATGCGCGCCGCCTCTTCGCAGGCCTCCATCAGCGCGAGCGCGCTGGCATAGCGGCGGGCCGGGTCCTTGGCGCAGGCGCGTCGGACCACGGCATCCACGGCTTCCGGCACGCCCGGACGACGCGCGCTCGGCACGCTCACGGGTTCATGGAGCACGGCCTCGAAGGTGGCGGCGATGTCCTTGCGGGGCGCGATCATGGGACTGCCCGTCAGGCTCTCGTAGAGCGTTTGCCCGATGCCGAAGACGTCCACCGCCGGGCCCACGTTCTGCCCGCGTAGTACCTCCGGCGCCATGTAGGAGGGCGTCCCGATCACCTTGCCCGGGGCGGTCACGTTGGGGTCCGTTTCACCCACGCGCTTGCTCATGCCCAGATCGATGAGCTTCGCGTGGATACGCTCGCCCTGGAGCAGGAAGACGTTGGCGGGCTTCACGTCCCGATGCAGGAGGCCCACGTCGTGGAGCGCCGCGACGGCGCTCGCCGCCTGCGCAGCGACGACGCAGCCCTGGGAGGGGGTGAGGGGCCCCACGTTGCGCACCTGGGCGTGGAGCGAGCGGCCCTCGAGCAGCTCCATCACGAGGAAGGGACGCCGTTCGGCGAAGAAGCCCGCGTCCGTGACCCGGACCAGGTGCGGGTGCGTGACCTCCGTGGCGTGGCGCACCTCGCGGAGGAAGCGCGCGCGCTTGGGGCCGCGGTCGAGGCTGGCCGGGAGCACCTTCACGGCCACCGGCCGGCGTTCCTGGAGGTCCATGGCGCGGAAGACGACGCCCACGCCGCCGCGGGCCATCTCGGCGTCGATGCGATAGCGGTCCGCGAGGCGTTCCCCGTACTGCGGCAGCTCGCTCGGCGAAAGCACCACGGCCCCATGAAGGTACCAGACCCCGGCCAGCGACGGGGCTTCGCCGGGCGCGCGTCGCCTCAGGGCTCGAGGAGCATCCGGAGCGCGGCCAGGTGCATGGCGCGGGGCACGCTGCGGGGGACGTCGAGGAGGCCCACCACGTGCATGGCCAGGAGGCGCAGCCCGGGCTCGGCGCGCGGATCCGAGCTGTGCCGCGCGGCTTGGAGCGATCTGAGCCGCGAGCTCGCGCCCGCGAGCTCCACGACGTCGCCGACGCGGACCATGGGCCGTCGTCGCCGCGGCACCACCACGACCGGGAGCGACGTCGCCAGGGGCAGCGCCGCGAGCATCCGCTCCAGGTGCGCCGCGAGCGGCACCAGCGGATGCGGGGGCCACACCGGAGGCGGCGGTTGCGCCGGCGCAGCGGCCCTCTTCGGGCGCGGCGGGGGACGCTCGGCGCTTCCCGCCGTCGGGGGCGCCGGAGCAGGGACGAAGACCGGCGCCCCCTTCGGTGCGCGTGCCCGCTCGCCGAAGATCTCCCTCAGGACCCGCGCGACGGGCCCGCCATCCCCGACGAAGGATACGAGCCCGCGGTCCTCGGCATCGCGGGTCTCGTCTTCGCGACCCGGCGCGAGCACCAGCACGGGCTCCTCGCCCGCGGCAAGCTCGAGCAGCTCGGGCAAGGTGTGTTCGGGCGTGACCCCTGGCACGAACATGCGGCGAAGCGAGCCGCGCAGCCGCACGAGGTCGGCCGCGGCCCCGCGGAGCACGTGCGCCAGCGCGACGTCGCGTGCGTCCTCCGCGAGGTTGCCCTTGGCCAAGAGGCCCGCCGTACGCTTCAAGAGGCCGCAGACCTCGGCCTCCACGAGGGCGCCCAGCTGCGGAAGCGGCGAGCCCTTGCCGGGCACGAACGCGAGCAGCGTCCCTCCGACGGCGAGGTGTCGTACGCCGCGGGGACCCTTCGTCACCGAGGGCCGGAGGGTCCGGAGCGCCGCCCCGCGCACGGAGATCCCCTCGGGTCGCACCGACCTCGGAAGGAAGAGCACACCCACGGCGCTGGCGCCGTCCCTGAGCATGCGATGGGCCGCCTTGGCCCGAATGCGTCCCACCGCGAGCGCGTCGTCGGGCGTCTCCCGCGGCGCGAGGTCGTCCAAGAGCCGGTCGCTTCGCTTGCGAAGCTGGCGCATAAGATCGTGGAAGCGCGCGTCCTCCACGGGCGCGCCATGCACCCGGTCCGGCACGAGGTCCGGGTCGTCGACGAGGGCGAGGGTCGGCCACGCGCTCCGAAGCTGGACGGAGCCCAGCGGGAGACCGTCGCGATGGAGCTGGACCTGAGCGAGGGAGGCGTCGCCGGGCCGAAGTAGGCCGAGGGACCCCCGCACGCCTTGCCACCGAAAGCGCTCGGACTCCCCCAGCGTCGGCCGTGTGATGTCGAAGCTCTTGCGCGGGCTCCGGGCGAGGTTGGTGCGGAGCCGCTGGTCGAGGCGGAGCTCCTCGGCGGCGTCCACCAGCGTCGTGTGGGCTGCCAGGGCGTCGCGCTCGCTCGTCGTGAGGCGGAGCGCGAACCGCTCCGGGTCGTGGGGGATGCGCGAACGCTCGAGGATGCTCGCCTCGGTGGTGCCCCAGGCGTCCCCGAAGCGGTCCACCTGGCCTTCGACGTCCGCGAGGGAGACCCAGGTGCTCGCCGTGGTCTCGAAGAGGAGGAGGTGTCGTACCTCGTCCGCCTCGAGCAGGGACGCCTCGAGGAAGGCGCGGCGGAGGAGCGCGCGCTCCCAGCCCGCGAGCTCGTCCTCGCTACGGCGGAGCAACGTCGCGCGGAGGAGCGTCGGCGCCAGCGCGTCCAGCTCCCGCTGGAGCTGCGTCGCGACGCCGCCCTCGAGCGCCTGGGAGTGCTTCTGCTGCCAGGCTGCGTCTCCGAGGCGCGGCGATTCGGTCACGACGACGAGCGGGAGCGCGTGGTCGAGACGCTTCGCCGGAGCCGCCTCCCCGTGCACGAAGGCCCGAAGCTCCCCGGGGCCGCGCTCCCGGAGGCCGATCTCCCCCGGGCCGAGGAGCCCCCGGCGTTTGCCCTTCGGCCGCACCGCGTCGATGCGCGCCTTTCGGTGCGCGGGCACGTCGGCCAGCGTCGGCACCGAGACCAGCTTCCGCGCCAGCATGCGCTCGCCCTGAAGCGCGCGAAGCTCCCGCGTCCGGTTGGCGAGGGTCTTCCCCGGCGCGAGGTGGCGCCAGACGCTCACCAGCTCTTGGCGCCGGTGCTCGTCCGCCGGAAGCTGCAGCGTGGGAGCGTCGTTCGCCTTCGGGGTCTCGCCTTCGCCGACTCCGAGCCACGCGCCCTCCCAGTGACCGGCGCGGATGCGCGCCTTCGTCGTGGCCTCGGCGACGGCCGCGCGTGGCCCCTGCACCGTGGGCCAGGCGCGCGCCTCGGCCAGCCGATCGCGGGTGGCGCTCTCCTTGGCCGAGCGCTGCTGCGCCCAGCGTCCGAGAAGCGCGCGCGCCGCCCGGTCGTCGTGAAGTGCTTCGGGCATGCGCTGCGCGAGGCGTGTCAGGAGCTTGCCCGCGCCCGACCGGGCCATCGTGAGGAGACGTCGGCGCGCCTTGGGGTCGACGCCTGCGAGGCGCGCGTCCGCGAGATCGAGCGCGCCGTCGAGGATGCAGCGCAGCGGCAGCCCCCCCGGGTCCCGGAGCGTCTCGAGGGGGCGCCCGTCGACGCGCACCTCCACCACCAGCGCGGGCGGCTCGTGCGCGGGCGCCAGGCCGGCCCAGGCGTCGACACCACCGCCACCCCAGCGCACCGAGCGTTCGTCGGCGGGCGGGAGGGTCAGCCGCGGGGCGCGATGAAGCGTGGCGAGGCGCGTCTCGCGCTCCCGGCGGACGCGCCAATCCTCGGCCTCGGAGCTCGCGCTCTTCGCCCGGAGGCCACCGAGGCGCGCGAGGGCTCGCGCCAGCTCCTCGTCCGCGAGCACCGGCGCGAAGCCCGGGGTCTCGAAGCGTGGTGCCTCCCCCTCGGGCAGCCAGCGAAGCACCCGGCTCTTCGCGCGCAGCTCCTTCAGAGAGACCTTCCCGTTCCGCCCGTGGATCCGCACCAGGGGCAGATTCCGGATGCGCCGCCGGCTCGCCTCGTCGAGGACGCGCGCGGCGCGGGGGCTGGCGGCCGCGAGGAGCACACCCCGGTGAAACGTGCGCGCCCGCGCCAGGTCACCCTCGAAGACGAGCTCTTCCGGCGCTTCACCGGCGATGCCGCGCACCAGCGCCATGAGCGCCTTCCCCTCCCACGCCAGCGTGTCGCGCGTCGGCGCCGGCTCGGCGAGATCGTGACCCTCCGGTGTCGGGACGAGCGCGTCGTCGTCCCGGGCGATGGCGCAGGGGCCGAGCGCGGGCTCGAAGGGGATGCGGCCCACGCGGTCCCCGCGATGAAAGAGATGGACGGCCGCGTCCCGAACGCCCCAGGCGACTACGCCGCGGTGGTCACGGGCGTCGTCGACGAGGACCAGCGCTACCCCGGGCAGGGAAAGCGTACGGACGAGCTCGCGGGTGGGCGTCGGTGTGGGCGCGCGAAGCCGATAGGGCAGCAGGCGCGGGGGCTGGCGGGCGTTTGCCGTGATCTGCGTGAGCAAGGCAGCCGCTTCTTCCATGGGAAGACAGAGCGCCGTCCGGCCCGACGGGGGCAGGCCCTCGCCCTCATGAGCGCGGGGCGGAGCGACGAGCCAGCTGGGCTCCTTCTGGCGCTTGGCGAGTGCGCCCAGGGAGGTGAAGCGGCGCGTCCCGTCCCCCGTGACCTCGGGAACGAGCGGCGCGGCGAAGACGGTGGCGCGAAGCGTCGCGTCGGCCTTGCGGAGGTCGAGCTCCAGCGCGCTCCTGAGGAGCTGCGCGGGCCGGGGCAACTCCCCTTCCACCGTGACCTCGGTGAACGCGACGGCCGGCGCGGGTCGTCCCTCGGTGCCCGCGTAGAGCGCCCCGAGCGCCGCGTTCCGCGCGAGGCGCGCCGCGTCGAGGAGCGCGGACTTCCGCGCGCCGGGCTCCACGCCGTCGTAGGCGGGTCGCGGACGCAGGCCCGGGCCCGTGAGGACGGCGGTGAAGGGCCAGGGCGACGCGAGCGTGAGGCGCTCGATGTCGCGGCCCTCGAGCAGCATCGTGAGCTCCCCGAAGCGTCGGCGACGCGGGCCGAGGGCATCCTTGGCGAGGAGCCGGAGCTCGCCGCGGATGCCCCGGAGCCGCGGCGGAGACTGCGGGGCGTCCGGGTAGGCGAAGCGTGCGAGCACCAGCCCTCGGCCACGCCCCGGCAACCGCGGCTCCCGGGGCGCGGTCCGCTCCCAGCGTCGGCGCGCGGAGAGGCTCGCGCGCGCCGCCCGCAAGAGCGGCCCCGCGTCGGGGAGCGCGTCGCCGTGGAAGAGCTGCGCCGCGGCATCCCCGGGCCGGATCCACGGAAGGTCCGCCGCGAAGGGCGCGAGCTCCTCTTCGAGCGGGCCCCGGCCCTGGTGGACGGCGTCCTCTCCGAGCGGCCGCGGGAAGCTCGTCAGCGTCCGCGGACGACCGAGGGCGTCGCGCAGCAGCGGCAGCTCGAGGAGGGCGCGGAACCCCTCGGGCAAGAGACCCTCCGTGCGCCGCACGTCGTAGCCCGCGAGCAGGTGAAGCACAGCGCGGCGGAGCCCTGCGCGTTCCCCGTCCCGGCTCTCCCGGACGGCGGCCACGATGGCGTCCCCGAGGGGCGGCAGCGCCGCCTCCGCCCGCTTGAGCGCGCGCCGGACGGCGCGGTCGCCCATGCGCACCTTGGACCGCGAGGCGTTGGTGGGAAGGCGATCGGCGTCGAGGAAGACGCGGAGCGGAAGCGGGGTGGTCCCCCTCCCCCAGCCGGGCACGGGCTGGCGCTCGACCAGGATGCCGTGCTCGGCGAGGTCCAGGAAGGGCGTGCTCTCGGCCACCGTCGGGGTGCTGCCCATCGCGGGATCACCCAGCGCGAGGAAGCCTCGCCAGCCCTTCGGTAGTCCCGCGAGCGGCACGCGCACCAGGTCGCCGCCCGCGTCCGGGCCGAGGGTCAGCGAGCCAAGGGTGATCGGCACCGCTGCATCCGTTGCCGAGCTGCGCAGGTGCCCGAGCTCGGGCAGCTCCCCTCCGCCGAAGAGGCCCTGCGCCATGCGCCCGACCACCGCGAGACTGGGGGTGCGTCGCACGTGCAGCAGGAAATCGACCCCGGGCTGGAGCGCGTCGGGGGCGAGGACGTGCCGCGCCGCGTCGAGGTCCGCGGCCTCGTCCCCGCGTGTGAGGGTGAGCTGACCAGGCACGTAGCGAAGCCGCACGATCTGGTCTGCGTCCGCGCGGTGAAGCAGGTCGACGAAGCGGGGCTCGAGGCCAAGCGCCGTGTTCACCGCCGTCGCGAGGAGTCGCAGCCAGCGCCGGCCCCGGGCGACCTCGGGGCTGACCAGCTCGTCGAAGAGCGAGGCGAGGGAGCTCGCCTCGCGGACGACGGCGGCCTGCGTGCCCCGCGCGCGCAGCCAGACGTCGTCCGCGTCGCCGGCGACATCGACCGCGTGCGCCCCCGCGGCGACGAGGGCCCGGACGGCTTCGAGGATCCAGGCGGAGGGATCCGGCAGCTGATACTCGCGGAGCTTGGCGACGGCGCGTCCGGCGTCCACGCGGAGCGTGCCGCTCGCGACCTGACGTCCGGGCCCCGGCATGCGGCGACGGCGACTCACGGTGCGTCTCCGAGGAGGGCGTCCAGGGCGCCCGCCGTGAGCCGGGCGTCACGGGCTTCGTCGAGGGCCTCGTGGTCCAGCAGCACGGCCCGGGCGAGGAGCGCCGCCGCGAGCTCGGGCTCGGCGCGCACGCGTGCCCGCGCCTCTTCGACCACCGGATGCGCCGCGTTCAACACGAGCGGTGCACGACGCAGGAGTCCGAAGGGGTTCGGGAGATCCCCGGCGACCAGGCGCGTGTCGGCCGCGAACCCCCCCGCGACGCGCTCGCGGTGGGCGCCGAGCAGCGTGGCGATGCGCGGCCGACGTGGGTCGCGCCAGGCGTGCTCCAGCCGCTCGACGAGGAGCGTGAGGAGGACGTCGTCGTGAGGCTTCGCGGCCGCTGGGGCCGCGAAGGTGAAGCCGCTCTCGACCTCCGGTAGCTCGCCGTGGCGCTCGACGATCGCGTTGAGCATGCGGGCGTCGTTCCGCTGCGCGTCGAGCACGGCCCACCCCTCGCCGGCGAGAGCGGCCGTGACGGGCGAGCGCCCCCGGGCCAGATCGTCAGGAACGACGTCGTCGTCGCATTGAGCGTC
>ERZ1740059.1955-NODE-1955-length-10275-cov-10.335519_pt1 | contig 10275 bp, 10 predicted proteins | sample MGYA00581744_ERZ1740059 | MGnify/ENA primary metagenome ERZ1740059 (study PRJEB43018, sample SAMN04849738) | marine metagenome | isolation source: floating plastic debris | place: Pacific Ocean | collected 2008-08-28 | study: EMG produced TPA metagenomics... | reverse complement strand
ATTGATGCTTAAAAGACTCGCAACTGGTTAAATAGATCCCAAATGGGTTCTATATATCCCCTGGAGGAAATATAACATCATTTGGAGTTTCTAAATTTGAGGTTTCTAATTCTTTGGCGACAGACATGGTAGCAAGTCTTGAAGTGGTATAAGTTTAGCGTAGCTCGGAATTAATTAGAGCGGTTTCATTCCATAGCATTCAAAAATCACACAACATCTGTATCTCTACCCGAAAGATATTCTATACTTTTTTTACTTTTACTCGGTACTTATACCATTTCTTTATAAATATGCGCCGAATTCAGTCCACAGAGGTGGGCTTCGTAAGTGTAGCTCCAGCTTTTAAGCCCAGAGCGATTTAGCGCAGCCTCATACAGAATTGGTATTACAGCATAGTTTTAAGTTTTAAGAAGACAGGTTGTAATTAAACTACGGCAACCTCAATCTAAGTGTAAAATTCATCATAAGTCTGATTTTGAGAAATAATTATTAAAAATGATTCCCTTAAAATTATCAAAATTTCCGAAAAGAATTTTTATCTTAGGAATATGTCTCTTTAGTGGATGTGCATTTGCCCAAACCCTTCCAACCACAGAGAATTTGATTAGTTTCAATACACATGAAGGGGAAAATTTACTAATTAAAAGCCAATCAAGAGAAGATTTCTTCCCTTTGACGATGCAGTTTGTCACTCAACAGAATCAAGCATACTGTGGAGTCGCTAGCATTGTAATGGTGTTAAATAGTTTGGATATTCCCGCACCAGAATCTCCAAAATATAAACCCTATCGCGTATTTACTCAAGATAATTTTTTCAGCAATCAAGCTGCGGTGAAAGTAATAAGTCCTGATGTTGTTTCTCGTCAAGGAATGACAGTACAGGAGCTAGGAAAATTATTAGAAAGTTATCCAGTCAAAGCACAAGTTTATCATGCAGGAAATACTAGCTTAGAAGAGTTTCGCAAGCTAGCAATAGAAAATTTAAAACAATCGGATAATTTCATTATTGTCAACTACTTACGTAGAGCAATTGGTCAAAAAAGAGGCGGACATATTTCACCCTTAGCTGCTTACAACAAACAAACAGATAGATTTTTAATCTTGGATGTTTCCCGTTACAAATATCCCCCAGTCTGGGTAAAGGCGGCAGATTTATGGAAGGCTATGAATACTGTTGATTCGGTTTCAGATAAAACACGTGGTTTTGTATTAGTTAGTAATAAATAGTACTTTATTACTAACTTGAATTCATATCCGCAAAAAGATTGTTGATGAAAGAACAAATTTAGAGTTTAATTACCCAATAATCCTTTGACTTGAAGTTCAATATTTTTGAGTTGGCCCAGATATTTTTGAAGCTGTGCTGTATCTGATTGAGTCAAGGCAGTTTTAACTTCTTCAATAACAGTTTTAGCAGTTACTGTTGTTGCGACTACAGACTTTGATAAATCTTCTGCTCTAACAACATGAGGATTATCAGCAATATTACCAATCTGCTCTACTCCAGGAATACTTGATAACAATGGCATTGAAGTTACATCTTCAATAGTGGATCGCACTTGAGTAATTGTAGTAGAAACTTCCTCTGCATTTTTGTATGCAACGGCTTGAAGAGTATAGGCAAAATCAGTCATGTAAATTGCAGTTTCTTGAACCGTATTAAACAGTTCTCCAATTTTACCTATATGCTTGATGATACCCGCTAGTTTAAAGTATAACAGTACAATAAATGCCAGGATAGTAAAAGCACCTATACTGCCCAAAATATAACGGAGAATACCTTCGGCAAAAAACGATGTGAACAACAAAAGTATTGTGCCACCAAGAATGAAAATTAGCCCATATACACCAGCATTGTAAGCTTTAACAAGTGGTCCTGATATAGCTGGAGGTAAAGATTTCACCGCTGAAATTTGTTTCATATTGTCATATTCTCAACCTCGATTGGTTAAGGATAAAATTTGAAATAAACTAGATGAAAGTCAGTATATATAAAGTCTTCTAAAAATGATGTTTTAATAAATACAACTGTTACTCAGTGATACCTTTTTATGTGAGCATCCCAATTTTGAATAAATATTTTATCCGACACCCTGTAAGGGTGCGACTACATAAACAAAGCCTACCTGCGTAGGCTAAGAAATCTTTGAGTCTACGCAGGTAGGCTTTGTAATATTAGCCCCAGGATTCTAGCCTGTGGGCTTTTTGCTAATTTGGGATGCTGCCATTTTTATCTTATTTGTTGCGATAAAATAATACCTATGAAATTTATAAAGAAAATCACTATATCACACACGAACTGGAAAACTAGAAGATAGAATAATTGCGGCGTATCGCAAACTATAAAAATGGTGGGAATATCAGCTATAGCCAGAGAAAAACTGCTTGCTCGTCAAAGGCTACCGGATTTCTTCGGTGCTGAGGCAGTAAAACCGAGCTACGACGGATTTGGTTTATGTAATATTGCTTCCTTGGCAATTGACTGGCTGGCTCCCGACGCTCCGGCTTTGAGCGAAGAAGCTGCTTCACCCGCTTTCAATCCAGAGTTATTAGCAACATCTGAAATAACTGAAGCTTGGAAATCGTGGCAAAATCAAGCACCCATCAATCATGTGGTGTTGTTAATTTTGGATGGGTTTGGTTACGAACAATTGCGTAAGCTTGCTGATTCAAAGGATATACCTTCCATTGCTACAGCTTGTAATAGCCAGCAGGCTTTTTTTATGCCCGCGACTTCGGTTTATCCTAGTACTACCGTAACAGCTTTAACTTCGGCGGCGACTGGTTACACTCCCGCACAGCATGGCATGGTGGGAACAAGTCTCTACATGCGCGAAATCGGCACTATAGTTAATTTTATTGGCTTTCGTCCCCAGATTGCTCCTTCTAGAGCTTCTTTTCCCGACACAATATTTAATCCAGAAACTTTGCTTCCCATTCCGAATGTATATTTACGCATGGAGAAAGCGGGGATAGATGTAGAGATTATCAATTTTGAGCAGTTTAAACAAACAAGTATTAGCAGATTTACTAGTGCTGGTGCAGAGGCAGGAACGAATGGTTTTAAAGGTTATCGTACACCCTCAGATGCTTTTGCTCAATTGCGAGAACGTTTGTTAGCAACAAGCAGTCACCAGAAAACTTTTACTTATCTATACGTACCTACTATAGATTCAGTTTCTCACCGTTATGGACCTTTAAGTTCTTCTTATAAAGCGGAAGTTGCTACATTAGATTTTGCTCTCAAAAAACAACTTATCGAACCTTTAGCAGGTAAAAATGATACTGTTTTATTATTAACCGCAGATCACGGTCAGAGATATAGTAACTTAGAACATACACTTTGGTTGGAAGAGCATCCCCAACTTACTCAAAATTTATTTGCTCCGGTAACGGGTGAGCACCGGGTTCGTTATTTACATGTTAAACACAATAAACAAGCTGCTGTTTTAGATTACATTAAGCAAAATTTTAGCAAAAACTTTTTTGCCATTACTCAATCTGAAGCGATGGAATTAGGCTTGTTTGGAATTGCGGGTAAACCTTTGGGTATGGAAGCTCAAGATAGAATTGGCGATTTACTACTTATTTCCCATAAAGACTGGATATGTCGTCAGCATATAACTAATGAAGAGCGCTTGCATACACATCTTGGAGTTCATGCTGGTTTGAGTAGTGCTGAGATGTTGATTCCATTTTTGGCTTATCGGTTTTAAATAGATGGAAGGGATGGGTAGTAAAAAAGGTGAATAGAATCTCTACGATCGCCTTATATTAAATTCCTCATTTCCATTACATAATCATCCATAACAAAGCCACCTCCTATATCCATAACTACATCATCAATAATCTTGAATTAAATCATAAAAAAACTTTTTAACTTGCTCTGTATTCCTTCGGTGTAAATCCTGTAAGTTGCCGAAAAGATTTGCTCAAATGACTGTGACTGTTAAAACCAGATAATAAAGCAATTTCTGTCACTGATAATTCTGGATTTTTCAATAATGATTTGGCTTGCTCAACTCTTTGTTGAATTACATACTTATGAGGGGATATTCCCAGAGATTTTTTGAATAAACGACTAAAGTGAAACTGGCTAATTCCCACTAATGTTGCCAACTCTGATAATTTAATTTCCGTGGCAATATTATCGTTAATATAATCGGTAACTAAAAGTAGCTTGCTATCGCTTAAAGCTCCCAATTGTAAATTGAAATTAGTTCTTTTGATAGAATAATCTCGCAGTACATTGACAGCTAAAGCATTGGTTAAAGATTCGATATATAACTTACTTCCCCAACCACTCCCCCCATTCATTTCCGAATAGAGCATCATGATAATTTGCTCAATTTGGGAATTTTGATCGCGAAATTTGAGTCTCAAATCCACACTATTTCCACGAACAAAACCTGTTTGTTGCGCGACTTGTTGTAAAAAATCGGGTTCAATTTGAATTTGCAAAAAATGATCTTCACCTTCGGCACGATATCCACCGCCGATTCCTGCTGGTGTAATACAAATATCACCCTTGCTGTAAACCGCTATATAACGTTGTTGTCCTAGGATTGATGAACGCTAGGGCAAAAGTTAATTAAATTACAGTAATCCCAATTAATTTCTATAATGCGAGCTTTCCGGCTCGCACTACCAAACATTTTTGTTCTATTTAGAACTATCATTACGTTGATAAACCCGGCTTTGTGAAAAAACCGGGTTTCTAAAAGATCCAATTATTATCATTAATATGCTTCATTACAGCTGCTTTTTTAAAGATTGTAAAGAAGCCCAACGACTATCAATAGGTTTACTTTCTGTTTCAATATCTTGATTTTGTTCAATTCCAGGACAATCTCGATCGCATAACTGACGCTGGGGAATTTCCAAACACATTTGCTCGTATAACCAAACACTGGGATGAAAATATCCCTCTGGTGATAAAGTTTCTACCAACTCATCTAAAGGGACTTCTCTCTCTGCGAGAAATTCTTCTTCGAGGTTACCAACTTCTTCTAACCAAATAATTTCTGATATATCAACACAAACGCGATGATTGTATTGTTGCAAGCAACGATTGCAAGTTAAAGTCATGATTGTTTCAGCATTTGCCGAAACTTCTAAATAATTACCGCAGTGCTGTACGCGAATCTTACCGCGAACTGGCGTTAAAGTATTTAAATCTAGTAGAAATTCTTTAACTTCTATTTCTTCTATAGGTTTTGACGCTTGAGCAAGCTGGGGAATATAAATTGCGTCCATATAATTTACCGTTGACTGATTATAAATAATGCCAAAAGGAATAAAAGGATAGGTTACAATTTCTGAAAAAATGGACAAGCTTAGGGTCGAAAATACTGCAACACAACACAGAAAACTAGTTTATAAGCCCTCTTCCTTTTTCTTTGAAACAATTCAAGGACTTTAAAAAAAATTAACTTGTGCTGAAGTGCGGCATCTCTTTAAAAAAGCCTAAGAACATGTTTTTGCGGAAATTGTAACCCATTTTTTAAGGCGATCTATCGGGGGAAAAGAAGTTTTCAGGTATTCCTTAATATATATCCCAACCTCTATTTCCTGATTACCATGGTGCTGGACGCACAACCAAATGACGGTGTGGTTCTTTACCTTGGCTGAAGCTTTCTAAATCTTCAAAGTCCTTTAATACAGTATGGACTTGACGACGTTCGGCCGAACTGAGGGATTTAACTTCCACTTCTCGTCCAGTAGTACGAACTCGATCGATTATTTCTTCTATCATCTTACGAATTTCGACTGACCTAGTGGCACGGTAGCCGTTTAATTCTATTGTATAGGATGCTTGTTCCTCAGTTTCTTGGTTCAAATTGAGAATAGAATTTGCTAGATACTGAATTGCATCTAGCACTTTACCATCGCGTCCAATTAAAGTTTGGATTTGATTTTCATTTAAATTGGATTGGGAAATTGTCAACCAATAGCTATTAAGAGAAAGCGGATCTCTTTGTCCTAAGGTATTTTCCTCTTTACTGCTTTCAATCTCCACAGAGAACCCGGATAATTGCAGCAGTTCTTTTAACCACTGCTCTCCGCGCAGCATCCGACTATCGCTCATCATTAGCTTGTTGCTTTCTTTTTAGTACTTTTTGGCTCGAAGGGTAGGGCTTTTGCCTCTGCACTTAGAAGTTCTTTTTCTTGTGCGTCTACAATCTTTTGTATTTCTTCAGGTAAAGGCTCCCGGGAAAGGATGTAGGTTTGTAGGGTTTGGAAAATATTACCAATTACCATATACATCAATACTCCAGCAGGTAAGGGGAAGAATAAAAACATCCCGGAAAACAGAATTGGAGTAAGTTTCGCTACAGTATTCTGCTGCGGATTATCACCTGTATTGCCTTGTCCGGTAATTAACTGGCTCACATACAAGGAAACCCCGAACAATCCAATCATCGAGACAATATCCCAATGAATTGTGCCATCATCATCAAATGCGCCGACTCTACCCAAAGCATCGATAAACAAAAATCCCGTATCTGCAGCTAATCCGGGAATATTTCCCTGAATAGTTACATCTCCAGGTTGTAAAGCTTCTATGTTCCCTTCAGCATCAATACTGATCCGTTCTGCTCCTTTAGTTACTTTCCATTGAGGACTTAACTTGTTTGCACTTTCGGGGTGCTGTTCCAATAACTCCTCGAATGGCTTCCCATTTACTGTCTGATACTGAATCTTGGTGTGTTCTCCTACTCCGAGCTTATTTCCTCCGGGAAGAATCGCCGAGACTTTTATGCGATCGCCTTCATCTATGTAAATACTTTGCGGTTTCGTTGCGAATGCTGCTGGTTGAATTCGTTCGATTTGTTCCCTAGGAATAATTTGTAAGTTCACATTGGAGTTGGCAGTCGCAAAAGGCGAACCCCGCAAAGTTGCAAAAAGTGCTAGCAATACAGGCATTTGCAATAGCACGGGGGCACAACCAGCAAGTGGATTGCCGAACTCCTTTTGAGCATTCATCATCTCCTCTTGCTGCTTCTGGGGATCATCTTTATATTTCTCTTTAACTTCCGCCATCCGCTTCTGCATCATCGGTTGCACAATCTTCATTTTGCGCATATTGCGTATCGAGCCTGCACTCAAAGGGTAGAGTGAGAAGCGGATAATTAATGTTAGAGCAATAATCGCCAATCCATAACTCGGCACAATACCATAGAACAAGTCTATGATTGGCAGCATTACATTGTTCGAGAGGAACCCAATACCAAAGTCCATTATTTTGAATTCAACCCTATAGACACTAAATTAACTGAATCTAATTTATCTGAATCCCCATAAAAAATGCGACTAGCTACCCTACGGATAGCCGCACATTTTTTTTGTACCGATAGTGCAATCGGTGAACTAGATAGAGATCGCACCAATTCAAAACTAAAAATTAAAAATTATTTTTAAATTTGTATTTTGTATTTTGAATTGATTTATCCTGGTACTTACTTAACCAGCAGCATCGGCAAATTTGGGATTTTTGGCAGCTACCTGTTGAGAAATATAATTGTAAGTCTCTCTAAACTTGGGAACCGCTCTTAACTCTAAACGGCTACCATCTCTAAGGGTCAGCACCATGTCTCCCCATAAACCAATACCACGGGGAACCTTAGCAATTTTCACAATTTCAGAGTAAATTATGTCGGAACGATCGCGTCCCATCCAACCACCGGTAACTGATATGCGGCGATCGCTGATACGGTAGCGCAGCCATAATTTTCTAACGATAGCGCCAACTGCTAATGGTATACCTACAATAGTAAGACCAATTAGTATACCTATAATTAAATCCCCAATATGAGGACCACCTTCAAAATAAACTTCTTCACGAATGCCCATTGAAGACCTCGGCTTTTACCAACAACTGCTCTAATTCTTGCAGAAATTGTTTGCTTCCGCACTCTTGTTTTGCTGCTGTTGGTTTGACTACTACTACTAATCGCCATTCAGGCGCTAATTTAGGCAATAATTCATAGAAGACTGCTGCTATTTGCCGTTTCAAGCGATTCCGAACTACAGCTTTCTTACTTACTTTGGTGCTAATTGATATTCCTATTCGTGATGGAGAAAGATTTTCTCCCGTTCGTTTCGATCTTTTTTTATAGGGCGTATCCGAAGAAGGTGACTTACCATTACACGGTGGTAATGCTCTTAGCGTCATGTAATAGCCATGACAGCGAAATCCTTCCCGGAAAACTGCCCTAAAATCGTGCCGAGACTTGAGTCGATTTGAAGACGGCAAAGCCACTGTCAAATATCCACTAACACATAACCCAAAGCGCGTCTTATACGCTCAAACGATGACGACCTTTGCTTCTTCTAGCTCGGATCACGTTTCTACCGTCCGGTGTTCGCATTCTCGCACGAAATCCAGATGTTCTTTTTCTCTTACGGCAAGTGCCGCCCAGTGTTCTTTTCATAAATTTTCCTTCCCGGCACCTTTAAAAATTACAATCCGTTATTATACCATCGAATATATAAAAGGTAAATCAAGTAGTAAGGGCATGGGGAAGCTAGTGCCCTGGCGGGTTCTCCGACTTAAAGCAATTTGCCTATAGGGGAAATAAGCTATTTAATGCTTGATTTTCCCCCAATTCCCAATGCCTAATTTCCAATTTCTAATTCCAAACTTTTATTAGTTAATCCCGATAATCCAAGTTCCGACGTAGCGAGTAAGCGCCGTTTTATCGCCAGGAGATTGAATTAAGCAGTTAAAGTAAAAAGTTCCGGGGAAGTCTGGGTTTTGTACGTTGGATAACTGCAACTCAACATATTTACCTGCGGGGATTGCTTCCTTGGGGTAGATTTCAAGTACTCTGCCTTCTTTATCCCACTTCACCTCAGAGACAGCCATTTTTTTGCTTCTTCTTTTTCTTCCTACTTTAATTTCAATTTCGTCGGTATCGAATTCTCCGTCGTAGTAATCTGGGTAAGAGATGACAAACTTTTCAACGGCCATCTTTAGTTTTTTGGCGGGAATTCTTAAACGGTATCTATCCCAGTCATTTGTTTGTCCGCCAAAGTCTAATCGGTATGATAGCTGATTTTCACTCTTTACACCGCTAAACAAAGTTAATCCAGGTAAACCTTGTGCTACGGTGATGGCTGGCACTCCTGTAAGCAAAAAGCCAGTTACGGCTACAGCAGAAAGTAAACGTCGCATAGTAATCGCTCCTCTGGCAGAATTTGTCTATTGTATTAAGGCAGTACGAAGTTAACGCTCGTAACTAAACTTTACTACTGAATCCTAAATCATGGACGTAGGTTACTTACAAAAAGTGTCTTCATACGTATAAAAACGCATTTTATTGATATTAAATGTATTCTCTTCGACGAAGGCAACCGTTGCAATACTGAAATTAGTTTTAATCTCGCTAAATAAGTATTAAGACGTTTTTAGGCTCCGGTTAAAAAAAATATAATTTTGTTGATGTCAAATTAAAAAGAGTTAAAGAAAAGTAGAATGTGATGAAAAGTTAATAGTGTTTCTAAATGTGTATAACTGTTTCGAGAATGAAGTATTTTGTTAAAAAAATTGAAATGTTAAATCGAACAATTATCCACTAAATTACGCTATCTTCAGAAAGATAAGATTTATCTGATGAGGTTAATTCGACAATATGATTGCTGCTTATTTGCTTGTTTTCAGTTTTAATTTTGTAAGCAGATAAAAGAATCTAGCTCAATTATTATTAAATTCTTCAAGTTTGACTAATTACAAATATTTTGTATAAGGAAATAAATTTTTTTATTCTGTAAACAATTAAAATGAGTGTTGTTGAATCCCAAAAAAAAGTTAAAGATAAGACTCTTAGTTTGGGAATCGACTTAGGATGAACAGTACTCAATTCTTGTTAACAGCAAATAGGGTTACGACTTTTACGGGGCTTACTCTGGTTTTCGTCACAAGGTAGGCGATCGTTATCCCAATCGATTTACCGATTATGTGAGCAGTTAGTAGTCGCAGTGGATAAAGTACCAGTGCGTTTATTGTCTTACTAAAGATATTTTCACTGTTTCTAAAAAATAACTAACGATTAGGAGAATTCATGAGAATCGCAGTTGCTAAAGAAATAGAAGCTAGCGAACGCCGTGTAGCATTAATTCCAGATGTTGTTTCAAAGTTGGTAAAAGACGGCTTTGAAGTATGGATAGAATCAGGTGCTGGTGAAAAAGCATTATTCAACGATTCTGATTATAAAACGGCTGGAGCAACAATTATTTCTGATACTGCAAAATTGTGGGGTGAAGCAGATATCC
>ERZ1740059.1954-NODE-1954-length-10277-cov-10.756995_pt1 | contig 10277 bp, 6 predicted proteins | sample MGYA00581744_ERZ1740059 | MGnify/ENA primary metagenome ERZ1740059 (study PRJEB43018, sample SAMN04849738) | marine metagenome | isolation source: floating plastic debris | place: Pacific Ocean | collected 2008-08-28 | study: EMG produced TPA metagenomics... | reverse complement strand
GTCAGCTAACCAAGCAATCGATAAATTGATCGCTGCATTGATTGAGTTAATGAGTTAGAAAATCACCAGGGATTTATATCATAAACTTAACATTCAGTGGCATCTTTCATGATTTATTGACCATGGCAAGAATGAGGAGCGCAACAAAACTACTCATGATCAAAGAATGTGTCAAAAAAATTTTTACAGAACAAATCCTACATACAACCTTATTCAACCTTTTTAACAGAACATGACATATGTAACAAACTTTCTTACCAGTCACAACTCCGAGAGCAGTGCTAACCATCAATACAATAATCCAGCAGTTTACGAACCTATCCATGGCTACTGCCATGGTAGGGATAACTGACAACACGGGAGTATTACGCCCAACAACACAACTATATAATCGGATTTTGCTCGTGCAGGCTGTTGTAATAAAGCTTGATATCCTCTATCCAAGCACAGGCCCGTTCACAAAATCAAACACGATATTCTGAACTACGGGTTATCCGGGAAGTAATGGTATTAATTCTCTGTCATGTAGGTAGATATTCTACAGGAGATACGATTGTGAATGTAGCTATAAGTATAATGTATCCTGTGTGTGTGCTTATTCAGTGTCAACTCTGCTACAATCCAGCTAAAGCCAATGTGCTCTTTATCAACTGGTGAAAGCCAACTTGTATCCCTAAGCAAATTCAGCCGAATAAAGAATTGTAAGCACCCCTTGGTTTTGCAAATAAATGAAGCATTGAAACTATACACGCTTCAGCTGGCAGGCATAAACCCTGAATAAAGTGAGCAAACAAAATGGCTTATCAGCCCAGGCAGCTTATTCGCGGGATACGGTCATGTGACCCAGCTCTCAACCTCTCAAAGATAGAGACACCGTATCGTGCCAAAATTAATGGCCTGACCTAAATTGACTGTATTATTCTGTCATTGGTCGCCAACAATACCTTTTCTCCCACAGTCCAATTACAACCAATCACAAAAGCAAAGCAATTTTCACGTTGACAACCAGCAAAGAAAGCAGAGGGGTGCTAACATAGAAAATGAAAATCTCTGACAGAAACCCATTAATCTGACAAACCTAGTAAATAGAAGCACCATAATTATCCTGTCAGGTAATAAGCACTGCAACTGAAATTATAACTAATTAAATACAAAATCAGCATGATGGAGAAGTTTTGTATGATACTGAGAAGATTAGCCATATTTGAGTATTTTCACAGCACTGGTCTGAAGTGTCAGATGGGTGGCTGACATATCATCTCATAATCTCATATCAACTCAGACTTCTACAAGCAGATGTCTGCAGCTTTGACCATGGAAATTCACTGACAAACAGCAATTGATACTATACACCATCACACAGAAACAAACACACGTACACCCCACTTAAATACAATCTTGCAGCTCCATACATCTATTCTTTTTGCACTCTATCAGTAATTTGGCATTTTTTGAAATTTGTGATTTTTTTTGGGGCCAAAATTCCTGCTGAGACCACGAAACAACATCCCAAGTGCATGGCAAACAAGCAAAACAGGTGTCTGGTTAAAAAGGTGGCCAGCGACAAGGGAATGGGTGATAAATCTGGTTTACAAATTGTCCCACATCACCACAGAGTTCAATAGAATGCATTTTGTACTGAAAGAATAATGGCTGGTAGAAGCAAAACAATCTGAAGCGATAATTACACCGGTGCTATGAACTACTAATGACATGCCCCCTCCCTTTTGCACTTGATAGTACGGCCTTCAGCCTGTCATTGACTGTGTTGTCTTCCACAATGATTGGTCTTTTGAAGTAAAGTTTCGACTGTGGTTATCATAGGCATATAATAACTCTTATGTTATAATATGCCTATGGTGGTTATCTATCAATTTTAAAAATAAATAATACCTCAAACCCAGTGCAGCAGAAGACAGAGTCTAAAATAGTCTGATCGACACGCAACCTCAGCATGGTGAATTACGTGTGCATGAAGAAATAATGTCCAGGTTCCTACCTACATTGATGCGTATCACAAATGTGGACAGAATGATAAAGGTGAGACAACTTCCAATTACGTCTACGGTCAAAAACCGATCAACTGGAAATCATTGAAAATAACAAGGGCAATTATCATTATAGTACTGGGAGTGTGTTACAATGAAGTGAAATAGCAGACTTATAACCAGAAGTCATTCCAACGTCTGCTGCAACGTCTGGTCAATCAGGGGAAACCATCATCATACATGATAGACTTATTAATAACATTTAATAAAAATGATTATCTCATTCACAGAACCATTAGTAAATTATATAAATATCAGAAGGCAGTCTGATAAAATGGTATGTAAACACAATTACTCTAAATCCCATTATTTTTATGGCAAGGCCGGCACGTCTATGATAACATACAGCTTGTCAGCAAATTACTCCATTCAATGATATTAGCGTAAATTGTTCAAGCTTAGTCTACATATAGCAGGGATGCCATTTTATATAAGGGAAGGAATTAAACCTCATTGGCATTGCATGCAAGATCTGAACCAAATGCAACAGTCTTTTCATTTGGGTTTGGCTAATATTTAGACAGCGATACAATTTATTAATAAGCCTGTTAGTGTCAAGCTCCTGAAAGGAGAAACAAGAGAAACAAACACATACAGTATGAGCTGCAATATTGGGTCTGATACTACAAATAAAACCCTTCAAACTATCGCTACCAAATCCTTCTGTTCCTTTGAAAATTGTTTGCCAACAATCTCAACAAGGCAAGTGATAAGATTTTTATTATAAGGTTTAGTTTGTGGAGCAAAGCTTTACATAATAACTTTGTTATATTACCGCTTAAACATCCTACAATACATGTACCCTGTCTTCTTTGGGAAAGCAAAAATAACGGGGCCAAACAATAAACCTGTACCTAGTCAATCAACTTACAGAAGCAGATCAAGGGGAGATCAAGTTGGGATGTCACATCGACAAGTTTCTTCATAGAATATCCCAATATTTGGAGTTGTGTACTCAACAAACACTAGCTGTGAAGAGGAGGCAATTTCTATTTTAAACTGGTTTGCAATTATGCTTAGTATTTTCCTCAACTTCATATACAAAGCATGGGCAGTGATAGCGCTATTGCTCGAAAGCGTTCAACCACACAGTCTTATCGTTGCAAAATTTGAAGATCCTGGAAGTGTTTACAGATATGAAGAGTGTGTACAGCTCTTCGTTTGTTGACCAAGTTTTGTTGTAATGTTTGATAAGCACTTAGTATGTGGCGTGTACAATACTACACAAACATCATCAGAACCATGACTTATACCCCCAGGCCAAGTAATCTAAGATTGAGAGAGCCAAAAAACAATCACATACTCAGTTGACTCACTAAGATTCGCAGGCAATGATAGCTCAGTCTAGAAATTAGCGGGAAGATGCAGTACCACTACACAGCGCGATCAGTAATGACGAACATGGTAATCTTGCTTCCTCATTTCCGTTTCTTGTTTCCACCACAATATCCGCCAACACAAGTTCAGTTCCAAAAACTTGAAGATATTTTTAGCAGGCAGGCTCACCAGAATTACAATTCTGCAGTGCAGTCGATCTGTCACAAGTGTTTTTAGGCCCCACCAACCCACCACCAGATGTACCTACTGGGATCATTCTACTAGCTGCCTTCTTGGCAGTGTGAAAATAGTGAGCTAACACACCACTAGTCCCATGATAACAAAAACACATCAGACGGTGCAGTCATTGCTTCTGCATGCATGCAGAAGCAATGAGTTTGTATTTCAACAGGTTGGTTCGATTAGCCATTGTTGTCAGCTACTGCTCATCAATCAGTGGAGACTTCCAGGCATCTTTATTTCTATCTGCTCTTCTGTGCAACCAAACAAAAAAGCGGCAAGACTACATCACTAATCACACAAACCTCCGTAATAGTAGAAGTCTACAATTCATGATTAAATTAGATTAGAAGGGACTGCGCTTGCCTGGAGATCAGGTACATGTTTATGTTGAGTTATAGGATATGTACAGTCTATAAGGAGGATGTAAGATGAGATGAGCCGGTGATATCATGACATGGCATGTAGGTAATATGATGTCTGACAGGTACAGGGACTACTAGACAATGTATAGGATATTATATTTAGGCAGGGCGCTCTTACATTTGCATCGAAAGTGATATGTTGAAGTGTGATAACAAACATTTAGATTCGAGGCCAACTTACCAAATCTGCATACCAATGAATTTCAATGAGCAGGATCGAATCAACATGAAACCAAAGCCGGTCAAAACACAATTACTAACCACAAGTGTTTTGTTTTATAAATTAGTTATCGCTCCAAATCTGACAGAGTTTAATCACTAGATTACCACAAGTCTCTGGATCACTGCTTCCACCAGCTGAGATTGTCTAAATGAAATGCGGAGATGAGATCGTCCACCAAAACTACACTAGTCATCAACCCAAAATCTAAATGTCGGACATTTAATGTCGGTGGCCATTAAGACAATGAGTCACTGGACGGCAGACTTTTAATACACCAGCCATTCGGCATTATTATGGAATCAGAGTTGAAAACTCTTGCTTCAAGCAAGATAGTAAATTTCGTTGAAGTAGAGTAAATTACGGAGTTGAGTTGATGCGTAATGTGCAGGTGTTATACAAGACTGATGGCATGATCATACACCCATCCACACTACCTGCTACCAATGCTGCTGGACGTTATGTTTGAGGCTGAAGTAATAGGGAGGCATTGCATGATAGATGAGCCTGATTACATACATGTACGCACTGATCATCAACTTTCTAACACTGAATTACCGCACAATGACCTCACTAAGGCCGTAGCACAGGAGACAATTTGGGCTGGGTTAGAATCTCTCTGTTCACTATACCATTGAATGGACTATGATTATCAGAAATCAAATTTAAGCCCAAACACTGAGTCTTTACTGATACCACTAATCACTCACTATAATATTGCATAACATAGTATTAATTCAGGTAATTTATAATTCTCCAGTGACCGGGTGGCATATTGCTCTAATGATAATAACCCAACATATTGAGTAGAGCTGGCCATATATCAGTAATCGATAAAACTAGACTTGAAATCTCTTGCATTCTAATATTAGGGAACGCTGCCAAAAGCCATGCATAGAGCAGATACAAGCGGTTAGCTCCACAAGAAAAGTACCATCTATATGAAGACATGATCCATCCCAAATCGTACTCTACACTGGAGAACCTGCTTGAAAAACCGGATGGAATTATTAGCATCGGCACTTGACATTGCCTATAATTAAGATATTATCTGAGCAGATGTCACTTTAGTAAACAACTGTTGATGTCAAACTGTTTCCAGTCTTTCTTTTAATTTTATAGCGTGGCAGATATAAAATCATCATCAAAGTGGGACCTTCATCAACTGGTACATGATAACTCCGCACCATGCATGTCACAGTTTACTCTTTATTGTAATGAAATCGTCCTCATCACGTCATTTTTGTGTATGTTAACATGTTGACAGGCAAAGAGCAAAACTACAATGAAAATTTCATCAGCGTCTAAAACCTTGGTTGGCAAGCCCACAGATTTGGCAGACCATCCAGTGTAGATGGATGAAAGCCACCTGATCCAACAACAGTTATTTTCTTATCACAGCTGGTTTTGGTTGTTCTCAGGCTAAATATTTAGTTTCACAATAATGTATAAATTTGTGTATGTAGCATGCCAGGAGGCTGTTATTTCGATGGTTGATTTCCTGTGAATGATTGGTAAATAATTGCTGGTTTCAACCAAATGACAAGTTATTCCAACCAAGAATACGATCTTCGCCTGTAATTTATTATTCCAGTCTCGCATCACTGCTACAGAACTTTAGCTCCGTGTTCAGCGGGGAGGGATTGTCCTCGTTTGCTCGGTGTGATGGCCTGGTTAATCTTATACCTCATACAGCTCATGATAATAATCCTACTTGTATGTCTTCGTGAGTAGGATTTCTTGGCTCTCAGCGCAGCGGACTTCTGAAGAGCCTACACCAATGGACGCAGTATTAGTTAGACATGGTAGAGGGTAGAGCTAATGAAAGGGCATACGATTAAAAGACAATGCTCAGGTATAATCAGTGCCAAACTAAGCCTATTATCAAGCAGAGAACTACAATAAGAAGCCTGTAGAGGGAACCCAAACCTCACCATTGATGAAATCTCGGCTGACACAATAATGATTGTCTATATCTCAGCATCAATCAGCAAGACTCAACAATCAATCCATCATCGCTGGTGTTCCACTCAGGCCATAAAACTCAGACATTGTGCTACCACTAAGTACATGTACTCCACAAGCCACTCGCCAGGTTACCATGCATCATACCCAACCACCAGAAAACATCTAAGCTACTCGTTTTCTTTCCTTCATCCCTCAAATTTGATATATACAGACAAACAACCGAACAGATAGCAATCACAACATGTCATTCTCACATTAAAACAATGATTATAAAATATGAATGTGCTTATGAATCTCCGATACTTTCTTCTCAAAGGCATTGACAATAAAACCAAACCAAGCAAACCAGTCTCTACACCGCCAAAGATGACACCCACAAGCCTCCAAAGGAACAGATTTAAATACCCATATTAATAAAAATGAGTCAAAAACAACATAAAAGGCAGTCCAGAAATGTCAAACGTTTATATATGGCCCCAGATTTATGTATTTTGATAATGCCACACAGATATAGAAACCACAATGGAAGGACAATGCTGAGATAGGATGTGAAGCTCTCACACAAAGTTTGGATGGGATATCATCTGTTGAGAGCTGGGATTGTCAAAGCAGCAGCTGCTCTCATGTCAAACAGCTAAATATTTACAGAGTCCCTCAACGACAAGTTCATCCAGGGCTTCTAATCCAGCTACTTCTGATTTTATCATTTCTTTGACACTGAGAACCATTGTTATGTCTACCCATGATGTAGTTCACAAACGGTCATAAGATTCACTGTTTTTATACCCTGATCAGCTTTTGATTTTCATATTCATAAAATTTTCACATCTACCAGCACTTGTCCATTAGAAGTTTAGCTCATTAAACCCATCTATAATTTTGATTTTGATTACTCTTGTTTTTTCTTTGGACCTACTGGAGATTAGAAAGTTTGTAGTGATATTGTTTACTCACCATTTGCAATGATCACAGGTGCTGCGGATGTTACCAGGAATACAGAGCTCAGCAGAACTACTACCATCCCAGTACATTGCCACTCCATCATTCCTTCTTCTCAGTCAGTCGATCTACAGCACAACAACATAAAACTGATTACATCAACACAATTCATCATAATTTTCTTACTTGAATGATTTGACATGTTCCTTCATGGCCGCCTGGATGAAATATTTTGGTGATTTCATAAAGGCAAAGATAGAAATAAACCACTGAGATGCATGATTGGAAACCAATTATCAATGGGTGAGTGAACGTGCATTTCAAATCAGTGGCTAGCTGTAAGAAATAGTGTCAGTAATCTTCAGCACTGGGCAAAAACAAAGGCATGAATGTCGTGTCAAAACTGTGATAACCCAACACCCAGGCAGGGTAGCATGGCTGTGGTCTCTAAAACAAAAGTAGATTGTCCAAAATGAAGACTAAACAATTCTAAATTGAGGGCAAAACTTCAAACAGTGTTGTTGAACAGTGAATGGCATTTTAGGGCTATTAGAAACCACACCTGGTTAAATCAATGAATTTCATATACCAATTTGTGATGCACTTCCGTCCAGTATAAAATTGTGAACCTTTTCAGAAAAGGTGGCTTACATTAGGCACCGCTGTTACAGGATGATAATTTTACTTTAGGTTACGATCTGAATGACGACCATTTACATTCACAGCGTCAATTAAGCTGCTCACTGAAACATTGCTCTAAGTCCTAATCACGTTTGCGAGTGAACTGAACCAGCTTCTCATCTGTAAAATGAGGCGAGGTAGCAACGAGAATCTCCATAAACAACCTAGCGGAGTAGATGATATACTAATAATGTCTCAGAAACTCTAGATGGGTAGTGAATTTGATCAGATTCAACATAAAACTAGACTCTCATATAAAATAACTGTAAATATCTTCTCATTGTCCCTATCTATTGTCCTCATATTCAAGAGAGCTGATTGTGCTTTCTAGACAAATAACACTAGAGAAATGTCAACACTTCAATACAGAACCATACAACCAAACAATACTACGCGGCAGTGAAGTAGCTTTGATGTTAGCATACTATTACACAGATTGGGAATTGTGTCATCAGCGCACAAGTAGCCTACGAAACAGTTCGCCGAAACAGTTTGCCTTCTCTGATCTGAAATACTTCACTGAAACAGTCATTGACTTAAGATAAAAACAGCACTATATTCATCTCAACTCGATGTCTATAGATGTTATTCAACGCAAACAAACTTTCTAAAAGAGAAACCTTACTTGGGTTGAAATTGAAGTCAAAAGACTGCTATAAATTTGTCTTTTAAGAGGTTATGACCCCACTAAAATGTACAATTGAAACCAACAATAACATGTCAGAGTGATTCAACTCAAACTATGGAAAAATAATGTGTGATCAAAACCACACTTGGGCGTCTTATCATAGAAAACAGTGGGGATGTCATCTTTGTGACAAATTTCATTGAAAACTGATGTTGTTTATAAAACAGAAGGAAAACATTGCCATTTTTTATGATACTATGGACATGAACCCTTTATTTTGAAACATTCATTTAATCACCGACAATTTAGTTTTAATCTGTATCAAAGACCAATGATGCTTGACAGATGTAATAGTTGAGAGCTTGGATCTCTGACAGCATTACTCTCATGATTCGATGAGTTTTCAAGAAGGTGTGATGAACTTTCGAGTTTTCAGACATTCAATGTTCATATAAATCACAGCAATAAAACCTCACAATCTGGGCAAATTGTAGTTCTATTTCAGAGTATTGTATTATTGCTAAATCAGTTGCAGGTTTAGTTAGCTGGCCCTAAGATCATCACATTGAGACAAACCAGCTCCAGATGACAGGCCCGAATATAACAATCGGTACCCGATAACATGTGCCCTGGATGAGCAGACTCTGATTATGTCTACGTCTAGTGTTCGATGTTTCTTGTAATTTCTAGGTTTTGCTGCTTTTCATTGCACCTATCAAGTGGTTGTTAATTTAAGTGATAATAATACCCAAGTAATCAGCAGATATTCTTTTCTGGAGTTTTGAGTTTATGAAAATAGTTTCAACTTATGCTATTGCTAACTTAGTTCATTAGATGTGCTTTTAGGATATTCCTTTCTAGGCAGACAAGACACCAAGGATACCAATTTACAGACTACAATGTCTCCACTGAGGGTGTTAACTCTCTGCTCCACTGTATCAGGCTAATACCAAGTTAATAATTGTCAGCCCTCATGAATAATAGAGTGACTTTTCCCAGGTTGAAAAACTTATTCGGATACTCAATTTTTTCACTACCTTTTCTCAAAAGAGATGAAAGTACTACCGGTACTTTCCTATTCACAAGCTCCATTAACTCCTCGACTACCGGTATGTCAATAAAATTTGTGATATAACAAAATAAACAAAATTTATTTTCACAAAGTTTTTACCCAATAATGGCCAATAAAGCAAGTCTCACCTGTGGATCATTGTTCGGTAAAAGAACGCTTTGCTGTTATGAAATTTTCGTTTTGGCAGTGTCAAAGCCATTATTTTGGCAGAGAAAGTTTATGATTACGTTTGCAAAACTCAAAATTAATGGCGCATGCTAGGCTAAGCGGGTCTGAACCCTCAGACATTTGTGTGACATTTTATGCTGGTAGATCAAATTTTTCGATTTGCTGTGATTGTTTCATGTAGCAGACTTTATGTAATAGTGACTCTGCGGCAGCAATTGCGAAGACAGTGTGATGGCAAAATCTCTAAATTTCTAACTATCCTTTAGGACCGGCCAAGGAGAATGAAGGATGATACACAACACAGATTGTTGAGGCAGCAAGCATTACATAGAAACCACACTCATTGCCGCCATAGACACTGGCACACAAGCAAACACTGAACAACATCGAAATTACAAGCCTTTTCACAAATATTGTTTCAACACCGTAAGTTTCAGATTCAAGTTTTTGACAAGACCTTCGCTTCACGGTGTATCAGTGAATTTTCTCCAAACAAGTCGATGTATAATGTATAAAATAATGGTCAACACAAACCTTTTTCCGTCCTTTATGATCAAGTAAATAATAATCC
>ERZ1740059.1953-NODE-1953-length-10278-cov-5.809254_pt1 | contig 10278 bp, 7 predicted proteins | sample MGYA00581744_ERZ1740059 | MGnify/ENA primary metagenome ERZ1740059 (study PRJEB43018, sample SAMN04849738) | marine metagenome | isolation source: floating plastic debris | place: Pacific Ocean | collected 2008-08-28 | study: EMG produced TPA metagenomics... | reverse complement strand
GAGCCTCTGCCCGCTGCAAGCTCGAGTTCAAACTGCTTATTTGTTGTTGTTGTTGTTCCAATTGTCGGGAGGAGGTTTCGAGTAGGCGTGAGACGCTGTTTTGTGCTTCCTGTGCGGCAAGCATCTCCTGCTCAAGAGCCTCTAGATACTTCGAATAAGCATCTTGAGAGTTCGGAACCGTCCGAAAGCTACCATAGAATTCGTTCCAAGAATCTATCACAGCCTCTGCCCTTTCCGTGGAAAGCACATCTCCGGCTGCTAAAGCTCTCATACGAGAAATCCTGGTCTGTTTGTCACTCTCGCTGCTTCTAAGCGCCTCGATATCAACGCGCATCTTCGCCCCCAATTTTTGATCGGCATCCGATTGCAACCAATTCCAATATACGTAAGCAACTGGAGCGCTTACGAAGAAAACTAGCCAAATAACGGCGCTAATCAGTTGTCGCAGGTTGGGCAACTTTTACATTCTCCGTCACTGTTTTCTCGATAGCTTTAACGGCCTGCTCAGCTTCCCCGTCTTTTTTGCCACTCAGAAAAAACGACGGGACCACCCGTTCAACTGCAGGATACAGCCTTTGCAGTTTTTCAGCGCTGATATCGAATTTTTCTTTTTCTATAGTCTTCCGATTTCCACGCGCTCGATCAACGTCGTCGAAGCGTTCTTTCAGAAAATCTTGGTGTTCGGGCAAAAGGTCCTTGAACAAGCCCATGTAGGCGGATGAAAGAAGTTTGTTACCCTGCTTTCTTAGCAGTCGCGCTAAATTTGGCTTGCCGATGATCAAATACAAAAACTGTGCGTATAACAAAATCCACCAGCCACTTATTAAATGATTGGGAATACCGAGTTTTTCTTGGCCGTAGTTTACTGCGAAATACAATAAAAGAAAGGCCAGCAAAATTATAGCGATGGAAAATACCATAGCCTCCCGGAAGTCGCCCCAAACTTCGCGGTAATCCGACAAATGGTGATTTGGATTACTCGAAGGCTGTACGTTCATACCATTTCCAATTGATGACTATTGTTTCCTAAGGAATTTGTCATCTAATAGAACCGAATACAGAAAAAACTCAAGTTCCAAATCGTCTTAGGCAAAACCGGGAACGAAAGAACACTTAAAAGAGCTTGTTTCTTTGCAACCTCCTGACCATTACTGTAAATCAAACAAAATGAGACGCTCAAAAACCACCAAACCTCTTAACGCCTCTGGAAGCGCGCTTCCCAGACAAAGTGGTTGAGGTCCCGGCAAGCTATCCGCAAGAAGATGGCCATATCCTGACGCGGATCCGGACGTTCGCAAACAGTTTGTGATTTCTCAAAAGGGTCGCGCCTAATCTGCTAAACCCGGACAGCCAACTGGATCTCCGCTCGCGCGTAATCGTCACTCTACGGATGACCGTCAATCGGCATTGTGAATACGAGCGGAGCGTGCACGTCGCGATCCTCGCTTGCGCTGCAAAGCTCGCAGAGGCGCAAGCGAACGCGGATCGATTCATCGGATTTCTGGTCTGACCAGGAACGCCTTTGATCGCGGCAATCGATCTGCGCTACGAGATAAGTGATCTGGAAGAAGAGACCCGCGCAGCGTTCCAGACGACCTGGACAAAGGAACAGCAACCCGAGATTCTGGCTTTGATTCGCACCTATAGCACGTTCAGCGTTGACGCGAGCGTTGCCCGGCTGGCGGCTGAGCCGTTTACGGCTCAGTTTTTGGACGAGGGTTGAAAGCCCCTACAACCCCAGCTCCTCTTCCCTCAACCGCTTCACCTCATCCCGTAACCGCGCGGCGTCCTCAAATTCCAGGTTCGCGGCGGCTTCGCGCATCTGTTTCTCCAGATCGGTGATGACCGCGCGCAGATTGTGGCCCTGCCCCGGCTCGTAACTGACCGTCTCTTCGGCCAAAGCGCGTTTGCGGGATTTGCCGCCTTTCAGCTGGGTGCGGCCGCCCGGCTTCTCGCCCAGCTCGCCGAGAATGTCGGCGACTTCGCGCTTGATCGTGGTCGGGGTGATGCCGTGTTCGGTATTATAGGCCTCCTGCTTGTCGCGGCGGCGCTCGGTCTCGTCCATGGCGCGTTGCATTGAGCCGGTCACCTTGTCGGCATAGAGGATGACGCGCGCATCGGCATTCCGGGCGGCGCGGCCAATCGTCTGGACCAGGCTGGTCTCTGAGCGCAGGAAGCCTTCCTTGTCGGCGTCGAGAATGCCGCCCAGGCCGCATTCGGGAATGTCGAGGCCCTCGCGCAGCAGGTTGATGCCGACCAGCACGTCAAACTCGCCGAGGCGGAGGTCGCGAATGATCTCGATCCGCTCGACCGTGTCGACGTCGGAGTGCATGTAGCGGACCTTGATGCCCTGCTCATGCAGATATTCGGTCAGGTCCTCGGCCATTTTCTTGGTCAGCGTGGTGACCAGGGTGCGATAGCCGGCGGCGGTCGTATTGTGGATCTCGGCGGTCAGGTCATCGACCTGATTGGTCGTGCCGGTCGAGACCGGGCGGACGGTGACGTCCGGGGCGAGCAGGCCGGTCGGGCGGATGACTTGCTCCGTGAAGACGCCGCCGGTGCGCTCCAGCTCCCACGGGCCAGGCGTCGCCGAGACATGCAGCGTCTGCGGGCGCATGGCCTGCCATTCCTCGAATTTGAGCGGGCGATTGTCGAGACAGGAGGGCAGCCGGAAGCCATATTCGGCCAGGGTGCGCTTGCGCGAGAAGTCACCTTTATACATGGCGCCGAGCTGCGGCACGGTCTGGTGGCTCTCATCGACAAAGACCAGGGCATTGTCCGGCAGGTATTCGAACATGGTTGGCGGCGGCTCGCCCGGTTTGCGGCCGGTCAGATAGCGGCTGTAATTCTCGATCCCGTTACAGGAGCCGGTCGCGGCCATCATTTCGAGATCATACTGGACGCGCTGTTCGATGCGCTGGGCCTCGAGCAGTTTGCCCTCTTTCTGGAAATGCGCGAGCGTGGTCTTGAGCTCGGCCTTGATCTGCTCAATGGCCTGGTTCAGCGTCGGGCGCGGGGTGACATAATGGCTATTGGCGTAAAGCTTGATGGCCGGCAGGGTTTCCGACTTGCGGCCGGTCAACGGGTCGAACTCGGTAATCGTTTCAAGCTCGTCGCCGAAGAAGGAGAGTTTCCAGGCGCGGTCTTCATAATGGGCCGGGAAAATGTCGATAATGTCGCCTTTCATGCGGAACGAGCCGCGGGCAAAGGCCATGTCGTTTCTGGTATATTGCAGCTCAACCAGCTGGCGGGCGACTTCGCGCGGGTCAATGCGCTGGCCCGCCTCGAGCTTGCGGGTCATCGAGGTATAGGTCTCGACCGAGCCGATGCCGTAAATGCAGGAGACGGAAGCGACGATGATGCAATCATCGCGCTCAAGGATGGCGCGGGTGGCCGAGTGGCGCATCCGGTCGATGGCTTCGTTGATCGAGCTTTCTTTCTCTATGTAGAGATCCCGGCGCGGCACATAGGCTTCGGGTTGGTAATAGTCATAGTAGCTGACAAAATACTCGACGGCATTGTCCGGGAAGAAGGATTTGAATTCGCCGTATAATTGCGCCGCGAGTGTCTTGTTCGGGGCGAGGATCAGGGCGGGCCGCTGGGTTGCCTCGATAATCTTGGCCATGGTGAAGGTCTTGCCGGTGCCGGTCGCGCCGAGCAGGACCTGGTCGCGTTCGCCGGCCTGCACGCCTTCGACCAGTTCCGGGATGGCGGTGCGCTGGTCACCGGCTGGATCATAGGGCGCGTGGACCTTGAGCTCGATCCCGCCTTCCAGTTTTTCCCAGCGCCGGTCGGGCCGGTGCGGCGTCCATTCGCTGGAGGGCAGACCGCCCACCGCGTCGCGCGCGGCGCCGGACAGCTGAAAGCCCGCAGGCGCTTCAGAGACGCCGGAAGAAGGTTTGGAAGCCATGTGCCGCAACCTATTCAAATCCCCCGTACAAACAATAGAAGGAATGCCGAGAACCGACGCCTACTGACATGTTTTGGCAATAGATGGTTACATTACGAACAGACTATTTGTGCGGTCGCCATTGTGAGGGCGCAATATTTTACCCTTGTCATGCCCCTGATCGGAGAATTCCTCCAATAATCATGTCACAAATGTGGCAAAATCAGCACACCAAATCACGACTTGTCGCTGTAGATGACGATTCTGTTATCTGTGAATTGACGCGCATTCGTCAGGGCCTCTAAGCAAATGGCACCTGCGTTAACAGGAAAGCTGCGTTTTTCTATTCGCATATCGAGGGAGCTCCTAGGAGTGGGAGCGCTCAATTTATTGGAGGACGATAGATCATGGCTAATGATCTTCTCAAGAAGAAGTTATTCGCAACGACGCTTCTCGCTGGCGTTGCTGGGGGTTTGTGGACTGGGGCGGCAATCGCTCAGGATGCCCCAGACGAAGATGAAGCGGTCACCGTCATCGAAGAGATCGATGAAACTGACGAAGCCCGTCAGGAAAAAGTTGTCGTTACAGGTTCGCGTATTGCGCGCGACAGCTTCACATCAACAGCCCCCCTTCAGGTGGTCACAGCGGACACCATTCGCGAAGCAGGTCTGGTCGACCTCGGTGACATTCTGAAAACAACCACCGTTGTGAACGGTAACCAGCTCGACCAAACCGTGACAACGTCCGGCTTCCTGGGCGACGGTGGCCCCGGTGGTGCAGCGGTTGGCCTGCGTGGCCTCGACCCGGAGCGGACTCTGGTTCTGGTTAACGGACGTCGCTACGCCCCAGCGGGTGTGGAAGGTGCACCGTCTTTCCCAGATATTTCGTTGATCCCATCATCTGTTGTCAGCCGGATCGACGTCCTGCTTGATGGTGCCTCTTCGGTTTATGGTTCTGACGCCGTTGCAGGCGTTGTGAACGTGATTCTCCGGGATGAGTATGACGGCTTCAATGTCGAGGCATTCCGCACGTTCCCGCAAGACGGTGGTGGTGAGCAAACCAGCATCGACTTCATCATGGGTAGCGTTGGTGATCGTGGATCGTTCATGTTTGCCGGTGAGCACGTCTTCAACGAGCCACTGAAAGCGAACAGCCGCGACTGGATGGCCTCAGATGATGGTGTCTATTGTGATCGCGCAATCGGCCTCGACAATGAGGATGGCAGCATTACACAACAGTGTAATCCGCCACAGTCTGGTATCGGTATCCTCGAGCCAACATTCGCCCTGTATTACGGTATCCCAGGAACGACGGCAGCAGGTTCTGACCTGGGTGTCGCCGATTTCGTCAACGGACGGGGCGACCTCGCAGTTTCTCCGAATGGATACGGCCGCTGGCGCGACTACACGACATTTGGTCAGCAAGATCGGGACATTCAGCATGACTTCCAGCGGACCTCTTAGATTCTGACCGCCAAACAGGACATCGATTTCCTCGGTGGTATGGAAGTGTTTAGCGAGTTCTCGTTCACCAACCGTCAGACGTTTGCTGACAATGGACGCGGCCAGTTTACTGTGCCGGTTCCAGCTGAGAACCCATTCAACCCATTTGGTAATACCCCGGCTCCAGGTGCGGCTGTCACCGGCCAGGATGCGTCTTCGCTCCTCCTGACGCCATGGCGCAACCAAATCCTGGTTGAACTTGACCAGTATCGCCTCCTCGGCGGTGCACGCGGCGACTATGAGCTGCTCGGCAACACGTGGGATTATGAAGTGTTCGGTGGCTACACGCGTTCGCAGGGTTTCTCCGAACGTACAGGTGTCAACGAGAACAATATCGCACTTGCATCTTACACCACTGAAATCGGTGCTGATGGTAACCCAACTTGTGGTCTCAATCTGATTGCTCCCCGCCCTGAGTCGTTCGGTGGATTCTTCGGACTCGACCCCGAGGGCTGTGTGCCGATCAATTTCTTCTCGCCAACCCTGTTCGGACCAAACCCAACCTTCGCAGAAGGACAGGCCGCGGTTGACTATATTCGCGAAATTCGGACCGTTTCGACCTTCGTCGACCAACAAATCATTGGTGGTTATACAACGGGTACGCTGTATCAGCTTCCTGCTGGTGACCTGCAAGGTGTGTTCGGTTGCGAATGGCGTGAAGATGCTATCGATACGCGGTCTGACGCCGTTGCGCAGCGTGCGATCCTTGACGGCTTCTTCTTCGACCGCCCAACACGCGGCAGCGTGAACATTGGTGAGGTCTATGGAGAACTCTTCATCCCGATCGCCAAGGATATGCCGGGCATCGAGAACCTGGAAATGGAAATCGCCGGTCGTTTGGTTGACCATGAATTCTATGGCCAGAACTCAACCTACTCGTTGAAGGGGTCTTACTCGCCGACCGACTGGATCACTGTTCGTGGTACGTATGGTACGTCTTTCCGTGCGCCAAACCTGCGTGAGCTGTTCCTCGAAGGTCAGTCTTCGTTCCAGACCGGCATCGACCCGTGTGAGGTTCCACTCGCGACACGCTTCTTCGATGATGTCACTGGCGATCCATTCTATTCTGCGACCGATCCCGACACAGGTGAAGTCGTTGAAACTCGGGCCCAGGTCGTACTCGACAACTGCCGTTCGGAAGGCATTGATCCAACCGAGCTCGCGTTGCGTGGTGGTTCAACCTCATTCCAGGCGGTGAACGGTGGTAATACCGGTCTCGACCCGGAAACCTCGACGGCATGGTCCGCTGGTATCGTTGTTGAACAGCCATTCTTTGACTCGTTCGACCTCACATTCGGTGTCAATGTTTTTGATCTGACGATCGAAGATTCGGTCTTCACGCCTACCATCGGCCAAATTCTGCGTCTTTGCTACAATTCGCCGAACTTCCCGAATGCAGCGGTCTGTACGCGCCGGACGCGTGACGGAAACACGGGCTTCCTAACCGAAGTTGACGCAACACCGTTTAACGTGGCTGAAGAAGGTTCTTCTGGTGTTGACTATAATGTCAATTTCCAAACTGACTTCACGCTTCTCGGTCAAGAAATGGCATTCGACGCCGACTTGGAAGTCACTCAGTCTGAAGAGATTTACGAGATCATCAACATTCCTGGTGAGCCTGTAGAACGCCGCGACTTTGTCGGCGAAATCGGCTTCCCTGAGTGGCGCGGTTCGTTCCGCTCCAATCTGGACGTTGGTGACTTCACTTTCTTCTGGCAGACCCGATACATTGGTGTGAATGAGGCTTCTGCTAGACCAAGTGCAACGGTCGGTGATCGTGCTGTGACCAAAGTTCCAGAATACTACATCTCTGACGCTTCTGTCTCGTACGAAGCCGATGACTGGACCATCCGTCTTGGTATGCAGAACGTGTTTAATGAAGATCCACCACTGCTCGACCAAGACGCTGCTGACGTATCGAACGTCGGTGCGATCAGCCCACGCAACGTCCCGCTGGGCGTCGGGTATGATCAGATTGGTCGCCGGATCTTTGTCGGCGTATCAAAATCATTCTAAGTCCAAACTGGACCAAGACTTCAATCAGGGGCGGCTCAAGCGAGCCGCCCCTTTTTTTATACCTGTCGCTGGGCGGGCACCGCCCGATCTCCGAACCACCAGAGCGTCGCCGCGGTGGCCGCGAATGTCGCAGTTTCGACAATGTTCGACCGCTCCGCCAGATCTGCTGAAAACCAGATCACAGTCGCGATCACCCAAAGAAGAAGGGTCAGCGTTGGCCGGGTGAGCGCGCGAACGGCATTGACCCAATGATAGCTTGCCGAAATCGCAGCCTCGGCATCCAGGCTGGCCTCCAAGCCGCTCCATCGGCCTTCCAGATCCGTTTGCGTCAGCTGCGCGCTCGCTTGCTGTTCGGCGACGCTCTGTTGCAGTTTCTTTAGTGACGCTTCGTGCAGCCAGCGCCGCTCTTCATGTGCGATGGACTGGCGTCGTTCAAAATAGCTCGCGATGCGCCCCAAACTGGTGCCAATCAGACCAAAGACGCCACCCCCAGCCGCGCTGGCGGCGATCCCGATAAAATCATTCATATGTTCCAGATCCTTGCATGCCTTTCGGAATGCAGAGCCTAACGCGGCTGGAACACCGTCTGAATTAAACGGGAGTGTATGTTATGCCGTTGCCATGCTGAACGCGCGGCGATTGTTCAGGGCGTCAATCGCGCCGAGATATTCCGCTTCCAGCTTGTCGACATAGTCTGCCGTACTCATCCGGGATTTGACCGCGCCAATACCCTGGCCGCAGCCCCATATATCCCGCCAGGCCTTGGCTTCCTGATTGCCACCAGAGCCGAAATTCATCGCGCTCGGATCGCTTTCCGGCAAATCGTTCGGATTGAGGCCGGCTTGCGCTATCGATGGCGCCAGATAGTTGCCGTGAACACCGGTGAACAGGTTGGAATAGACAATGTCCTTGGCGTCGCTATCGACGATCATGTCTTTATAGCCATCTACCGCATTGGCTTCATGACAAGAGATGAAGGCCGACCCGATATAGCCGAGATCCGCACCCATGGCCTGAGCCGCCGCGACAGCGCCGCCATTGGCCATGGCGCCGGACAGGGCCAGCGGACCATCAAAGAATTCGCGAATGTCCTGGATCAAGGCGAGCGGCGATATCGTGCCGGCATGGCCGCCCGCACCCGCGGCGACTGCGATTAGGCCATCTGCACCCTTCTCCAGCGCTTTGCGAGCAAAGATCGTGTTGATGATGTCATGCAGGACAATGCCGCCATAAGAGTGAATCGCCTCGTTCACCTCGACGCGGGCGCCGAGGGACGTGATCACGACGGGCACTTTGTACTTCACGCACATCTCAACGTCATGTTCGAGACGATTATTCGTCTTGTGGACAATCTGATTGACGGCGAACGGCGCCGACGGGCGATCCGGGTTCTTGGCATCATACTCTGCCAGCTCGGTGGTGATGCGATCCAGCCACTCATCCAATTGTGCTTCCGGACGGGCATTCAGCGACGGGAAGGACCCGATCACGCCTGCTTTACACTGAGCGATCACCAGGTCGGGATTGGAAATAATGAAAAGTGGGCTGCCAATCACCGGAATTCGGAGGTTTTGCAGAATAGGAGGTAGCGCCATGTTCGGGTCTCTCATAACTTGCCGTTTACGTCAGCGCTAACCTAGCTGGCGAAGGCGTGAAGGCAAGGCCTTCCCACACGGGATGTCCGAACATTTCGCGTAGCGTAAACCTTGCCAGCAGTGGCACACTGGGCCAAATCCGCGGTAGAAGACTCGATCAAGGGATAAGCGCATATGGCCGACGGCATGCTGACACTGTCAGGATCTTTTGAAGACGCAACCGAAGCCGACTGGCTGGCCGGCGTCGAAAAAGCGCTGAAAGGCGGCGGTCTTGAGCGAATTACGCGGCAAACCCGTGATGGCATCAAGATCCATCCGCTGTATCGCGAAACCGACTTTGCCAGCAGCGCTGACCCGCGTGGCGCCCCTGGCGACAGCCCCTATCTGCGCGGCGCGACGGCGGAGCCTGACCCGTTCCTGCCCTGGGATATTCGCCAATCCTTCTCGCACCCTGATCCCGCCATCACCAATCAGGAAATCATGCGCGATCTGGAACGTGGCGTGACATCGATCTCTCTGGCTATCGAGTGTTCCGGGACGACGGGCTGCATCATCACAAATCTTGATCAGCTCTCGACCGCCTTGAAGGGCGTCCGTGCCGATATTGCCGCCGTCAGCCTCGGGCATCGCGGGGCTGGATCTGGCGCCCGCGCGGCCGCCTTGCTCGCACTCTGGGCCGAGCAACAGGGCCAACCGGACACGCAAAAGCTGGCCTTTAATATCTCACCGCTACGTCAGCTGATGCGGACGGGAAAGATTGGCGGCGGCGTCGATGCCGCGATGGCAAAGACCGCCGCTCTCACCAAAGTGCTGGCCGCAAAATTCCCGGCGTCGACCAGCCTGGACGTGGACGCACAAACCCTGCACGAGGCCGGCGGCAGTGAAGCACAGGAACTCGGGGTCCTGATGGCCGGGGCGGTCGATCTGTTGCGGCGACTGGATCAGGCCGGGCTCCGTCCGGAGGACGCCGCCCCGCAAATCCTGTTCAAGCTGGCGATTGACGCCAATTATGGCATTGGCATCGCGAAGATCCGGGCCGCGCGACGGCTTTGGGCCCGCGTGCTGGACGCGATGAACCTGGCCCACGCCCCGATGAAGCTTCACGCCGTGACCAGCGCTCGCATGCTGACCAAGTACGATGCCTGGGTGAATATGCTGCGTGGTACAGCGGCCTGTTTCGCAGCTTCCACCGGCGGGGCCGACATCATCACTGTGCGCGCCTTCAAAGAGAGCTCCAGCGTCCCGGAAGAGCTGGGTCGACGAGTCGCCCGCAATA
>ERZ1740059.1952-NODE-1952-length-10278-cov-7.100460_pt1 | contig 10278 bp, 5 predicted proteins | sample MGYA00581744_ERZ1740059 | MGnify/ENA primary metagenome ERZ1740059 (study PRJEB43018, sample SAMN04849738) | marine metagenome | isolation source: floating plastic debris | place: Pacific Ocean | collected 2008-08-28 | study: EMG produced TPA metagenomics... | reverse complement strand
TTGCCGCCGCTCAGCGCGCGCGAGTTGCTGGAAGTTTCGCAAATCCAGTCCGTATCGGGATTGCTTGAACGCGGGCAACTGTCTCACGCACGGCCGTTTCGGGCCCCACACCATTCCGCCTCGATGGCGGCCCTCGTGGGCGGTGGAATCCGGGCCCGACCCGGCGAAGTCTCGCTGGCACATCATGGCGTCCTGTTTCTCGACGAGTTGCCAGAGTTTGCGGCGCAAGCGCTCGATAGTTTGCGGCAGCCTCTGGAAGACGGCGAAGTAACCATTTCCCGTGCCAATCGGCATGTGAAATACCCGGCACGATTCCAGCTCATCGCGGCGATGAACCCGTGTCGCTGTGGTGGATCGATGGACAATGCGCCCTGCCGTAAGGGGCCGCGCTGCGCGCAGCAATATCAGTCCCGCCTATCCGGGCCCTTTATCGACCGGATCGATCTGTTCTATGACACGCCCGCCGTCACCGCTTCGGATCTTGCCGGCCCACCCGCCGAGGAGGGCTCCGCCGAGGTCGCAGGGCGCGTTGCCCGCGCGCGGGCCATTCAGGCCCGCCGGTATGAAGGTGAAGCGGCGCACGTGCAGCGCTATCTGAATGTCGATGCCAGTGTGGACCTGCTCGGCAGGTGCGCGCGACCGAATCCCCCCGGTGAAGCGCTTTTGCAGGACGCCGCGCAGTCTCTGTCCCTGTCGGCGCGGGCCTATCACCGAGTCTTGAAGGTGGCGCGGACCATAGCCGATCTCGAAGCCAGCGAGGAGGTACGCCGCATCCATATCGCTGAAGCGCTGTCCTATCGCCGTCGCCCGATCGAGGAGATGGAAACCAACGCCCTGAATCGCCTGAATTTTTGAGCCGCGCCATTAAGCAAATCCTCAAGGCCTTGTGGCATAGGGTTTGGGATGAGCGAGAAAAAAACAGATCACAACGCCGAACAGGCTTTCCTGGCGACGGCCAGCCATGAAATCCGGACCCCGTTGAACGGCATTCTTGGTACCGTGTCGCTGTTGCTGGAAACGGACCTGAACCCGGCGCAGCGGGAATATGCGGATGCCATTCGCAATTCCGGCGAGCGCTTGCTGGATCTGTTGAACAATGTGCTCGATTTCGCCCGCCTTGATTCAGGTTCGATCGAGCTGTCGAATGAAGTCTTCCGACCGTCGGCACTGGCCCGTGAAGTGGTCGAGTTACTATCCCCTAAAGCGCATGGCCGCGGTCTCGATATCGCACTGCGTTGCCAGACCAAACGGGCGCTGACCCTGTTCGGCGACTCCGGCAAGACGCGGCAGATTCTGTTCAACCTGATCGGCAATGCCCTGAAATTCACGGATGAGGGCGCCGTTCTGATCGATCTGGACTATCGCAAAGGTGCGCTGTGTCTCGACATTTATGATACGGGCCCTGGTATTACAGAGGCCGATCAGAAAACCCTGTTCAAAGCGTTTCAGCAAATCAGTCACGAAGACGCTCAGAAAGACGGCGGTGTCGGGCTGGGTCTCGCCATTGTGAAACGGATTTGCGACGCCATGGGCGGCGAGATTTCGATTATCAGCCAGCTCGGTCTTGGCACCTGTTTCCAGGTCCGCCTGCCATTCAAAAAAGTCGCGCCTAAAGAACGATTCCCTGCCAATGACGCGATTGACGGGCGTATCGCTCTGGTCGGCCTCCCGGTTGCAACCATCCTGTCCGCCTCTGCCACCCTTGTACGAGCTGGCGCCAGCGTCCTCAACGCGGCGCGTCCCGAAGCGGCCCTGAAAATGGATGCCAAACTGATCCTGGCCAATGCCGACTTGCCGGAGCGGACCCTGAAAGCGCTGTGCCGGTCAGCACCCACGCTTATCGTCCTGCGCCACGAAGATCGCGCGGAGATGCCGCGTTTTCGTACGATTGGCGCTGCAGGCTGGCTGATCCGTCCGCTGCGGGCGGCCTCGGTGATCGAACGGGTCGGTCTGGCCATTGCGGGCGGCACGCCGGGCGACAGCGAGACGTCGGAATCCGGATCCGGGCACGTTCTGATTGCCGATGACAATCCGATTAATGGTCTGATTGCACGCCGTGCCTTGGAATCGTCAGGATTCGTGGTCACCGTGGCGGGCACCGGACGGGAAGCGCTCGACGTGGTTGAGCAAATCAGTCCAGACTTGATTTTGATGGATTTGCGTATGCCGATCATGGATGGATTCGAGGCAACCAAACGTTTGCGCGCGAGTGGCAATCGTGTGCCGGTCATCGCCGTGTCGGCCGAGATCAATCCGGAAATCGAGAAACGCGCCCGCCTCGCTGGTGCAAATGGCGTCGCTGCCAAACCTCTGGAAGCCGAAGCCTTGCGCCAACTCGCCTTCAAATGGATTAATTTACCGTCTCAAGCGGGGGCCGCGTGAGCGAAGCCGCGACTTCGGCTGAGGTAAAACCTCCCCCACGCCTGTTCAGAGCTTTCAAGGCCTTGCGTGACCGTCGCATGGCGGCGATGCTGCTGCTCTCTTTCGCTGCCGGAATTCCCTACGGCGTTGTGATTGGCACATTGAATGCCTGGTTTACGGAAGCGAAGGTCGATGTCTCGCAAGCGGGCGTGCTGTCCTTCATTATTTTGGCCTACAGTTTCAAATTTATCTGGGCCCCCGGATTTCAGAAAGCGAGCCACCCGATCAAGACCCCGTTTGGCGCGCGGCGCAGCTGGCTGATCACATTTCAGGTCCTGATCGCCATTCTGATTGGCGTGCTTTCATTGACCAATCCTGTAACTTCGTTGGGGCTGGTTGCCATCGCGGCGCTGGCTATCGCGATTCTGTCTGCGACGCATGACATTGTGCTTGATGCCTGGCGGATCGAAGTCGCCCGCAATGATGAAGATCTCGACCTAATGTCGGCATTGTATCAGTTCGGCTATCGCATTGCCGGCCTGATGACCGGTGCACTGGCGCTGGTGGCCGCAGCGCGGATTGGCTGGCCCGCGACGATCGCTCTGCTCGGCATTCTGATGCTGATCTCAATGGTCGGCACATTCGTGGCTCCTGAACCAGAGACCCAGCAGACGAAAGAAGCCGGCAAACTGGCGCGGGAATCGCTGATCGAGCAGAAAATCCGCCAATGGGCATCTAGTGGGAGCTTCGTCGCATGTGGCATCGCGATTTTCATGTTGCTCAGCTTTATGTGGACCTATCTGACTTTCACGCCGCCCACGCCGGAACAAATCGAAGCGGGCGCAGCAGAAAGCCCATTGAGCCCGCGCGTGTTTATGCGCACACAGGCTCCGATCATTGTTGCCCTCACCGTTTTGTTGCCGGCCGTCGTCGCGGCTTTCCTACTGCGCAATGGCAGCGGCGCGATCGAGGAAACCTCTTCGCCAACGCTGATCACCAAAGCCACAGACGCGATATTTGGCGCCGTGATCGTACCGCTCATGGACCTAGTGCGCCGCCTCGGCTGGGCCTTTGTCTTGATCCTGGCGCTGATCCTATCATATAGGTTCGCGGATCTGGTCTGGGGTTCGTTCGCTTACTTCTTTTATCTGGATGACCGGTTCGGCGCACTTTGGATGACCAATGATGAAGTCGCGGTCGCGTCCAAGACATTCGGCGTCATCATGACCGTCGCTGGGGCGGGCCTGGGCGCCGTCGCACTTGTCTTCCTCGGACGCATGCCCTGCCTTCTGATCGGTGGGCTGCTCGCCGGCGCCACCAACCTGCTTTTTGCTGACCTTGCCGCTGGCCGCTATATCGCTGAAACCGCAACTTTCGTTCCGATGGAAGGCGGTGATGCTGTCACGGCCTTCATGGCCATGACCGGACTGGATCATGTCATCAACCTGATCCCGCCCATTTTCGGATTGGAAAACCGACCGGAGCTCACTCGGTTGATGGGCGCGATCGCGGGTGAAAACCTGGCCGTTGGATTTGCCAGCGTCGCGTCGGTGGCGTTCCTGACCTCGATCGTCAATCCGAAATATGCGGCGGTTCAATATGCGCTGCTCGCGTCTCTAACAATGCTGATTGGGTCTCTTGGCCGCGCCTGGCTCGGCGAACTGATCGAGACAGATGGCTATTATACCGTCTTCGTCACAACATTCTGGATCGGCATGGTGCCGGTGGTTCTGGTCGCGCTCGAGTGGCTGCGCCAGATCCGCTATGGCGCGCCGACCGCGTCCTTGTCCGAAACCGAAGACGCTTAAGACCCGACCCGATCAATATCGAACGCGGCGACCGTCGCGAGATTGACGATATCATTCACCGTCGCGCCCAGTGAGGCAATCTGCACCGATTTTGACATGCCAAGCAGGACCGGACCGATAATGGTCGCGCGCGACATGCCTTCCAGCAGCTTGGTCGAGATTGAGGCCGAATGGATCGCCGGCATGACCAGAAGATTGGCTTCCCCGGAGAGCCGCGAGAACGGGTACAACACCTTGTGCATCGGGTTCAGCGCGACGTCAGCGGCGATATCGCCTTCATACTCGAAATCGCAATCCCCGCACGCATCGAGGATTTCGACCGCGTCGCGAACTTTCTCCGCCCGCTCGCCCATCGGATTGCCAAAGGTCGAGTAGGACAGGAAGGCGACCCGCGGCACGAAGCCGAGGCGTTTCACCGCCATCGCGGCTTCTTTTGCAATGCCCGCCAATTGCTCCCCATTTGGCAGTTCGTTGACGCTGGTATCGGCAATGAAAATCGTTTTGCCGCGATTGATCACCATGGACATGCCGATCACGTCTGAATCCGGCAAGGGATCGAGCGACAGGCGGACATCGGTCAGGCAAACATCATAATTCCTCGTCACCCCGGTTACCATGCCGTCGGCATCTCCATGCGCCAGCATACAGCTGCCGAAGACATTCCGGTCCTGATTGACCAGGCGCTGCGCATCGCGCTTGAGATAGCCCCGCCGCTGCAGCCGATCATAAAGATAATCGGTATAATCCGCATTGCGATCCGAGAGGCGCGCATTGACGATTTCGAGCGCCCCTTCCGGCACACCCATTTGTTTCATCGTGCGCTCGACCTGGGCCTCGCGGCCGATCAGGATAGGCTTGCCCAGTCCCTGCTGTTTGAAGGTCCAGGCTGCACGAACGACTTGTGGTTCTTCGCCTTCGGCAAAAACGATGCGCTTCTGTTCCCGGCGCACGGCGGATTGAACACCTTGCAGGAAGGACGCGGTCGGATCGAGGCGACGTGCCAGCGAGTCGCGATACTCTTCCATATCCTCGATCGGCTTTCGCGCCACGCCAGAATCCATCGCGGCTTGGGCGACGAAGGGTGGAATGAAGCTGATCAGACGCGGATCGAACGGCGTCGGAATGATATAGTCGCGCCCAAATTGCGGCCGGGCGCCATGATAAGCGGCAGCGACTTCATCCGGTACATCTTCGCGCGCCAGTTCGGCCAGTGCGCGGGCCGCGGCCACTTTCATCTCTTCATTGATGCTGCGCGCCCGGACATCCAGGGCGCCGCGGAAAATATAAGGGAAGCCGAGCACATTATTGACCTGGTTCGGATAGTCGGACCGGCCGGTGGCAATGATGGCATCCCCCCGCACTGCCTTGATCTCTTCCGGCGTGATCTCGGGATCGGGATTGGCCATGGCGAAAATGATCGGATTCTTGGCCATGGATTTGACCATGTCCTGGCTGACCGCACCTTTCACGGACAGGCCGAGGAAACAATCCGCCCCGTCCATCGCTTCAGCCAGCGTGCGCTTGTCGGTCTTGACCGTGAAGGCAGATTTGAACTGATCCATTTTCTCGGTGCGCCCCTCGAACAGGACACCGCGGCTGTCACACATCAGAATGTTTTCGGCCTTCACACCCAGATGACGGATCAGGCCGGCCACTGACAGGCCTGCGGCCCCGGCGCCAGAAACGGCAACCGTGAGGTCCTCAAGACGGCGCCCTGTAATCGCACAGGCATTGATAATGCCCGCTGCAGCGATGATCGCCGTGCCATGCTGATCGTCATGGAAGACCGGGATATCCAGCTCATCGCGCAGCCTTTGCTCGATGATAAAGGCTTCGGGCGAGGCAATATCCTCGAGATTGATCCCGCCCCACGTTGCACCAATATTGCGAACAACAGTGCAAAACTCGTCAACATCCTTGGTTTCAACCTCAACGTCGAAACTGTCTATGTCGGCAAATCGTTTGAACAGAACCGACTTGCCTTCCATGACCGGTTTTGACGCCATGGCGCCGAGATCCCCGAGGCCGAGAATCGCTGTACCGTTCGAAATGACCGCCACCATATTGCCTTTGGCGGTGAAATCATAAGCCAGATCGGCATCCCGTCCGATAGCTTCGACGGGGACGGCGACACCAGGGCTGTAGGCCAATGACAGATCCCTCTGGGTCTGCATCGGCTTGGTTGGCATCATCGAGATCTTGCCAGGCGTTGGCTGGGCGTGGAAATCGAGCGCTTCCTGATCGGTAAAGCTTGGACGCTTGGTGGCCATGGACATTTCGCCTTTCGCGGCTTTCTTGAATTTTGTGGAGCCTCATAAGCCTGTCCGCAAGGGGGGACAAGCTGTTGTGAATGCTTTATTCGAATGAGTTGTTGAAGGATTCGCAAGACTTTGCCCGACACCGCTGGAACCGTGAAAAAGCCAAAAGCTCCAACCCCCTTCATGGCGCAATACCTTGCCATAAAGGCGCAGCATGACGATGCGCTTCTTTTTTTTCGCATGGGGGATTTTTATGAGCTCTTTTTTGAGGACGCTGTCCGGGCCGCGGAAATCCTCGACATCACCCTCACATCGCGCGGTGAGCATGATGGCAAACCCATCCCGATGGCCGGCGTTCCCTATCATGCGGCGGAAGGCTATCTCGCCCGTTTGATCAAGGCAGGCGAACGAGTCGCGGTCTGCGAACAGACTGAAAGTCCGGCTGAAGCCAAGAAGCGCGGCTCAAAAGCCATCGTCAATCGCGCCATTGTCCGCATCGTAACGCCGGGCACAATCACCGAGGACAGCTTGCTGCCGGCGCGTCAGGGTCAGGCCCTCGTCGCCATTTCCCTGTCTGCCTCCGGTACGGAAGCCGCATTCGCAGCCTGTGATGTCTCAACCGGATATTTTGAAGTACGCGCGTTTGAGCCCGCAACGCTGGCGGAGACGCTGGGTGCTCTGCCGATCAAGGAATTGCTGGTCACAGAGGCTGACGCCGACCGACCTCTGGTGCGGGCTGCTGATGAAGCGCTGCGCTTGCCCACCACTTATCGCCCAAATAATGCGGCCAGCGTCAAATCCGGCGAACGCCTGCTCAAGTCAGCGTTCAAGGTCGCCGCGCTGGATGCGTTTGGCCTATTTTCCAAGTCAGAGCTCTCCGCAGTGGGCTTGCTGCTGGATTATCTGACCCTGACACAAGCGGGCGCTGAGATCCGCCTCGACCCGCCCAAACGCGGATCCAGCGCCACCGTGCTCGCGATCGACCCGGCCACCCGCGCAAGTCTGGAGATTGATACCGCCCTCAATGGGGGGCGACAGGGCACCCTACTGGCGACGGTCGACCGGACGCTGACATCACCCGGGGCCCGGCTGCTGGCATCCCGCCTTGCGCGTCCGGAAACCGATGTTGAAGCAATCGGCATTCGGCATGACGCGATCGAGTATTTCCTCGCTAATGATCACTTACGTGAGTCCATCCGCACCGCCCTCAAGTCTTCCCCGGATCTGGAGCGCGCCCGGTCGCGAATCCGCCTCGGTCGCGGCGGCCCTCGGGATCTCGCCGCAATTGCGAGCGCCCTGAAAGCCGGCGAGAAAGCGGTGGCAGAGGTCACCCGTGCGCAGACGAACCCTCCGGACCTGATTGAAATGGCGCTCGACGCGTTGACCCTGTCAGATCAACCCGATCTGGCCGCTTTGTGTCATGATCTTGGACAGGCGCTGACCGAGGAGCTGCCCACTCTGGCCCGTGATGGCGGCTTTATCGCGACGGGCTGGGATCTCGCGCTCGACGAGGCGCGGGCACTGAAATCGGACAGCCGGCAAATTATAGCCGAACTGCAGACCCGCTATGCCGACGAGACCGGCATCAATGCCCTGAAAATCAAATTCAACAATGTGCTGGGCTATTTCATCGATGTCCCGGCGCGCCATGCGGACCCGATGATGCAAGCGCCGCTGGCCGAGACGTTTATCCATCGCCAGACCCTGGCCTCGAATGTTCGCTTCTCCACGACGGACCTCTCTGAACTGGCGGGCAAGATCTCGCGCGCAGATGATGTTTCGAAGGGCCGCGAGCTGGCCATTTTCGAGACCTTCTGCGAAAGAGTCGAAGCGCTATCTGCGCCGCTCAGTCAGGCGGCCTATGCACTCGCCGAACTGGATACAGCGACCGCCGGCGCCGAATGGGCCAGCGAAGTCGGAGCCGTTCGGCCCATCCTCTCTGATACGCCTGTGTTCGAAGCCGAAGGCCTGCGCCATCCCGTCGTCGAAGCCTCTTTGCGCAAACAAGGCGATGGATTCACTGCCAACGATACCAGCCTCGACGCGCGTGGTGAGGCCGCGCCGCGTCTGGCTCTGGTCACCGGTCCGAACATGGCGGGCAAATCGACGTATCTCCGGCAGACGTGTCTGGCGGTCATCCTCGCGCAGGCGGGTTTCTATGTGCCAGCACGTAAACTGACGCTGGGTCTAGCGGATCGCATCTTCTCGCGCGTTGGCGCCAGCGATGATCTGTCCCGCGGACGCTCGACCTTCATGGTCGAAATGGTCGAAACTGCCGCCATCCTGACCCAGGCAACACCACAATCCTTTGTCATTCTGGATGAGGTTGGTCGTGGCACCTCGACTTATGATGGCCTCGCGATTGCCTGGGCGGCGGTCGAACACTTGCATAATACCAATAAATGCCGCGCCCTGTTCGCGACGCATTATCATGAGCTGACGGGTCTCGCAGAGGATCTGCCTTCAGCTACCAACCTGTCACTGCGCGCGAAAGAGTGGAAGCACGAACTGGTCTTCCTGCATGATGTTCAGTCCGGACCCGCAGATCGGTCCTATGGTGTCCAGGTGGCGCGCCTGGCCGGATTACCGGCGCGAGCCGTTAAACGCGCCGAACAAGTCCTGAAGAAGCTGGAAACAGCGCCAGACGCAATTGATGCGCTTCCACTATTCGCCGCCAGCATTGAGCGTGAGCCACCGGACCCGAGCCCGATCGATCACCCGGCCATAAACCTGCTCGAAAACATCGATGCGGACAGTTTGACGCCGCGTGAAGCCCTCGATTTGATCTATAAACTTAAGGACAAGACCTGAGGATCGCTATCGACGCCTGTTCCAATATAATCTACAGATTCCTCGATGGGAGAGGCTGCATCAGTCAGCTAAAATCGAAGCAAGACAAGGATAGCTGGGAACGCCATGGCTTATGAAACACTCCTGACCGAGGTGGATGGAGAAATTGCGGTCATCACATTGAACCGTCCGGATGCAATGAACGCGTTCAATAACCAGTTAATGGATGAATTGACGGCCGCTCTGGATCGCTTTGATGAAGATCCCGAGATTGGCTGCATCGTGATTACCGGCTCCAAGAAAGCCTTTGCGGCGGGCGCTGATATCAAGGAAATGCGCGACCAGTCCTATATGGAGGCCTATTATAAGGACTTCATCACCCGAAATTGGGAGCGCGCCGCCCGGACACGCAAACCCCTGATCGCGGCTGTAAATGGCTATGCCCTGGGCGGCGGATGTGAGCTTGCCATGATGTGCGATTTCATTCTGGCCGGTGCCAAAGCCAAGTTCGGCCAGCCGGAAATCACCATTGGGGTCTCCCCGGGTGCAGGTGGAACTCAGCGTCTGACCCGTTTTGCCGGCAAGTCCAAGGCGATGGAAATGTGCCTGACTGGTCGAATGATGGATGCGGAAGAAGCTGAACGCTGTGGTCTGGTGTCCCGGATCGTCCCGGTCGATGATCTGGTCGATGAAGCAAAAGCGGTCGCCAAGAAGATTGCTTCAATGCCTCGCGCCGCCGCCATGCTGACCAAGGAAATGGTCAACGCGGCTTATGAAACCCCGCTCAGCCAGGGGGTGATGTTCGAGCGACGTCTTTTCCATTCCCTGTTCGCAACCGAGGACCAAAAAGAAGGTATGGAAGCCTTTGTCGAGAAGCGGCAGGCCCACTTCAAAAATCAATAGCGATTGGCCTCGGATTGAGGGCCGAAACAGAGTCTGTAGATTCTTCACGTCCAGGCGCATGCAACGGTTGACGCAGGCAGGTGGTTTCTGTACTTACCGCCTCTTCGCCAGATAGGGCGACCAAAGGAGTTTTTGATGGCGAACACGAAATCAGCCAA
>ERZ1740059.1951-NODE-1951-length-10285-cov-3.160704_pt1 | contig 10285 bp, 8 predicted proteins | sample MGYA00581744_ERZ1740059 | MGnify/ENA primary metagenome ERZ1740059 (study PRJEB43018, sample SAMN04849738) | marine metagenome | isolation source: floating plastic debris | place: Pacific Ocean | collected 2008-08-28 | study: EMG produced TPA metagenomics... | reverse complement strand
GCGACGGGCCGGGCGGTTGCTGCCAGCAGATGTCCGCCGGGCAGGTCAAACGAGCATCGCTGCGCGCAAGCTCGGCGGGATCCCTAAACTCTTGGCGCGCTATGACCCGTCAGACCTCGCGGCGGCGGAGCGGACGATCATGGCGCATATCAAAACCGTCGACGTGGCAGACCGGCGTAAGGGCAAGATACTTGGGCTGCTTGGGGTGATCGTGTTTAACCTGCTGCTCGTCGCAGCGGGGTTTATCACGTGGTTAGTGGTGACCGGGCACGTTTGAGTGGCGCCTCGCCTGAGCGAGTTCTGGCAGCTGAATTCGGTGCTAAGTCACCGCGTTGCATGGCGCGCTCCGCGTAGCCAGCGGAGCGCGTGCAAGCATTTACAGGTTCGGATACATCGGGAAGCGTGCGCATAGCTGGGCGACTTCCGCGCGCACCTTGTCCTCGACAGCCGTGTTATTGTCTTCGCCGTTGGCAGCGAGGCCATCGACCACGTCATTGATCCAGCGCCCAATCTGGCGGAATTCTTCTTCGCCAAAGCCGCGCGTTGTCCCAGCAGGGGAGCCGAGGCGGATACCACTGGTGATCGTCGGCTTTTCGTCGTCAAACGGCACGCCGTTCTTGTTGCAGGTGATGTGGGCGCGGCCCAGGGCCTTTTCGGTGGCGTTGCCTTTCACACCTTTGGGGCGCAGGTCGACCAGCAGAACGTGGCTATCGGTGCCGCCTGTGACGATGTCCAGACCGCCGGCGATCAGACCCGCGCCGAGGGCCTGGGCGTTTTTGATCACCTGCTCTTGGTAGGTCTTGAATTCGGGGCGCAACGCCTCGCCAAAGGCCACGGCCTTGGCGGCAATGACATGCATCAGCGGCCCCCCCTGGATTCCGGGGAAAATGGCGGAGTTGAACTTTTTCGCCATCGCCTCGTCATTGGTCAGGATCATGCCGCCGCGGGGGCCGCGCAGGGTTTTGTGGGTCGTGGTCGTGACCGCATGACAATGGGGGAAGGGCGAGGGGTAGACACCCGCCGCGATCAGCCCCGCGAAATGCGCCACATCGGCCAGCAGGTAGGCGCCAACGCTATCGGCGATCTCGCGGAATCTGGCAAAGTCGATCTGGCGCGGGATGGCCGAGCCACCGGCGATGATCATCTGCGGTTTATGTTCCGCCGCAAGCGCTGCGACCTGATCATAGTCGATCTCAAGCGTGTCAGGTTTCACACCATACTGCACGGCGTTGAACCACTTGCCCGACTGGTTTGGTTTGGCGCCGTGCGTCAGGTGCCCGCCAGCGTCCAGGCTCATGCCCAGGATCGTATCGCCCGGTTTCAGCAATGCCAGAAACACACCCTGGTTGGCCTGGCTGCCCGAATTGGGCTGCACATTGGCGAAATCACAGCCGAAAAGCTGCTTGGCCCGGTCAATCGCCAGTTGCTCGGCGATATCGACATATTGGCAGCCACCATAGTAGCGGCGTCCGGGATAGCCTTCGGCATATTTGTTGGTCATGACGCCGCCCTGCGCCTCCATCACGGCGCGGCTGACGATGTTTTCCGACGCGATCAACTCGATCTCATCCCGCTGGCGGCCCAGCTCTTTGTCCATGGCGGCCGCAATCTCGGGATCGCGGTTGGCGAGGGCTTCGGTGAAAAATCCGTCGTCGCGGTGCGGGGCGTTCATGGGTGGGCTCCTTTTGCGCTGATTGGGGGCATGTAGCGCAAAATACGCCCACGCAAAAGAAGGAAACCGGCACTTTGGGGTGCTCTTGCGTTCTGCCGGGGCGCGGGCAAAGACTGTCTCCACCGAAAGGTTGCGGGGGAATATTATGGGAAACATTGCCTTTATGGCCAGCGAAACGCCTGTCGCGCAAGAAGCGCAGCAGACGCTGGGTGGGGCCTATGGCAACGTCGCGCCTGAGGCGGCACAGGTGATCGTGGCCCTGGGTGGCGATGGTTTCATGCTGCAGACCCTGCACGGGACGCAGCATCTGGACATACCGGTTTACGGGATGAATTGCGGGACCATCGGGTTTCTGATGAACGAATATCGCGAGGATGGGTTGCGGGACCGGTTAACCCAGGCCGTCGAGGAGGTTATCAACCCATTGCATATGTGGGCTCTGACCGATGATGGGGCCGAACAAGAACGGTTGGCGATCAACGAGGTGGCTTTGCTGAGGGCGGGGCCGCAGGCGGCCAAATTGCGGATCTCGGTCGATGGGCGGGTGCGGATGCCAGAACTTGTATGTGATGGCGCGCTGGTGTCGACGCCTGCGGGGTCGACCGCGTACAACTATTCCGCCTATGGACCGATTTTGCCTATCGGGGCGGACGTGCTAGCCCTGACGGCGATTGCGGCGTTCCGCCCCCGGCGTTGGCGGTGGGCGTTGCTGCCGAAATCGGCAGAGGTGACGTTCGAAGTGCTGGAACCCGACAAACGCCGCGTCCATGCGGATGCCGACAGCCGATCGGTCCAGAATGTGCGCAAGGTGACGATCCGCAGCGAGGCCAGCATTGCCCACCGGATCCTGTTTGATCCTGGCCATGGGTTGGAAGAGCGGCTGATTAGCGAGCAGTTCTCCTGAACTGCCAACTTTCTGTCCATTGCCTTGGGCCCGCCGTCTTGCCTAACGTCGCGCCATGAAACGTGTGGGTCGGTCGATCGCTGTGGTGCTGGCCTTGTGGGTGCCGGCGGGTTCCGCCTGGGCGGCAGAGGCCGATGCGTTTTTGGACCAACTGGTGGCGGACTGGCCAGCGGACGATCCGATGACCCTGCGGCTTCGCTTGTCGTCGGAGCCGATTGTGGAGGCGATGATCTTGTGGGACGCGGCGGGCAACCGGGTGTTTCCGCCGGACGGCGCGGTGCTGCACGTCACCGAAGAGGCCATGGTGGCTGATATCCCTCGGCTGGACGCCTTGCGCGCCTCGGCCGATGGCCCGGTTTGGGAGATAGTCTCGCGCAACGCCAACAGCTATTACCAATGTGAGCCCTTGCGATGTTTGCGGGTGAACGGACCCGCCTTGGCCAGCGCCTTAGGCCAGGACCCCCGCAGCCATAACTTTGGGGGAACGAATGACAACCAGATGGTTTTCCTGATACTCGCCCTCGCTGTCTTGGGCGCGGCTGCCGTGGTGCTATTCAGGCCGGGCGGGGAGGGCACGGCGGACGCTGCCGATCCCGATGCTTTTCCCTTTGGGCCGGTCACCGTGAACCCCGGCCTGCGCACGGTGTCGGATGCGGATGGCACACGCGATCTGACAGAGCGCGATTTGAAGCTGATCACCTGTTTTCGGGACAATCCCCGTTTTGTCCTAAGCAAGGATGACCTTTACGATGCCGGCTGGGGGCGGGATTACATGCCCAATAGCCGGGCCCTGGACCAGCATATCCTGACGCTGCGGCGCAAGATTGATCCCGACCAAAAGCGGGGGGAGGTGATCGAGACAGTGCGCGGCCAAGGCTACCGCTATAACGGCTGATTTTGCAGAGATCTTGCAGAGTTTTTCCAAGGATTTGGCAATCGAGTTTGGGATTTGGCGATGGTGAACCGGTCATCTAATGGAGGATCCTATGTTCAAACCTATCCCTTTCGTCGTTGCCTTAACCCTTGCCCTGCCGGTGCAGGCCCAGATGGCCTCGGACGAGTTCGGCACCCACAACCCCGAAGAGCTTTCTCTGCGCGGTGCGCTTGACCGGCTGAAGCACGGCGAGGCGCATCCGATGGAATATGCGCTGGGCTATGGCGCGGCCAAGGCGGGCCTGCATGAGGAGGCCAAGCGGATCTTTGAAGGGGCCGTCGAGCATATGAACAGCGCCCAGGCGATGACCTGGCTGTCCTGGATGGCTGACAATGGTTTGGCTGGGCCAGAGGACCCGGCGGCAGCGGCGGAATGGGATCGCCGGGCCGCGGAACTGGGCAGCGAGGTTGCGATGTTCAACTTCGGGCTGGACCTGTTGCGGGGGCGCGGGGTGGAACGGGACGAGGCGCTTGGGCGCAAGATGATCCGTCAGGCCGCCGAGAAAGGCGATGAGACCGCGCAACACCTGATCGACAATGACTTTGACCTCGATAGCGTCACGCCCGACGCCGATGAGTGGAAGTACAACCCCAAGATCTATTGAGGTCCGCGCCATGGCGTGGATTGGAGCCTGGTCCGCCCATGCGCAGATCTATGCGCTGGGCCTGACCGGGATGACATTCGTTTGCTTTAGCCTGCCCATCTTTCTGCGCCCGGGGAGCTGGGCACGGATGCTATTGTGGCGAGTGCCAGAGGACACGGATCTGGCTTGGTATTTCGCCAGGTGCTTGGGCGCGTTTGCCATTGTCACCAACCTGTTCTTCCTGCGCGCCGGGATCGATGGGACCGGGCTGCGGGTTCTGCTGGAGTTTTTTGCGGTGTTCTGCGTCTTCATGGTCGTGGTCCACATCTGGGGCGCGGTGGAGGGCACGCAGCCTATCACAGAAACGCTTGAGATCGGCTTTTGGGCGAGCTTGGTTGTTCTGACGCTGTTGTTCTTGCCGGGCGGGATGGCTTGACACTGACCGTCTCCCCCTAACCTGTTGTTGCAACAAAGGGGGAGCGGTTGCCATGCAGATTGACCTTCACTTTCCGGCCCGGGACGACATGGTGCGGGGCTTGCATGACCGCTTGGCCGCGTCCGGGCAGGCGCTGCGCGAGGGGGAGTATGAGACCATTCTCTTATCCGTGACCAACAGCGATGGTGAGCGGACCGCCGGGTGCAAAGGCGAAATTTGCTTTACATCGGCCCACATCTCGGAGCTGTGGGAGGCGGAGAGGCATCGCGGTGCCGGGCTGGGCAGCCGCCTGTTGATCCGGGCCGAGGAGGTGGCGCGTGACAAGGCCTGCAACCGGATCCACCTGGAGACCCGGAATGAGGCGGCCCGGCGCCTTTACGAAAAGCTGGGATATACGGTCTTTGGCCAGTTGCCGAATTATGCCGCATCTGTCCCGCTATATTATTTGCAGAAGGATCTGACCTAGGGTCCGGTGCGTGTCGGGTGGCAGTTTTGGCGTTGATCGTCGGATTGGGTTGGCGCCGTTCGCCCGTCGGGCCGTCGACCGGGTGACCCGACGCGTGGCTTTGCGGTGGTGGGTCAGACGCCGGTGAACACGCCGCTTGAGATCGAGCCACCGGGCGGCAGGTCATTGCTGATCACACCCGCCGCCTGAAACAGCCCGGCAAAGCTGATCACGGCCGTTTGGCCAACGGGCATCCGCTCTGGCGTCCAGGCGCCGGCGCGGTCCGAGGGAGCGTGCCAAAAGCTGTCAGGGTCGCTGATCAGCAGCCCGATCAGGGTTTCGGCCAGAAGCCGGCTGCCGAGGGCGCCCAGATGCTCGCCCCCATGGCGTATCTCGGCCTCCTTAAGGAGATAGAACCAAAGGGGCGTCCGGTCGACGAAGCCATGGCGCCGGACGATGTAGCCCGTCTCGCCTGACCCGATTTCCCCGGCTGAGAGGGGAACCAGAGGGGGATGGGTTTCGTGCAGGCTGTCATGCTGGGCCAGGGCCGCCAAAGCGCCTTGGGCCGTGGGCATGCTGAGCCGGTAACCCGCATTGAGCATGCGCGCGGCAAGATTGGTGGGGAGATTTCCATCGGCGGCACTGAGCCAGCCCAGGGTATGCGCGAGGCCGGTGTCAAATCGGCGTGCGGCGCGGTCGGGATAGGCGGCCGGTGGCGCGATCAACCTGGCCCAATCGATGGCGATGGGCGCATCCTCTGCCAGATCAGAGAGGCCCAGCAGATCCTCCAGCGGGACCCCGTCGCGGGCGTCGGTCACCTGGGGGCGCCCAAACTCGGAATTCAGGTCATAGGCGGCCCGCAGCATGGTGTGGGGCAAGCCGGTCACAGCAAAGGCGAACTCGATCGGGATCGGAAAGACATCGCCCAACCCGCTGTGGCGTGCATAGAACGCCCGGTAAAGCGGCGCGCGGGCGGAATACACCCAAGACAGCGTGATTGGATCGCAAATGGCTGGTAGATAGTCGTTGATGATCAGCCATTGCCAGGTCCAGCAGACGCGGCGTCGGGCCTCGGCGTGGCGTTCGTCGGCATCCCCGTAGGTATCGCGAAGATCGCTGGCCACCGCGTTATGGAAGGCAAGCAGGACCGATACCAGGTTGCTAAGGAGCAGGCTAGAGGCGTTGCGGGCATCGCCCAGCGGATTAGGTCCGTCCCGAGAGGTCGAGAGGCGCATCAGGGCGGGGTCATCGGGGTCCCGCAGGGCTCGGGCCTGCGCCGTGCCTAACGCGTCGCCGTAGATACTTTCAAGGTGAAGACCACCGGAGCGGCCATTTTTGATGACGGCGGTAACGGTATCCCGCTCTAACGGGATCAGATCTGGCGTGTTCAGGGACAGGGCCGGGTGGCCATCCCCCAATGGATCGCCATCGGTGCGGGGGGCCACCAGGTCATGGCTGAGCAGCTGACCGATATAGCTGTAAAGTGGCGCGATATCGTTGTTTTGGGCGGGCTCGTCCCCACCCATGCCGATGGGGGGATCGATCATCGTGTTCGCCAGATCTCCGAAGGCCGAAAACAGACCAAGGCGTTGATCCATGGCAACGTCAGAGAAAAAGTAATCGAAACAACTCATTGTTATGTCACCAAACGAACCGATCACTCCGGATCGGGTTGGCAGATGACCCCGGTCATCCGCATCAGAAAAAAACATACTCTCCGCACCTCGCCTCAAGTCGCACCAATTACGCCGCCATCTGGGGCGCCGTTGGAGACAAGCGAAGCAGAAATGCTGTGAACGCATCGTGAGGCGCGCGTGAAAACCAAAGAATGATTGACGGTAAAATCGGAGGCGACCTGCGCGCCGGCGCATATGTGCCGGTTGGTCGCGTCATCACGGTGTGGGGCTGGCTCACTGCGGATCACGCCGCGTGCCGTTGTGCCAGGCCGGTTCAGGAAACGCGCGGTGGCCCAACTGCTCTGTCGGGCCTGTAACTGGGAGCGTGGGGTCAACCGGCAGGCCGAGCTTGGTCAAAACCATTTGGCGGGCCATTTGGGGGGCCGCGACGCTGGTCCCGTTGAGCACCGACACAGATCCGCTTCGCGTGCCCGATCCAAGCGTGCCCGGCAGAACCCGGCTGGTATCTGACTGGGCCGAACCGCAGGGATAGCGCATGCGGCGGTTGCTGCCGTTCTGGGTCATGTCCGCCGCGCCGGCATAAAGCGCGGCATGGTCTGCAGGCGGCCCCATATAGCCGCCGATCACAACGGTTTTCTGCCCGGTCGCCATGCCGTTGAGCGCGCCATAGCGTTTGACGACGCTGGGCCCGGTATCCTTTAGGTTGATGTCGCCTTGCTGGTCTGGGCCCTCGAACCGTTCGTAAAGCGGATCGTCGAAATAGGAGGGGCGACCGGGCCGCTTATACCCAATCGGTTCATCATCGCGCTGGATCCAGGCCTCGATCTTCTGGCCCACCTCGGGAAGGGTGGCGCTGACCGTTATCTTCCAGATGCCAGACGCCGCGATGCAGCGTGTATTAGGGTAGGGCAGTTGGGTGGGGACTAGTGCGAACAACACTCGCTTTTTGGCCGTTGTGCCGGTGGGCATCTGGCCGCGCTGCCGGTCGATGGTCACGCGGGCCAGGACGTCATTCGGGGATGTCTTGCCATCGGGGAGCAGGACCAGGCCGGTCTTTTGATTGAGCTTTGTAAGCTGGTCGACCTGGCCGTCAGGAAGCTCGACCGTCACCTTCACGTTCTTGGCCGCGCGCGGCATCCAGACCTCCAGAAAGTTGGCGGTGACATCGGCGGGTTGCACGCGCCAGGGCAGGGTCAGGGTGACGGCCTTATTGGCGGCATGCTCAGCGTTGCGGCAGATTTCAGCATGGGCGCGGGCCAGGAACCGGTTGCCTGTCGGCATGACCAAGCGCGCCGTGCAAAAGCGGGGCTGGTTGGGAAACCGGTCCAGCATCCGTTCCTCATGGGCGCGCAGAAGGGTGTCGATGCCGCGCTCGACGACGCTTTGGCCGTTGTGCGGGCCGCCTGAAATGCCGTAGCTGAAGTTGATGATGACGGGGATCGCAAAGCCTTCCTCGTCAGACATCAGGAAGGCGCGATCCAGCACATAGCTGATCCCTGCGAGCGCGAAGGGGCTAAGCCAAGCGCCGGACGTGTCCATCGTCACCAGCGCGGGGAGTTGCACGGCCACGATGCGGGCGTCATGCATGTTGTCCTTTGGGTCAAATCCCGCGGCGTGGTCCGCCACATGGGTGCCGTGGGACAACATGCGCGAGACGGTCTGCTGGCCGGTCCGGGCGAAGTTGACCAGATCCAACGCATGCAACCTGTCCCGCTCGGGGATGTTCCGCTGGGCGACCTGAACGTCCAACTCGGCGCGGGTATATTCGCGCCCAAAAGCGACCGTACTGTCTGTTTTGTCGGCCTTTCCGTCCATGACCCAGCCAAAATCCACCCGGCTGTGCCACCTGTCGCCATGCTGACAACTGAACCGATCGTTGATCAGGTTGATGCCGTCATCGATGATCCCGATGAGCGCCGAGCGTCCTTGGGTTAGGTCCTGTCTTACGTAGGTTGCCTCGGTGATATTGCCCGTGGCTATGCTGGCCTCCCGAAGCGGGGCGCGGTAGCGGACCCTGTCGCGGACCTGTTCAATTTTTTCTTCTTCCTTCTCCTGTTTCGCGACGGTTTGGGCGTCTTGATCCGGTTCGGGAATGTCATTCCGCTGCTTGGCGACCTCAGGCGCCAGTGAGATCTGGTCAAAGATCTGCGGCTTCTTCCGGTTTGATTTGTCGAGGGTCGGCTCCAAAAACAGGCTCGTCGCGAGGGCTGGCGATTTAAGGCTTAGGTTTGCCTGTTTCTGATCGATCACGTCGATCCGCTGCGAGGGGCGATCGTTTTTCGGGAGCTCGTCAAATTTCGTGGCCGCATCGGCATAGACGACGATGTCATAGGTGAAGTCGCGTTTGTTATCGCGCTCTGCCATGGCAGCGAAATCTTCTGCGTACTGCAATGACCAAACGGAGTAAGGATCAAAATCTTCGAGGCTCTTATTGCCAGCGCTCTCGACAATCCAAGTGAGCTTACCCATGGGGCACCTCTCATAACTAAATAAAATCGATAGGAATGACGCCCGCCCTAGGTGGCGTCTTTCCATTCTCCGACGGCCCGGGACCACAACCATTCAAGAAGTGGGGATTTTTGAATGTCTTTGACCGCAGATTTCGCGGTAACGATCTGCGCGCCATCCGGTGTTTTGTAGGTTTCGATTTTGTTTTTTGGATAAAAAAGCGACAGGGCGAAATCGGTGTCTTCAATGCCCGCACCGTCAAAGGCGGCGCCCATGGTTTTGACCTTTGCCGCGCCGGCGCGTTGGCAGATGTAATCGCCTAGGGTCAGGCCCATGACGGCCCCGGCATAGGTATCGGCGGGGAAATGAACACCCGCCACATGGCGATTGATGGCGATGCGGCTTGCCTGTTTCAGCAACATCTCGTTCAGGCTTGGCAGTTTGTCGACCCCTGCTTCGGCCAGCAGGTTGATCAAGACCTTGGCCACGATGAAGGCCTCGACCGCGTGGGCGGAGGGGAGGGCGCCGTGGCCCGGGGATGGGATCCTCGGCTGGATCTGGGCCGAGAACCGGTCGGGCCGCTTGCAGGCCAAGACCTGTTTCACCTGCATCGCCGTTTTCGCCGCGACAAGTTGGGCCAGCGCGATAAACTCCAGGGAGTACTTATTCCGCGCGGGATGCAGGGAGGCGATGGTCGCAAAAAAGACCGTCGGGAACCCCACTTGGTTCAGGATCTCGGCAGCGCGATCTCCTCGCAAGTCGGCGTAGTTATAGACAAGCTTGGTTTGCAGCCGGAAATCCTCGTCCGTGGGCCGCTTCACATCGACCAAGGGATGGTATTTGCAGGCGGGTACTGTGGTGGCCGTGCCGCCCGTCACATCCAGGTGGAACACGCCGGCATGGCCGCCCTCTGCCCCATAGCCGATTTGCGACAGCACGACCTCTTCAAGGATCAGGCCGCGCACCCACGGCGCCCATTCCTTCATGTTTTCGGGGTTGTTTGGGTCGAACTCTTTTGTCGCGCCCTGTGGTGGAGTCTCGTAGCTTCCAACGATCCCGTCCCGGGCGATAATCATCGCGCTCGCCAGACCGCCGGAATAGCTGCCAGCACGACCACCGTCTCCGCCGCCGCCGACACCGAGACGAAGAACTACACCGGGACCTCCGACGCCGCCAACACGACGGCCGCCGAGCAATGCGCCACCGCCAAAACGGCCGCCTCCGAC
>ERZ1740059.1950-NODE-1950-length-10286-cov-3.894243_pt1 | contig 10286 bp, 8 predicted proteins | sample MGYA00581744_ERZ1740059 | MGnify/ENA primary metagenome ERZ1740059 (study PRJEB43018, sample SAMN04849738) | marine metagenome | isolation source: floating plastic debris | place: Pacific Ocean | collected 2008-08-28 | study: EMG produced TPA metagenomics... | reverse complement strand
AAACTTTGCGGATATTATTGAGCTGGATCACCTGCGTCTCCTTTATGAGCGAGAGAGTTGTTCGATGCGGACGCGATTACGTCCGGCGAATGTTGAGTAAGAGGATGTGATCACGTCTTCTCCGGCATTTAGGCCAGAGATGACTTGGATTTGATCGGCACCGCGACGGCCAAGAACGACCTCGCGCATTTCGGCGGTGTTGGACGCGGCGTTGAGCACATAGACGAATTGCCCGCCTGTTTCTTCATAAAAGGCACCGGTCGGTATGGTCAGGTACTCGGACTGAGCTCCAAGCGCGATTCTGAGCTGCAAGCTCTGACCACGGCGCAGGCCATCAGGGGCGCCGTCGACAAATCGAAGGTCAGCAGCGAATTCGCGATTTTCGACAGTTGGATAAATCTTATCGATTGAAAGCACATAACGATCGCCATTGATTGTTGTCTGCGCGGTCTGCCCCGTCGTTAGTCGCCCGAGGTAGAATTCGTTGATTTGCGCGCGAACTTTAAACGCCCCCGTTTCATCGATTTGCGCCACACGGGCCCCTGGCGCCAGAACCTCGCCAACCTCAGTTGTCAGCGCAGACACTTCACCATCAATCGGGGCGCGTAACATGAGACCATCTAAACTCTCGCGAACCAGATCAATGCTGGCTTCCATGCGAGCGACGGACTGTTTCAACTGATCCAGGTTACGCGCCGCATTGGCCGTATCGCGCTCTTTGGCTGCGGCGATGGTCGCATAGGACCGCTCACGGTGTGAGAGTTCAGCTTCCAAACGATCGATTTCCGACTGCGGCACACCCGTGACATCGCGCGGCAGACGGCGATCTAGGTCGGCGCGTGTCAGATTGATCTCGAGCTCTGCATTCATGAGATCTTGGTCATAGCGGAGCATGTTTTGATCGAACGCGATTTGCGCTTGTGCCAGGCTGCTCAGCTGCTGGGTATACTGTGCCTCGCGGTTCATAACATCGAGTTCGAGAGACTTGTTGCGAAGAGTAATGAGAGGTGTGCCCGCGGTGACGTAGGTTCCGTCTTCTTCATGGCGCTTCACAACTCGGCCACCTTCGACGGTATCGAGATAAACTGTACGCTCGGGAATAAGCATGGCGTTGACAGGGATGCTCTCTTCGAAGGGCCGCACGGCCACCTCTCCAATCGTCATACGCGCCTCAGAGACGCTCGCATTCGGTTGCAACCCACTATTGAAATAGACATAGGCGCCACCCGCGAGGAGAACGGCTACTGCAGCGCCAACGAGGAGGCGGTTGCGTCCCCCGCGGACAGTTTCGCGATCGGTATCCATTGCCTCGGATCCTGCCTGTAAATGCGATTCGCGTCGCGCTGGATGCGGGACCACCGCCACTGTTTTATCAGGGGCATCGCCTTTACGTTTCATCTTGGGTAGCGGTTTCATCTTATCGCCTCACTGTATTACATACCTATTACACCACACGCGTAGTTAACTTGTCAACAAGAAAAACATGCTTTAGTTAGAAGGCAATGGCAAAACCCGCTCAAGGCCAGTGACTGAGCGATGGGAAACTTCTCGATGAGTGCAACGAATCCAGTCTGGAACGACGACCTGCCAATCTATCGGCAGATCACGGATATCATTATCCGTCGTGTCTTGGATGGGGTTTATCCTGAAGGAGAATTGTTGCCATCTGTGCGCGGCGTGGCCGACGAGTTTAATGTCAGCCCACTCACAGCCGCCAAAGTATTTCAGGAACTCGATAAAGAAGGCCTGACCATCAAGCGCCGCGGAATCGGTGCGGAGGTCTCGCCAAATTCGCGGGCGCGCTTGCTAGAGAGTGAACGCGCAAAATTCTTGAACGAAGAGTGGCCTCGGATCCAAGAACGCATCCGCCGTCTAGAACTAGATCCGGCAAAGCTATTATCTGAGTAGACTCAATTAGGATTTTTCTGCGTGCGCCAGCCTTAGAGTCAGGACTAAATCGCTTTCACGATTGAAGCCGTCGCCACTGACTTGGGTTTTCTCCAAAATGACGTCTGAATGCCGCGGAGAATTTGCTTGGGTTTGAGTAGCCTACCGCAAGAGCGGCTTCTGTGATTGAAGCTCCTTCTCGCAGGAGGTCTTGTGCAAATGCCATTCGATTATGGGTCAGATACGAAAACGGTGTCATGCCGGTCATTTCGCGGCATATAGCAAAGAACTGAGACTCTTCGATGCCGAGCTCGCGGGCCATGTCCGAAATACGTATCGAGCTGTCAAGATTCTCAAAAATATATGCCTTCAGACGACGCATTTTTATCTCATTGGTCTTGCGGAGGTAGGTCGTCGTTCGCCGCTTATTCCCCGACAGTTTTAACTGATTGAGAATAACCTCCACGCCTTCTTTGAAAAATGCGGATGAAAATGTGTTTCCATTAGAACTGTGCCAAAGCGCCAGCATGACCGATCGAACTGTTTCATCATCAAAAAGGTCTCTGGCGGCTGCTGCATAGTCGCGCGATTTCAAGGATGAAAACTTTGCGACATCGAATTGCTCTGGATTCACACAGAGCCCGAGCATTTCCATAGGGGCAGTCGACATCTCGCCTCTAAGAGACGGTGGTAAATAGTACATGCCGCCTGCATAAAGGCTTGATTCAAGCAAGCCGAGTTGGGTGCGATGGTAAATGGGGCCATCGCCCTGCAGGACCAACCCGATTTTGAGATATTTATCCGTTAAAAGAGGACCGTCAAAAGCGCCGAAATTTGCGCGCACCATAAAGGCGCTATCGCTTAAAGACGTTGCATGCTCCGGAGTGCCTTCTGCATGCTCATTCACCCGATCGAGCAATCCTTCGCGATCACCTGACCGTTCGGAATCGATTCCAATGACGCTGTCCAAACTCGTCTCCTAGGATTGGAGCTTTCTTTCCTAGGATTGGAGTAGCCGCGCAAAATCAAATTTGCAAATCATTCTCAATAGAAGGGTTCAAGAGGCTGGATTTGCTCTCGAATAAACCTTTGATCGTTTGGGCAAGGAGTTCGCAGCGATGGGGCAACGCGTTGACGAGAGCGGGTTGAAAATATCCGGTCTCAGGAAAACCTATCGCGGCGGTGTGCAAGCGCTCAACGGCGTGGATTTGACCATCGAGTCCGGAATGTATGGTTTGCTTGGCCCCAATGGGGCTGGCAAGAGTACGCTCATGCGAACACTTGCAACCCTTCAAAGCCCTGACGAAGGCTATATGACAATGGATAGTGTCGACATCCTAGCGGAGCCAAACCGTCATCGGCAGAATTTAGGATACTTACCACAGCATATTGGCGCCTATCCTGGCATATCGGCGCGCAACCTCTTGCACCGTTTTGCTTGGCTGAAAGGCTTTGCAGATACGGTGGCTCGAAACTATGAGGTCGATCGTTTACTTGAAAAAGTGAATTTGGTCGAAGCGGCGCACCGCAAGGTTGCGACTTATTCGGGTGGCATGATGCGACGATTTGGGATCGCGCTGGCTTTAATCGGGTCGCCTCGACTGGTCATTGTCGATGAACCTACAGCAGGCCTCGACCCAGAAGAGCGTAACAGATTCCATCGCGTTCTGTCAGATGTCGCCACTTACGCAGTCGTTCTGCTGTCGACGCATATCGTTGAAGATATTGAAAATCTCTGCCGAGAGCTAGCGGTCATCCAACAGGGCAAAATTGTCGTCGACGGATCAACCAAAGATCTTATCGCTCAGTGGACTGGACGCTTATGGACAAAAACGATCCCTCATGGAGAGCAAATTCCGCAAGGTAGCCTTCACCTGAGTGCGCGCCCGGATGGCACAAGAATGGTTTTGGAGGGCGAGGCGAAGCCAGACGATGGCTTTGAGGCACATCGCCCGACACTTGAGGATGTCTACTACCTGGCGCTGCGCAACGCCGGACAAGGGACAGCTTAATGAAGCGACTGGACGTCCTTTTACGCTCATGCTGGCATGAATTCCGTGCGGGTGCCGGAAATGGCATTGTCAGTTTCACTTTCATTGGGCTGACGGCTTATTTAGCTCTAAGTTTGACCAGTGCGGAATACATGCAGACGCTGGGCGCAACGGATGTACCGCGCAACGGAGCCTCTGTGATCTATCTCATGGTTACGGGCTTTATGTTTTTCCTGTTTTTTGCATGGGCTTGGATCTTTGCGCAGCCAATCCTCCGAGATCGAAATGCCTCGCTTCATGAGGCTGTTCTGACGACGCCCGTCAATCTTAAGATATTGCTGTTGGGGCGTTTTTTGGGGGCTTGTTTGCTGGGCATATTGCTCGGAAGCTCGGTCCTCTTTGGTTTTTTCGTCGCGCCGATTCTTGAGACAGTTGGGTGGATGCCGGCCGGGTCGTTTTCTTCGACCCCATGGGGTCAAGTTGGCTTCTCTTAGGCTTGGCTCATCATTCCAACCACGATCGGCATCGGCGCGATCTATTTGATCGCAGCCATTCTAACCCGGAACATTGCCGGACCTCTGATCGCCGCTGTGATCATCATTTTGATCTGGATGTTCTCTGCCGTCACTTTGACGGAAGGGGACGTGAACTTAACCCTTGCGAGTATCTTGGACCCGTCGCTGTTTAGTTTCGCACAAGCCGAAACGGACCTCTGGTCACCACAGCAGAAAGAAAGTGCTTTTCTTCCCATTGGATCGAGTTTTCTCACGAACCGCTTGATTTGGACTGTCTTACCAATTTGCGGTTTGGTTTTTGTGTTATCTCGGATCAGTCGCGAGAGACTGGTTTCAATCTCTGACAAAGCGAAACCTTCTGCAAAAGCAAAACAGCGCATTCAAAATCTAGCTACGAGCCGGGCCGCATCGCCGTCTAAACCGTCGCAAAACTGGGCGCGGATCTTTGGTCTCGAATGCCGGTGGCTAATCGTTCAGGTGTTCCAAAGTCGTGCATTGTGCCTGGGCGTGATTGTTCTCTTCTTCGTCGGTCTGTCAAACACATTCATTCACATAATTTGGCACGCGGAGGGACCGCTTCAGCCTGATCCTAATATAATGGTTAAGGAGCTGAACACCTCTCTATACTTGGTCTTCATATTTATTCTTGCAGGCCTCGTCGGGATCATTTCTCGCCGCGACAACGTGCCAGGCATTGATGAGATGTTCGATAGTCTGACGACGCCGACGTCTTTGCGATTGTCGGCTCGCGCGGTCACCATCGTAGGAATGGTCCTCTTACTAACCCTCGTGCCAGCTCTTTCTGCGATCATTTCGACCCTGATCGTGGATCGCAGCTATCTCGATCTCGCCTTCATTTTTACATGTCAAATTGTCATCGTCGCGCCAGCCTTATTGGAAGGCGCCATGATCATTTTTTTGATCCATGCTCTGATACGCAAAACCGGCCTCGCCTATGGAGCGTCAATGTTTGTCGTGCTGGTTTTGATCTTGAACCACGAACTCGGCCTGACGGACTACCCACCTTTTGAAATTGGTGTGCCTGCTCGGATTGCCTACTCGCCGTTAAGTGGCTGGGAGCCCTGGCTGAACTACAGTTTCGCGCTTGGCGCTTTCAAGTGGGCTTTGGCACTCTTCCTTGTTGGGATCGCAGCCCTCGTGCTGCCTCGGGGGCGAGATAGTCGATTACGCAGAGGCGGCATTCTGATCCGCAAGCGCCTATTCGCATTACCCGGTGGTGTCACGTTCGCATCAATTCTCGCGGTCGCTGGAACGCTTTGGATCTTAAACGGCCAACTGATTGAAAAAGGCGGATACCAAACCGCGCAAACGATACGTGCCGAAAATGCGCTTTGGGAAAGGCAATGGTACGAACCGGAACAAAACATCTCTTTTTCAGTCGGCGGTGGGGATTTAAGCGTGGTTATTGACGCATCTCACCGGCAGGTCAGAGGAAATTGGACCCTTTCTGAAGTCGTTGCGCCGGGGGGCATTCTATATGCCTCAGCTCCTGAAAACATAGCTGATGTTACGGCCTCGGTTAACGCGCGATCTGTGGTGGTTGATCATCAGAATGACCTCCTCAAACTGCCGCTTGGCGCATGCGCAAAAAGTGGCTGCGAGATCACTCTCACCTGGTCCGTAACAGCACAAGGATGGCCAACGGCCGCAGAAGCGCCACTCATGACAAGCAAGGGTATATGGGCGCGTGCGTCGCAAGTAGCACCAAGGCTCGGCCTCGACCCTAATCGCGTTCTTAGGGCGGAAGAGCACCGTCAAAACAATGATCTAACATTGCCCTATCCTCTGCCTCAGCCGAATGGGACGCCTGTGGTCGACGGGATTGCTCCAGCGGCCAGTTGGTCATGGCAAATTGCATTTGATGAAAACCCTCCACCTTATGACCTGCAAGGTCCCCTAAGCGGAACAACCAACGGTCCGCTCACATTCTCTATTTTCGGCGGAGCAAACGTTCAAAGCCACGCGTCTCATGGTATTTCGATCCATAGTGCAAGTGGCGATCAAAAGGTCGCGAAGCTGATCGCTCTGGACGCCTCTAAAATGCAGCAATGTGTGGCGCGGCGATTGGATACATCTGTCGATGTTCAGCACATTGTGCGGTGGCCCAAGGGACGCGGAGAGTCTGCGCTAACAGGCACCGTGCTTCAATTGGCCGAATCTCCGTATTGGCACGTGCAAAATGACGGGGTTGGCCACCTTATGCGTCGCGCGAATATAGCGCGGTTGATCGCTCGCCAGCATATCCTCCAACGGACGGGTCTGCGTGAGGTGCCAGGCAGCCTATGGATAAGTGAAGGGATCTCCGGCGCGATCGGCTTTCTCTGCGTCGGTGATACGGATGGACTAGACGGGCTTTCACAACTTTTAGAGCGCTTCAGCGAAGAGACCACAAAAGAGCTGGCATCGAGCCCTGTGCCAGTCGGTCCCCTTTCGGATGCCCTCAGCGATGGTTGGGCAACCTATTATGCGCCGCAAGCCGCCCTCGCATGGGTCGCAGGTCAGTCACCAGATGAGCTGAAAGCGGTCTTATCGGAGCTATCGTCGGATCAGCCAATTGAAGTTGTTATTGCTCATCTTTTTGGTGAAGATACCGCGCGGATGGTTGTTGGTCCACCGCGATTGTCAACGCTTCGCTTCGACAATGAGGCTGGCCAATTCAACCTTAGCGGACAGCGGCAGATGTGGGTTAACGGTGCATGGGCACCAGTCGATGAGACGCTAAAGTTTCGGGCACTTATCTCCGGGCAAGATGGGATCACATTAAGTGAAGAGCTGAGCTCGGGCTTTGTGCCTGCCAATGATTACAACCAACAGATGCTGATAATTGATGATGGGTTTTCATACTGGTCCGGCGCGACTGTCTTGCCTGCCATGGTCAATCATCAAGCATCCAATCCAGAGAGTGAAAATGAAGTTTTACACTAAAAGAGCACGCAATCGCTCAATCCCGGCACGGGCTTTGTTATTCGCGTCATGCACAACTTTAGTCTGTGTTCCGACGAGTGAGGCTGAGGACCAGACTAAAATCGAAGAGACGATCATTGTTACGGCGCGGCAAAGTCCGGAAAACATAATCGAGGTCCCTTTCGCCGTGAGCGTTATTGGCCAGGACGAGATAAGAAAGCGCGGACTTTCGGACATCGAAGAAGCCATAAAGTCAGTACCCGGTGTAGACATCAACTCTGCTAGTCAGCCAACACTTACAAATGTTCGGATCCGGGGGGTCGGGACCATCCTGCTCGGAAACCGAAACGATGCTTCAGTTTCAATCATTGTGGACGGTGTCCCCACAACCACAGAAAACGCCGCGATCTCAACTTTGGACATTTCGAGAATAGAAGTCCTGAAAGGACCGCAGAGCATTCTTTATGGTCAAAACAGCACCGCTGGCGCGGTTAACATCACGACCAATCGTCCAACCGAAAATTTCGAGTCCAGCGTGAGAGCTCGCTATGGCGAGGAGTCGCAATACTTAGCCGAAGGCACGATTAGCGGTCCGATCGCTGACGGCCTCAAGGGGCGCATAGCTGTTCAGCAAACCGGCGCTGACCATTGGGTCAAGAGTGCGAACACTGGAAACCCAATCACGGACATCACATCGTTTTCCGGCAGAGGACAATTGCTTTGGGACGCGACTGAAACAGAGTTTCTTCTGAGCGGCGAGTATCATGAGTTTGATGGCTTTGCTGGCGTGCAGATCCTTCGCCCCTATGGAGACGATCCATTATACGATGTGGCGCCAGAGCGTTTTGAAGACAATGACAAGTCGATCAATCGGGTCGCCCTTCAGATCGAACGCGATCTCCCTCTCGGAACACTCACTTCTGTAAGTTCCTACACCTCGTACAAGATCAATAATGAAGTCGCGTTCGGTCGGACCTTGAATGGAACTTTATTCGGTTTCCCGGTCGAGTCGGTGCAAAATCAGGTTACGGAGGATGAGACGATTTCCCAAGAACTGAGGCTCGCATCGAGGGCTGAGTCTCCGATTTTCTGGATAACGGGTTTAAGCTTCTTGCAGTCAAAACGGAGCCACAACACTGTCAATGTTGGCGCTCCGAATAGCTCGGATAATGAATTGGAAACGCTAAGCTATGGCCTGTATGGCGAGATAACTTATCCCCTAACAGATCAGCTGAGTTTAAGCGGAGGCGCGCGTTACTCGATTGATGAGAAGGAATTTTCAGGTCGTTATGAAAACGGTGTTCTTCCCGTCTTTGAGCAAAGAGAGCTTGATGACGAGTATTTCACTGGGCGCGTCGCTCTAACCTATAAAGTCTCCCCTGATGCTAGTCTCTACGCACTTGCATCCCGCGGATATAAGTCTGGCGGTTTTAATGAGTTTTCGACATCAGTGGCGGACGGTGAGCCCTTTAAAGAGGCCGTGGTCAATACGATTGAAACCGGGTTCAAACTGGCCAATCGAGATCATGACTTCTCGCTAAATGGGGCGATATTCTATAATGATGTCGCAGATGATCAGGTCGGGGTCTTTGATCCATTTACCTTCGCGAGTTTTGCTTTGAACGTCGATACAGAGAGTATCGGCGCCGAGTTGGACGGAGTTTGGCGAGTAAACGAAAATCTATCTCTAAGCGGGGCAGTTGCGTATATCGATGCGGAGATAAAAACTTCAACCACGACTGGCACCGTGGGAGATATTTCCAAGGGCAATGCAACACCGGATACGCCAGAGTGGAGTGGAAGCTTTGGTTTCGACTGGGGACAGGATGTATCTGGAATACCTTACCTATCGGATGCGGCCTTCGAAGCGTCCTTGATCTATCGATATCAGGGTGAACGAACCGCTGATGCTGCAAATAATTTCGATTTAAACGCTTACGGAAAATTGGATGTGCAGCTCGGCATTTCTCACGATCGTGGGCGAATTTATCTTTGGGGCGACAATCTCCTCGACGAAGAATACGATTTATACGGATTTAGTTTCGGGTTTCCCGGTTCGGAGACTGGCGCACCAGCCCGTCGTCGTACAATCGGCGCCGGTTTCGACATTCTCTTTTAAACAAAATCGCAGCGCCAGACGAGACAAAAATCACGACTCAAACGCGTAGTGCAGTAAGCAATGCACAAACAGATTTTATTTAAGAGCGCCGGAATCCTAGCCATTATAGGCGGGCTAATCTGCTACGTGTCGGACCACCTTTTGCGAGGGGGAGTTGGACCCGGGCCGGCCATCAGCTTTATCGACGCGCTGCGCACCGCGCCCTTCGGACCGGTCTATTGGGGGAGTATTATCGGCTATGCCGCGTTGCCTTTATGGTTATTGGGTTTATGGCCACTTTATCGAGCACTCGAACCAGCCGGTCCTCGACTTGCCGCAGTTCCGGTGATTCTACTTGGTTACGCGCTCGCGCTCTTTCCTGGATATCATTATGCTGCCGCGCTTTACGCCCTTGGTTTCCAGGTGGTAGACGCGAATTCCGACAACCTTTTAAATGATCAGCTTATGCAAGTTCATGATGGCGCCCTGATGGCAATTGCTGGCCCACTGACTATCGCGTCGCGTTGGGTTTTAGTACTCATCCTGACAGGAAAAACCCGATATGCCCGTTGGATGGCCATCATATCGCCATTTCTGGCACCCTTAGCCTACTCACTCGCTGCAATGATCCCCAGTCCATGGGGCGCCTATATTATTCCCGGAGCAGGGACACTTGTATTTACCTTGTTTTTCGCGCTCGCTTTATGGGTGACCTGGGGGACAGCAAAAACTGACCTCGACCGAATACCGGTTTAAAGGCGCTTCGAGCGAAACGGTAGAGATCGCTGGGCAATTAGTGGGGATTAGGTCAACGAGATGCGCAACTGTTAGGGCGACTTTAGCCGCTGAGCTAATGTCTCCTATTGCTCG
>ERZ1740059.1949-NODE-1949-length-10291-cov-4.119871_pt1 | contig 10291 bp, 10 predicted proteins | sample MGYA00581744_ERZ1740059 | MGnify/ENA primary metagenome ERZ1740059 (study PRJEB43018, sample SAMN04849738) | marine metagenome | isolation source: floating plastic debris | place: Pacific Ocean | collected 2008-08-28 | study: EMG produced TPA metagenomics... | reverse complement strand
CTCTAGATGAAGGATTGAGCAAATTGGTATCTACAACAGAACAAATAGAACAACAGGATCACACTAGTAAAGCAATTCGTCCTGTACGTGATGCCCTATCAGCTTCACCTAATAATTCTGGACAATAATTAATCTGTTGTTACTTATTTCTAACATTTATCGATCTGGTTTTATCTCACACAGTCAACCATTTTCTCGTACCAAAATACTGACAAGATTTGCTAGCTATTTGTGCGGCACTATCTAATGCAGTGGCAAAATCTTCTTCTAAAATATAGTTGCAAAAAGCACCATGGAAAATATCCCCTGCACCCAAAGTATCTATTGCTTTAATGGCAGGCACGGGGATGAAGTTAATCTTCCCAGCTTTGCAATATAAGATTGGCTGTTGTCCTTGAGTAATAGCAATGCGATCGATTCCTTGATTCTGTAAAAAATCAATTACTTCTTGGGTAGTGCGGCAATTGGGGGGATAGAAGTTAGCCGAACATATAGCGTAATCAATATCAGGAAGTATTTTCTCTAATCCAGGTTTCCAGCTTCCACCATCCATAACTAAAGGAATTTGTTTCTTTTTAGCTATTTCTATTATTGCCAAGCTAACATCTATTTGATGTCCATCAATTAAGACAATATCAATCTCTTCTAAGATATTTTGAGGTACTTGCGATTGTTTTCCCTGAGATTTTAAAGCATTAAGAGAAATAATTGATCGCTCTGCTGTATTCTGATTAACAATAATCGAGTATACGGAAGGACTAATCAACTGTTGGGGAATTAAATCTACTATTTCAATTTCATAGTTTGCCAAATCGCTCCTAATTAAATGATTTAGATCGTGTTGACCCAAAACAGTCAGTAGCTTTCCTCGATTGCCAAAGTAGCTAAATGCAACTGCTGCATTTGTAGCAGGGCCTCCTGCTGCGGTAAGGTAATCTTTAGCTACTATCATTTGATTTGCTTGGATAGAACGATCGCTTATATAAATACAGTCTAAAGAAGTTAAACAAACGAATAAACCTAGGTAGCTCAATATTAACTAGCTACTAATTGAGAGTTTTTCACCAAAGTAACAAAGTTAGATAATATTTGTAGTCCATTATCGGAAGACTTCTCAGGGTGAAACTGTACCGCCATTAAATTATCTTTAGCAATTGCCGCCGTAACTGTTTGCGTACCGTGAGTTACTGTACCTGCGTTGATACTTTTATCTACAGGATCGACATAATAAGAATGTACAAAATAAAGATAGGGATCGGCTGGTAGGTTTTCCCACAAAGAAAGCTTATCTTGGATTAACTCCAACTGATTCCAGCCCATTTGCGGAATGGTAATACCTGGTTCGCTTTTAAAACGACGAGCAATACCTGGTATGATTCCTAAACCTCTTTCTGTGCCTTCTTCCGAACCATCAAACAATAGCTGCAACCCTACACAAATGCCTAAAAAAGGTTTCCCCGATGCGATCGCTTTTTTAATTACTGGCTCTAGATTTCTTTCTCTAATGTGGCGCATTGCAGGGTCAAATGCACCTACTCCTGGCAATACTACCGCATCAGCCAACAATATTTCTTCAGGAGAATCAGTAATTTTAGGTACTGCACCAGCTTTTTCCAATCCTTTACAGGCAGAGTGGAGGTTGCCCATATCGTAGTCAATTACAGCCACATTAACCATTTGTTTGCTTCTCCCCATAAACCTATATATAAATATACTTACATACTCTCTAGACTGGAGCAAAAGTTATTTTGTATGTTGATTATTTTCCTTTAAATCTATTTTAGCTATTTCTTGAGCCGCATTTTGCATTTGTAGAAAATTAGTAGCCTGTTTTAAAACATATATTGGCAAGCAAAATATAATCAGCAAAGATAATATATTTAGATCAAAATTATTGGTTTTGAAGCTCCAATCAATTAGATGAAAATTGAGATATAAAAGTATATAAAATAGCTCATTTCCCAAAATCAATATATCCATAAAAGTCTTGTTGCCATAGTAAAGCTTCATCAGTCCATTATTCGACCACTGAGCAGAGTCTTTATGACTAGCTTTACCGAGCATTCCCGTGGCATATATTAGATAATAGTGACTGCTAACATCAAGAGCGATCGCAATAATAAAAAACAACAAATACTTGGGATATAGCTGGGCTAGAATTAAACATAAACCAGCCGTAGCCGAACGATCCGCCACCATGTCTAAAGCAGCACCAAAATTGCTGCTTTGATTATAAGCCCGAGCAGCCCTGCCATCAAATTCATCTAAAATAAAGGCGATCGCATAAAATCCCATACACAATTGCCAGCTACCCATACTATGACTAACAAAAGCTACTAAATAAAATATAAATCTAGCGTAGCCAATCAGATTAGGAACGAACAAAAATACTTTATTAATCGCCATATTTTTGATTACTAGTTACTGATTACTGATAAATGATAAATGATAACTAGCTTTCTGTTTCAATCCATCCTTTTATTGTTTCTACAACCGATTCAATCGGAATATCTTGAGATTCTTTCGTGGCTCGTTTGACCACTTCCACTTTACCTTCAGAAAGCGATCGCCCTGTGACTACTCGATACGGAATACCCACTAATTCGCTATCTTTAAATTTAGCTCCTGCTCTTTCTTTGCGATCGTCGAGTAAGACTTCTACACCTGCTTGCTTAAACTCCTCATATAGCTTTTCTCCCGCAGCCATTTTCTCAGCATCAGAAATGTTGGGTACAATCACAATTACATGATAAGGTGCGATCGCTACAGGCCAAATTATGCCATCTTTGTCGTAAGATTGCTCTACTGCTGCTTGAGCTAAACGGGATACCCCAATACCATAGCAGCCCATCCACAAAGGTTCTGTTTTACCCTGCTCGTTGGTGAAGCTTGCCTCCATCGCTTTTGAATATTTTGTACCCAACTGAAAAATGTGTCCAGCTTCGATACCTCTGGCACTAATTAAAGTTTGGCTGGGATCGTGTATGGCGCGATCTCCTGCTTTGGCTTCTTGAATATCTACCAATATTTCTGGCAAGGTGAAGTTTTCGCCCCAGTTTGCACCGACAACATGATAGCCAACTTCATTCGACCCTGTGACAAAGTTTTTGGCATCGACAACGGTGCGATCAACTAAGCGCAGGAATTTCTTGGCTACATTTTTAGATGCACTTATATAATCATCATCAAGATCGGGTGCAATATATCCCAAGGGTAGAGATTTAGTTGCCCACTTTTTCTGTGCTGTAGCATCTGGTACGGTTAAAGAAATAATTGTCTTGGCTTTATATTGGGGTGCAAGTTTAGTTAGTTCGTTGGTAAGCTTAGTTTCATTAACATCGCGATCGCCGCGAATATTAATTAATACTAATACTGTCATCCCATTGTCGTAGATAACTTCATACAAAACGTTTTTGACAATTACCGTAGGCGAACACTTAACTATTTCGGCTACCTTGGCGATGGTTTCTGTATTAGGAGTGGCAAGCTTTTCATAGCTGCTAAAGGGAGACTCTTCAACATCAGCAGGTAGAGATACAGCCTTTTCTGTATTGGCGGCATAGTTACCATCTTCGGTATATAGAATCTCGTCTTCTCCTGCTTCAGCCAGGATCATAAACTCTTGGGAGCCAGAACCCCCAATTGCCCCCGAATCTGCATCTACAGGGCGAAATTCTAAGCCACAGCGAGTCATAATATTGCGGTATGCCCGATCCATTGCAGCGTAAGTTTCTTTTAAGCTTGCTTCATCAGTATGAAAAGAATAAGCATCCTTCATAATAAATTCCCTGCCCCGCATCAAGCCAAAACGAGGACGAATTTCGTCGCGAAATTTAGTTTGGATCTGGTACAAATTAAGGGGAAGCTGACGATAAGAACGAATTGTTTCGCGGGCTATTGTTGTGATAATCTCTTCATGAGTTGGGCCTAAGCCTAATTCGCGATCGCCTCGATCTGTGAGGGAAAACATAATCCCTTCGGCTTTGGTATAGGTATTCCAACGCCCAGACTCTTGCCATAGCTGAGAAGGCTGTAGTTGCGGCAACAAGCATTCCTGCGCCCCTGTCGCGTCCATTTCTTCTAGCACAATGCCCGAAACCTTTTGCAAAACACTCCACATCAAAGGCATGTAGGCATATAATCCGCTACCAAAACGACGAATATAGCCAGCACGAAGTAATAATTGATGGCTAGGTATTTCTGCCTCTGCTGGAGTCTCTCGCAGTGTCACAAACAGCATCTGGTTAAGTCGCATTATTATTCCTTTCAGTAAGCTTGCAGAATTTTTATTTTATCAGTACCTAGAACAAGTAATTACTAATTACTAATTATATTGATTTGCGGCTCAAGCGATCGCCTTTACGACATACTGGGTCATAATTGCAGTAGCGACAGGCTTGGCGATCTATATCGGGGGAAACTGGATAGTATCCTTTTTGGAGATGGGATTTTACTTGTTGGGCAAAGGCGGCTGATTCTGCGGGATCTTTTTTGGGGCGACTAATGGTTTTTTGTTTGGTGATGGAATAGTATGCTGCGGTGTGTATATTTTCCTCTGGACGTATCTTGGCGATCGCATCTTGATATATTGCTAGCTGAAGATCGATATTAGCTTTCCCTTTATTATCTTTTATTCCCGCAGGAGTTGTACCGCTGGTTTTATAATCAATTACGGTTAAGCCTTCTATGGTGCGATCGATTCTGTCTACCTGTCCCTGTATTTGTAAGTCATGCCATTGAGTATTAAACTTAGTTTCGGTGGCGACTACTTCTGTTTCTGGGGGCAGAAATTCTGCGCTAGTCAAATTGAGTGCAAGCAGATCTAAATGTTCTTGGCGTTGAAGATCCCATCCTGGTAGCTGAGTTAAATTTAATTCTTGTTCGGCTGTTGCAAATGCTGTTATTAGCTGTTGGCGATCGCAATTAGCTAAATCGGTGGAGGTTTTGACATCTTTTAAAGACAATTCTAAACAGCGATGGTATAAACTTCCGCGAAAAGCAGCACTTAGATCTGATTCGGCTTCGGTTAATTCTTTTAACTTTAGCAACCGCGCACTAAACCATTTAAAAGGACATTGACCTAATTGGGTTAGCTGAGAAGCACTAAATACTTTACGTTGAGGATCGATTTCAATGCCAATTACACCATCATATTCATTAGGAGCGATCGCGCTTTCTCGTTGAGCTTCTATCTGCCATGGTTTGGTTATTTTGGGAAGTTGTAAGAATGAACTTGTTTGCTTGTCTAACAAGGCAGGCTGGCGTAAATATGTCTGACGAGCCAATTCTATACTAGGTAACGGTAACGTATTTATGGGAGTGGGCTTTAGTCCTAAACGAGTCAAATAAGGACTAGGTAAGGTAGACTTGCGATCGATTAACTCAGGATATGAAAAACTAATTTGCTGTGTTGGTATACCCAATAAGGAATAAAAATAAAAGGTTTCCCGTTGAGCAATATCTACTGCCGTTTCTATTTCCCAGCCTTCTTTGACCAATTGCTTGCGACTATAAAAATCTAAAATAGCATCATCGGAGATCGCTTTAGGTAATATTCCTTCTCCACTACCCAATACAAACACATAAGGATAGCTTGTACCTAATAAAGCGGTAGGCTTATATAAACTAATTCCGCCTATGCCTGGTTGAGCTGAAATAGTTAATAAAGCTAGTATTTCATTTATTTCTCGAATAAAAGTCTGTTTGCTGACTACTTGTTCTTCAGGCTTGCTTAATTCGCTTAATGCTTCTTGAATGCGGTAGTAAGCTACAATTTCTCTCGCCCAAACTTTTCCCTTCTCCAAAATATCCCAATCAAGGAAAATATTTTGTAAACTCTCGATCCAAACACCCCTTGTATAACTATTTTGTTGAAAATCTAGCAAGCTTAAATCAATTCCCAATTCTTGCCAAGCTACCAAGCCTTGAGGATGGCTTTCTCTGGCGGTTGACCAATTTTCGGCTGACATACATTTAGTTAAAGGATGAGACAGTAACTGAGCGGTTTTTTCAAAAGGAAAATTGTCTCTAATTACTTCTAGCAAAAGTCTTAACCACGCACCCATGCGAGTTTGTTCGAGGGGAATATCATAAGCCACCTGGACAGATAAACTATATTCCCAAGCAACATCAATTAAAGTCTCTCCGTATAGTTGTTCGTCATTAGTTACCAAAACAATATCTTTGGCTTCTACTCCCTGAGTCTACAAAATCTATACCTGGGTTAAAACGCCCCGCACCTCTTCTTCCAGGTTCGGAAAAACATTCAAGCTCGCCCCATCAGGCAAACTATTTTCACCCTGAAAACACTGCTGCAATAGCTGATTAATGCCATAACTCTCATTACTTCCTCGTTCCTTGCTCCTTGCTCCTTGCTCCTCATTCCTTAAAAACCTTTCCCAACCTTGAGATGTCAACCACTCAACATTATGTTGATTTTGAGGATACAAATCATTAGTCGGCAATACTAAAATACTATCTTGTCCTGCGATCGCATTTATTACTGCTAGCTCATCTTTGGCAGGAGCAAAATAGCCATAAAATAAATAGGGTTTTTGATAAGCAACATCAGTGCTTCCTCGCCAGTACAATTGCGCTGCATCAATACATTTTCGTTGTCTTAATTGCTGCTCATAGGCGATCGCCAAGTTTCCCAACTGCTGTATTCTTGAGTCAGCATTTTGCTGCAACACTTTGAGATCTACACCACTGCGAAATAAGTCTTTAATGGTGGCTAAAAAAGCCTTTGCAGTACCTTCTACATTCTTTGTTGTCATTACATCTGTCACTGCGTTTTGTAATAAACGCCGACTAAATAAAGTAGAAGCAATTCTTGTACCCCGACGACGGACAATATTTTGAGTTAAAGTCTCTAGGCTATAGTGAGAGATTTTGATCTGGGAATTAACAACCTGGCGAATATGATGAGCGATCGCATTATTGGGAGTAATTACCTGTAGATCGGGTTTAATAAATGACGGATTTAATTCAGAAACAATATACCTACTCATTTTTTTATTTTTATTTGGAATCTATATTTTTTAAATAGCTGGCTTAATAAAAGTTAAGAATCGCTCTATAGTAAAAGAGTATTTTGTTAGAGAGTAAACCTATCGTGTCTCGTTTCTTATCAATTATTTTCGGTCTAATTATTACTTTGTCCAGTAGTTTAGTCTTTTCCCATCCTGCATTAGCGGCGATTGGACTCAATAACGGACAACTATCTCCTTGTCCCGAATCTCCCAATTGCGTAGTGAGTCAAAACGGCGATGCCGATCATAGTATTGCAGCTATTCCTTATACAAGCGATCGCGCTGAAGCAAAAGAAACCTTGTTAAAAGTATTATCGGTTGTTCCTCGTACAGAAGTTATCGAACAGACAGATAATTATATCCACACTGAATCTACTAGCCGTATCTTCAAGTTTGTAGATGATGCTGAGTTTTATTTTCCTGAAGATGAGAAAGTTATTCAGGTTAGATCTGCTTCTAGGGTGGGAGAATCTGATTTGGGAGTCAATCGCCGACGTATCGAACAAATTCGCCTCGCAATGGAAGATATTGGGGCTTAATCTGTTTGGTGGGCAATAAACAATAGGAGGGCAATAAAAAATGCTGTTACATTTACAGCCAATCAATTTGCGTTGCCCACTCTACCTAAATTTTGTTGCCCCCCGACAACCACATATTTAATTGTATTGTTTATTGTTATGAAAACTCCTCCCAAAAATCTTTCCAGAATAAACAAATTACGTCGTATTAGCCGAGTGTTGGACAATGCCATTACTATACCTGGGACTAAAATAAGCTTTGGTTTAGATCCGATCTTAGGTTTGCTTCCTGGGGGCGGAGATACCATTACTGGTGGACTATCGGCATATATTGTGGTGGAAGCTGCGCGAATGGGTTTACCCCGCGAGATATTGGGGCAAATGGTAGGTAATATATTATTGGATTCTTTTGCGGGAACAATACCTATTTTGGGAGATCTGTTTGATGTTGGATGGAAATCGAACGTCAAAAATATTGAATTATTAGAAAAGCATTTAGAAATTTCCGAAACGAAAGAAGCCAATCCTTTGTTTATTATTGCCTTAATTTTATTATTAATAGTTATCGTTTTAGGATTTGCCGCAATAACTTTCTTTTCAGTTAGGTTTTTCTGGAATCTTGTTTCTCAATGAAAATATCGATATCTAATATCTTAGAATTACTTCTATTAGCTTCTGTTTGGGGCGCTTCCTTTCTCTTCATGCGTATTGCTGCCCCCGTATTAGGGCCTGTTTGGCTGATTGAATTACGAGTTTTATTATCTGGTTTAACTATATTTTTGTTATCAATTCGATTAAATATAGTCCAAGAAATTTATGATAATTTAGTTCCCTTATTTATTTTAGGCTGTATAAATATAGCCACGCCCTTTGTCTTTTTTGCGATCGCAGCATTGTATCTACCTGCTGGTTTTACTGCCATTCTTAATGGGACAGCACCTTTATTTGGCACGGTAATTGCTTTTTTATGGCTCAAAGAAAAACTAACCTGGAGTGGCATAGCTGGGTTAATTATCGGCTTTGCAGGAGTAACTATTTTGGTGGGATGGACAAATATTCCCATAACAACTTCCTTTATTCTATCGACTATAGCAGGACTTTTAGGAGCTTTAATGTATGCGATCTCTGCTCCTTTTGCCAAGAATAAATTATCAGGAGTTTCTTCAATGGCGATCGCAACAGGAAGCCAACTGAGTGCAGCACTAGTTTTGCTACCCTTGACCCCGTTTTTTTTACCTAATTCTTATGTATCTTTAAAAGTATTTGGTGTCGTTGTAGCGTTAGCTCTTTTTTCTACTGCTTTAGCCTATATTCTTTATTTTCGTCTAATCGACAACATTGGCGTTAGCAAAACTTTGACAGTATCTTATCTCGTACCCTTATTTGCTATATTTTGGGGTGCTGTCATTCTAAAAGAACCTATAACTGTTTCAATGTTAATCGGCTGTAGTTTAATCTTAGCAGGTACAGTGATCGCAATTTCCAAATGAAGCTAGTTTTTTTATAGTCACACAGCATACTTTGTACTTTTAGTATATTAATTTTATTGCTTGGTTTGTAGTCAATTTATGTTTATTATTCTTAATAAGGCATGATTTGTATACAAAAATAAAGTAAAGATTATACAAAGTTTAAATTAGTATTTAAATTATTTAAGAGATTTTATAATTTATAGAGTTAAGAATAAGTAATTTTTGTTGTTTAATAGTGGAAATGCGAAAAATACGGCACGAGTAGAAATGCAAAAACGCACGGTAAACAGTACCAAAGCCTAAAATTGCAAGTATCTTCACCGTAAAAACACGAAAAAGCTAAAATCTTCATTTGTTTTTTATTGTATTTAAAAAATAAACAAGATATTCTTACAGAAATAAATATTTTATAAATAAATATTCTTTAGATAAATAAGCAAATGCTTTGATTCTTTATAGATTGCTTTAAAGCCTTTTTTTAAGTATCTAAAATAGTATTTAGTTACTTCAATTTCACGTTATAAATCTTACACAAACAATTTGAATAATTTTCTTGTTACCCATGATAAACGTAATTAGTTTAATTCTAGCGTTAATAATTTATGTTCAATTAGATCTGCTTTTTACCAAAAAAGCCAAATAAAGCTTTGAAAAAGCCTCAAAACAAGATTAAGAAAAAAGAGAAACATCATCACCATGTTTCTCTTTTTATTATTTTTAGGAAGTATAACTTTGTAAAGTCTCAGGAGACTGCTGGCGTAAAATACTAACCGCACGATCGCCCAAACCTGCTACATCTTCTACCAAAACCAAATATTTGTTTGCGGCTAAATAATCCCGATAGGGTACAGTATCGCTACCCGTATCCATCGCCCAACCAACACCGCCTCCAATAAACACACTGCCCATAGCACCACCAATTGCACCTAAAATACCGCCTACTATATGATTTCCAGGATCTCCTGCCCAATCTAGATTATGTAATCCCGTAATCAGGTTAAATACATATCCTCCAAAGAATCCAAAGGGGATTAGCCAATACGCCATAAATCTGGCTCTTTTTTTTGCCTGTTTCATTGGATCTAATAAGCCCAATTCATCCGCAGTCTTATAACCCCTACCTGCGATCGCAACTTTATTTAAAGGAATACCCGCTTTTTCTAACGCTGTATAAGCTTCTTCTGCTTGAATGCGATCGGATAAAACAGCAATTAGATAAGTCATTTTTAAAACTTTTACAAAACACATATTTAACCCTTAGATCGTAGCT
>ERZ1740059.1948-NODE-1948-length-10291-cov-6.782435_pt1 | contig 10291 bp, 7 predicted proteins | sample MGYA00581744_ERZ1740059 | MGnify/ENA primary metagenome ERZ1740059 (study PRJEB43018, sample SAMN04849738) | marine metagenome | isolation source: floating plastic debris | place: Pacific Ocean | collected 2008-08-28 | study: EMG produced TPA metagenomics... | reverse complement strand
ATGCCGGGGTCAGCCATCAAAGCCTCCTGGCACGCGACACACCAGCTGCCTTCACGCTAACCAATGTCGAAGTCGACTATAAGAAAGCCGCAAAGGTCGACGACCTGCTGACCATCCGCACCCGCAGCCTCGGCGTCAAAGGCGTGCGGATGTATTTCAACCAAACCTGCTTGCGCGGCGAAGAAGTGATCGCAGAAGGCCGCATCACCGCCGTCATGATCCATGCGGACGGGCGCCCAATGCGCCCCATCAAGGATGTTGTCGAACAGTTGAAGCCGTTCGAGTATCAACCAGACCCGGTCTGATCAGACCGGACAGCTTCCACCCGCGCCAGACATATCGTCGGTCAGGTCTCTGAAATAATTACCCAGGGCGTCGAGATCGTCTTCATTGAACGTGTCGATCCGGCCATCCTGCGTCATGGCTTCAACCTGTTCAGCGGCGGCTTCGACATTGTTCCCGTCGCCTTTCGCCGCATTCATCGCGACCAGGATATCCTTGTGCAAGTCGATTAATTCAGGCGTGCCAACCACCTTGGCGCCATAGCAGGCGCAGAAACTGTCGAGATCGGTTCTCGCATCATTTGCGACCATGCCTACCGTCCGCGCATCCCCGTCGAACAGATCAAAGCACTGTTGGGTCAGGATCTTCTCATTTGGCGGCGCGCCCCAGCAGGCCCCCAGCACAATCGCAGCTGACGCAATCAGATAGACGTTTTTCATAGCTCTCTCCCTCCCCCTTACGGTCAGGGAAAAAGCCATCAAAGGCAAGTCTCGCTATTGCACCACATCCTGCCATTCAGGCGTTCGGTCCAGCGTCGCCTTGGCAAAAGGGCAAAGCGGAATGATCTTGAATCCTTCCGCACGGGCATCCTTGACGGCGGCTTCGACCAATCGCTTGCCGACGCCGCGCCCTTTCAGAGCCTCGGGGACCCCGGTATGATCAATGATGATGCGCGAGGTGCCGGCACGGGAATAGGTCATCTCTGCTTCATGGCCATCAACGACAGTGACATAACGACCGCCATTTGCGGCATCTTCGCAGGTGATCTGAATATCTGACATCTCAATCTCCTTGTTCAGGACAGGAGATAGAGTGTCACCGGGACCGCGACCATGTTGACGCGCGAGAAATCACTTATCCGGAATCCGAATGGTTTTCCGGTTTTTGCTGACAGCCTTTGTCAGGATCGGCATATAGATATGGGGGCTGGATACGGAGGAAAACATGGCGAAGGCGACGGCCCGCGAAAAGCTCGCCCGCGAGAAAAGCATCAAGAAAGTGGTCATGGACAAGGCCTGGGCCGGCATGCAGCCGGGGCAGACCATGCTGGTCGCGACGCCGCTCATGGTCGATGCCTATATTCGCGATATTCCGCATGGCGAGACCCGAACGATTCCGGACATGCGCGATGAGCTTGCTGCCCGCGAAGGCTGTACCGGCACATGCCCGATGTCGACCTCGATCTTTGTCCGCATGGTTGCGGAAGCCGCGTTGGAAGATATCGCTGACGGAAAACAAGTGTCCCAAGTCAGTCCGTTCTGGCGGATGATTACCAGCAAGGACAAAATGAGCAAAAAGCTCAATGTCGACCCGGCCTGGATCGATGAACAGCGGCAACTCGAGGCGCAATAGCAGGTCTGGTCGTGAGACCATAAGCTTGGTTTGGCGCCACGTGTCGGTTTCCCAGTTGTCAGCAGGATGCTTCGACAGGCCAGTCTAGTCCGTATTGAAGCGCTTCCTGCCGTGATATCGTTCGATTGAGTGGTCGTAGGATACCGCACGCCATTTCAACCAGATCTTCTGAATTGCTCGGCAGGGGTGCGGTCCAGATCTCCACGGCTCCCTGATAGCTCGCGGTTGCAAATTGCATCGGTTCGCCTGGCAAGGTCGGCGCAAATTCAACGTCCAGCACGGTGGAGCTCTGACCGAAATAGTCAGCCAATCGCTGACCGGATTCAATGTCCCAAAGCACAGCCGATGGGCCATCACTTTGAAAGGCGACGGTGACGAATCGTTGGCCATCCGGACTGATGGCCACATCCGATAAATCGCGCTGATCACTGCTGACAGAGGTGACGATCGCTTCGGTTTCAATATCCCAAAGCCGCGCGAATCCGTCACCGGCGGCGGTCAGCACGCGTTTGCCATCCGCCGTGAAAATGGCCTGCCGAACGACCTCATTGTGTGGATAAAGACGCGCGACGGTCTCGCCCGTAGCGACATCGAATACCATGGCTATGCCGTCACCTCCCCCGCCAGAGCCGGACACCAGCCAACGCCCATCTGGACTGTAACTGGCCGTGGTGACGCTCAGACCATGGGCATCGATTTTGAGCCGCTCCATCCCGGTTTCGACATCCCAGAATCGTATCTTGCCATCCGCCCCGCGGCTCATCAATTCGCGTCCGTCCGGTGAGAAGGCGACGCCGAGTGCCCCGCCTTCGTGAACCTCCGATTGAAATTTGACCTCTCCCGTATCCGCAAACAGGACGCCGATCGTACTATCTGCTGCCGCCACCGCGACATAGGCGCCATCAGGACTGAAGACACCGTCCCGCATCGGCCCGTCGGCGTGGATATACCAAAGCATTTCGCCGGATTCGCTGTCCCAAAGGACGGCGAAATCATCTTCGCTGAAGCTCAGTATGCGTTGTCCAGTCGGATCAAAGCGCGCCCCATTGACGCTCCATCGATGGGTTTGCGGTTCGTTAAGCGTGCGCTCCAAATATCCCGTTGCGGTGTCCCAGATATTTACATTGAAGTCGGCGGCGGCGCTGACCAGTTTCGTGCCGTCCGGATTATAAGCAACCGACTGCACCGCGTTTTCATGCGCCCGCAAATCCGCCCGCGGTAAAATCGCCGGCAAGCGCCAGTAATAAGCCGCTTGATCGCGACCGGCGGCAATGACCCCATCCTGCGTAAAATGGATTTTCTCGAACGGCCGATCCGGATGCACAATCCGCGCAATTTCCTGGCCCGAGCGGGTATCCCAGAGGCGCGCTGTGTGATCCAGTGCGGTAGATGCCAGAACCCGTCCATCCAGACTGAACGCCATATGCGCAACTTGTTCGCGATGGCCGGTAAGCGTATGTATGACGCTGAGATCGGCCATGGATCGGAGGCTGATATCCTCCCCTTCCGACACCGCAAACATGTCAGCCGTCGGCGAAGCCGCAATTTCTCCAAACCGAAAGTGAGTGCTCGGCCGCGCGTTTTGATGCGTAGCGCGGTCTTCGGATACGGACCAGCGTTGCAGCAAACGGTCTGTCCCCGAGATGATGACATCACCATCTGCTGCGACTGCGAAACTGCGAAATCCCATATGCTCATCTGTTTCCAAACGGTGCGCCTCTTCGCCCGTCTTTGGGTCCCAGATGCGAATAGAGCGGTCCCCGGCGCGGCTGATGATCGAGCCGCCATCGCGGCTATATTCGATCTGATAAATGAGTCGCGTATGACCGCGTAAAACGTGGGTCTCCTCGCCAGACGTCCGATCATGGACCGCGATGTCTGGACCACCGCGGGCGATGAAGAATCCATCGCCTGTCGGTGAGATCTCAACTTCGCCATACGAGGATGTCTCCGTCACACCCCGATCCAGAATCTCACCTGTCGCAGTGGACAGAATCAGATAGTTCGATGGATCCGTGACCAGCAGGATCGTCTCGCCATCGGGTGAGAACGCCGCGGCTTCAACCAGACCAACGGACTCGTCCAACGTCTTTTGCAAAAGCAGTGTGCGCGCAGCGCTGTCCCAAATCTCTATCTGTTGGTCATAGCCATAAAACAATTTTGTCCCATCTGGCGAAATCACGATCTCTGGTGAGTAATAGATAATATTGTCGGCAGATTGCCCGATCGTGCGACGTTCACCCTGCCAGAACACACTGGCCGCCAAGGCCGCAGCCGCTTGCGGTTCGAACGGGCGATCCATAATGGTCAGGCCCGCTTTCTGGTTCGGCAGGGCTTTCAGCGCCAGAAGCATTCCTAAGTCAGGTTGCCAATGGGTCGACGTCGCTTCCGTGGAGGCCCGCGCCAGGCCGCGCGATTCCGCCAAGAGGGCATCATTGCGCGCATTCCAGGCGGCGATGCCGGCAAGCGTCGATAGGACGAACAGGATCGAAATCGCGGCCAGCGCCACGGATCGGCGACGCAAAGCTTGCCGATCGGCCCGTTCCTGTTCTCGCGCGATCCGGTCCTGAGCAATGCCTAAAAGGCCGCCAATGATCTTGTCCCGCACTGAAGCCATACCGCCATCGACGATCAGATCCGCGCCAATGGGCATGTCATCGCCGAGTTCGATCAGCGGTTGGGGCAGGATGCTTTCGATCGGATCATCAACGGAGTCACGGATGAGGACCGGCAGTATCCGGTCGGCGGAGGCAATGCTGAGAAAATACCTGATCTCCTCCGACACCCAGAAACTGTCGCGCGCCGCCTTGGAACAGATCACCACCAGAAACGCCGACTCATCAAGCTTGCGCTTAATCGCATCCGGCACCGAGCCACCGGCTTCAATACTCATGCGATCGAGGAACACACGAAACGATCGTGGCGGTGGGCCATAAGCGCCGCGGGTTTTCCGCAAGGAGGACGGCGCACGGAACCGGGTGAGCCGAGCATACAGATCATTGACCAGCTCCGTATCCGCCCGCGAATAGCTGATAAAGGCGCGATAGCTGAACCCGGATGGGTCGAAGCTGGCATCTGGCGTGTTCACAGAGTCACCCTGGTTCGTGAAACCTGGGCGACGTCTTATCATGAAACCGTGCGCCGTTCACCTGACCCCGAAAGACTCGCAAATCTGGTAAGCCCCTGATTTTAGCGCTAATGCGGCGCGATGAGATTACCTCCGCGCCCGGACCTGCAATGGAAACAGGATGGAACGCCCGTCGATCCGCGTGTGGATGACGTTTATTATTCTGTCGAAGATGGGTTGGCGGAGACACGGGCGGTTTTCCTGACAGGCTGTGGTTTGCCAGAGGTCTGGATCAGCCGGAGCAATACGATCATTGCCGAACTTGGATTTGGCACGGGACTGAACTTTCTTGCCACATGGCAATTGTGGCAACAGACCCGACCCAAGGGGGCCTGGCTGAACTTTGTCAGTTTCGAAGGCTATCCGCTCGATGGGGAAGATATTGAACGCGCGCTGAAACCGTGGCCGGAATTGGCGCCCCTGGCCGAGAAATTATGCGCCCGCTGGCCCTCCCGCGCCAAAGGCGTACGGCAAATCATCTGGCCGGAAGACGGCATCATCCTGACGCTTCATATTGGCCTGATCGAACAGACCCTGCCGCAAGCCCGCTTCGAGGCTGATGCCTGGTTCCTGGATGGGTTCAGTCCGGCGAAGAACCCAGCTATGTGGCACGAGGCTCTCTGGCCGCACCTGGCAGCGCGATCCCGCCCGGGCGCCCGCGCGGCGACCTTCACGGTCGCAGGCGCGGTGCGACGTGGCCTCGCCAATGCCGGTTTCACCGTCGAGAAAAAGCCAGGACATGGCCGCAAGCGCGAGCGGCTTGAAGCCTGCTATCAACCCGACGCGCATCCCAAGATGATCGCGTCCTCGTCTGATCCAAAGATCGCCATTATCGGCGCGGGCATTGCCGGCGCTTGCCTCGCCGCGGCACTGACGGCGCGCGGCGCACGCGTCAGCGTGTTCGACCAGGCGGCTGGCCCGGCTGAGGGTACCAGTGGCAATCCTCTGGCCCTGGTCATGCCGCGCCTGGATGCCGCGGACACCGTCCAGGCGCGACTATTGGTGGATGCCTATTTGCACGCGCAGGCTTTTTATGAAGGACGCCCGGGCGTCTCCAGAACCGAGACGGTTCACCGGCCACGGGATGGGGCAGAGCGGGTGCGGTTTCAGAAAGTGCTCGCCGACCCGCCGCTTGGCCTCGACCAGCTGGAAGCCCTGCCCAATGGCGGGCTGTTTCACAAACGGAGCCTGGTCATCGAACCCGCGTTGCTATTGCCCGACCTGTTGCGCGGGATCGACGTGAACTGGGCAACACGGACAGTGCTGGACCCGGATGCGAAAACCGTAAACGGACAGGCGTATGATATCGTCCTGCTCGCCAATGGCTGGGAGATGCAAGTTCAGGTGCCCGAACTGGGCCTGGTCGGGCGGCTCGGTCAGATTGAATGGCTCACATCTGATATAGAAGCGCCCGCCAGCGCAATCGCGGCCGGACCTTATGCCATTGCTGCGGGGCGCACGCGTCTATGGGGCGCGACGTTTGAGCATCATCGCGGCGGCGAACCTCAGATCAGCGCGGCTGCGCAGGCTGAAAACCGGCGATCTCTGGAGCAGCTTGCGCCCTATTGGTCGCAGGAAGCCGAGAAACAGGTGCCAATCTCAAGAGCCGGCATTCGGGCCACCACCGCCGATCGTCTGCCGGTCATCGGCGCCTGGCCCGATACCGATGCGCTGAGTTCTGACCGTCATCAGCTTGAGCGAGCCGCCTGGCGAATTGAAGATGATAAGTATGAAAAGGTCGGTCTTTATCTGGCCGGCGGCTTTGGTTCTCGCGGCTTCACGTGGGCGCCCTGGGCCGCGAGCATCCTCCGAGCTCGGATATTTGATGATCCGATCCCGGCACATGCGGACGCCTTGCGGGCGGTTGTGCCGAATCGGCATTTCTTGCGTGAAATGAAACGGAGACAGCCAGAATAGAGACCAATGATTGGGATAAATATCACCCCAAAACCGGGTGAATCTGGCATAAATCGCCCAGAATGCGAGCAGCGCATTATTGACAGCGCTGACTATCAGTTTTGACAGCGTTTACCTCGTGCGCGGGGGTGGCAATGGCCAAACGCTTGCAGTTGTATCGCCAACCTCGGTGGTATGACCAATTTTCCACCGGACAAATCTTACGCACGCGCAAAAGCTCAGGGGAAGAATAACGTGTCTCAACAGAATGTAGAGTTGGCAGATCTAGGTATTGAAGCTGGAGAGGTTCGCGAGAACTGGACCGGCGAACGTCTGTACGAACAAGCTGTCCGCAGCGGTGAAGGCGAAGTGGCAAAGGGTGGGGCCTTGCTCGTCAAAACCGGAAAACACACGGGCCGATCGGCCAAGGACAAGTTCACGGTTCGCGACGAAACCACAGAAAACACGGTCTGGTGGGATAATAATGCCTCGATGACGCCAGCGCATTTCGACGCCTTGTGGGAAGACTTCCAGACGCACCTCAAAGGCAAGACGCTCTATACGCAGAAATTGTTCGGCGGCGCTGATCTCGATCACCGCGCCCCGGTTCGGATCGTTAATGAGTTTGCCTGGCATAGCCTGTTCATTCGCCACTTGCTGCGGATTCCAACCGAAGACGAGTATCAGGACTTCGCGCACGATTTCACGATCATAAACAGCCCAAGCTTCCGCGCTGATCCGGCCAAGCATGGCACCGTGTCTGACACCGTCATCGCGGTGAACTTCGCGAAGAAACTGGTTCTGATTGGCGGCACGTCCTATGCGGGCGAAACCAAGAAATCGGTCTTCACCATTCTGAATTACATCCTGCCGACCAAAGGCGTGATGCCCATGCACTGCTCGGTCAATGATGGCGGCAATAATGACGCGGCCATCTTCTTCGGCCTGTCCGGCACTGGCAAGACGACCCTGTCAGCCGATGCCAGCCGGACGCTGATTGGCGATGATGAGCATGGCTGGTCCGAGAATGGCCTGTTCAATTTCGAAGGCGGCTGTTACGCCAAGATGATCAATCTTTCGCCTGAGAATGAACCGGAAATCTTCGCCACGACGAGCATGTGGGGCACGGTCCTCGAAAATGTCGTGATGGATCCGGAGACCCGGGAGCTTGATTTCTTCGACAATTCGCTGGCTGAAAATTCTCGCGGCGCCTACCCAATCTCTGCGATCGAGAATGCGTCGCTGAGCGGGCGTTGCGGTCAGCCGAAGAACCTGATCATGCTGACTTGCGATGCGTTTGGCGTCATGCCGCCCATCGCCAAGCTAACGCCGGCCCAGGCCATGTACCACTTCCTGTCCGGCTATACCGCGAAGGTTGCCGGAACAGAAAAGGGCGTTACGGAACCAACGGCCACCTTCTCGACTTGCTTTGGCGGTCCCTTCATGCCGCGTCATCCAAGCGAGTATGGCAAACTGCTCGGCGAACTGATCGATCGCTACAATGTCAATTGCTGGCTGGTCTCAACCGGCTGGACCGGCGGCGCGCACGGCGTTGGTCACCGGATGCCGATCAAGGCGACACGCGCCTTGTTGAACGCAGCGCTGGACGGCTCGCTCAACACCGCAGACTTCCGCAAAGACGAGACATTCGGCTTCTTGGTGCCCACCGCGCTGGATGGCGTGGACAGCACCATTCTCAACCCGCGCGACACCTGGACGGACAAGGCCGCCTATGACGCGCAAGCGGAAAAGCTGGCCCGGATGTTTGTCGAAAATTTCAAAGTCTATGAGGCACATGTTGGCGCCGACGTCATCGCGGCTGGCCCACGAACGAAAGTGCCTGCATAAACGCGGCTTCGCATCTTACCAATCAAGTCGCCCGCGACCCAGGTCGCGGGCGGTTTTCATTTGCGTTCTATTGCCCGGCCGCATGGCGGACAAAACGGCCGCCATACCAATTCCCGGTGGCGGTTCCGTCCGCCGAGTATTGCCGGGACATCAGTTCATACTCATCGTCTGAGACCCAGGCATATTCATAGATCCGATAGGTCCCTTCGGGCTCATCCGAAAAGGAGATCTTGACTTGCAGGGTCTGATTGGCCAGTACCTCGCCGGTACCTGTGCCGATCCGGGTGGTGCCGAATTGCGACAGATGACTTACGGTTTCAGACCCCTCGCCGCGAGTCCAGTAGATCTGACCTTTCAAGTCGCCGGCATCGACGACACAGAGAATGCTGTGATTGGTGTTGAGTTCATCACACCGGGTGATGTGATTGGGCAAGGTCAGCGCTTCGACGGTTTGCCCGTCCCAGACCTGTTGGAATAGATCATCTTTCAACGTCCAAGTGCCGATAAATCGAGCAAACGGATTGCCGTCTTCAAACGGCGGGATGTCATACGCGACATGTTCGAAGGCAAAGCTCAGCGCCTCTGGCAGCGTCGCAATCCAGACCGGCCATTCATGCCCGCCATCAATTACTCGAAACTCAACCAGATCAGCCTGATGCTCGCGCAGGCGCTGATATAGCACAGCCCCATGATAGGCGATGTCGAGTCCGTCATGGTCGCCGGAATTGATATAGAACGGCACCACCTTGTCCTGTTCCATATAGGCCTCGATCAGCGACTCGTAATTGAGTTTGGTCCACAAATCCGGATCAAAATTGCCAGCATCATCCTGAAAGGTCGGATGCGTCCAGGCCGTCGACCCTTCCGGCGGCAGCCCGGCATAAGAGGCCGGCGAGAAAGCCAGCGCTGCTGCGAACAGATCCGGATGTTTCATCGCCAGGTTCACAGTGCCAAAGCCGCCCGCGGAGAGCCCTCCAATGGCTCTAGACTCGCCAATTGGCAGAGTCCGCCAAGTCATATCGACATGCGGGATGAGATCATCGATAAAGGCGGTCTCAGCCGGTTCATTATGTCCATCCGCCCACCAGCTGAGCGAACCGGGCATGATCACAATCGTCGGCGGAATTTCACCGGCCTCGATCATCTCATCGAGAATACGCTCAGCTTCGACAAACTCGGTCCAGTTGCGTTCATTGCCGAGAGAGCCGTGCAGCAGGTAGACAACCGGATAATGGCTTGATCCCTCACTATATCCGTCCGGTACATAAGCAACATAGGCATAGGCTCGCGCCAGCGATTCGGAATAAAATGTGTGCTCCGTGACTTCACCCGCCAGTGCCGGAAGCGGGAGCCATTCCGAACAGGCTGCAAGAAAAGCGGCAACGGCTTTGTTCAACCCTTTACGTATCATGACAGATCCTCCTCAAAGGCCAGATGGCGTTGGAAAAATGGCAGGACATCCGTCTCGATGCGACCGCCTTTATTGAACATGCCATCTCCCCAGCCGCCATTATATTCCTCGGCCTCGTGCGGCACGCCAAACTCGTTCAGCTTACGCGAATAGAATTGATTGGAGTAGACATGATCCTGATTGCCATCATGCCGCCCCCAGTCAAACTTGAACGCGCGGAGGCGCTTCAGGTTTTCGGCATAGTCACCAACATGACGCTCCAGGAAGAAACTCTGCTGAAGTTTCTCGGTCAGCGCTGGATCCATCACCAATCGGCCATTCTCGCGGGTGGCTGGCGGATCGAAATAGAGCGGCGGGCGCTTCGGATTGGGCAG
>ERZ1740059.1947-NODE-1947-length-10292-cov-6.777767_pt1 | contig 10292 bp, 6 predicted proteins | sample MGYA00581744_ERZ1740059 | MGnify/ENA primary metagenome ERZ1740059 (study PRJEB43018, sample SAMN04849738) | marine metagenome | isolation source: floating plastic debris | place: Pacific Ocean | collected 2008-08-28 | study: EMG produced TPA metagenomics... | reverse complement strand
AGTTTCTGTATGATTATTAAATCCCTATGTAGTTCGTAATCTAACTTTAATTGGATTAGAAATTAGATTCGTTATTATATGGTCATGTTTTTATACTTATATTGCTTCTCATAATAAGCTGAACACGTCCTTGAATTTTCCCATTTTGACAAGCTGTAGAGATTAAAATGCCACAAATGCGAAAAACCCTGCCTTAATTGGTTACAGTTATTTCTGTACAATGTAGTTTATGCCGAAAATGGTCATACCGCAATATCGTTAAAGATTGGAAGTAATATCAAACTCTGACTTGTGCTTGGGTCTTGGTGTATAAGATATAGTTGGAGCAATGTAGAATCTATGATGTGGCCAAGGTAATTAGTTTTTTTCCTGCGTGATGTCAGGAAATCTGATTTATTGATAATTCAAGAAAACGTCATTTCACGCTAAAACCGAAACAATAACGATAACTAAGCATAATACCGCATTAATAGCTATTCATGGAATATCAAGGAAAGCATCCTCAAAAATTTATTAGCTTCCTCTTGGTCTCCTTAATCAAGGTGACACACTAAGTAACCTCTTGTGATTGACAAAAACTTAGTCGTGTTGAATAAATGTTGCGTTTATTATTATGTTTCAGAACTCTGAAGGCAAAGCTTTTGTGGACTTCAAGAACTGCAGAGACAAAGAATCTATAAAAAGCTCGTTCCAGCAATTTTGTGAACTTCAAGACATCATAATTGCACAATACATAGAGAGGCTGAAGTCACTACGGGAGACATTTTGTCAGAGTCAGTTTTTCTCTACGCATGAGGTGAGATTGTGTGACTTGTAACAAAAATCCTCTGTCATTGAGCCATTTATCGAGCCTAATTGTTTATCTCGTAAAATGAAACTCTCCTCTTAGTCACCTAACATAGATCAGCTGTGTGGAATAGGCCTGCTACTGAATTCTATCTTATCGTCAGTATTTTATCAGTTGGTATAAGTAGCTTATTAGCCACCTTTATCTTTAGTCACCAAACTGTGTATGTATAGCGATGATTTCCCTGATGAATCATCAATGGACTAATCCATGACAATTTGTCACTGGGTTTTTTTGTCATGATTCCACTCCTTGGTTTCCACAGCCATAAAGAGATGAGGTCAGTGAGTGGGTCCTGTCTGCTAAATACTCTGTATTTTGTCAGTGGAAAATGGCTGCCTCTCATAGCTGGCTGTGTTGTTATCGTATATAGTTGGTTATTCCAATCAATTTGCAATTTAACTTTTATGCAGGAGCAGATAACTCCTTGATTGATGAATTTCCGAACACCCGATTCTGGAGAAAACCACTGACCAATGATTTTTTAGTCTGAGGTACATACTAGCCCCCACTCTCAAAGTTACAGTGTAGATATTTTGACTTCTACTGTAGTAGTTTGTTGAAAGTTATTATTGCATGATCATCTAAGACTAGCCTGACTTATACTAATATCATGCATTGTTTCTTGTTTATAGATAATAGGTAGCTCATTACTGTTCGTACACGATCGAACGCAAGCGTCAGTGTGGATGATTGACTTTGGCAAAGCCACCAGTTTACCAGTGGGTCAGGAAATAACTCACACACGTCAGTGGGAGCGAGGAAATCATGAAGACGGCTACTTGACAGGTGTAAATCACATCATTGAGATTCTAGAGGACATACTGAAGGCAAAGTGAAGAGAGAAGACAATCTACTCGTTGTTTGTTGCTAGCTAGATAAAAAATGGAGCACTCGCCTATGTAGACTGTGTTGTGTGACAATGGAACATTTGCTGTCACTATCAAGCTTTGCCTCTCTTGGCAAGCTTGTCAAGACAGGCTATATCGAGCTGAGCCCAGTTATGGCGTCTAAAGGCAGCTGGGTGAACTGCCTAATAAAACTAATCTGTGACCTTCAAAAGTGACCCATGCCAACCGTCCATCCGTTGGGTGTCATTGTATTATGAAGGTGGTGTTATGTGACATGTGTGAATTTCACCTTTATTGCTCTGGAAGCAATAGGTTTTGAACCTCTTCTACCTCATTTTATTGTAACTTCTCAAGTTTCCCAAATCTTGTGTATAGGGTTTAAAAATTCTTGCAACTTTTAGCCTGAGTTAAGTACTATTGTATACATAACAACCCATTTTTAATGATTCACAGTTTTTTCTCCTTTCATATAAAGCCAATGAGAATTTGATTATTTTTTCAAGTTTGTTTTAATTTATTGTTTCCTTTAGGTTTTAAATTGTATTGATAATCATATCAATGTCGTCTGTACATATTGTAATTAAATACGCTTGCAGGGCCAAGCTGTTTGTTGTACATCTATAATTAGTAAATTCAAATATATCAAAAAATATACCTGGAAGCTATTGGATAACGGTGCTGTACTTCTGTAAAAGATATTCATGTAAATACCACACATGATAAAATATTTGTGGTATTTAATTTAGAGACCTAGCCCTAAACTGATAAATTCACGGGTTTAATTATTCACAAATTTTGGTCTTATGAATTCTCTTGTATATGCTATCATCGGGAAATCCACATAATTCAAATAATTAGTGGGATTTAAATTTAGCAACTTTTGAATTAGCCAAATAGCAAAATTTAAAATCCAATGAAAGCTTTTCTTCCTGTAGGGTATCCAGTTCTCAGTCAGTGTGTTTGCACTCAATCAAATTTTATGGCTTCAATCCATTTTTTTGTGTTTTAACAAACTGGGGCCCCAAAATGATATTTGAGAATTTGAGAGTCCGTCTGGATAAAACAAAAAGTGATATGAGAACTCATTCTGAGCCCGGAATGAAGCAAAGTTATACTAATCATGAGAAACGACGCCTTGTATCAGATTATCAACAAGAAATGAGTACTAAATCTCAACAGCGATGCTATGATCTTCAAGATATACAGCCCAAAAAATGCCAACTGGATTGTGAAATTTGCAACTGCTGCTCTTTTACACTGACAGGTTTATCATTAATCCAGACAGCTCATTAATTTCATCTGCTCTGTTGTGCTTGTTTATGAGGACAACTGGCTAACAACACAATTATTAGTTAGCAGCATTTACAATTCTTCATCTCACCAAACAGCATATCATAAAGTCGGCGGAATTATGAGTCTTGGATTTGTATTAGTTGTTCCATTGTTTCGAGGTAAGTTAGATATATATTTACCATACAATACAACCAATAATTGTTATCACTACCAGTTCTTTATTTTTGCTGATAACTTCGCTTCAAGAAAGCGGGCACAATAGCAGGTTTCTCATGAAGGCGATAAAAATACCCTATATTCTTTACTTATGATTAATCATGACCGAAGATATTTCAAATAGGATGGGAAGACTTGAAATCAACGCCTCGACAGCAATGAACTTCAGTTTGATTGTCGATAGCATGGCGAGGTATGATGACCCCAAACAATGTGGAGCCTTAAAATCAGGGTACATCAGCAAAAATCTTGATTTGGTATGAAAGAACTTGGAAACCAATATTAATTATATCTTTTCACTACCAGTACCTAGGGAATGATTTCTTTGAAAGTTGCTTGTCCAATTTTTAAGTGGGGCAACTCCAACACCCAGATATGGTGTTTATCTAATTGGCCAAAAATAGGTTGTTACTTTACTTCAGATTCTTACTTGGCCTTATTTCCTTTCAATCTGTTTGTAGTGCTGGTTTGCTCTGTACATCCAGCTGATACAACTTCTCTGCAATCAATCCTTGTTGTCAATAACCATGGAGTCAGACCACAGCCCACCTCTAGCAGCCATCAGAAATGGTCAAAGTTATCTACTCCTGGCGACCATGAGCAAGTAGCAGATGCAGAAAAGTCAGCAAAAGACTTATCTGTAAGATACGCCAAGTCAAGACCAGAGCAGGTTGTCATCAGGACATTGTCGGCTGGTGGCGGACACAATGTAACAAAACTATTCAACAATGTTTGGAGTCGTCAGGAAGGACAAGGATTATCGCCAGATGTCCCTCGTCAACACGCAGCATTTCCAGTGTGGAGATGGAAATCACACAACTTGCTAGACGCCAGCATGTCGGCTAGAAAGACCCCACAATACGCTACTGGAGTTAAAAGCCTTGAGCATCACCACGCTACTCAAGCCGCTGGAAGTAGCAGCAGAGTAAAGATGTCTGTGTTCAGCCTGCAACGCTTCCAACTACGACTTCAGCGAGAGCTGGAAGAATGCTACTATGCTGTCTCTAGAGATCAGCCTGCTATTCGGGAGATGGAGCGCCCTGCAGAATACGGGCATCAAGTCTGCAGGTAAAATTATTGACATTGTAGAAATGTGTGGCCAGTGCCTACATACATGCTTATCTATTGTGAGTTTCGATTCCATACATTGAATTGACTTATGACTGCCCATCTCTACAGCAGTGGGAAAGAAGAGATGGTAATGAGGCATTATTGATAATTTGAATCCTTACCTAAATATTATTTTAATTGTGCGCCACTCACGACTGAAATCGCAGTACTGGTATGGGTTCTTCTACTCTCAAACCATAAACTTTGCAGTTTGTTTGAGGAGATGATATTGTGTGCGAGCAGCTCGGAGAGGTCACACCTTCAGACACCAAGATCGAGGCTAATCATAAGAGAAATACGAGAATACAACATGAAATTCTGTGATTCAGGTGAGAGCTTTAACAAAAGGGTCTGTGTGTGTCAGTCAACAGAATTTAAAAGGTTGGCATTTGTAAACTTGATTTACTGGCTAGTAAAGACAGTGAATGAGAGCACTGGAAAGCTTGGAGCACTGCTCCGGAATTTTCTAACATTTGGTAAAAGCCTTTCACGAAAGCAGTGACCAGGACCCAGACAGTGACCAGAACACCTTTAGGTGCAGCGGTGTCAAGCACTGCCCCGCCACTGGAATCAAGTTTACAAATGCTCTGAATTACTACTACAGCCAGCAAGCACTATCAAACTGCCCATAGTCTCATATAAATGCAGAGAAAATTCTAAACCTCAGTTGATAGATTGAATGTCAAAGTAATGTTCGGGATTGGAGGTTTTAAATGGTATTGCAAATTGGCTAAAGTGCTATATTGCGTTCAGCATACCTCTGCTATGACATAACTGTCTTCTGAGCAATATTTGGTAAAAGGCCAACATAAATTGGGATTTAATAAAGGTAATTGTGTTAAATAGCCATAAATATAAGTTGTACAGAGCACTTACTACTTTCAATCTCTGTTTGCCAAGCTCTATTCTACCTTTGTGGGAAAACAACTCCCAATTTGTAGCAATCATGAAAATCTTTCATCGTATTTGACAACGGTGTTGGGTTGGATATCTTTTCATTGTTATGGTGGCTTGATTCCAAAGACAGTCCTTGCAGTACTAGGTGAGCGAAAACCCTACCGCACCTGTTTGTCCTGTAATGTCATCCACAGCTCTTCCACCAATCCGTTCAAGTCTTTAGCTCTATCATATATTTGCAGCATGTCCTACGGCACAACTCCTAATCTGCGATGCAAAGACGATACCTAATGAGCGGCAAAATTCTGCCTGTGTCAGGTGAGCAAGTGATTTCTTTACCGGCAACTTTGTTGTAGACTAATTAATTCTGAACAGTTGTGTTATGAGATACCCAATTTATTGGCATGCTGTTTTCAAAATTAGATGAAAATGAATGAATTTGTGCATCATGTTTCCATAGTTATACAATACAATATGCTGGCATAAACTTAGTTTTCAGCCAGGGGCGTGCCGTAGCTTTTCGCCAACTCCAGACAAAATCCAAATTTCTTTTCTGTTTATAATAAAAAATGTTATTATTTCTAGTTTTGAACACTGGAAATACAGCCTCATACTCAGAATTTCATGTTCTGGGGTTGAAATTTCTTCAGAGCAACCCCAGAACAGTTCTGGGGTTGGGTCTTTAACCTCAGGATATTCTGGTGTTCCGGGGCCCCTGTCTTCAGCCAATAAACTCCGGTGAAACATGTTGATTTAAAACAGGGTTATCTGACCACGCAGATAAGTGAGATAACTCCTAATACAAAACAACAGCAATAGTTCTATCTTTTGATATCTTTTCATCCAGAGCCTTTGAGGATAAATAGGATAAACACATATTCATGGTTCACTTCCTTGCTGCAGTTGACATTAATTGGACATTGCAGGTTATATGGCCTTATATGTATAACAGACTCAAATTTGCACGATTTCCAAACGCAACCTCATTTCAAATGAATAGAAATACTCGTTGCTCATACATGCAGTAACCACCCTCCCTGTTGTAACGAACTACTCATTCATACTCATTTTATTAATTCTAACATTCATAATCATGTATTCACTGTAGATCAAGTGAGAATGAGAGATGCAGAGACACACTACTGAAGGAATTGGAGTGTAGTTCAGACTCACCTTCCCTTATTTTCTGGCTCGAGCATAAGATTCAGTCTAGAATTGAGTTCTGTGACAGACAACTCACCGTGAGATGTCAGAGAGCGATTGTATCCTGTGTTCACAGATATACTGATGTCTACTATGATCGACAGGAGGCCTGTGACAAGAAAAGGTAAACCATTCCTCAATTTGTGAATACCACTATGCGCTTTTTTTCTTGTAAGGGATAGGCACAGAAGGGTGTGTGATCAAGAGTAAACCATACCATACCACAGACCCCATCAACTAAAAACTCCTGCCCCAAAAACCCAACCTAAGTCCCCAACCCAAAAACCCAAACCCCCCAAACCACTAAAAACAATAAACAAATTATGAAAAAGGACAAAGAACTACACTGGGAAAAATTATAGTGCAGATGTTAGTTATTTCAATCAATACACTGTTTGATTGCCAAAAATGTCAATGCAAAGATAAAATTCTTATGCATTGTGTGGTTTAGAACTTGACTATGAGTGAGCCAGGCTACATCTACCTACCCAAGAATTGAAAGTGACACGCACCAAGGGCAAGGAGTACTCCTTGCATTCACTAGCATAAGCTGCAGGCATTGAAAACTACTCTCGGAAAACACTTGACTCAAACGATATAATTTTTTATAGTATTTGCTGTTTTTGTTCTGTGTCACATCATGGAAAAACATCCTCCAGGATGATGTTGATGACTATAAAGTAAAAAAAGCACTATGCTTTTAGATGCAACCTAATAACTGCACCTATACACCTTACTACACCAAATCACTCTGGATATTATGGAGTGCCATCTGTAAAATTATTGGTCCAAAAACAGTTGGGTACATTTGTACTATGTTTGCATGGTAGATTTTTATTTTTGTGATGTCAACTTCTAGTTTAGTAGTTGGACTTTCATGTTTATAAGGTGAATTAGGGTGTTTACCTGTATTGTATTTTTTAGGCTTGAATGGATTGATGACAGCTTGAAAAGGTGCGTCACAGCTAATGCAGGCACAGCGTGTTCTCAAAAGGATGAATTGGTGCAGTACACAATACAAGCGCTCAAAGATTATCTACGTATGGCCTGTACTTCCAATGGTGAAGTGTAGTCAACAAATGTGATACAGACTAACAGAGTGACCAAAGCCTAACTGAAGTACTATAAAAATGTAGCAGGGATTGGAATCTTTACAGTTACGCTGAAGTGGCCCTGTCTGTAGAGGAGGCGATACCCATGGATGTTTGTTTTCAACACATTTGTACATTCTATTCCAATTATTTAAATTTAAAATTTTGGTACGTTGATATGTCATATTCACCCTAACCCACCTTTCATTAACAAATATCTGATGGTATTATTGTATGGACAAATCTAAAATAAATCTTGTTTATTTCGCTGATCTCTTTCCCAAAACTTTATGGCACCCGCTAGTGATGTGTCAAACCATTTGGTAGGGTTAGGTAGGGCGGGCTATAGGCCCTTAGTTCTAGGTCAGTCTGGTTCTGGGTATAACCTAATAATGAATACCAAGCGTAGGCAACTTCTTCCAAATCATAGATTTAGTCGAACAAATAGTCATAATAGGTGTTATAAGGCATGCTGAGTCTATATCTGGCCCGAAATTTGTTTCCAGAGCAATCATTCACTGTTTTATGGGCTGGTTTTCAACCTAAATTATGTTCAATCTGCCACTTTATCCGCATTGAATAACGCCAGTGCCGATAAGGAATTTAGCAACCCTATTATTTTTTCATTTACCAACAAGAATCTGAGTTGCATTTTTGCATCCAAGCACAAAACTAGCACCTGTATTCTGGTACTATTTACTGTACCTCATGATGCTTATTTATAACGGATTTCTTTATAATCACTGCTATCACAACATTAACAGGAACTGATCTTTTTTCTAGCCATCACAAAATTATTAAATCACAAAATAAAATACTTTTCCTGTATAGCAAGAAAACCATTGGTTGAGGTCTCAGCCAATGGATGCACAAGAGGTAGAGCTCACTTTGACTTCTCGAGGTATGGCTGTAGCAATGCTTTCATTTTCAGATTCTGAAGAGCCATTGCCAACAAGGGAAAAAACAGCTCAATGGACCATTACCCATGAATATTTGAGTAAACGAGCTGAAAACTGGACATAAACATGCACAATTGACATTTATAAAAAGAAATGCAGTGTCAAGCCCATGGCCTGCTGGACTTCCTGATCATACCATACTCTATCCCAAAGTTCCTGCTGTGCTCCATCGTGTCACTAATGGTGCGATATCATGTCATCTCTCAGTGGAGACAAACACATGTAGATACACCAGCAATTCCTTTCCAAAAATTTCACTATATAAGCCTCGGCCATCATTAACAAAAAATCAAAACTAAAGATTCTATTACCAAGATTATAATTTTGTTAAATTTGGATTTCAGTGACATAATAATAAAATATATAGCTTAATTATTTTTGCTGGGACGATGGCAGATGCATTTAGATTTGTTGTAGCAGCAATTGTGTTCATTGTACTATGCGGTAAGTTAAGCCATATTTCAATACCCCAACCCATTCAGCTTTTGAGACTCTGGGCGTACCAGTTCAGGTATCGAATACTAAAAAAAGAGAATTAATCGCTCTTTCGGGGCCCCCTATCTTTCCTTTCTATAAAGTGGACGGAATCTATAATGTAAAAATGGAGATTCACTAATCGTTATTGCAAACACATGTAACTTTATTTCTTTGTATGTGATGCAGCTTGACTTCTGGATTTATTGTATAAACAATTAGATCTATATAAATATGTGCCATGTAGCAATCATAACAATATGGCTGACATATACAAAAAATTTAGGTTTGTTGCCTGACTGTTGTATCATTATACCAGCTCAATCAAAAATGAATAGAATTTTCGTTAAAATTTAAGATTTGGCACATGGAAAATACAGAGGTTGTTGGAAGGATGCGTCCTCACGAGCAATGACTGGCAAGCACATCGTTCTCGGATCTGCCAATAAAGTATCAACCTGTGTGAATAGATGCCGAACCGAAGGTAAGTACAATACTTATTATATTTGAAATAAATTCTCAATACTTACTTTTAATCTAGAACATATTTTGAATTTGAAGGAAAATCCAATAAATAAGGAAATGCTTTATTGTCTGATAATTGTTTCCTCTTCCTACCAAGAAATAGATTACATATCTGACAGAAAATAAAATATTCTAAGCCTCTGGTAATTGCGTCCCCTACACATACTATTTATTCTATGTCTCTTGCAGGATTCCAATATGCTGGGCTACAATTCTCGACACACTGTTTCTGTGGTAACTCATACACCAGATATGGGAGAGCGCCAGAGAGTGAATGTAACAGAGATTGTCCTGCAGATGGTAGTCAGCATTGTGGAGGGTCATGGAGAAACTCTGTCTACAGTACAGGGTATATTGGTAGGTATGGTGAACCAGCGACAAAATATCTTGTTGTTTTTGTCGTCCGTCAAAATCCTGGATCATTGTCTTAGGTTTTCAATACTCTGAATGTATCGCAAGTTGGTCTGAATCAAAGATTCTAACTATTATTCAGGATTGAAACTAATTCAAAAGCCTAAAAAAACGGTCAAAATCCACACTGTACTAAACCAATCAATTGGTCTTTTCTGGCGTGGTCTATGAATTGGTCGATAGTTTACCACCAAAAAACTTGAGAAACTGTGCATTTTACAATTGTCCTTGTTTATTTAGATAAATTTCATGCTGTTTAATCGCTATGCATTTTCTTTAATTTTTACTGCGTTGAAGTTATCTGCTCGGTATATAAACAAAGTCATATTATTATTATTATTATTATTATTATTATTTGTAGGTTGCTACAGAGATAGTAATAGCAAAAGAGCCATGTCAAACTATTATGGAATGG
>ERZ1740059.1946-NODE-1946-length-10294-cov-7.641860_pt1 | contig 10294 bp, 6 predicted proteins | sample MGYA00581744_ERZ1740059 | MGnify/ENA primary metagenome ERZ1740059 (study PRJEB43018, sample SAMN04849738) | marine metagenome | isolation source: floating plastic debris | place: Pacific Ocean | collected 2008-08-28 | study: EMG produced TPA metagenomics... | reverse complement strand
AAAAAGTGCACTGGCTAAACTCCCTCCACCACAAAGCCAAATCCCCTTGCCTGATCCACTCTTTAGATCTCTGACAAATTCGATAGCATTTTCTGAAACAAGCTCAACGCTTTCGTCTGGACTTTGTTGAATACTATGCGAAAAGAGATATTGTTTCATATGGGAGTAAGGGCTTGTCACGCCATCTTTCAAGCCTATCTCGTAGGTTTTTCGACCCATAAGAACAGTATCAAACCATTTGTTTTCTGTATGAATGCCCATAACCTCACGCAGATGGGATGGAACTGTCTCGGGAAAAGATGTAAATAAATCTGAAAAGTATTCACTGTCTTGGGAAAAGCCGTCGTGTGAGCCATCAGAATGTGCAATAAACCCATCAACGCTGCAAGCTACATAATATGTCAGTATTCGCATTTCCCCTGCCTCCGGTGATTAGACGATAAATATTTTGGTGAGCCTTCTGCCTGTAAGTTTTTTCAACTATACCTTCACAGGCAAATTGGAGCCACCTAACAACCCGGTTCACCCGTGTCAGATAGCTTTCCAACTCTAACCAGAACCCACCGTTTCATCGGGTGCAACCGGATAGTTAGGCGGCGATCGCAGTTGTAGAGATGTCAATCTAATTCTGTATTGAGGGATTCGACTTGCATCCGATTTCGATACAGCCCGGCTGTATGACCGACGCTGTCAAATCCACGACCAGTTGACGTGTTGGCCAGTGAAATATAGATAAATCCAGTTGCTAATTCATTTGGATCAGAAGGGAGTAGTTGAAAACCAATTGCATTTTCCGTGAATCCCCATCCGGCTGTAGGAGAAAGCTGTGTGCTGGCTTGTGCCGCCCAATCTTCCAAAGTTATCAAGCATTGCGGAGTACCATTATTGTATAAAGTAAAATCCAAGGTGTCAGAACGTTTAAGCTGACCATCCGCTATGGTCCGGAATGGCCCCTTCTCAGCATTGCTAGCCTCGACAACCAAAAAGCGATCAGATCGATCGCGATAGGCCATACGAGCAGGTTTACCAAATGGGTAACCAGCCTCCGTAAACTTAGCAGGAACATCCCCAGCTGCCGAAAAGGAAATTTCCAGCTGTTCCCCGCCTACAATGATTAAACTCGCATAGCTGTTGAGATGGGAATAAATTGGGTTAGGCAGGTTGGTATAGCTTTCAATTTTCAGCGGCTCTTGGCCTCCTCCCTGTACGTCCAACCATGATCTATCGTCGTCAATGTAACCTAGTAAGAACCGATTGTCGGTAAGTTTATGCTCACTTAGGTATCGTCTTGGACCAAGACGATACGTCGGTGGTGCAAAAAGTGTCCAAAATCGATCGGGCGATCGGCTCGTAAAGGTTAAAATCGGTGAGATTTGGAGCCTTAACTTCCCACACTGAGTTTGAACCACCGCATCCTCTGGCGAGATTTCGTTTCCGTTCTCGAATGAAATGAACTGCTGAAATCGGCTCTCTGATTGAGATAGATTGCGGAAAGCAGTAGGTATTGTTCCGTTTAGCGGGACTGTAGCTGGAGGTAGGCTTTGTTGTGTTCTTATAATGCCTACACCAGCCATCATAGATGTTACCGCCCCAACAATAACAAGTGCATACGGAACAGTTTTTTTACGATGAAACCAGAAAAACCAAACTGTTAGTAATAAGAGGAGAAGAGAAACTCCACTGATAACTAGAATAAATAGTAGAAATCGCAATCCATTGCTTGGCCCGAAGCTAATGGGAAATTGAATGAGAGATAAAATGAATGCGGAGTAGGTTAATCCTAGAAAAAAAACGACTACTGCTTTGGCAAAGCCAACTCTGTTTAGAAATAACGCTAGGATGCCTAGCAATGCAACAATAGAAGTGATTAATGGAAAACCAAAATTGGCCCAAAATCGGGGATGGTTAAAAGGAAATTCGTGTGGTGTGATCAACCACCAGATGGCAGCGGCTCCTCCATATATAGCAAAGATGAGCATCCAAATAATGCTGGCTAATGGGAGCCCATAACCAATTCTATTCTTTTTTATAGAAGCTTCCTTCATTGCCTTGATTGAGGCGGTTAACGCCAGTGAACTGCCTGATGTGAGTTAGTATTTTGACTCATTGCCTAAAAAATACTTGCGCGACATAACGCCTTGCTAAGGGGCGATCGAAACGCAGTGTAGGCTGTCCCGCGGAGCCACGCTTTTTGCGGCCGGAGTATACTTGAGAAACTTGTTATGTGCGTTAAACATCAAAATCATCGAAATATCGAATACTTGGTGGTTGAGAGAGCATCGCGCCGAGTGCTTCTAATGCGCCTGTTTCTGTTCTCCAACCAAGATATTTTTCATTGCTCTTTCTACTTTCCCAAACCTCAAGAAGCACCAAATTAAGCGGGTCATCCTGATTAGTAGTTACTTGAACGCTAACACAACCTTCAAATCCACGCGTATCTGGAAGAATATTCTCTAAGGTAGCTTTCAATTCATCAATTGATTCTTCTTTTGCTTGTAGTTCTAAAATCACATTGATACTCATAGTGCTTCCTTTAATTAAAATCAAAGATCTCTAAAATTCTTAGCGTATAACGCTCTAAGTCACCGGCACATTGACAATCGATGGCGTTCTGACGATGGCAGATTACCATCGATTGTCAGTTATCCGTGTGCAGTGCTTATCCACTCTACAAGGACTTGTCCAAGAATTACCGGCCAGCAACCTTGCGTTGACCAGTAATCCACTTAAAAGCATCAGAATAGTCGAAGAATAATGAGATAGTATCGATCACCAAGACTACCCAAATATATCCCTTGTAGATTCCAGAGGCTTCCGGTCTTGCCAACAAGATCAAACCAACCAACAATGTCCAAGAAATAAGATGGGGTATGGCCAAGAGCTTAGAAAACCCACGCTCGTACGCCAGAATAGGAAGGTTGGGCAACATGCCACCAAGGGCTAGTATGGCAATCCATGTTCCCATCGGTTGATCCAGGAAAAATAAACTGGCCATGTTGGCAGGCATTAACAGAAACATCATCCAGATTTTTACCCAAGTTGGCAACGCAGAGAATGACGCCCAAAGGTCAGCAATGAGGCTGCTCTGGCTTGGCATTGTTTTACTCATGTTTGTGTCCTCAATCGTAGGTGAGATAAAAGAAAGAGATAAATTAAATGATGGTAAAATCAGGAACCAATCGGTCAACAAAAAGGCAAAAAATCGCCACCAAACCAGCTTTAAGTCAGCAACTTTAGCAGGGTATCAACTTGCTGTTGAAGCACAGCAACAGAGACAGAGCCCTTAGAGCGAGTCACCAAACCCTGAAGCAAATTTAACACAATCAAGCTCAGATCCTCCGCAGGAATATCCGTGCGAAACTCCCCTGAGGATTGTCCTTTTGCGATCGCCTGGGTCAACATCGTTTGCATATAGCTTAATTGCCCCTCCAAAAGAGCTTTGACTGCTTCATCATGGGGCGCTAATTCCACCAGAGAATTTACGATAAAGCATCCTCGCCGATCTTTATCATTCCCTCGCTGTGAAACGACAGCATGTAGCATCTCTGCAAGCCCAGCCTTAGGAGAAGTGGCATCCTCCAAATACTGCCGGTTAAAAGCATTGATCTGCTCTAAGTACTGCCGCAAGGCCAACATAAACAACGAGTGCTTATCGTTGAAGGCCTTGTAGATACTGCCTTTTTTAAGGCCCGTGGCCGCCATCAAATCTGCCAGAGACGTTGCCTCATAGCCGCGCAGCCAAAAGGCTTGCATAGCAGCATCCAACGCAACTTCCGTATCAAATTCTCGTAAGCGAGCCATCACAAAAACAAGGTTTGCTTCCCAACTAAGATCAGAATAGCAAATTAGGAACCACATGGTCAATAATTTTCTCAATGCTCATCTACGTCCTAAGATCGCTAGCAAAACCCATTACTTCTCGTAACTTGCTTGCCCGATTTATTTTTTGCCACACACTTACTCAGTTGTTGTATTCCCAACAGTCAAAAACACTTGAAAGAAGTCATTCGCATCCACCAACTCATTGAATCCGAATATCCAAGTTGTTTCAGAGGCATCCAAGGAGCCCACCTTTCAGAATCGACTCGTTTAGATAGCGATTGCCTAAGCCATTTTAGGCATTGGCAATGGTGACCTCTTGCCAGATTGTCTGTAGACGAGAATTGGCGATGTACGGTTGCCAAGCAATCACCTGATCACTTCGGAATCCTGGCGTGCCGTTGCCAACCGCATTGCCATAATGAACGTTCTCGAGATAGCCGCCTAACTATGAGTTATCTAGAAAGTTTCTGGATAAATACCTCCCAGTCGGAGTTATCCAGAAACTTTCTAGATAAACACCCTATAACCATACAGCAATTCTCAGTATGACAATATTGGCCTACAAAACCCATATTTCAGGGAGCAGAAAATGGCTGAAAGCCTTATTTTTTCGTTCAGAACACTACACTTTAGTGGCAAGTTGAAAACTGATGTGTATATCTAACCTGGCAGCCTAGACTAAAGTAGACTTGTCTTTCTAGGGTTAACGGTGGCTGAAAATAGCGAAATGAGCACTTCCAAACAACTTCGTGTCAACTTGTTGGGCCATTTTTGTTTGACCTTGGATAGTCAGCCTATTGAAAAGTTGCAGGCGGATAGATACCAGTCTCTGCTGGCCTATCTCATTTTATATACAAAAACACCCAAACCGAGGGGGCATGTGGCCAGCGCACTTTGGCCAGACACGACGGATCAAACAGCAAAAACAAGTCTGCGAAGGGAGCTACACCGATTCAGACAGCTCTTGCCGGATGCGGACCAGTTTGTTTTGGTGACTGCTCAAACCCTTCAATGGCAGCCTCAGGCTTCGTTCTGGTGTGATGTGGATGAATTTGAAGCAACGTTGGCTCAGATATCTGAACAGCCTGCTAAAAAAGTCGAGGCCTTAAAGCAAGCGTTAGAGCTTTATCAAGGGGACCTGCTGCCTGGTTGCTACGATGAGTGGATTGAACCAGAACGCCATCGTTTACATCAGTTATATCTCAATGCATTAGCTGATTTGAGTGTATGCCTGGTTGGGCTAAAGGACTATCGAGGTGCGATCGCAACCACCCAACGCCTGATCCAGCTAGAACCTCTAAATGAATCGGCCTATGTGACGTTGATGCAGTGCCATGCCCAGCAGGGAGAACGGGCAACGGCGCTGCAGGTGTACCATCAGTGTATGACGCTGCTGCGCGAGGAAATGGGCATCGATCCAAGTGCGGAAACGCGGCAATTTTATGAGCAACTGCTTTTAGATGAGCCGCCATCACTGGAGCCCAGTCAGCCCCAGCCCTCCAATCAGTTGACTGTGGCCACAGCAGTCGCTCCTAAGGTCCAAATCGATTGGGGTGAATCCCCAGATATTAGTCTTTTCTACGGTCGCTCCCAGGAGTCAGACACACTGCGTCAGTGGATTGAGCAAGACCGATGTCGCCTGGTAAGCGTGCTGGGCATGGGGGGCATGGGCAAAACGTCCCTGGCAGCAAAGGTGATCAATGAGCTGCTAACAGACTTTGACTTTATTATCTGGCGCTCGCTGCGCAATGCTCCACCGCTGAATGCGTTACTAGAAGATTTAGTTCCGTTTGTCTCTAACCAACAAGAGGACACCTGTTCGCTCCCCCGGTTTGTCCACTGGCTGCGTCAGGCTCGCTGTCTGGTGATTTTGGACAATGTGGAAACCCTGTTCAAAGGAGGAGAACGGGCTGGTCAATATCATGATGGCTATGAGAACTATGGTGAACTTTTATCCGTAGTCGGTCAGGCTAACCATCAAAGCTGTCTGCTGCTAACCAGTCGAGAAAAACCGGCTGAGGTGGCAACCCTGTCAGAGGCGAATCCTGCTGTGCAGGTGCTGCAGCTAGAAGGCTCACCCGAGGCGGCGCTGGCTCTGGTGGACGCAAAACAACTGACGGGCAGCCAAGCTGATAAGGAACGACTTTGCGATCGCTATGACCACAGCCCCCTATCACTGCAGATTATCAGCAGTTCTATCCGCGATGTATTTGACGGAGAGATATCGCTGTTCTTAGAAGAAGACGCATTGCTCTTTAATGGGGCAAAAAAATTGTTAGATGTTCAATTTGAGCGTCTCTCTACCCTCGAACAAACGGTCATGACCTGGCTGGCGATCAATCGCGATTGGACCACCATTGCTGAACTCAAGGCCGATATTTATCCATCCTGTTACAAAACAAAATTAATTGAGGCCCTAGAATCACTCTGTTGGCGTTCGCTGATACAGCGTCGTGGCAATGCCTATACGCAGCAGCCAGTGATTATGGAATATGTCACCGATAGGCTAGTGGAACAGATTAGTGAGGAGTTGACCACTCCTGACTGTTTCCATAGCCAACCACCAAAATCGCTCTCAATAGCTACTTACGCATTACTAAAAACAACCGTTAAAGACTTTGTCCGAGAGGCTCAAGAAAGACTGATCTTACGAACTGTTGCGGATCAGCTGAAGCAGGCCCTGGCAGCTCCAGAAAAGGCTATTTTAGATCATCTTAAAGTACTACAGTCACTACAGGCGACTGGCTACAGTGCAGGTAACTTGATCAATCTTGCCTGGGCACTGGGTATCGACTTTAGCGGGTTAGATTTATCTCAATTAACGATCTATCACGCTTATCTACAGGATGTCATCCTGCAAGAGGTTAATTTTGCCCACTCTATTTTCAAAGAAGCTGCCTTCAATCAACCCCTAGATCCCATCTGTAGACTTGTCTACGCTCCTGACGGCTCGATGTTTGCGACAGGTGAAGGAGCTGGACGAATTATAGTCTGGCGGGCGGCGGACCAACGGCCTATTCTTGCCATAGACGATGCCTCAACTAGCTGGATTATGGCTCTGGATTTTATCCATAATGGCAAACGATTGGTGAGTGAAGGGAATCCAGGAGAAATTAATATCTGGGATGTGGCTACGGGGCAACTCGTCAACGTACTCAAGGGCCATTCGGGGATTGTTTGGACGATGAATACGAGTCCAAACGGTGACTTGCTAGTTAGCGCCAGTTTTGATACTGACCTGATAGTCTGGGATTTGAACACCTATGAACTACGCCATCGGTTAACAAAACACACTCAACAGATAAATTCAGCGACGTTTAGCCCAGACGGACAACAGATTGCTAGCGTCAGCGTTGATAAAACATTGCGTATTTGGGATGCCCAGACAGGTAAACTGCTTGCCGTTTGGGACTGTGAAACTGAACCCCACTGTGTCAGTTTTAATCCTGATGGGAAATCTCTTGCTACTGGCCATAATGATGGGAAAATTAAAATTTGGAACCTGCAAACCGGAGATACCATTTTAGTGTTCCAAGCCCACCAATATTGGATTCCCTCCATGGCATTTAGCCCTTGCGGAAATTATCTTGCGAGCGGCAGTACTGATGCAACAACTAAGCTTTGGAATCCCAAGACAGGACAGTTGTTGCGTACATCCACGGTATACACCAGTCTAGTCTGGTCGCTTGCCTTTAGCCCAGACGGTCAATATTTGGCAGTTGGCAGTAATGATCACACAATTCGACTTTGGGAAATGCCGAAGAAACGGCTCTTAAAAAGATTACAGGGGTTTTCCTGTTGGGTCAACTCGGTTTGTTTTCATCCCACTGAATCTCTGGTTGCCAGCGCTAGTAGCGATCACAAAGTGAGGCTTTGGAATCTAGAAACAGGTGCCATCATTAGCACCCTGGAAGGCCATAATGACGGCGTCTCCGGGGTAACCATTAGCCCTTGTGGCAAGCAAGTTATTAGTTGTTGCCTCGATGGCACTATTAATGTGTGGGATATAGAAACAGGTCAGCTGTTGAAGTCTCTGCGTGGGCATAATTTTGCGGTGGAATGTGTAGAATTTAGCCCTGATGGTCAGCTACTGTTAAGTGGCAGCTTTGATCAAACCTTGCGGCTATGGAATGTGGCCTCCGGTAAGCTGATTAGAACTATTGAGGCCCATGACGGCTGGATATTTTCAGCTCATTTTAGCCCGGATGGTCAATGGTTCGCCAGCACGGGTTTTGATGGGGTGCTTAAACTGTGGAACACAGCAACGGGAGAATTAACGGTTTCCTGGGAAAGCCAACAGGTCTCAACTTGGACTGTAGACTTGAGCCCCGATGGTCAACAGTTAGTCAGCGGTGGGGACGATGGCACCATAAAACTATGGCATGCTCAAACTGGTGAACTACTGAGAACTTTTGATGGGCACCAAGCCATTGTTTGGGCGACCAACTTTAGCCCCGATGGCAGTATTTTGGCTAGCGGTAGTGATGATCAGACAGTTAAACTTTGGGATATTAAAACAGGTGAATTGCTCCGAACATTGGATGCACATCAGGGGCGTGTCAATTCAGTATTCTTTAGTGCCGATGGTCAAACCTTGGCCAGTGGTAGCGCCGATGAAACAATTCGTCTTTGGGATGTGGCGACAGGTAAATGTTTCAAGACGTTGAGGGCACCAAGGCCCTATGAGGACATGAATATTACCGATGTGCAAGGCTTAACAGAGGCTCAAAAAGAATCTTTGAAGGCACTAGGAGCAGTCGAGGTTTAATGGTCTGATAATTGAGCAGAGAATGTGGCTTCTAGGATTGAGATCGCATTTCCCACCCCATCCTCAGCCCGAATTTTCTCACCTAATGTCTCAGCGTTGCGTCGCATGGTTTGGTTAGAAACAAGTTCATGCATGGCAACCGCCAGCTTACTGGTCGTCAGCTGTTTTTGTGGGATCGGTTTAGGCCCCACCCCCAGGGTATAAATCTGGTTGCCCCAAAACGGCTGATCGCCAAAGAAAGGACAAATCAGCGTGGGCCGTCCGGCCCGCAACCCTGCGGCAGTGGTGCCTGCACCGCCATGGTGAATGACGGCTGATACTTTGGGAAACAGCCAGTCGTGGGGAGCTTGATCTAATTGAAAAACGGTTTTGGGTAAGTCATTTGCCTGGAGACCGCCCCAGCCCGTTGCCAAAATACCTCGTTGATTCGTGGCCTGTAATGCTTCAATAACAACCTTAGCCAAGCGCTGGGGTTGGCGGCCAGAGATACTACCAAAGCCAATATAAATAGGAGGCTGCCCCTTCTCTAGAAATGCTTTTAAGTCCTCTGGAGGCTGCCAGCTAGCCTGTTGCTCCAAGAACCAATAGCCACTGACATGGGCAGACTCTGGCCAATCTGTCGGACGGGGAACAACTTGCTGACTATAGCAATGGAGCACAGGAATGGGACTACCATCCGCCCGATGTAACAGGCCCATTCTTTTAGGCTTGGGCGGTAGCTGCAAAACCTTACGGCGAAACTCATTAGGGATGCCCCCATATAACCCGATAGCTGTATGCACAATCCAATACGTAAATCGGTTATACCAGTGACCTAGCGGCCAATCGGGGAAACCCAGCGCTGGGGACTGAACTGTGGGAACAAACTGAGGAAACGGTAGGGCGATAACCAGGGGAATTTTTTGTTTATCGGCAATGGATTCTGCCATAAATGCCGCTTTAGATGCCAGAATCAACAGATTGGGTTTAACCGCTTGTGTGGTTTGCCAGACATCCTGCAGGGTCTGGCGGTACATGGTCTTTACCTGGGAAAACAGCTTTATGGTGGTGCGAATAGTCCCCCACAGGTTGTGGGTGTTTTCCATTGCATCGCGTCCCATATCTGAGTCCATCAGCTGCATCAATTGATTATTCATGGGGACGTAGTGCAGCCCTTGTGCCGTGATAAAGGGTTGAAAGAGCTCACTCGTGCAAATAGTAACCTCGTGCCCGGCGTTTTTTAACCCTTTGCCCAGAGCAACGCAGGGTTGCACATCACCGCGAGAGCCCAGCGTAACGATTAAAACGTTCATGATGTATCTACTCCGCTAGGAGATAGTCTGCGATTACGGATCTAGGGGACGAACCGATCTAGGGCTTTGCCTATTTGGCAGTATTTCACACCTAAAATCCTCTCGAGGCTCCGCAATGCCAATAGTCTAATGTGCTGTCCTATGCCCAATGTTATGTCATCAGTGTGAATAGGTGGGTGCGCCACAGACATATGTGAGTTTGTGAGTGAGGAGTGGGGACGTATTGGAGACGGCTTAGAGACGCCTCCTTAATTACCGTTGGGGTAGTTGAAAACACATATCGTTTTCAACTACCTCACGCCCCCATCATACTGACACAAACCATGCTTTACCCATACTGGAGCCCTTGCAACGCGGCTGAATTACCCAACTGGATTCGAGCTGGACAACTATGTTTGTGTAGCGAAAGTCC
>ERZ1740059.1945-NODE-1945-length-10294-cov-16.661588_pt1 | contig 10294 bp, 7 predicted proteins | sample MGYA00581744_ERZ1740059 | MGnify/ENA primary metagenome ERZ1740059 (study PRJEB43018, sample SAMN04849738) | marine metagenome | isolation source: floating plastic debris | place: Pacific Ocean | collected 2008-08-28 | study: EMG produced TPA metagenomics... | reverse complement strand
ATTGAAGCACTGAGGCACGTAATTGACAGCGAATTGTACAGTAGCAGTAGTTGACATCCTGCATTTCAATGATAAGTTTTATGATTTCTTGGCCAAAACATGTGGTCACTTTTCTTTATATGGATGCCGCAGTTTTGACGCCAGACAAATTTTGAGAATAGTTTTGTCATTGTCACAAAATTCCTAACAAACCTGTTATTTTTTATTTTTTAATTCACTGGTCTAGGACTCTGAGAAAGTCGGGGACAAGTGCATTGAAACGTTTCTGCTACTACTTTTTTATCTTAATGGAATTTTCAATGTAGTATTACGCTAATTTAAGTGTAATTGTCCCCGACTAGCTAGCACTTGGAGGGCTAAAAAAATATTGAAAACATTTAATTATTGAGAATTTTGTCATGACATCAGAGCAATTTTCAAAAATACTCTAGCTCCAAAATTTTGGCATCCATGCTGAGATAAGTGACCACATGTTTTGGCTATGAGATCATACAACATATGATCCAATGCCCTAGATATAACCACCTTAGAAAATGCACCCAAAGCCAAAACCAACTACTGTATCATAATTTCAGAGCTGGCTGAATATATTTGCTTATCAGGCAGATTTGATCATCATTAGATGCTACCCTACAGGATGAAAATACATGTATACAAGCTAGTAAATTTAGCAACCTGGCACAGATTGGTCGAATTCACAGGATTAAATATTAGCGAATTTTGATCTTTGAATTTCAATTGTATAAGCTATCATTGAGAGATTTCTAATAGTAACATACATGTAATAATTATGTGGAATTTAAATTTAGCAAATTTGCTATTAGCGAAATAGTGAAATTTGAATTCCAATGAAAATTTTCTTCCTGTAGGATATGTTAAACTTGCTATCCGGGGCCTTAAGTACTATGGGTACTAGTTGCTGTACTCTGACCTTTCTCACTTTATGTGTGCAGGTCCCCCAATGAAGACAAGACAAAGATAAGACAACATATCATTGAGCTGAAGCGTAGCAGCTACTTCTGCTAAAAGATTTGATGTCTTAACGTAGCTGGGAAATCCGACAATTAAGTGCCAAAAGGACCAATTGTAGTGTCCTGTCTAGGTTTATTATTATTACGTCTATGGTTATCATTGAAAAACATTTTTTCTCAAATCTCACTCTATAACCCCACCTGAGGTGGGCAGGTCAGGGGTCAACTCTCTAAAAAAAGCTTGAATCAAAGAGATGTCCTCTGAGATTTTGAGGACACCTCCCTACAACCATGGTATAGCTCTTCAGCCTACCCTAATGTAACGCAAATTTATTTTGTTATGTTTAGCCCTTTCCCACTAGCCTTCTGTGGTGATTTTTTATCGGTTCAACCCAATCAAAAAACAATCACTGACCAACGGAGGGCTTGGGACATCGTAATCTTTGTTGGCAATCACACTCACACTGCTTTCAGCAACGGTTACTTTCACATTTGCTTCCGGATTGAGTCTGAGACCCGAGTTGCTGAGTCCACATTGGGCTCTGGACTTTCTACTTCTTGGCCCTGCAAATGTAGGTGAGGCAGGTGGACACAGATCTAAAGTGGTTATAGTAGGGGCTTTAGAGAAAACGGCAAGTAGTGATACCACTGAATTGAAAAACATGGAATGGAATAAACTGGTTTGCTCTTCACAAGCTGATGGCAAACACTATGTACATGATGTGCTCTTTCCCACCTTCATTTGATTGGTCAAAGGAGTTTCAGTCCACGTACAGCTTACCCATGTAAAGTCTTTCTAAGCAGCAGGACCAATTATAATTCAGTAAATTGGGCGTTGGTCAATGCACAACGTGATGCTGCCAGAAAATGGCTGCCGTTACTGGGCAACAGCTGGACTGTCAGAACGTTACTGTATTGCTGGCTGATAACCATGATTAGCCAGTTATACTTACATACCCCTATTCCATGTTTTTTACTTCAGTGAGTGATACTGAAGAAAATGGTGATTTGTATGAGAATTTCATACCTCAATATACTCAGAAATAATGCTTACACCCATGTCCATTTCAGTGACTTGCCAAGCACCCTAGATGGCTAGCAGTCCAGTATCAACCACCCCCAATCAACCAAAAAAACAACAACATTCGTTTGTTCAAGGAGTACTGCTGGGTTTTTTGGGGGTGGTTGATGCAGTATAGAAATTTTTATTTCTAGAAGATGAAAGGGAGACAAGACAATCTTACGGAGTTTATCGCTCACCTCCTCACTGGTGTGGTGAGTCATAAATTTGCTTAGTTTGATAACAATGGCAGTTAACGACGCCACACATATTTCAGTGAACCAGTTGTCATCAACAAGGACTTGGTCTGTAAACAGTATCAGGTGTGCTACTAGACCCTTAAGAGTAATAATCTGAAAATCTGTCATTATTCCCACAAATGTAATAATGTATCCCGGCGTGTAAAATAAAAAAAAAAATTCCACAAGTGTGATAACCTCTTCCCCCATCTGTAAAATTTTTTCCGAATTTTTAAAAAAATTAAAGGATCATTTTCATACCAAACCTGTAGGGCATATAGCTCATGATGACATTCAATATTTTTACCTTCTTCAGGGTTTTAAGAAAATCCCAATTTGTGTGATTATACATGTAGGTACGTGCGGCACAAATTGAAAATAAAAAGTCAAAATTGTTCATTGTATTTTTATTCATGATATCATACACACTCCCCAGATTTCAAAACTGATTTCATTTCTCTCTAGGTGCCCTGGAAGATCAGTAAGTGTCAAGTAGGTGTGATCATTGGCTGACCATTTCTTTATACTAACGAACGGTGTCCACTATTTTTCAGTAAAATCCTGCTACGAAGATTGAGGTCCTCATGTTTGAGCACCTATTTAGACTTGAAGTGCTGGGTCTAGAGACCAAATCCTTTTGGCTATCTCTAGTGCAACAAATCAGTTTCATGTCAAGCACTTCCTTGTACAATTTGAGTGATTAGGACCCAAGATATATGCATATTTGTGATCCATTTCTTTGGCGCAAAATACCGGACACTTTTTTCTATTGTGAAATTAATTTAGCATTGCAGCGCTGTAACTTGTCAATCAATTTGTACTGACCTAGTAAATAGTATTCTGCTCTTTTGTTGATTTAATGTGTATAAAACTGATCATGCCAATCTCCATTCCAACTTTTCTGACCAAAAAATAAAGATTAAAAACTCTCTGATTAATCGAAAAGAGGGCCCCAAGTAGCATGTAGCAAAGCTTTCTCCTTGTTTCTCAATTTGATCAGCTCGGTATGGCTTGTCGCTGCCAGTCTGGATCAAATATTGATTTGCATTCCCAAAAAGACATACCTTGCCTGTCATGTATTTTGGGTGCATGTACATGTATGTGTGTATGTGTTTGAAACAGGAAGTAAGGATAACGCATATGTAACGTTTTTTTTTTTGTCAAAGCCGATGCCATTGAAATCTAGCTGAAATTTCTAGCGAGCATCACAATGTAACGAAACCAATGTACCGGTAGTTCAAAACGGTAAAATTTCTTCTGAATTTGGAGTCAGGCTGAAATCAAATTGCAGTCCGTATGCCCAGTCACTTCACACTTCTAGTCTTATCAGGATATCGATAAATAAATTATTTTGTGCTGAACAATTTCAACACTTCCACACCTGACCTAAAGGGAAACAAGTTAAAGATTGTAAATCTAATAAGGATCCGAATGCGGAATATAATTGTCTATCACTCATCATACTGCTGGTTTTGCTTATGACGCAATGTCTTTATGGGCTATTTGTTCCAGTCTGGCAGCAACCATCATTAGCTATATGCCCAGAAGAAGAAGGTTTGCATTCCTATGCAAATGGACATTTTTTCGGCATTGCGGAACAAATTATTACACTTGCAGAAATTCTTTTTATTTCAATTGTGCCAAGACATTATTACACTTGTTAGAATTATTACACTTGTGGTTCATTATTACCATTTTTCAGATTGTTGCACTTGTGGGTCCAACAAGGTGTAGCCAAAGTATTCACAGACCGGAACTATTATATTTTTCATTTCTAGGTGTCTTGTGGGACACACAAGTACAATATGTAATTATGACATGCTTGCGTTTTTGGTCAAGAGCTCACACATAGAATAATCCACATTTCTGCTAGAAAATATTTTCAAATTTTTTGCAAGGATATAGCCATCTTATCCAATATTTTCAGTTTAACTGCATACAAAGTTGGTCTTTATAGCCGTTCAAAATTTACTACCTTGTAAGTACATGTATTTCACAGCTGCCTGAGGGAGGCAACTCATAATAGCATCAATTGTCGGCATTTCCAGGTACCAGTTAAAGTTGTTGACTGTGCTTAATTTTGTTAGTAGACCAAGTCTTTGCTGATGAAAGCTTGTTCTACGAGTCTTTAAGTTAGCAGTCTTTAATCAATGTTATGATAACTGGGCCTTTAATTCTTTCGCGCCTTTCACATTGGCTTTTCTCTCAAACCTTACATATTTTTTTCACTGATCCACCTTGACGCTATGAAAACTTGCTAACACTACCTTAAAAAATAGAATTTCTGCAAGATTCGGGTGGCACTCCCAGCTGGTCAAAATACATGTACCAAACCAACAACCCTTGCTAGGTAGGGACATACTTATCGATTTGTTGAAACTTTCTTTTATTACCTTCTTCTACAGGTGGATTCTGTGTCGAAACAGGGGTATCAGGTGGCATTTCTCGCCTCAAAGCCAGGTGAAGGGGAGAAGGATATCATCTCATTTCACGGTGGACTTACACTGAGTATCCAGAAGCAGCTTGAGGTGAACTTCAAACAACTCCTTGCAGGTAAAATCAACTCACTCTTGTTGTCATAAGTATTCATAGGCTTCAGTACTGGTTATTCAATTGTTTGGGTTGGAATAACTCTCAATTTGTAGAAGATTTATTGATTAGGCAACTGATAAAGTATTTTTGCAACTTTTTAATAGTCACATCCAGCCGCTGACCGTATTCAAAAAATCTGCTAATGTAAAACGCATTCTGCCGGAGAGCAGACAAGAGCAAAACCAGAACAATATGTATGCCCCATTTCAATTTGAGAATAGAAATGAGGCTAATCTATTGGCCTGCTAAAACGTAGCAACATGTGATGTAGCCAACCACTTTCAGATAGATACGTCGTCATCATCATGATAATGATCTCCCTGCTTTTTACTAGGCAGTGACGGTCAACTGTTGCAATCATTGCTAATGATACCCATTTATTACTTGTAACAGAATCCAGTGTGTCACACATGTCCAGCGATGTCAACTTTGAACCAGGATATGAACCACCACTTGACTGTATAGTGAAAGAGGAATGCTTAAGCGAAACAAAAGATGAAGATGAAGGTATGTACAAGGATATACAGTCTCGCAAATAAAATAACTTAATGAGTTACAAATGAAAGTACTGCTGCATTACACAAATTCCTACAAATGGGCTTACCAATAGTGGGCCCATTAGACTTTGCAAATGTTAAGTGTATGCAACTCCCTTATCCTAAGTACTCATGAATATGGTGCTTCCTCTTCGAAAAAGAGCATGCAACATGAAAAAAACTACCCAGTGTATCACAATTTAAAAGCTTTCTCTTTTCATAATCCTCAAATCATCAATATTGGGAAGGCTGAAACAATCCTCCGTCAAATCTCAATGTAAGTAAATTATTGCATGGAGCTAGTTGTTGATGGAACATGTAAAAAAATTTCCATAGATTCAGATATTTACTTGAAAAACATCAAAATACCGAGGATAACTTCTGTTGATCACAGTTTGTGAGTGAATGCGAGGAATCGGCCCCTCATAGAAAGGAGGATGCAAATCCTTTAAAAGTTAAATAATTTGTTATGAGTTATGAGATTGGGGTTCTGTGGCTGTCATATGAGAATCTGTACAGCACTCTCTAGGGTTATGTGATGTTTGCCAAGCCAAAATTCCTTATGTAACTCTTTGAATTTGCGCTATCAGCTTTGACTTCAGAGGCTTTGCAAGTCTGAATAAGACAGGCAAGAATGGATATGGATTCTGTTTCTCATACCTTTGTTTGTGTTATTTCGATGCATCGTGATCTTATCTTTCTTTCTAAACAAGTTTCAAGTTTCAACTTATGCTGTCCTCTTGAAGCTGTCTCGGGTGTGTCAGAGCATCCACACAGCCTGTAGTTCCGCTCTGGTAACCATTTGGTAACATTCAATGGCGGTGGTATCTGGTGGTAAACACAGCTGCTGTGTTCAACCGAAATTTGAGGTCTTTCAGGTTTTGAATTTGATAGCAAAACATGCTACCTGCTGTGAAGCATCATGTCTGAGAGGAATGATGTGTACATGTCTATTCCAGATACTACTCACTACCTGCAGACTATATTAGAAGAACAGAATACACGAGAAACAGTGAACGATCCATCTTGGGCTTCTGATCAAACATGTCTAGCAGTTGAACACTGCAAATCTCCTAACGTTTTCGATATTATGGATCAGACCCCAGAAAGATCAGCTCTCGACAAAGATTACATGTCCAAACAGGAAAAGTGTATATCACTGCTACCAGTACAAAATGCGCCCCAGCCCACCTCATGTGATATTTCCTGCGACGTGAGAAGTCGAAATGTGGACAGTTGTTCTGCATCTGAGCAAACGGAACAGGATTCTAGCAAACTGCCTTCTACATTACCATCATCAGAGCACAGATACCCACATAGCTCCTCACATGAGTGTGACTATGTATCACAGTCACATACTTCATCACATTGTGCCGAAGGTCTTACTTTGGATGTGCAGTCAAATTATGAGGCATCGCTTTCCTCAGAAAGGCAGAAATCGCGTAATAAATGCAGAAAGTCGGAGCATTTTGTACGTGGAGCAGATGCTTATGTAATTTTGACAGGTCTCAAACCCGCATGCAGCGAATGTGCGTTTGAGTCTGAGAAGCTACACGCAGTTACCTGTCATATCCGACGCATGCACATGGACATTAGCAAGCGGCCCTATGTATGTAAAATATGTTCATCAAGATTTGTACAATCTGCTCAACTGAAAGCACACATCAAAAAAGTTCACACCAGTGATAAGCCTTTTCATTGTGAGCATTGCTCTGCGTCTTGGTGGTCTGCCTCCGATTTACGCAAACATTTGTTGGTGCATACGGATGAAAAACCGCATCAATGTCCTCACTGCCCAGAGAAATTTAGAAGACCGGAACAATTGAAGAGGCATATTGCATCTATAAAGCATGCTGCTCTCCAAGAAATGAAAAGTGTCAAACATTGATACCCCTGTACATGTTGTTCTGAGCTAGCAAGTTATCTGATCAATTTTTACAAGCTTCGCATCATGGACATATTGAGCTATTTACAGTATTCTTTGGTTAAATAAACTGGTAGAACTTAATTTTATCTATTATTTTGAGATAACCTGCAACAAACAGATGGACCGCGTGCCGCTTTTTTTGGAGTTGTTATGAATGATCGGTACGTACATGTAGGCTATGTATACAATAGAAACCTTCTGATAGCAAGCATAGCTTAGACTCATTCGCATATGGATGGACCGTAACTTTGTTCTCATTGTCATCTCACCAGCCAGAATCGTGGCCGTCAATGGTGGTCAATTTCGGTTCCTCTAGCAACAAAGACAATTTCTCATATATTATAAAGATGCTCTCAACCAAAATGATGGGTTTTTCTTCATTCTGTTGTATAATTTTTGGTAGTCGCTTCACTTCGTAAAGTTGTGTTAAGTTTTAACTCTGGGTCGTAGAACAGAGCCATTTCATTTCCATTTCCTATCCCGTCACTCAGAGTAGTGTTTTTCTACTACAATTGACACAGTTTGACAAAATAATAAGGTAAAGCTATGGATGCTGAGGTCGTCATTTATTGAGTCTATTTGCACAATATTACCAGGGTAATCAACCAAAGCTCTCAAAACTGTGCGATCAAGCTGGAAGATGGGCTTTTCATACCCTCGGCGTCAAAGGGGGGGAGGGTAACATTTTATCAGCAACTCGGTAGGGCAAGTAACATTTAAAAGGCTATTTGGCAGAGAACCTTCGATAGTAATGGCTCTATCAGAGAGGAGGTACCATTTCAATGTGTACTGTAATCTTTCTTGGGGTTGAGGGGAATAGTTGGATTGGCTGTATTCAGTTTGAACCAATATGCTCGCTGCTTGCATTCGTTCCATTTTATAGTACATTCACTACTTGGAGAGCTGTTAATGTACATGTAAGACAGGAGATTTCTTACACAAAAAATTTGTTTATTACTCAGTGGCTATTTGTCAAATCCAAATCAAAATTGGCTGTGTAAAATTTCAGGGTTGATGTATAGAACTTTTCCAGATGCAGGCAGATGAAAAATCCATCCGGATAGTAGTGATGTGTCGATTCCTTGGTTAAGTCGGGTAATAGTCCCTCGGGTAGGGTCGGTTCCGGGTCAGATATTGCCCTATAATGTATATCACGGGTAGGCAACTTTTTAGCAAACTTCAAAGTCATAGATTTAGTCGAAAAAATAGTTGTTATAGGGGTTTTAGGGCATGTTGAGTCCAAACTTGGCCTTCATTTTGTTCTCCGAGCAATGTTTCACTGTTTATGGGCTGGTTTTTAAATTTTGTTCAATCTGCTGATTTATCTGTGTTAAATAACACAGGTAGTAAGAAATGCAACAATTTTTTGTTTACATTATCCGATTCTACCCGCATCGACCTGATTTTTTCTGAAATTATCTGACCCGGATCCGACTTGCAGTTTTCTACCCAACATAACACTACCGGATAGGGATAATTTGCTTGCTTTTATGCACCTCTTTTGGCCGCATGAGCGGTTATCTCATAGCTGTGTGTCTTAGTAGGGAACAATTTTGTGCCCTTAGTATCAATTTTAAATATGATGACTACACTATTGCCTGGTATCCGACAGATGGGAGTTATTGACACATATTTGTTGAGAGCACAACTCCTACTAGTTTTATACCCCCATTTTATTTCATCTTTGTGGTTGATATCTTTCAATGTAATTTGATGTTGTTTGAACAGATCTCTAAAAAATCCAAAATTTTGCTCTTTTATGTCATACTGAGACTGCTCAGATATAGCAATCAACATTTTCATGGACTGACTGATGACTTGCGCAAGTTGTACTGCTAGGAAACACACATGTACTCTAGAAAGATGATGAGAAGATTTTCTAAAATATGCATGGGCCGTAGCATTACCATTTCACTAGTCAGTTAATGATTCGAGCTGAGATATGTTCAGTGATCTGGTTGAGATATTCTTTTACACCTACTCATAGACGAATAGGGTCCTTAACTAGATTTAGCATTTTCTTTAACCTCACAATAATAGTCCCATAAGTTGGTATTGAATGCCATATTATTTGTGCGAGCGTTGGTGGGAGGGAGGAGGTAGTTTCATTCTTGTCTTGTTTGGGTTATGTATAGGTTCTGGGTTTATAAAAGTTTTGTTTCTGTTACAGGTTTGGAAGGAGAGATTGAGTCACTGATAGTGAATTCGGTATCTACACAGTCTACGGCTATTTATGACCAATGCTTTAATCGGTACACAAAATTTTGTGAGAAGATGTCATTGCCAATTGCAGACGGTCAAGCAGAGACCTCTGTTGAGCTGTGGGTAGCGCATATGGTCAAGAAGGGGCTAGGATATAGCACTGTCCAATCCCACTTGTCTGCTCTTCGTCACATGTTTAGACGTAGGGGTATTGAAATTGCCTGGAAATCTAAAAACCTAGTGACAGCTTTGAAGAGGTTGAAGAACAGAAGGCAGCAAACTAGAAGTTAGTATTAATTCTGTTTGTCACATCCTCTACTCACACCTGTGCAATTTGACAGTTCACACTTGCAGTTTGCTAACCATTTGGTAATAAGTTTTAGTCTACAAAGGGTTATACTGATATGCAATCTGAGAAAAAGGCAATAACCCATAACAAGGCTATATTTAAAACCTCGCATCTTTTTAATATCAAGGATTGATATAAAAAATGAAATATCCCGGGTATTTCATTGATATAATGACATGTATATTGTATATTTCAGATTCTGCTCGTTGCCTGCAGACTGAATCAGAAGAACAGGATATACAAGAGCCAGGGAACACTTTTGCGGAAGTTTCACACACTGGTCCAGCAGTCGAGTCAGGGGATGTCGACCGAAGTCTGTCCTCATCAGCTGTGAGTTTTGAGGACTTTTCCAACATTATTGAGCAGCCTTCTGATGCCACGACTCTTAATGAAGATGACATAACAGAGCGCTGTGTAG
>ERZ1740059.1944-NODE-1944-length-10302-cov-3.887772_pt1 | contig 10302 bp, 8 predicted proteins | sample MGYA00581744_ERZ1740059 | MGnify/ENA primary metagenome ERZ1740059 (study PRJEB43018, sample SAMN04849738) | marine metagenome | isolation source: floating plastic debris | place: Pacific Ocean | collected 2008-08-28 | study: EMG produced TPA metagenomics... | reverse complement strand
GTCCGCATCAACCACTTTTGTAAAGTAATATTTTCAGGGGATAGTTTACCCCGCAGCCATTGCAATACCGTAACCGCCATCAGTGCAGCTAAGAAAACTCCAATCGCAATCATAATTCGGAAAGAACAATAGATTAAACCTACCATGTGGGGGCGATCTTCTGGTGCATAGGCTTTTAAACCTTGTACGGGTTCAGAAAGTTTGGGTTTTACTTCCAAAATATAGCTGAGTAATCCTGGTATTGATATCTCCCAATCATTTTGCTCGGCTTTTTCGTTAGGGAGGGCTACCATACTCCAAGAAGGGGATTCCCCTGCGGGTATAGTTTCCCACTGGGCTTCCATTGCCGCCAGCTTGGTTGGTTGATAGTGATAAACCTGTTCCCCACTCAAATGTCCGATGTATAATTGTACGGGAGTAACGGCGATCGCCACAGCCAAAACCAGTTTAAAGGAAAGAGTAAAAAATTTAGGATGGCGTTTGTTGAGAATATACCAGGCACTAATCCCACCAATCATAAATAGAGATGTCTCCAAGGTAGCGAAAAACATATGAAGAATACTGTTTCGCATAAAGGGATTGAAAATTGCCTGAAAATAATCATTAACTACAAATTTGCAATCAACAAATATTCCTCCTGCGGGGGTTTGTAACCAAGAATTGGCACTCAAAATCCAGAAAATAGAAAGGTTTGCACCAAAAGCGACCATGATAGTTGCGACGTAGTGCATTGCAGGAGGAACTCTCTTCCAGCCAAACAGCATTATGCCTAAAAAGCCAGCTTCCAACATAAATGCCATAGAAGCTTCAAAGCCTAAAATACTGCCAAAAAAATCTCCTACAGCCTCAGAAAATGGAGCCCAGTTAGTGTCAAATTGAAACTCCATAGGAATCCCTGAAGCTACTCCAATACCGAAGTTAAGAACATATAGTTTTGACCAAAAACGAGCGTGAAGATAGTAGTCTTTGTTGCGAGTCTTAAGCCACATTCCTTCTACTACAATCAGGTAGATAGCCATCCCTGTAGTTAAGACAGGCCAAATCATGTGAAAAATTGCTGTCAGCGCAAACTGCATCCGTGACAGAACAACTGCATTGGATAAAAAGTCCATTAATTATTTCTAGTTATTTTAAAGTCTTTGGGATTGCTGTGTATATCTAAATTGTAGAAAAAAAAACAGTTACTTTGTTTGAGATGGCGTTAAACAATTATGAAAAATTGAACAGTTTGATGTAGAAGAAACTTGACCAATAATAAATACAATATCGTTATTGTTAGTATAGAAAGAACCAGGCGATCGCTTTTGATATTCAATTCTACAATTGCTTGTTGCTTTCTTTCTTTACTTTCAACCAGTCTGTTCGTTCTAGAAGCACATCTAAAACATCCGATATGTTACAATCTCGCTCGTACGCTATTTTTCTAAGAATTTGGTGATGCTTTGGCTGAATATATACTGCTTTCCTGGTAGTTTTAGCCATTCCTTAGACTTGGGTTAAATAGTTTCGCTTTCTAGTATACATTAGCTAATTAGCTATGTTGACAATCAGCTAACTAGCTGATTAAATAAATATTTATGTAGATACAATCGAACTATAGTAATAATTTAGTTTTAAATTAATCGATACAATTCCATTGGTAAAGTAATAGTAGTGATTTATGAAGAGAGAAATAGTCGGCTTATTTTCAGGTTGTGGCGGGCTAGACATGGGATTTGTTCATGCAGGTTTCAACGTTGTTTGGGCAAACGAATATGACAAAGATATATGGGAGACTTATGAAAAAAATCATACGAACACAGTTCTAGATAAGCGAGATATTTGCAAAATTTCTTCTGAGGAAATACCCGACTGTATAGGGATTATTGGCGGGCCACCATGTCAAAGCTGGAGCGAAGGAGGCAGTCAAAGAGGTATTAAAGATCCTCGCGGACAATTATTTTTGGAATACACCAGAATCTTGCAAGACAAACAGCCCTTATTTTTTCTAGCTGAGAATGTTTCGGGAATGCTCCACAAAAAGCACTCATCTGCTTTAAAGAATATTATTGCAACTTTTGAGGAATCTGGTTATGTAGTTTCTTACAAACTATTAAATACTGCTAGCTTCAATGTTCCTCAAGACAGGAAGCGAGTAATTTTTATTGGCTATCACACTTCTTTAGGTAAACACTTCAACTTTGATTCATTAATTCCCGCAACATCTATCCCTATTTTAAAAAACGCGATCTGGGATTTAAAGGATTTGGCAATACCAGCTAAGGAAACCAACAAAACAAATGGATCGACTTGTCATGTTCCCAACCATGAATATATGGTGGGTGGATTTTCTAGTATATACATGTCTCGAAATCGTGTTAGATCCTGGGATGAGCCATCGTTTACGATTCAGGCAGGAGGTCGCCATGCACCAATTCATCCCCAAGCAAACAAAATGATTAAAGTGGCAAAAGATGTATGTAAATTTGACGAAAACTCACCGCAACCATATCGCAGATTATCGATTAGAGAATGCGCCAGAATTCAAACTTTCCCTGATAATTTTGAGTTTTATTATCATAATTTAGCATCAGCGTATAAAATGATAGGCAATGCTGTTCCAGTTAACTTTAGTACTGCCATGGGACAAGCTATATTTAGAGATTTATTTGCTACAAACAAAGAGACAATTAAATCAAAAAATAATGCTCGAGAAATAATCGATTTAACATCTTCAACAAAGCAATTAGAACTTGATTTAGTAAAAAATTAGAATTTATTTTTTCTCAATCATTAAAAAATATACTGTTTTTCTTTCATTGGTTAGAAAATTATCTCTCCAACCAGATCTTGGTTCTCCTACTACTTCGTCAAATACCCACTTAAAATTATCTGGCTTTTTTGATAAACCCAAAGCTCTACTATGCTCGGAATTACTGCTTTGTCCTACCCATTGTCGTCTAATTGCTATTGATAATTTGTTTTTGTATAGATCGAAATATTCGCTAAAAGAGTATAAGCTAACATTATTCTTATTTATATTCTTTTTGGGTGCTTCTAAAATATATTGGGCTGGATGCTCAGACAATCCTAAATTTGGACTTCCTTTCATCATCAAAAATTCTAATAGATTTTTAAATTCTTGTTCTGACAAAAAATTACTCCACGGTACATTACGTGTAGTTAATAAACCTTGATGAAATTGTTTAACACCTTCGTCAAGCAAAAAAAGCTTATTTTGAATATCAGTGAATTTTAGCTGTTGATAAAGATTAATGATATTAGCTCTTTGTATACGATTAAATGAAAAGCTACCTCCAGTCTGTTTGATTGAAATACCACTTCTGTTTAAAAAAATATCAGCTTTTTTGCTGGAGGATTCTGTTGATACTTCAGATAAATCTTTGTCTGATTGAATAATTTTTAGATCTGAAGTTCCTTTAATGGGGATAGCTATTTCATATATGTAGATATGGGTAAGTGGTTTACGCTCATTTCTCTCTTAATTAACTGTAGAAAAAATTATAGTGTTCGTTTTCTGGCCAAGGAGCTAGAAGTAAATAAAAATACTGCACATTATATGATTCAAAGAATTGATCGAGGGCTAAAAAACCATGAACAAAGAAAACTAATTTTCAAGATTGCTAACTATGTCACAAACCAAAGCACAAATTCCTGAAGTCAAATGTGGTTCTCCAGATAAGCCACTACTAATAGGAAATATTGAAATTCCTTGCTATGTTCTAAGTAATGAAAAGCGGGTAATAACTCAAAGCGGAGTTGTTAAAGCTCTAGGAATGTCAGAAGGTACTACTGGTGATAGAGGAGCGGGTCGAATCGCAAAATTCGCAACTGGAAAAAAAATCAGTCCATTTGTCTCTGAGGAATTAGCTTATCAAGCTCAAAATCCCATAAAGTTCAAACCAACAAAAGGAAACATAGCTAATGGTTATGAAGCAACTATACTGGCAGATCTTTGCGATGCTGTTCTTGATGCCAGAAACGCAGGTGTTTTGCAGCAACAGCAGATGCACATTGCTACTCGCTGTGAAATATTGATGAGAGCTTTTGCCAGGGTAGGTATCATTGCACTAGTTGATGAAGCAACTGGCTATCAATATATTCGACAAAAAAATGAATTACATCAACTGCTAGGTAAATACATTTCTCAAGAACTTCTACCCTGGGCAAAAACGTTTCCTGATGAATTTTATGAGGAACTGTTTCGTCTCAGAGGCTGGAGCTATGATGCTTCTTCTACAAAAAGACCAATATTAGTGGGCAAACTTACTAAACAGATAGTTTATGAAAAGTTACCTTCAGGTGTTTTGGACGAGCTTAAAAAATTAAATCCGAAAAACGAAAACGGAAAACTCAAATATCATTATCATCGCTTTTTAACAAATGATATTGGTCATCCCCATCTAAAAAATCATCTTGTCGGTGTTATTGCATTAATGAAGGCAGCAACCAACTGGAAAAACTTCAAGTCTCTATTGGAAAGGGCTTATCCTACTTTAAATCAAACTTTGGAAATCCCAGGCTTGGAAGTTGTTGAAGATGATGATGAAACAGAATAATTAATAACTAATAGCTAATAATGAATTTAAAAATACGCGATCGCATTTTTGATTGGGGAAAAAGAACCTATATTATGGGAATCCTCAATGTTACCCCCGATAGTTTTAGTGATGGTGGGGAATTTAATAGTGTAGAAAAGGCTTTATCTCAAGCTAGAGATATGCTCAACAATGGAGTAGACATCATTGATATTGGAGGGGAGTCTACTCGTCCCCATGCAGCAGCAGTCAGCGTTGAAGAGGAACTAGAAAGAGTTATTCCTGTGATTACAAAGCTACGTCAAGAATCTTCTATTCCTATTTCAATTGACACCACCAAAGCAATAGTGGCTCAAAAAGCGATCGCCGCAGGAGCAAATATAGTCAATGATATTTCTGGTGCTACGTTTGATGAGGAGATGTTAAATACAGTGGAGCAGTTAGATATTCCTCTTATACTGATGCATATTCGTGGTAATCCAAAAACTATGCAGAGTATGACCGATTATGATGACGTGGTAACAGAAGTCATTGAATTTCTAGAAGCACAGGTAAATAAAGCGATCGCCTGTGGCATCAGTAAATCAAGAATCATTGTCGATCCTGGGATTGGTTTCGCCAAAACTGCCAATCAAAGTTTAGAATTGCTACAACGCTTAGATGAATTGAAAGTGTTAAACTTACCGATGTTGGTTGGAGTATCTCGTAAGAGTTTTATGCGTCCCATCCTAAATAAAGACAAAGCCAAAGATCGCGTCTGGGGTACAGCCGCCGCTTGCTATGGTGTAATTGCTCGTGGTGCAGACATTCTTAGAGTTCACGACGTAGCCCAAATCTACGATGTCTGTCGAGTTGCAGATGCGATCGAACGCAATTTTATTCGAGAATATACTTCTACTTGCGAGCCTTTAACCAAACTTGTTCAGACTTATAAAGGTACTACGATAAATGAGCGATCCAGACTATCCAAATATTGTTTTAGCCTTTGTGTATCGTGATTTTAAAATCCAGATTGCGCGGGATGAATGGCAAGGACAAGATTTTTATACGGCTTGGGCAGAATATAGTCTGGGGAGTGCGGTAGCTGTTCCTTTTGCGATGACTACCAAATTAGCAATTAGAAATGCGAAGCGATGGGTAGACAGGAGGAAGGGATGAGGAACAAGGAACAAGGAATGAGTAAATAGCACTGTCCTAACTGATTATTGTGCAAATTTTGCCGATATTTATTAGGCTAAGTAGAGCAATCGATAATTAAACTTACTCCAGTCTTCAAAACGCGGTTATGGTTGAGCAGATTAAGCCTCAGTATTCTCTATCTTGGATTTCAACAATTGCTGAAATTCCCCAACAGGCTTGGGATGAATTAGCAAAGCCTCTGAATACGCCTTTTCTAGAATGGGAATGGCTTAATAATATTGAGACTTCGGGTAGCGTATCTCCTCGTACTGGCTGGCAACCCTGCCACCTAGCCGTGTGGCGCAATAGTCAATTGATTGGTGCAGCTCCACTATATATCAAAGGACATAGCTATGGAGAATTCGTCTTTGACCATCAGTGGGCAGACTTGTCTCATCGCTTGGGTATAGAGTATTATCCCAAACTTTTAGGTATGACTCCCTTTACTCCTGCGGTGGGGTATCGGTTTTTGATTGCACCAGGAGAGAATGAAGCAACTATTACTGAAATTATGGTAGCTGCCATTGATAATTTTTGCGATCGCAATCGTCTTTCTGGCTGTAATTTTTTGTTTGTCGATCCTGACTGGCGAGAAATGATGGAAAACAGAGGTTTTCATAGCTGGCTGCATCATGGCTATATTTGGAAAAACAATGATTTTACTAGCTTTGATGACTATCTCAAGATGTTTAATACCAAGCAGCGCAAAAATATTAAGCAGGAAAGAAAGGCGGTAGCTAAAGCAGGTTTATATACGAAAACTTATGTAGGAAATGAGATTCCTCGCCATCTTTATCCTGAAATTTATCGTTTTTATAATAGTACCTGCAATAAATTTTATTGGGGTAGCAAATATCTCACCCGCAAGTTTTTTGAACAGCTTTATCCCAACTATAGCGATCGCGTTTTACTCGTAGCCGCCTATACTGAATATGACGAGCATACCCCCGTGGGAATGTCTTTTTGTCTCCACAAGGGGGACAATCTTTATGGGCGTTATTGGGGTTGTGAATCAGAATATGACTGTCTGCATTTTGAAGCTTGTTACTACAAACCAATTGAATGGGCAATTGAAAATGGCATCAAAATGTACGATCCTGGCGCGGGAGGCAGACACAAGAAAAGACGAGGTTTTCCTGCTACTCGCAATCAGAGTTTGCCTCGATTTTATAATCGTCGCATGAGTCAACTTTTGCGTAATTATATTGGCGAAGTTAATCAAATGGAAGGGGAAGAAATTGAAGCAATTAATAACAACTTGCCTTTTAATAAGCAAGAAATAAGTTTTAATTTGAATTAGTTTTTGAGAATGAGTCAGATTAAAATTGCTTGAACGCGAACAAGTTTAAAAAAATTAGATTCACGTCCAAACTAATTATCTCAAAATCATTATTGCTTGGAGCTAAAGTTTAATATATTTATTTCTGCACATCTCATTTAAGCGATCGCAAGTTGGCTGAATTTCTTCTAACAAAGGCATAATTACCGATTCGTTTTGTTTCCATTTATCGGGTTGAGGTGGCGTGAGGGTAAACTTAGACAAAGCCAGAGATCCTGGAGACAAATTACGATCCCATTCAATATCGGCAAACTGACATAAACGTTTCATCTCGGCTTGAGGATTTTGAATTAAGTCTTCATAGCTAACAGTTTGCCAGCGTTTAGCATCTATGCACTGTAGGGAATTCATAATTGCTTCGTGGGTTGTTTTCCACTGGGTTTTAGCAATTTGTGCTAGAGATTGACCGTTTAAATCTTGCCATTGTGGAGTTAACAATAAAGACCAAGGTTCGCCATTCCAGCCTGGAAGTTTGGGATAGGTAACAAAATGTTTGGACTTCCAAGCTTCGATAATACTGCTAATATTAGCTTTGGGTTCGCGGTGAAGATAAATAAACAGAGCATCAGGAAAAATAGCGTTCAAAAAAGAAATTCGCAGGGCATTTTTTGGCGTTTTTTCTAACAGTGTTACTTGGAAAAGATTGGAGTTTAATTGATTTCCATCGCGATCGCGCAATCGACCAATAAAATTGTTTTTAATCTTGGCGGCAATTTCGGAAGTTACATCAGCAGCAGTTAAAACGTTGGAATGATATTTTTTTTGTGCTGGCTGGAGGGCTTTAATACTTTCAAAAATACCGTGGCTTTCTCCGCCAATTGTCCAAACGCTGGGAGAAAGAGACAGGGTTTCAAATAATAGTGTACTGCCCGAACGTGGGGCGCAAACAATAAAAATTGGGCGATGAATTTTTGGTGTTGCTTTACTGATGGGTGAGTAAGAATTAGCTATATTATTTGAAGTTTTTGAAGCAGCTATAGGTGCATTAGAGTCAGTATTGAGAGAAACATTAATAATAGCTTTATGGATTGCTCTAACTGCATCGGCACCATTGTTTAATTGAAGTTTGGTATGCAAAGGTTTTAGCTGTTTTTTGAGGTTATCTAAAGCTTCTTGATAATTAGATTGTCCTTTTTGTGTATCTCCATATTGAATCCATAGACTTTGCCAATGATAGTAAAAAGCACTTAATATTGTTTCCAATTCTGCTACAGCTTGGGGAGAATTATTAGCTCTTAAATGCAGCTCTTCTAAAATAAACGAAATATGGCATTTTTGTTCCCAGGGAGTCATTACTGCAGGATAGTTGACAATTTCTGTTGCCAGCTTCACCGAAAGTTGAGGAATGTAATTAATAAACCTGGGCTGCTTGGAGGTATTGCTTTTTGCCACTAAGCTCCAGAAAAATGGCGAACCTACTGTATCTATAACTAGGTGAATTCGCGCTTCAGGATGGGGGTTTATTACCTGGTGATGTTTCCAATTATCAAATATCCAGGCTTCACCAGCTTTCATATTAACAGAGCGATCGCCACATATAAACTGTACTTCGGGATTGGTAATAATTGGAATATGAATTCTGGTTCGCTGTAGCCAGTAATAACCTTCATCTATGTGAGGCATAACTTCACCACCGCCAGCGATTCGCATCAGCCTAGTCCTACCTAGCACTGTATTAAAAGCCGCTAGTACCTGTTGGAGGTAAGGACAGCGTTGCAATAAAGATGTTGGGTGCATTTCTCCTTTAATACTGTCATTTTTGGCATCTCCCAAAGCCGATATTAGTAGCAATGCGGAGTTGCCAGGAAATCCTTGAGGATGAGGAAGCCAGTCTCCTTGGTCAAATTGTGTAATCTCCTGTTGAAGGCGTTGGATATCAAAACTAAAAGGCAGTTTGTAGAATTCAGTATCTAATTTCATAACTGTTTATCAAAGAGTTTCTTAGCAAGAAACTTACTTTTTGATTAAGTACAAACTCTATTATTGACCACTTTTATATTTAAAACTTTAGTGTAAACACTTAAATATAAAAACCTATTTATTAACTTTTAATTGCACAACATCTAGATTTTAATTACTAACCTTAAAGTTTGAAAAAATTAACTATTCAGACAAATCTCTTCTTTGGATCTAGTTGAATATACTGTGGTGTATCTTACATTACCTTTTAAAATAGTACTTAATTAGTCCGTCTTTAAAGAAAAAATATTTTGAAAGTATCTAAAGCTAAAGTCAATACATATTTGAAAATTCCGATTTTATTTGAATTGTTTAATCAATACATATTAAAATATCAATTTTGCTTTGATATTTTGATCTATTTTTCAATATTTTTATTGAGATCAAATATTTATTTAGATAGCCATTTTTGAAAATCAATGGTAACTAAAATACTCTCGCTTTTTATTCTAAGAAAATATTCAATAGATTTTTCCTAAATTAAATAACAATGACATCTTTCCAGCTTGAGATAACTTCCTCTCCTTACTTTGTCAACTGGCTACAAGAACAAGGTGTTAGTTTGGCATTTACTACTTATCAAAGTAATCGACTTTTTTTTGTTGGAGTCAAATCAAACGGACGACTATCTGCTTTTGAAAGACTATTTGATCGCCCCATGGGAATTTATGCTCAAGGTCACGATCTGTATATGGGTGGTGCCTATCAGCTATGGAAGTTGAGTAATGTCCTCGAATCAGGACAAGTCGAACCAGGTGGCTACGATGCTTTGTATGTTCCCCGCACGGGTTGGACGACGGGTGATATAAGCATTCACGATGTGGCACTAGATAATGCAGGTGAAGCAGTAATGGTTAATACTGCTTTTAGCTGTTTGGTAAAGCTGGACGATCGCTTTAGCTTTAAACCGATTTGGCAACCTAAGTTTATTTCTCGCCTTGTTCCCGAAGATCGCTGTCATCTCTATGGTTTGGCGATGGTTAATGGCGAACCTACTTATGTGACTGCGGTAGGGCAAACTGATGCAGTTGAGGGATGGCGATCGCATCGCCGTGATGGTGGAGTAGTAATTGATGTGGCTTCTGATGAAGTTGTGGCTTCTGGCTTATCGATGCCCCATTCTCCTCGTTTCTATAAAGGTAAGCTGTGGGTACTCAATTCTGGACAGGGTGACTTTGGCTATATTGACTTAGCCACAGGCAAATTTGAACCAGTCACTTTTTGTGCGGGCTTTACTAGAGGATTGGCTTTCTATGGGGATTATGCCCTGATTGGTACATCAAAGCC
>ERZ1740059.1943-NODE-1943-length-10303-cov-5.321233_pt1 | contig 10303 bp, 11 predicted proteins | sample MGYA00581744_ERZ1740059 | MGnify/ENA primary metagenome ERZ1740059 (study PRJEB43018, sample SAMN04849738) | marine metagenome | isolation source: floating plastic debris | place: Pacific Ocean | collected 2008-08-28 | study: EMG produced TPA metagenomics... | reverse complement strand
AGATTTAGAATTAGCGATACTTTCACTCAGTAATCACCGTAAGAAAGAGATAGAAAAGCAATTTTCGGATATTCAATTCACTTTTGATGAACGGGAATTCAAAATTAATATTGCTAATTACAGCTTTTATCCAGAGGGTTACGGCGCAGCTTGCGCGGCTAAAAAATGGCTTAAAACCAAAAAATTAAAAGATAAGCGCTTTCATGTTTTGGACTTGGGCGGCGGAACTTTAACGTTAACTCCCTACAGCAATTTAAACGGCGTTCCCCGTGGTAGTAATCAAAATGCTGTCAGTGGTGCGGGAGTTATGGCGATAACTGAGTTTTTCGGAAATGAAGCAACCAAGGGGGATACCGGAGGGAATATCTATCACTTATCCCGACTCAAGGAAACTTTAGAAGCATCTGAGATTGTTGATAATAATTATTCTGCTCAAATATTTTTGGGAGATACAGAGCAAGAATTAGGGGATAGACTCTACTCTGGTTTAGAAACTTGGACGCGACAACTGATAGGCGTTAGAGAAATTCTCAGAGACATTAAACAAATTATTCGACGCGGGGAACGGGTATTTTTAACTGGAGGTGGTTTTGCAATCGAGACTATTAAATATTTTATTCAAAATTACCTTGGTAGTTCTCCGTTAATCGTTCCCTTGGATAATCCACAGGATGTAAACATCACAGGCATCAAGTGACTGAAGCCGCCCCGCTCTGAGAGACAGTTTATTATTCCAGAGTCGGATTACCCCGCGCTAGCAGAAATCGCGGCTAGCCGTGGGTTAACCGAGTGGGAATTAATGACAACTCTTGTAGAAAACTGTATACACGCTAATTCTCAAGCGTTGCAGTCTAGGGGTGGATTTGAGAGATAATTAAAAAGCTAGTCTTGCCCGACTAGCTTTGAGCATTTTCGATTAAACACTTAACGACATTGTACCAATGACTAACGCACAACCGGAAAATTTAGAAACACGAGTAACCACAATTGAAGAACAGTTAGAGCAAGTACTAGAAAGTCTCGATTTAATCGCTACTATTCAGCGCGGTGTTCGGGTAGAAGTTCGTGATAATTCCCAAACAACCGCACGCCTAGAACGAACAGTAAGACAACTTGCGGAGATATCCGCACGGACACAAGCTGTAGTGCTGAGACAACAAGACACAATTAATCAACAACAAGAAAATATCGAACGGATTTTGACTTACTTAGAAAATCCGAATCGTGGCGATACAATGCCAAATTAAACCGATGCCAAGCACCCCAGATTAAACAGCATCGCTTGCAAACGTAGTACGCAAATTAATCACATCCCCATTGTCACCCGTCGGCTATGGGGTTTTTAATTTCAAATATCCCTACAGCATTTTTACTCATCACCTTTGAAATATCCGATACTCGCCTAAAATCGCTTGTATTATGCTGGTTTAATCTCTATTCTTACTTTTTCTTACTTATTCTTACTTTTGTAGTACGTTTCAAATTACCACTGATAAGTTATCAGGCATAATTTAAACCTGATATATAAGTTAATAGTATCCCCGATACATTGACGTTTACTATCAGGGATACTATCATGGGTATATAAGCGCTAAATTACCCACATAACTATTATGCACACTAAAGCTTACTTGCAACTCGAAACCACCAAAAAAGAAGTATATGAAATCGCCCGCGCTATTGCTATTGAAAAAGGTATCACCGGAATTAGCAAATACACGAAACCACAGTTAATTGATTTCATCTTGGAACACCAAACCGAGAAAGTTAAAACCGAACCGACCCAAACCACAGAAACCACGGAAGATATTACTTTTGTCTCTGTCCCTAGTCCTAAAGAATTTTATGACTTCGTAATTGCACTTGATGACAAGTTGAAAGTTCATCAAGCTTGCAACGCTCTATTAGATATATTTGCCAAGAAATACGCCGTATCTACCATTTCTAAAAAGTTATCCGCATACAAAAACCGTTTCTATAAAAAGCACCCTGATAACGCACTTAATGAAACTGTAGAAACTAAGGAAGGACTTAAGACACAACACATTGCAGGTAGGCTGTTAAGTCTGTCTGATGAACAACGCAAGGAATTAGGTACAGACCGCGAACAACGGGAACAGTCACGCGCTGGATTTACATCCGATGGCGACATCAGGGAAGTGGAAAAACCTAAAACTGATATCACTGCTGTTATCAAAAAATCTTGTGAATGTTTGCACAGTACCGACCCTCACACAATAGGCGTGGGAATTATCAATCTGACCGGATTGAGAGCAAACGAACAAAATCAGCCTAAACGCAGTTATCCCAAATGGGGTGAAATTATAGAGCGTGAGATGGTAGTGCTAGATAAGTATGTTATAGGGTTTAAAGGAATATCTAAAAAGCGAGATTTAGAAGATACAAATAATTTTTATGCTCGTGTTACTTTAGCTCCCGCACAATTAATTGTTGATGCACAAAAAAAGTTTTTAGCTAGTCCACAAGTAAAAAGTATTCCTGCCGATTATGAAAGTTACCGTAAGGGTTTTATGGATACTTTTAATAATCGTTTCCGTGAGTTATTTGGTGAAACTTTATCGACTATAGAAGCGTATGACGATAACGGTAATTTAACTAAGGATAACGGTTCATCACACCGAGGTAGAGCGTTTTATTCTTGCGCTTTACGAGCAATTTTAAAGGCTAAAAAATTCAAAGATAAAGCGGCTAATAAATACATTCAATTGTCCCTTGCACATGACAAAGAAGGTATTACTATTAAGTATCTTGGACGCTATGACGAGAGTGATTTTATCAACCCTATTGATATAGATATACCAACTAATATTAAGGAGTTAGGAAAGATGAGTACAGCAGTAATCGAACGCGCTAAAACCGATAGAGTGATTGTTAACGCGACATTAGAACCTACTAAGGAGATTACAGGAACTAAAAAAGCTAGCAAAGATAGTTTTGATATCGATAGCTTTATCAATGGGTTAGATGCGGATTTACAAGTTAAGTTTGGCGAGTTGATGAACTCTGAAGGCAATTTAACTAGCGCGGTGTTATCGCTGGTTAAGACAGCACAATCAAGCGCTACCCAGAATACCAAGCGCAATAAACCCAGTGTGACTGATGAGGTAAAAGAAATTATCGCGGGAATTATGGACTATAACAGCCAGCAAACAGAAAATACTAATTGTGTGGTTCCCACATATACGTTAATTAACAAAATTGCAATTGCAACTTTAGAAAAAGAAGTTGCCAGAAAAACTGTAAACGATACCTTGGAAGAATTAAACGATGATATTGCGACTCGATTAGCCCATAAGGAAATCACAGGATTAGATATTGGTAAGTGGAATGGTAAACACCACAGAAAGGATATGAACGCTGTAATTGATAAAATTGTTACTGTACTCAATCAGCAATAATCTATGAGTGGATGCGGTTGTAAAATTTGTAAAGCTGGTTTGGGGGAACTCGTCAATAAGTTAATACTTGATGGTCAACAACCTAAATCAGTTTTAAATGAATTAAAAAATCAAGGTGTAATTGCTAGTGAAAAACTGTTGAAAAAACATTTAGCAGCTTTTGAAATACCTTACCCAGATGAACAAATAAACGATATTGATGTAACTTGTAAACCTGTGACGGTCGATTTAAATAAAATTGATTTTTCTCAATACAATTTTGATGATACAGACCCCGAAAGTTTTGTTGCATTGGTACAAAAAATTACTATGCAGGTGTTTTTAAATCAATCTAAAATTACTTTGCAAAGTCAACAGGATGTAATTGACGGGTTATCACCAGATGTACCTAAAGAAATACTCCAGAATTTATCGTTAGCCTACCAGATGCTTGAAAAAAGTACCGCTATGGGTGTAAGGATTAATCAAAATGTAGCTATTAAAGTTGTTGAATCGATGGGATTAACTATTCAAAACCAAGCGTTTTATTTACCTAACAATGTGGAGAAAAAAGAAAGTGAGTAGGATTAAAAATATTTCTGGTCAAAAGTTTAATTCATTAACTGCTATTAGTTATGTAGAAACTAAAAGAAATGCAGCTTATTGGAAATTCAAATGTGAATGTGGAAATGAAATTGTGCGTGCTGCAAACCTTGTAAAAACAGAAGGTATAAAGAGTTGTGGTTGTAAAAGTGGTAGAGGTCTTTATAGTGGGATAAGGAATAAATATAAAAGTGAATATCATACTTGGTGTTTATTAAGAGCAAGGTGTAATAACCCTGATAATCCTAAATATCCTAATTATGGAGGTAGAGGTATTACTTATGTTGAGCGCTGGAAAAATTTTCACAATTTTATAGAAGATATGGGTATGAAACCGGGAGAAAATTATACGATTGATAGGATTGATAATGAAGGAAATTAATCTCCTAAAAATTGTAGATGGGCTAATCAAAGTATTCAGTCTATTAATAGAAGAACGGCTAAAAATAATTTAGCAGGTTATAAAAACATAGGTTGGGATGTAAAAGTAAAAAAATATCGAGTAAGACTTACTGTAAATAGTAAAAGTGTACATTTAGGATTTTTTAAGGAAAAGAAAAAAGCTTTAAAAACACTTAACGAGTATATTCTTAGTAATAATTTGGAACAATGTGGATATTACATTCAAGAATGGAAAGGTTAAAATATGTTTTTTATTAAACCTAGCCCTAAACAGCTTGAAAAATACGGTTTTTGCGGTAGTAATTTAAAACCTGTACCTAAAGAATGGGAAAATTTTGTGAAGTTAACTACCATTAGGTCAGGTAGCGAGATGCGTAAATTTGAAGCTTATGAATACCAAAAAATACTTCTTAGATTAGCCGAAGAATACTCGAATATTATTATTTTAAAATCTCGTCAGATGGGTGTAACACAGTGCATTGTTTCAAAATTTCTCCACCAAGCAATTAAAAATCCAGCGGCTAGTTCTGTGGCTTTTATGCGTAACGGCGAAGATGCAAGCGCTATCAGTCGAAGAACTAGACAAATGCTCCAATCTATACCCGAATATGCAGTTGCAGACAATGATAATGTAGGGTATTTAAAAATTAAAAGTGGAGGAGATATCTATTTTAAAAACTCAAGTAAAGAGGGTAGTAGAAGTCTTGATAGTGTTGGATTTTTTCTATTTGATGAAAGTGCCTTTGTAGATAATATTGCTCAAATTTACGCTGCTAGTAGTCCATCAGGCGCATTATCTAAAAAAGTTCAGAAATTTATTGTCAGTACCCCATCTGCTAAAAGCGGATGGTATTGGGACAAGATAAACGAAAATAACGGAAATGTTGATATAGAACAGTTAGCCGTTGATGTGTCCGAGGGAAAACTTTTTAAAGATATACCAGGTGTTTATTGGTTTGTAGATAAAGCTAATACTTGCAAAATAATTTTGCATTGGAGGGCGCACTCAATCTACAGTAAGTTTGATGATTATTTAGCTTACAGACTAGAACAAGACGGGACGGACGAAGAAACAGTGCAACGCGAGTATAACTTATCTTTTATAGACTCGGCTGTAGCTGTTTTTGATAGTGCTTTGATTCGTAAAAATGCAGTAGGTATAAATGAATTAGAAATTGATGAAGATGCAGAATATTACGCCGGACTTGATACCGCTACCACAGGTAATGATTACTGTACTTTTCCAATTTTGAAATATGAAAATAATAGATTATCGTTGGTTTATCTTTACCGTAAAAGACAGCAAACAAGTGAATATCACCTTTATCAAATTGGTGAATTAATCCGTAAATTCAAACCTAAAAAAGTAGGGGTAGAAGTTACTGGAGGTACCGGACAAGTTTACCTTGAAAATCTAATCAAACAATTTAAAGATATTGATATAGAATCTATTCGCACTACTGGAGACAGCAAACCAGTAATGATAACTAGCATGGTATTAGCATTAGAAAAAGAACAATTAATCTATCCTTACAATTCCCCCCTAGTTGATGAGATGCTTAGTTTTAGGCGTGAAGGGAAGAAATTAGAAGCAGCACCCGGTAAGCATGATGATGTAGTTATGGGGTGCGCTTTTGCTGTTAGTGTTAGTCCAATAGTTGTTGAAAAAAAAGGAACTTTTGCAGATGTTACACCATATTGGCGATAAAGAATTTTGTGATATTGAAGTAGGACTATTTACTGAAGGTGAAACTTTTTCTATATCAGTTACAGGATTGCAACAAATATTAATAAAATAAAATTAAAATGATTATTACTAACAACAAGCAACAAATAGAAGTTTCTAACATTTGGATAGGATTATTTACTAATGAAAGTAAATATGGGTTAGCTGCCGTAGCTAAAGAAAAAATACAAGTAAAAACACTTGTAAAACATAGATACTGGGTAATAGATATTTTTGAAAATAAATTTTCATACGAATGTATTGTAAAAAATTTAATCGAATGGGAAAACAAATACAATGAAAATATTATTATAAAAAATGAAAATGAACCAGTTACAAAGTTTTTAAAAGAAGAACTGGCAGAAAGTTACCCTAAAAATAGAATTTATTTTCGTGATTATGAATTTAACCCTAACCATTCAATACAAGCACTAAAAGGTTTAATGAATGATAAGAAAATAAACGTTTTAAAAAATATTCAAAACTCTTTTTCTACAGCCCTAAATCTGTATGATGTAGATGATAATCAAGTAGCTACGATTAATGCTGTAATGATAGCTCTTGATAAATCATATGAAAAAAATCTTGTTAGACGCGCTCCAGCAACTAGTTTTTCTGAATAAAACACTCACATTTAAACGGTTAATAAAATGAAAAAACATAAGTTTGACGAACACTATATAAGTTTGTTTATTGATGAAAATAGTTACGGTTTAGCCGCAATCGGACGAAAAACAATAGTTGCACAAAAAACTATTTTTAATCCTGACAATCAATGTACTTTGGGATGGAATCCTCCAAAATATATAAATATTGAATCTTATGATAATTATGAGTATTGGCTATTAGATGTTTTAGAGGATAACAATTTATCTTTTAAAAGTATGGTCAAAAATTTAATTAATTGGAGTAACAAATATAAAATACGTACAATTTTTACAAATAAAAACTTTCATACAACAAAATTTATGTATGAAGAATTAAAAATGTTAGGTAAACCCAACTATCTGGATTTTGTAAATTACGAATTTTTAGCTGAAAATTCAATAATAAATCTAAGGGCTTTTTTAACTGATAAGCGATTGCTTATTACAGATGATATAAACTCTAAATTTACTGGAGGACTTAACAGTTATAAAAGCGATAATCAAATAAGTTTTATCAATTCGATTATGTTAATTATCGATAATATTTACGATTTAGACTTTGAAGATGAATTTAATTATAGTATATCTTTTGGAGGAATATAGTTTAATTACGAGTAATAAATGAAGTTTTTTATTAAAGAAATAAAAATCATAGATACAAAATTAAATAATAAATGTAGTAATGAAAGGATGGTAAAAATCAACGTGCATTATCTTTCAAATGATAAAAATCTTACCGATAAAGAGTATGCAATAATTAAAGATTTACAAAAAATACCCATTCATATTTTTGTAAATTTTCCCGAACCGCTTTTTAAACAACTTTGTTATTTAGAAAAAGAAAGAGTCGCTACTTTTATAACTGCATTACATTGGTTTTATAAAATAAGATTTAATAAAAATCATGAAATACCTGTTTATGATGAAAGTGGTAAACAATTTAATAAAGCTATAAATGTTTTTAAACCTTGGGGGGCTATGTACGGCGCTATATTTGATATGTGTTCTGAGGTTTACCTTGTTGGTAAAGTAAGCGGGATAGATACATCTGAACCTTATACTCTATTTCAAAAAATAATCTTTGAACATAGGAATAATTGGTTATTTTCACCCATTAAAAATGATTTACTAAACAGTAAAAAATATGATTTAACAAAAGAAAGAGAAAAATTAGAAAAACTAAAAGATTTAATTAACAGTACTGACAAAAAATCCTCCCCATACTTACACGCTTTACTTGATACAGTAATTTCAATCTATAAAACCAATACAGCATCAAATAAGATAATTAATTATTACAGTAAATATTTAAAATCTTATTCCGAATGTATAAACAAAATTGACAAGCACTTCAATATGTTAGTTATGCATAACGGAAAAATATATACGCATGGAAAAGGAAAAAGTAAGATTCTATTGTCAATAAGCTAACCGTCCCGATAGAAGCCATACAGGATAACACTTTCAGCTTTTAATACTCACTTTTTGATATCGTGTTTTTAGCTGTAATGTGGGTATGTTGTTTAAAAAACAAATTGATGTGAGGTCTTATGTCTCATACAGTTTGCCCATATTGCGGTAGTTTTTCTATCGAAAAAATTTGTGGAGCGCGAGAGCCGACAAATCATTATGGACGTTTAGTCTGTAACGATTGTGGGCGATGGATTGCGTGGATACCTAAGCCTGAAAAAATAACCGCACAATTAGCGAGAAATGATTTTATACAAGGACTGCTTTTGTCTTCCCGGTTAAACTCGTGGGAACGAGAGTTTTTACGAGATATCAAAAGTAAATCTTGGCTAACACTACGTCAAAAGCAGAAGTTTGACCAAATAGCCTTAAAAATCAATGGTGCGGTTTATTCGCATGAAAATACCCCTAGCCGTGGCAGTGGTAGGGGTGAGAGAGCGATTTTTGATAGTGGTTAAGCAGCTTGCTTTGCTTCGAGTAATTCGATTCTACGTTCTAATTCTGCAATCTTATTGTCTTGAACCTCGGCAGCTACAAGCACAACCTCACGTACCCAGTCAGCTAAAGTTTTATTTTTAGTAGCTGCATAAGCTTTTAATCTTTCTATCTCTGCTTTTTCCATACGTATACTCAATCTACTTTCTGGAACTTGTTTTGTAGCCATTTTCTTAACTGGTAACTATATAATTCTTAATTCTATTATACAGGAACCAAAACGGTTACATAAGGGTGACAGTTAGATAAAGTGTCCACTCTAGTAACCAATATGGTTACAAACGGGATACTGTATAAATGTGAAGGGCAAAACAAGTAACACGCCGTTCATAAGTAAACCATAAAACGAGACAAATAAATCAATGGCTAAATTTACCGCAACCAAAACCACCGAATCTAGACAAGTTAAGACATTATTTAATTCCTTAGTTACTGACTACCAGCAAATACCCGCAATTGGTAAGGACGGCGATATTAATGGAACTATAACCAAGGTAGAACGTGTAAAAGAGAAAAATCGCGAAACTGGAAAGGTCGTCAATAAGTTTAAATTCACTTTCCAAGTACTAGATGAAGATGGGTTGGAAATGAATTTATTTTTACGCACTAACACCAGAATAACTGGTAAAAAGTTTGCGTATAAAGATGGTTCGATGAAGTATTCAAAACTTGTCAGATTTTTGCAAGCTTTGGAAATCGTACCTTTAGAACTCGATGAAAAAGATTCCTTTCAATTTGATTTAAGCCAACTTGTTAATGAAGTTGTAAGTTTCAAACTTTACGAGGAGAACGGGTTTTACACTCCTTATGAAGATAGTTTTAGTTTCGTAGATGAAGATGAAGAAGACTCAGGGGAAGAATAAAAATCTCCCACCACGAAGTGAGAGATTTTACTGATTAATTATGTGTAACGGGGTGTTGGTAGCACCCCTAAGCACTTTCCCTTTTATGTATAGCCATACACACAGGTTAGAAAAATGCCTAGAAAAATTTTAAAGGCTACTCTTATAAACGTCGAGGGTAGTAAGACTGAAAATATTGATAATCCGTTGTTAACGGATACCGAAAATTGTAAATATAAAGCTGTCTCTAGTATATCAAAAATTCGGGATAACCGAAATAGTAGAACACGACCAGGATTTACAGAAACACAACTAAATAAATTTTCTAGTTACTCATCTAATTTAAAAAAAGATGGGTTTGTAGTTCATGAAGGTACTTGTGGGAGAATTTTTAAATCGGATACTAGCAATTGTTCCCTAGCCCGGTTAGATACTCCAGTTTTTAAAGGTAAATATTACCAAAGATATTTACAATCCGCTGGTACTGGAGAAAGATTTTTTAAGCACTTCCAAGCAAACCAAAGTACCACGGTAGTTATCACTGAAGGTGTTTTTGATGCGCTAGCCGCATGGACTCAGGGATTTAATACTATCGCCTATAGTGGTGTTAACGGGGCGTTTGATGGCACAGAGTTACACCAAGATTTAGAGCAATTGCTATCTGTTTATGACTCTATAACTATAGGGTTTGATATTGATTCAAGTGTTGATAAGCAGCTT
>ERZ1740059.1942-NODE-1942-length-10303-cov-8.584797_pt1 | contig 10303 bp, 9 predicted proteins | sample MGYA00581744_ERZ1740059 | MGnify/ENA primary metagenome ERZ1740059 (study PRJEB43018, sample SAMN04849738) | marine metagenome | isolation source: floating plastic debris | place: Pacific Ocean | collected 2008-08-28 | study: EMG produced TPA metagenomics... | reverse complement strand
CGTTTTTCATCATTCTCAATGGGCCAGGGTTCCTGGCGGACATCTAGCTCAATGGCGGGCAGCAGATAGCGGGCGTTGGTGGCTTGCTGCCAGGCGGCAATGCTTTTGAGCATGGGGGCACTGATTTCGCTGGGCAGCCAGCGACGCGGGGCTAGTTTGGGGGCAAAAAAACTGGCATGTTCTCCGGTGCCGCTGGCGATTTCTAGGATGGTGCCTGGGTTGGGTAGCACTCGCGCTAGGACTTCTAGAATGGCTTCGCGGTTACGCTCGGTGGCGGGGGCGTAGAGGCGACCGTCGTTGGGTTTGAAGTCGGGCATGGGATGGGGTTAGTGCAGGCTGCATTAATCCTACGGTGAATGGGGACGGATTAGGGTGGAAGGTTTAGAGCGTACTTATTGGCTGACTTGGGTGTAGAGATGTTGGATGGTTTGGTTGGCTTGGTGTAGCTGGGTTAGGGCTGTTTGGAGTTGGTTTAGTTCATGCTGGCTTTGGTGTTCTTGGTTTTGTTTTTGGTTTAGTAGGGTTTCTAGGTCGCGTTTGCGGGCTTTGATGTCGGTGTCTAGGCGGCTGATGACGGATTGTTCGTAGGTGCGAAAGTATTGGACGATGGCGGAGTGGATGGGTTGCTGCTGTTCGGCGGCGATGCGGGGGAGGTGGGTGCTGAGTTCTTGACGGGCGGCGTCTACCAGGGCGCGGCGGGTTTGGTCTATTTGGAGGGCACCGATGCCGAGGCTGGCGATGCCGAGGGTAATGGGTCCGGCGATGGTGCTAATGAGACTGGAGGCGAGGAGGCTGGCGCCGAGGGCGGCAACGAGGTTGATGAGGATGCGCTGCAGGTCGATACTGGCGAGGGCGGCGTTGATTTCTGGGGTGTCGGTGGGTTGGTTGAGGGCGTCAATGGCCCATTCGGCCCAGCTGGGTTGGCCGTTGTCTGGGGGGAGTGCCACCGATTGACCGCTGAGGCTGGTGAGGATTTGCTGGGTGATTTGATTGTAGGAGGTGCCGTAGTGGGCGGCCCGCTGGGAGAGGGTTTGGAAGGCGCTGCGCAGGGTGGGTTCTAGGGTGCGGCTCCAGCGGAGAAGCTGGTCGTTGAGGTAGCGTTGAAAAGCGGTTTCTAGGGATTGGTTAAACTGTTGTCGGCCGGCGGGGCTGACGAGGTCAAGCAGGGAGAGGTCGGGCTGGTAAGGGGCAAAGTCTTTTTCAAAGGTGTGTTCTAGGTTGAGGATGAAGTCTTTGAAGGCGGTGGTGGTGGCATTGGCGTTGCGATCGCAACTCTGACGAATTTCCATTTGAAACTCATCTCGAATCATCACCAGCTGTTCAAACACAGGCGCTAGCTGCAAAATGGTTTGCTTTAGCTCAGTCGCCGTCTGGTCTAACAGCGTCTGTCGCAGCTTCACTTTTTCAGTCAGCTCCGCTAGCGTTCGTTGGGACAGCGCCACCACCGGCTGAAACTCAGCCCTGGCCCGCTCATGGGTCAAAAACTGATCAAGGGTGGTTAGAAATCGAGAAAATCCTGGGTCCAAAATCGGTTTGTCAGGGGTCTTAAGACGCTGCCGCAATACCTGCAACGCAGAGATGGGGAAAACCCGTTCTTCGTAGTTGTCACAATAGTCACTGAGGGTGCCGTGAAACACTTTATGGAGCCGAGCCTCTGCCTGGGCCAGCTCATCGGGATCGTCCGGGTCCAGCAGACTGTCTTTAATGTGGTCCCAAGCATTTAACAAGAAAAACAGCGACAGTCCCTTATTTTGCAAATAGTTGCTTAGATAGCGCCGCTCGGCCAGGGTACAAGGCTGTGTGGCCCGCAGCATAAACAAAACGGCGTGACAGTTTTGGATATAGCCCAGGGAGAGTTTATTCCGGGCTTCAGTATCGTTAAGACCGGGGCTATCGACAATTTCTACACCATTTTTTAACAGGGGTAACGGATAATAAATGACGGCGTGGCTAACATGGGAAAAGGGTGAGGTGCCATCTGCCTGACGAGTTTCTGCCGGGTCGATGGTATAGCGCCGGGTAAAGGCGTCAATGTCTAGCTGTTGGTCGGTACCATCGTTAAAGTGAACAACAGCTTGGGGGGTGGGGCCATACCGCAGTACCGTAAGCAGTGCAGTGCAGGGATTAACATTGCTGGGTAAAAGCGATTCTCCTAGAAGCGCATTGAGAAACGTGCTCTTACCCCGCTTCATATCCCCTAAAACCATAAGGCGAAAGACACCTTGGCGCAGGCTTTGGCTAGTAGTGGAGAGATCGGTTAAGGGTTGGGTGAGGTCAAAGGTATCTTGCAGGGACGTCAGTGTACGGGTAATGGTATCAAGCTGGGCGGTGAGGGCCTGACGGAGATCGGTAATTTGAGAAAGATGCGGTAACAGAGACATGGGCAGAGGATGGGCATAGCCCACGAACGGGAAAATTTCAGCTTGGCTCATAGTTGGGTTGCCAGCTATGGAGCATGACTATTGTAAGTAATTGGTAGGGGTTGAGGCATTCTTAGAAAAATCGCCTATGCTACGAGCCCTAGAAGCCATGGGCCTCCGCTATGCTAGCTCGTTCTACTACTAATACAGTACCAACTGCGCCAGGTGAAAACCGCGTTGCATTGTACGGTTTAGATTGGATAAGAGAACAAATAAACAGTTAAACCATCTCGGCTCGTAGGATGGGCCCATTTTTACGCGAAAAAGCGTTCTAGAAACAGGATAGCAAAATGCGGTAGGGCCGCCCGCGCATCACTCCTCACGTCAACGGTAAAGATTTCGACGATAGGTGAAGGTGCCAGTCTCTTTATTGAGGATAAGGCGTTCACGATTAAGGGGAAAATTGGAATTATCAAAGCCAAATTCAAAGTAGCTATCGGTGTCAGCAATCAGGGTGATTTTTATGCTGCGGTACATACCATTCAAGATGTCCTCGGCTATAGAGTAAGCTTCAGCCGAGCTGGTCATACGGCCAATACCTTGCCCATAAGCCCATTGCCGCTTGAGCAGGGCAGCCCAGCGTTCCATGGCAGGACTGGTACAGCGTTCTGCAAGCTCAATGGCTTCTGCCAGTAATTCTTCTGTGTTCGAGTTCTTAGAAACGCGAAAAGAATGACAAATATAGTGAGCCAGCGTAGTCAATATATAGTCTGCTTTTGGGCATTGCTCATCATCAGCAATCGGAATCAGAACAGACAGATATCTCTGCTCATGAAGAACAAGGTCTTCATCACAGCCTTCAAGACAGAGGGTTTCGTCGTAGGCCCACCGGCTTAGTAGAGCTGGGCTAGGATTCCAAGTGTTGAGAACAAGACAATCTGTGCCGCTAATTTTGTTTGCCTGCTCCCAGTCTTCGGGTGTTTGCAGGCTTCCATAGATTCTGATGGTAAAATCTGGACCACTTTGCTGGGGCTGCCAGCCTTGCCCCAAGGCATAGTCAATTGCTTTTTTAACCAGCCAGGGAGTGACGATCGTTGCCTGCCGCAGTTTACCAATCAGTAACTGGCCAGACTCGTTGGTCAATTCAATGATGAGGTATAAGTCATGATGCTTGCCCAGGCGAACTAGCCAACGATATTCAATGGCATCGATGGTAATTGCTCTGGTTTCTTTGCGAGCAATGGTCATAGGCGAACGGTCATAGGTGGGCACAGCCTACCATTGTTATACCAATTATTCCTCGGCAGGACCCCAGCAACATCTTTAACCCCCAAAGCCGATCACTCAAGCCATCCTCTAAAATAACGCCGTTGCTGATTTAGAGGATGAACCGATCGGTGAGATATGCCATAGGCTAGTATCTCGCAGAGAAAATCATACCGATGATCAGCAACGCCAAAATAACAAGCTTGATTTTTAACGCGCCCCTACCTAACGCCGCAGAATTTCCGACAACAAAATATCACGCCCCTGAAACGACTCAATCGCCACACGAACATAGGCGGAGAGCAGCCTAAAATTATTCGCAATTTCAAACTTAACCATCTTCTTGCTAAATAAGATCACCGCAAACAGCTCATTGGATGGCAGCATACCGCCAAAGCCAACCACTGACTTTAATCGATAGGGAGCCACAAACTCTTTCTGAGCAGGAATGTAAGGACTATTTAAAGCATTTTGAATATAAAAAACGTTAAAGGTCCGATGGGGATTTTCCGTAATTAATGCCGGGTTAGTCGCAACAACCGTACTAATTTTCAACCCAAACTGTTGAATCAACTGTGAGATCATCGGCGCTTTTTGGACAAAGTCTTGATCGATCAGCGGGATAGCCTGATGCCTCCTAGACTCCTGTCTAACATTCCAATGGGGCTCATCTCCGATGGTTGCCACCAGCATCAGACAGGTTGTTGCGGGTGAAATATACTGCCCTGGAACAACTGCTTGTGCTTCCCTCTGGAGCCGTCTGTTCAAATCTCGAAACGGATGGGTCTTAAAGAAACGAACAAGGGCTAGCTCCTGTTGATCGGTATGGGGATCACGAAAGTTGTTATAAAGATAACGGACAATTCGATTAGCCGTGTCTTCCATGGTCTGGGACCGATACTCAAAATTTCTGAGCGCCACCGAGCACTGGTAAAGATCAGCCTTTGTAAAAGTTTCAAGACTGTACATTAAAAACTTTAAATAAAGCTTTGAAAGATATTTTTAATAGGCTACCCCTGGATTCACTCTTCCAAGGGGCAATTGCTGACCCGGACTATTTGTTGACGAAACAGCGATGAAACATTGTGTGGGTCAGCAACGTCGTCTTGAGAGATTACAAGGTCCAGGTTAAAAAACCCGCAATCTGACTGGCCAATGTGGTGGGGTCAAAGGGTTTAGTAATTACCCCCGAGGCTCCTGCCTCGTAAAGACGACGGCGATCAGCGGCCTGGGCTTTGGCGGTGAGAAAAATAATAGGCACATGGGCCGTTACCGTATTTTTCTGTAGGGCCGAGAGTGTGGCTAATCCATCCATACCCGGCATGGCAACATCCAACAAGATGGCGTCGGGGGGGGTGGCGACGGCTACCTCTAGTCCCGTCTCTCCGGAATTTGCCGTTGTTATAATCCAGTCAGTATTTAAGGTCAGACCAATTTTAACAACAGTCTGAATATCGGTTTCATCATCAATTAACAAAATCTTTCGGCGGTTGCTCATGGGGCTCATGGCTAGAAGTCTTGGGCAACGTAAAACAGAAAGTACTGCCCTGGCCATGGATGCTGGTCACCCAGATACGCCCATCGTGATGTTGCACAATTTCACGACAGATCGCTAGCCCCAGACCTGTACCTCCATGTTTGCGCGTATCCGAAGCATCGACCTGTTGAAATCGTTCAAAAATAGTTTCCAGCTTATTTTCGGGGATTCCTCGCCCGTGGTCAATCACCTTAAATAGAACTTGATGGGGCTGATCGATGGCTTTGAGCAATACGGTTTCCCCCCGAGGTGAAAATTTGATTGCGATACTCAACAGGTTGGTTAAGGTTTGCTCCACATGATCCGGGTCTGCATAAATGTGGGTATCTACTGGTACCACCCGTAGCGTTACCCCCTGGGTTTGGGCCATGGACATCATGGCTTGGGCCGCCTGTTGTAACACCTGGGCCACCTGGCAGCGCACCTTGATCATTTTGATGGTGCCTGATTCGATCCGTTCTAAATCGAGCACATCGTTAACGAGTCGGGTCAGCCGCTCGGTATTGCTAAGGGCAATTTCCAATAGCTCTTGCCCCTGGGGTTCTAGCTGCCCCAACTGGCCCGTTGTCATCAGCTTTAGGGCCCCATGGATTGAGGTCAGCGGCGTGCGTAGCTCATGGCTGACCACCGAAACAAATTCATGTTTGATTTGGTCGGCGGCTTTGCGATCGCTAATATCCTGGGTTAGAGCAAAACAGCCCCGCACGGTGCCCTCATGCATATCGGGCTGATAGCTAACGCTCACCCAGCGGTAGGGCAAAACACTATGGGGAAACTCCACTTCAAAGGTAACCGTCTGGCCATTGAGGGCCTGGCGCAAATAGGGCTGAATGGTGTGGTAGATATCTGGGCCCAGGGCCGTTTCTAGGGACTGGCCTTTCAGGGTTTCATAGGGCACCCCCAGCCAGTCTTCATAGGCCTGATTATTAAACTGATAGTGTTCATCCGCATCAATGTAGGCAATCAGCACCGGTAGCGCATTGGTGGTGGTGCGCAGCTGTTCTTCACTGCGACGAATAGCCGTTTCTGCCCGGATACGTTCAGTCACATCCTGGAGCATGACGGTATACCACAGGCCATCCTTGGTTGTACTTTTTGAGATGGAGGCCTCGGCAGGGAAAATCTCGCCATTTTTACGACGACCGCTCACCTGACCAGGGCGCTCCCCCATGCGGCGCGACGCCACCGGAGACATGCCAAATTGAGCAATGTGCTGTCGGTGAATGGCCTGTAAGGCCTCGGGCAGAAGCAAATCTAGGGAGCGACCGACAATGTCCGTGGCCCTATAGCCAAAAATCCGTTCGGCGGCCTGGTTAAATAAGCGAATGTTTTGCTGCTGGTCAATACAAATAATGGCTTCCCCCGCCAGGTCAAAAATGCTGGCTAGGGTTTTTTGACTGTAGTGCAGGGCAATTTCTGTCTGCTTGTGGGCGTTTAAGGTGTTGACAGTGTCTAGGACAGCTTTTGAAAAATCTCGCTCCTGGCTCAGGGACTGTTCCGCCTGCTTTTGCTCGGTAATATCGACGGCGGTGGCATAGATGAGGACTGGCTCGGCTGTCGTCTGACTCGCGGGTGCGATCGCAGTCCACATCAGATAGCGATAACCACCATTGGTACAGCGGTAGCGATTTTTAAAGGTGGTGGGGGTGCCCCGATGGGCCATCAGGTGCTCCAGGGTTTGTTGAGTTGTCACCTGGTCGTCTGAATGAACTAAATCTAGAAAAGACTGACCGACCAGCGCTGGGATGGAATACCCCAAAACCTTGGAAAACTGAACATTTAACTGCTTAAAACGGCCATCAGCATCCGTGATGCACAGCAGATTGGGAGTGATGTCAAAAAATAGCTCTAAGTCTTGTGGGAGCAGGGCCGAGTTGGGTTGGTGATGCTCAAAACTAACCATAGATAAGGCCTATCACCCCAGAGTAATGACCCAATAGTAAGTCCCCAAGACTCACCCACAGGATGGACAAGGGCTCATGGCCATTCCCTAGAGGCTTAAAACGTTGCTGTGCTTTGGATTGGCGCAAGTATTCACCTATTCCCATCCTAGCCAGACTAATGGGTAGAACAGGGAGTTATGGGGCAGTTCTTTACACGGTGTTACAGACCATGGAGAAAGTTCTATTCTTTGAGAAAACTCTATTCTTCTTTCCAATCCCCATATTTTCTTCAGATTCTTAGTCTAGTGTGTAGGGGTTAGGAGGCCATGGCCATGCAATATCTCTACAGTTTCGCAAACGTTAGTCTGACCCTCAGGGTAATGGACCGCTTGTCCCAAATGGGCGCTCTCCCATTAAAATCCCTGACGATCATCTATTTGGTTGATCGTTGGGTGATGCACCTAAGTCTGAGGAATTCCCTGGATAGTGCTGCCGAGGGCGATCTAATCGCTTTTCTCCATGAAAATGGCATGCCCCACACGCCGTCTAGACGGTTGCTCACCACCCTCAAGGCCCTAAGCCAGGGGCAAACGCCCACCCAGGTCATGAATGAGCACCAGGTGGTGGTGGTTTCCCACGGGGTGCCCGATCCAACAGAGCTGCATGAGTTTTGTGCCCGTTTTGTTGAAGGTCTGGGGTACTACCCGCCTAGCCTCGTGTGAGCATTAGCTGACACTGCGGATGGCTATGTAAGCATTAGCTGACAGGAGTATGGTGGATTTGGTTGAGAATGCGGATGGCCAGCTCGGAGGCGGCCACGGATTTGTTGATAAAATCATCGCCCCCAAAGCGAAAGGCTCGACCTCGGGTGGTTTCTGCCTCATGTACGGTGAGAAACACAATGGGTAGGGTACGCCAGCGGGGATCTGCCCGCAGTAGCTGACAGATTTCAAAACCCGTTATCCCCGGCATGGTGACATCCAGCACCAGGGCATCGGGGTCAATCGTTTCTAGGGCGGCCCACAGTTGTTTGCCGTCGGTGAGGGGGGTAATGTCAAAATTCCACGGCGCTAGACTCACTTGCAGCACCTGTAAAATCTGTGGATCATCATCCACGATAATAATTTTCACCGGGGTGTTACGCATCATCCCCAGGGCTTCTGTTATCAGCTGCGGCGGCGGACTGGCCCGCTCTAGCAGCTGACTGGCGCCCTGCTGTACTAGCCGTAATCGAGCCTGGGCGGGCAGGGCCGGCAGCAGCACCAAAAACGGACCGGTAAATTGCTGGGTAAATGCGGCCATGTCTTTTAATAGCTGGGGGGGCAGCTGGCCCGATGGGGAAGCCACTTGCTTACTGGCCGGAGCATCAGCTGATGGGGTCAACAGTGATTCTGAGAGATCAAACATCACCAGCTGGGGTTTGATCTGGTGCAGCAATCGCTGGCCATGGATCAAGGTATTGGCCTGGCGCACCTGCAGGGACTGTTGCGTAGCCTGGAGGCTGAGCTGTTCTATCAGCTTACTATCGGAGCCAATCAGCAATAGCAGGGGAGCCCCAGCGGTTACGGTTTCGGTGGCGTCTTCCACTGAGGTTTCGTCAACTTCGTGGCGCAGCTGCTGCACCAGCTGATTAAACTGGGCAGCGGGAATATTGCTTGAGGGTAGGGTTTGCAGCAGCTTTTCTAACCGTTGGGCCAGGGTGGAGCCGAGGGGAAAGCCAAAGCTGCCCAGGGCACCCACCAGTTTGTGGGCCGTCATCTGACTGGTTTGAAACAGCTCCTGCCCCAGATTGCCCTGTTCAATTGCGATCGCAGCCTGCTCCAACACCGCCACCCGTTCTTGCATCACCCCCTGATATTTTTTCCACGCCTGTTCCACCGCCACCGTGGTGCTTGAGGGCTTCACAGATTGTTTACTAGCCGTCGCCTCGCTCACATTTAACCGATAGCCCAAACCATAGACCGTTTTGATCAAATCTTTCGGTGCCCCCACCGCACTAAGTTTTTGCCGTAGCCCCTTAATGTGGGTGCGCACCGCATCCTCACTGGGGGAATTTTCAAACGCCCACAGGTCATCAATAATGGCATCCAGGCTGTAGACCCGGCTGGGGCGACGCATAAATAATTCCAGCAGGGCAAATTCCTTGGGGGTCAGGTGTACCGGCTGATTGTTATAGGTGGTTTCGCAGGTGCTGGGGTCCAGGTTGATGCCCCCCAGCTGTAGCACCGTGGGTAACCCCACCTGTTCACGGCGCAGCAACGCCCGAATGCGGGCATCCAGCTCATCTAAATTAAACGGTTTAACCACATAGTCATCTGCCCCCGCATCCAACGCCCTCACCTTTTGCGCCGGGGTACTGGTCGCCGACAGCACCAAAATAGGTTGTTCATACCCAGCGCTGCGAAAGGACTGACAAAAGTCAACGCCGCTACCATCGGGCAGATTAAGATCGAGCACCACCAAATCGTAATTAAACATGTCGAGATACCCCTGGGCACTTCGACCATCGGTGGTAATGTCCACGGCATAGCGTTGATGAATCAGGTGATCGGCCAACGTACCCATCAGCGCTTCATCATCGTCTACTAGCAATATGCGCATCGCTCCACGACAGGAATCCTATCGGTGGGAATCTACTTGTCCTATCTATTCTATGTAAGTCGGAGTAAGTCGGAAAAGCAAACAAACTGGTGGGCTTTATATAAAAGTTATTTACCTTGAGAAAAATAAATCAGTGGATTAGTTCAATCATTTGAATTCCTGGTCCAATGGCCCACACTCGCCGAGTGATTTTCTAGAATGGAGGTAGGGACTAATGTTCCGATCAAGTCTAGGACAAGGGATGTATGAAACAGCGCTCTAAACCTGTCTGGCCTGTAATGATTTCTGTTGTTGCTGTTGCCTTGGGCAGGGCCACCCCAGCAGTCTCCCAAACGTTTTCTGGTCCGGTGTTGCCAGCCGATTCAGCCACGCTGGCTCGGCTAACGGCCGATTTGGCCTATCCCAATAGTTCTCAGCGCTTCTTTAAAGCGGGCAATGACCAGATTGAACAGGAAATTCAACGGCTGCTAGCAGACGACCCGCCTGATCCATTTTTGACCATAGCACCGGAGATACAAGAACAATTTGAAGAGTGATGGCTGTGGCCGTCTTAAGCTTCTATCAGACTGTTGTGCCCGAGGATCCGCAACGGCAAAAAGATTGTTTCTATTCCTGTGCCAACATTTGACCATACTCCTGGGGCCTCAGGACCTTCT
>ERZ1740059.1941-NODE-1941-length-10304-cov-5.969168_pt1 | contig 10304 bp, 12 predicted proteins | sample MGYA00581744_ERZ1740059 | MGnify/ENA primary metagenome ERZ1740059 (study PRJEB43018, sample SAMN04849738) | marine metagenome | isolation source: floating plastic debris | place: Pacific Ocean | collected 2008-08-28 | study: EMG produced TPA metagenomics... | reverse complement strand
AACTTTAAGTTCGTAGCCATGGTCCTGGTGATTATTTTCATCCTCCAGGTTCGCGCGAATGGTATCAAGTTCAGCCTTAATTTCAGCTTCGTCAGCAAAGTGCCATTGGCGTAAGCCTTTTGTTTTTCCCTCCTGGGCGTTCAGCAGTTTTTTCTTCTCGTCTTTGAGAAATGCCCCTTGGTGAAACCATAGTCCTACGTAGGTTTTGAATGTACCCATACCCACGACATTCTTTTTGTTTAAAGTGTATGTAGGGATACCCCACTTCACTTCTTCTTTTAATCCCGTCGCTAGTATAGCCTCGCGTAGCAGCGTCAACTCAGGTTCCCGATCAGGGTGAGCAGCGATGAAGTCACTTACGGTTTTATAGGTTTGCATTTGATAAATGTCATAATTTTGAATTTGTTAATCAAAATGTAGGAGCACAGGTTAGAAACTTATGCCCATGGAGGATTTAAACTTCTTTCCTAGCTTATTTAAGAAGCTTAAAATAAGTGATCAAATCTATTGATACAGCTCATAACATTGATCCGCATTGTAAATAGTTTTAATTTATACTTTATTAATACTATTGGCTAAATTGGCTCATGGCTAAAAAGTATAATAAAAACGAAAAGAGCAACAAGAAACTCACCCCTCTTGAGACAGTGGCATTCATTTTAGCGATCATTGGAATGGTTGCTTATATAAGTTATTTAACGATTGGGTTTTCTGAATGGGGATGGGATGTAAATGAGGTTGGTAAACTTGGCAATAACCCTGCAAATACAATTGGTACTTTCATTGGTGGAGTAATTACTCCAATATTTACACTTGCCGGTGTATTCTTTTTCTACAGCACGCTAAGAACGCAGAAGGACGAGTTAGAATTACAAAAAGAAGAATTAAGACTTACTCGTAAAGTTCTGAAGAAACAGCGCAAGTCTTTAAACGATCAAGCCAAAACACTCAAACAACAGCAGTTCGAGACTACGTTTTTTAATATATTGAACAATAATCTTGATATATTAAATGATATTAAGGACAAACATAAGGACGATATGCACTACGGCACTTTACTAAGGATCAATAAGATTCTTTATGCAGATTCATACGGGATTAAAGGCCCGGATGATCCAAAACAAATCCTTTTAACTATAATTCCAGATTACCAGCAACATCTAAAAAGGGTTTTTCTGCTTTTAAAGTTTATAGCTGAAGCTAAGTTAGAAAAGCTAGGTCAATACGTAGAAATTGCGGCAGCGTCAATGCAGGGCTCAGAACTTGAAACCTTATTAACCTTCTGTATCGCCAAAGAAAATACATCTGTTCTGCGAAAGCTAAATGAACAATTCACCTATCCTATTCACGAAAACTACTCACCAAAATATCTCCCAGAATTATTAAACAGAGCAAAGATAAAATATGAATGGATAGAGTCTCCATCAGCCTAGGAAAGGCTTATGTTTTATCTCGCCGTCAATAACTCTTGTATATCTCTATCAAAATTAAATTAATCTACTATTTGCAGGTAGATTTTAAATTTGTCAAAATTGGGTTGAGTGTTGAATTTATTCTTGTTTATTTCAATTAGTTCATAGCTCATTTAGTAGACCTAACAAGCACAAGTCTGTGACCTGTGTCTAAAATTAACCTGAGAGTTTGTAACTCTGTAAATGAAAAAAGAAATTAAAAGTGAGCCGGATATGCTAACCGCGTCGCAAACCATTTTAGCAGTTTTTTAACTTACGCCAGCAATACTATTATACAAATAGTCGCAGAAACAAAAAAACCACTCATTTCTGAGTGGTTTTGTAGCCCGTAGGGGAATCGAACCCCTGTTACCAGGATGAAAACCTGGCGTCCTAACCCCTAGACGAACGGGCCTTGTTTTTAAAGAATTGCAAATTTATTAGGAGCTTTCAATTTTGCAAAACTTATGGTGAAATTTTTTACTCTTTTTTCATAATCGGGTTGAAGAGGCTTATAGGATAGGATGAGACGCCCTCATACTTCGAGGTCCCTGATCTCCGCTTCGTTACGTCAGGGATGACATGCTTATTACAGAAAAGGATTGAAGATCTGCGCTTATTCAAAGACTGCTTAAAATCAGTAGGAAAAATGACCAGAGTGTGGTTTTTTAGCCTTTTCATTAATTGGTTTTAGCAAAGTCGTAATGTACTTTTGCCGCCGTAACAAACAGTAACCTTAAACCAAGTATAATGACTAAAGTTGCAATTAACGGTTTTGGACGTATAGGCCGATTAGCTTTCAAAGTGTTGTTAGAAAAAAGCAATGTGGAAGTAGTGGCCATCAATGATTTGACAGACAATGCTACACTAGCTCACCTGTTGAAATATGACTCTATTCATGGCAGATTCAATGGTACAGTTGAAGCTACTGATGATAATCTTATTGTAAACGGAAAAAAAATAGCTGCCATTGCCGAGCGTGATCCTGCACAGCTGCCTTGGGCCGATCACGGTGTAGACGTTGTGCTCGAGTCTACAGGTAGGTTTGTAGATGAAGCCGGCGCTGGAAAACACCTACAGGCCGGCGCTAAGAAAGTAGTTATCTCGGCTCCCGCTAAAGGCGATATCCCTACAGTGGTTCTTGGCGTTAACGATGACATCCTAACGGGAAGCGAGACCATCCTTTCTAATGCATCTTGTACTACTAACTGCCTTGCACCTGTAGCTAAAGTATTGCATGACAGCTTTGGTGTTGAAAAAGGTTATATCACTACCATTCACGCTTACACCGCGGATCAAAACCTTCAAGACGCCCCTCATAGAGATTTGAGAAGAGCTCGTGCGGCAGCTTTAAATATGGTGCCTACCACTACAGGCGCTGCTAAAGCAGTAGGTCTTGTACTACCTGACTTAAAAGGCAAACTTGATGGTAACGCTGTGCGTGTACCTACTCCTACCGGTTCATTGACTGACTTAACGGTCATTCTGAACAAAGAGGTTTCTGCTGAAGAGATAAATGCAGCTATGAAAGCTGCTGCTGAAGGACCTATGAAAGGTGTTTTGAAATACACTGAAGATCCTATCGTTTCTACCGATATAATTGGAGACCCTCACTCTTCAATTTTTGATGCAGGCATCACTTCCGTGAATGGGAAATTGGCCAAAGTAGTTTCATGGTACGACAACGAGGCTGGATACTCTAACCGAGTAGCTGACTTGATCGCTAAACTTTAATAGTTAAACATACTTAAAACTTAAGGCTGCCCATGGGCAGCCTTTTTTGTCTTCAGTACCTTAGTCGTCAGACCACTCAAAGTGGTCAGACGACTTTAAGGTTAAATCCCATTTGTGACTTTTCCATGATCTGAGATTATAGATATTGTATGAAGGCTCTTCATAAGCTTTTTATTGCTTCACTATATATTCTAGTCACTATAAGTTGTCAGGACCGATTGACCGAAGAGGACGTTTTAGGCGCCTGGGAAATAGTGACTACTGAATCCCGCGGGCAAAAGGTATCCAGTAGTTCGTACCTTGGTCTGGAACAGATTCAACTGCTTGCAGACGGTAGCTTCCGTTCCATAGGTAGGGATAGCGAAGGCATTGGTAAATGGAAATTTAGCGGGCACAAGTTGCTTCTCCACTCGCCTGGCGCTAAGGACTTAAATGGTAAGCAGCTCACCCCTGAAAGATCAAGCGAATGGTATGTCTTCGCCACAGATGGATGGATGCACTGGGAAGGTACCAGCAGATTCAGTCATCAGCATATCAAAATAACACTTAAGATGCAGTCATACGATACCGAGAATCTCTTAGTCGGTCGATGGTTCCTCAATGACGGTTCGGCCGAACTCAGGATAGTTGAAAATCAAACGTTCGAATACACAGCTTCAAATTCATCTTTTACCGGAACATGGCTTAGCGATACTATTTCACTTACCCTGATCTCAGATGAAAGCCCGGCTTCCGGTTCCAAGCGCACCATGCGCCTTAAACGTTCAGATCAGCGGCTCTATCCTGAATCACCGGGAAGTGACTATTATTTTGAAAAAGCTAACCTAGAGTGAAGCCAGTTGCTCCTCCGTAGCTTCAAGATTATGATAGACTTTTTGTACATCATCATCCTCTTCGAAAGCATCTATTAGCTTCATGACGCCGGCAAAATCCTCATCTCCCAGGTCCACCGTAGTCGTAGGCAATCTTTGAAGTTCCGCAGATTCAGCCTCGAGACCTATTTCATCGAGCTTCTTTTGCATATTCCCAAAATCATCTATAGCACAGGTTACCTCGATATACCCTTCATTGAAGGCCACATCTTCAGCGCCTCCATCTATGATTTCCAGCGTAACGTCATCCTCATCCATTTCTTCAAGTTGTTTGATAAGGAAGATACCTTTACGCTCGAACAAATAATCCACCGAGCCATTAACCCCAAGGCTACCTCCGTACTTGGAAAATAACGACCGTACTGACTGTACCGTTCGGTTTTGGTTATCGGTAGCACACTCCAAAAAAACTGCTACTCCATGTGGCGCATACCCTTCATAGGTTAACTCCTCATAGTTCGCGGCCTCAGAGCCCGATGCTTTGTTGATTGCCCGCTCAATGTTGTCTTTTGGTAGATTCTGACCTTTAGCATTCTGAACAGCAAGACGTAACCTTGGATTACCATCCGGATCGCCCCCTCCTTCTCTGGCCGCTATTGTGATCTCACGAATGAGTTTCGTAAAAATCTTTCCACGCTTAGCATCGTTAGCGCCCTTCTTTCGCTTTATGGTTGACCATTTACTATGTCCTGACATTTGTTTCTACAGATTATTCTTAGAAAATGTAACAGTCGTCAGACCACTTATGCATCATAAATAATGGGACAAATAAATTTAGCAACCAGTAGTCAGGCGACTCAAACCGTAGCGAATTTACCCAATTCTTAATTCTTCATATTCTCATATGGTGGCATTTGGGAAAAGAATAGATAAAATCTAAACCGTTCTCTTCTTCTGTGAATTCTTAAACCAAACATTCAAAATAACCCCGATCAGGACCAAAGACATACCGGCATAGGTGAGGAAATTAAATTGTTCGTCAAAAAACAGCCACCCGAATGCCAATCCATAAATGATGCCTGTGTAGTTAACGCTGGACACCTTGGAGAGCTCATCTGACTGGTATGATTTGGTCATAAAATATTGGGCAAATTGTGTCAATAAGCCAATTAACAACAAAATGAACCATTCCCAGCCCTGAGGTTCAACCCAGTTAAATAGAGTATACCCGCCAGTGAGTGGAGCTGTGATCAATGGGAAGTACAGAATGATCACCAACGAGTTTTCGCTCTTGCCGATCTTGCGAATGAAGTTGTAGGCCAATCCTGCAAATAGAGCGGCTAAAATACCAATAACAAGGTGAAAAAGAGTTACACGTGCATCAAAGCCTTGTACCAAAATCACCCCGGTAAAAGCCAAAGCGAAGAATATCCATTGTACAGGATGCACTTTTTCCTTAGCGATCACAATCCCGAATAATGAAGTCAGAATAGGCGTTAAAAACTGTAGCACAACTGCCGTGGCCAATGGAATAACCTGCAACAAGTAGAAATACATAACTAGCGCTATTGCTCCACTGGCGCCTCTCAAAATAAGTAACCATCTATTTTTCCTGTATCCAAATACCTGTAATCCTGCCGCTTTAAGGGTACCGAAGCTAATGATAAAGGAAACCACCGAACGAAAGAATACCACTTCTACCGCCGGAATATTTGAGATACTTTTTACCAGCACATTCATAATGGCAAAAAGCAACGTAGCTCCCAACATATAAAGTACACCCTTACTCATAATAAGCCGCAAGTAACACAAATTCGAGGCGATGATTGTAGTTATCTGACGGTATCCTTATTTAATTTGCAGTGATTATGAAACTGGCCAGGTTAGCAGGGAAACCGGAGATTTTTTATACGATTCAGGGCGAGGGCAAGAGCCTCGGAAAACCAAGTATTTTCGTACGCACCACGCTCTGTAATTTACACTGCATCTGGTGTGATACGGATTACACCTGGAATTGGAAAGGAACGCGGTTCAGACATGTGAATGATCAGAAACCAGGTTATGAAAAGTTTGATAAGGCTGAATGGATTGAAGAAGTAGCAACTAAAGCTATCGTAGAGCAAATAGCATCGTTTCCTTGTAAGAATGTGGTGCTTACCGGTGGCGAGCCACTTTTACAGCAAGAAGAACTGACCGAATTGTGCCAAGAGCTGAAGAGCAGAGACTATTGGATAGAGATAGAAACCAACAGTACGCTTTCACCTAACAAGTCATTACGCGAACTAATAGACCAGTATAATGTCTCGCCTAAGCTTAAAAACTCCGACAACCCGGAACGTATCAGAATAAAGCCAAAAGTTTTAACCGCATTTTCAGGTGATCCTAAAAGCATTTTCAAGTTTGTTATCGATTCTGAGGAGGATTTGAGCGAAGTTTTTGAACTACAAAAAAACTTCAACATACCCGCAGAAAAGATCTACTTGATGCCACAAGGTACCAACGCGGAAACTCTAAATCAAAAACGCTTATGGCTGGTTGAGATCTGTAAAACCTACGGTTTCAATTTCACGGACCGCCTACATGTTCAACTGTGGGGAGATAAGAAAGGCGTTTAAGCTTAAGCTTGATGATAAGGTTTTGAAGACTTTCTTTTTAAGATCATCATTGATAAACCAAAAACCATTACAGGAATGCTCAATAGTTGACCCATATTGAGAGTCATACTGCTTTCAAATGATACCTGATCCTCTTTGAGGAATTCTATTAAAAATCGTTGCCCAAAAATAAGTGCTAAACCCAGACCGGTAAGAAACCCAGTTTTGCTGAATTTTTTTCTCTTCCATATCCTGTAGAGCAAAAGAAAAACCACGAAATAGAAGGTTGCTTCGTAAAGTTGAGCGGGATGCCGAGGGACCGAGTCTATTCTGGAAAATACCACTGCCCATGGAATCTGTGCAGGTAGTCCTATAATCTCAGAATTAAAGAAATTACCTAGCCTGATAAACCCACCTAACAGCGCTCCGGCAATAATCAAACGGTCAGTAGCCCATAGAAAGCCCAACTGGTGTTTTCGATTGAAAACCCATAATCCAATTAAGGCCCCAACTACTCCCCCATGGCTCGCTAAGCCCTGCAGCCCAGTAAACTCAAAATGCGGATCAATCCTGATAGGAAGTATTTCAACAGGGTTATTCAGGTAGTATACCGGATCATAAAATAAAATATGGCCCAATCTGGCGCCAATTACTAATCCGATCATTACGGTTAATACCAGCTTATCCAAAATACCTAAATCCAGACCCTCTTTTCGAAATATCCTGGCCATAATCATAAAACCCAGGTAGATGCCAAGCGCCCAGAACAGGCTATACCATCGCAAATAGGAAAGACCTGGAATCACCTCCGGTCTCAAATCCCAAGTCAGGCTCGCCAGTAATTTATCCACCTTGTAGACAGATCATTAAAATAATGAACATAGCCAGGCCGCTCACCAGACGATGAAATCGATTAACTGACACAGCCTCTTTACAACTGATAATGGAAAGGACATCAGCTGTATTTAACTTGTCAAGCGCTGCCTCTGACTTGTAGCGCTGCCAGCTGGGCTTAAACCTTTGTATGTGCATGGATCTTGATTTTTAGTTTTTCCCGTAAGGAAGATTTAATTCGGTGAAGCCTGGTACTGACATTACTCATCGTAATACCCACGATGGAAGCTATCTCATTATTCCCGTAGCCCTCAAGTTGTAATATTAGTATGGCCTTATCTTCATCTTTAAGTTTACTAAGCAGATAATTGAAAAATTGGTCGTTATCGTCATAGAAATACCCGCGCTCCCCTATCTGGGACAAGGTAAGAAGATCCTTATCAGGACGCTTTTCTTCTTCCCTGCGTCTGGAAAGTATGGTATTGAGGCTCACTCGGTAGATCCAGGTACTAATTTTCGACTTGCCTTTGAACGTATCAAATGATTTCCACAACTGGAGTATTATCTCCTGGCGAACGTCTTTTCTGTCCTCAACTGAAGAATAGTAGGCGTGGCATAAACTGGTTATTATACCCTGGTAAGTTTCAATTACTTCTAGAAAATGGGGGGTTCTATGCTTCATGAATTTCTGGACACTCTAATAGATTAGTGTCCATTAATTCAAAAAAATCACAGCCTACCGCATATTTTTTTACACACTACGGATTAAATCTCTTTTATCCCCTGATTTGGCCTTGCATACGAATAACGCGCTATCCTTTTTGGAGAGAGGTAAGCATCCAGTCCATTGATAGTAACCGTCCCCGCTTCATATAGATCAACAAACCCATCTTCTTTAATAAGTGCTTTTTCGGTGAGTATCTCCACAATTCTGCCAAGTACCAGGATAGTACCATTTTCCTTGATGGCGTATTCAGCTTCAAATTTCAGCCCAATCTTTACTTTCGCCTCCGCTACGTACGGTGCAGGATGTAAATCTCCAAAATGTTTGGTCAACCCGCAGATCTCAAATTCATCCACGTCCTTGTCGTATTTGGCAGAACTTTGATGTGCGGCCAGAGTAAAGTCTTTATGCACGTGATTTACGGTAAAGTGTCTCATTGCTTTAAGGTTCTCATATGTATGCCTGGGTACTACATGTGGTCTTGTTACAAAACCTAAGAGGGGCGGATCGCTACCAAAATGGGTGACCGAACTGAAAACCGCCAAGTTAGCCTGTCCCTCGCTATCCATGGTGCCGATAAGGTTCGCACTTTTGAATCCTGAGAGAGAGTTGATCAAATTGTTACGGTATAACCTGGGCAAATCAGCTATTTCTTCAGCTGTTATTGTTGTCAAACTTGCCATAGGTATTCAACAGCCAGAATGTAGGTTTGTTTGGCTAAGAAAGGGGATTAATAGTATATATTTTATAGGCTCCGATTTGCCCCTCAGAGGCTCATTCCCTATTTTGCTGACTCGAAAGTTTTGGTTCAAATTTTAGAGTGATGAAAAAAGTTTTCCCGAAATAAGAAGCTTCTCTTTAAACTCAATACACTTCGAAAGAATACGCGATGTAGTATTTAGGACATCTCCAGAATAAGCGATATCCCGCTTTATTATTCCTATTTCACCGGCAGTTACATTTCCATAATGCAATGCAGCCTTGAAATCCGGCACGAGGTTGTATTTAATCTGATACTTATCTTCCATAGCAGTTATTTTCGACCGTATATCATAAAAGCATGTGATGCATTTATTCTGAAGGACACCTATTTCATATTGCCAGGAGATCACCACCTCATCGCCAACGTATTGATAGATCTCGCCACCATTATAAATAATACTATTGGTGATGTCCGCATAAAAATCCCTCAACAGATTGTAATACTGGGTATTGCCAAGCTTTTCAGCTATTTGCGTAGAGCTCATTAAATCCAGAAACATAAATACCCTATTCTCCTGCCTGGGAGAATGGTACTTGCCGCTAATAAATGCGAGCAGTAGCCCCTGGCCAAACTTATCATTAATCTGAAGTGAAAACTGAGTTAACGCTGTTACTATTGACCATACCACGATATTTTCAAATGGATGGCGTTGGTCAGGTACTCAATGTACTCTTCCATAGCTGCTTCATCTCTAAACGGCCAGCTCTGGATACGGTCATAAACCAGAAAATGACCCAAAATAAGGGTTATAATGACCACGATAGCTATAAATGAGATTGCCACCGCCACGATCGTATACCCATAGGGCTTATCTCTCAGCCTTTCAAAAAACCAGGAAAGAACCACTCATTAAACTGCCCATTAACCCGGCAGCCATATTAAAACTAAGGCTTATGAAATATTCTTAGATCGGATCCGGACCTGCAGCAAAATCAGATAAGAGTACCAGGTAATCATAAGTAGTGATGATCACAAAATACCAAGCCAGATTATGACAATCCATGCCAACTTTTTTAATTGAATTTTGAGCTTTTCAGACATACTTACTTAAGTTCATACAATTGCCGATGATTTAAAAAATCCATATGTATCTGACTAACGTCAACCAGTCGTCTGAGCAGCATCATAAGAAAATGTATGGTGTAGTTGTAGTTTCATTCTAGTAATTCAAATGATTTGGCCATGCAAGAATTAAGAAACATCCTAATTCCTACGGACTTTTCAAAGGACGCTACAAACGCTTTGATATACGCAATAAACCTGTCAGAACAGATCGATGGACACCTTTACATTACTCACATACGAGATGATTCAAAGTCACCTTTGTCAAATGAGCAGATAGATGACAGATTCGAACAGATAAGCCACGACTTTCACTTTAGGCGTACTTTG
>ERZ1740059.1940-NODE-1940-length-10314-cov-8.130227_pt1 | contig 10314 bp, 4 predicted proteins | sample MGYA00581744_ERZ1740059 | MGnify/ENA primary metagenome ERZ1740059 (study PRJEB43018, sample SAMN04849738) | marine metagenome | isolation source: floating plastic debris | place: Pacific Ocean | collected 2008-08-28 | study: EMG produced TPA metagenomics... | reverse complement strand
CACCATTAGCCACCCTCTCACATTTACCTCCGATCCATTCTAATTCATATCGATGGTTGGGTGTGGTGCCAGCACATTTACCTTTGGTCTTGGATGCCGGCACTGTTTTGGAATCCGTTCCACCATAGAGCTGTGCAGGTTTTGTGTATTGTCACTGCACAGGGAGGTGGACGGTGTTAGACAATACACACGGTAATGATAGCGGTGCATTCCGCCGAGGGCAGTTGTACAGCCACTACCAAGGCCCTTACTTCTATTAAACAGAAGTTGGCACTGCATAGGAATTATTGTGTACATATATGTACATGTTGCTTACGATTATAAAAGTGCCTGTTAGCACAAAGCAACATAGTTTTATTTCTTGAAGGTTATCAACTATTGGTATTACACACCAGGGACAACACGTAATTTAGAAATAATGATTCTTGGTAAACATCAAAGGAGAATTGCTGCAATATCCCTGTATCGATAGTTAAAATTTTCATTCCTGTTAATCAATTGCTAAAAACTATAAGAGCATAAATTTGGAGCGGTTGAAAACTTGTGAGCGAGAAACATTAAACAAAACGAAAACAAAGAGCAGATTCAGAGGGGTTTTGTTCGTCTCTGCCTAGTCATAGGTTTTTTTCTTTGAGCTATTTCTCTGAGTTCCAAAAGTTTTTGTTCTCTCCAAGATGTAGCTTATCTGTCATCATCTCAATGTTCTTGTCAATAATGGTTTTAGCCATTTGCATCAATGATTAAAATCTGGGGTATTGTTCAACTGTACTATGTCTATGTTCTATTTCTGACCATTTCCTTTGTCCGCAGGCATAGCACTGAAATCTGAAGGAAGCGTTGGTGAGCTGGTTAAACATCCTGGGGTGACCCTAATGTTCCTCAGTATTTTTGTAATCAGGACTTGTAGTTATGGACTGTCGGTATTCCTATCTCACTACCTCATCGGCACGGTATGGCTTTGTTCTTCCAAAATCCCATTCTATTTTCGTTGGACATGGGAGACGGCTATTTGTGGCTATGAGAGTTTTCTACTGTAGGATATAACTTTCAGCTAGGATCTGATGTCACTAATGTTGCCAACTTTGTGAAAGCAACAAAGTTTTAGTGGATTAAGGCATGAGTCATCCTCCTATAACAAAGGCTGTGTCGTTCAACTTTCAAAATTTACATCTTACATGATAGTTGATACAAATATTGAAGATCATCTATTCATATCTTTATGGAGGCAAAGAAGCAGAAGTTGGCTCCTCTTTCACCATGATAAGATAACTTTTGTGTCTTTAGACAACATACATGTATCATACATATATTTACAAAAACTGCAGCAACTTATCTCTTTGGTTTTGGATTCGGATTTAGGTTGAAGTGAAAGCGAGTGGCTATTTTTGGACTACAGGAATGTACATGTATATCACACAAGTCATGGTATAACTTTGTAAGATTTCTTTGTTTGGAATAACAACCTGATGAGTACAGACGATAGATCAGTATACCACTTTTTGCATTATTTTTTTATTTAAAAGGGTTTGTCTTCAAAGTGCACATTTACTTCCAAGCACAAAACAAACACCATAACAGAACGCAGTAATTGTGTATTTAACAGCTGGGAGTTGATGTCCGCATGGCTGGAATTGTCTTTCTACTCGGAGGTGTTGCATATTCTTCAGCTACCTTTACAACTGGGAAGATAATCAACCATTTTGTAAGCATCATTTTTGGAATATTTTATGATGGCAAAACATTGGTCAGCGGGGCTTACTAAAAGAGACTGAAGATGTAGCTAGCTTTTTGATGTTTTAAGCCTCTTATTTCTAGTTCTGTCACTCCCTGTTTGAATCTAAGCAGCCGTAAAACTAGTAGCCGTGTTGACTTTTTGATTAGCAGGAGAAACGCTTTATTATTAATCATAGAATAATTTGGGTGTATACCAAGGAAGACACCAAGTAGTATAAATTTCTTAGTTATTGAACAAAATACTGAAGAACTGGTCATGACCACTTTTGCTCTTTGCTACAACACAATTTTAATTCCTATAATCACTTCAGTTTTACTCAAGTATTGATTCATAAAGAGCTGACATTAAATTTCTGTGTAATAATAATAATAATTTCTGTGTAATAATGTGTGAGCTATGTGTGTTTTTAATTTCAGGGATTGACCTGGTCCCTTCTGATGACAGGATGGTTTACTATGGCATTCTTGTATCTTTTCCGAGGACCGTCCCCATGGCTCAACTTCATCTTCCATGGCAAAAAGTAAAGTGCTATCGTATCATTTATAAACCGAATAATAAGTGTCTCTTTTTGGTGCCTTCTACATTGCATCAAAATTGACTTTATTTTACCAGCGGTTTGGTGCAGTAGGTACATACATACACATGTACATGGCAAGGTAAGGTACTTGATTTGATAACATTAGAGTCAATAAAATGTTGTTAGAGATCATGATCACTACTGTCTTTGGGCAGGTCTTTTGTCCTGAACTATGGTTGCAGTAAGTATTCCCACCCCAATCTGCGTACTTAATTGACCTTCTCATATAGTACCTCAAACATCCTGACTAAAATGTGTAGGTTTAGAGGTTCCAGCCATGCAGGTATGTAAGATTATGATGGTAGTTGATTGAATTGTTAACATGCACATGCTATGATGTGATACATGTAAAGAGCAGCTCAAGAGGCTTCCTGTAGAGTCTGCCCGCTCAGACTAAAGCTAGTTGTTCATATTTGTAGAGATGAATTGAAAAGTGTGATCATTTTCGTTTCGGTTTGTAGGTATGCTGCTCTCACAATCACAGAGGCTACGCTTGGATTTTGCACTCAGACATTCATCTACATGCCTCCTGTTCAGATCCTTTTTGACATAGCCAGGTAATTCTATACAACGTGTAGAGAATACATATAGGATGTTTTCTTTTGTTTCTTTACTTATGGTGATAAAGCTTTACACAATCAATATAGTGGGTGACTGCAGCCAATGTGGATATGTTAGTATAGAAATTACATTTTTAAAGAAAATTTGATGTAGGCGCTGTACGCTCAACATCAAGACTAACCGCGGCCAACATGGTTATTTTAGTGGTATCAAGAAGGTGTTTTGCAATCAAGGGTACTTGCCAGAGTAAGTACGATTAATTATGAGTGTATTTGGCAAAAACACGCATCACCATTAGGTAAAAACGCACTAACATAGATGGGATAGATAGACGGTGGGAATTTTTAAAAAACTAGAAAGATGTGCCATTCTCACAGGTTGCCCATGAGTAAGCAACACAACGACCTCAATTTCATAACCCTTGACTGAGGGCTGAGGTTCTAAAAGGCCATTTTAATGTATTGGGTTCTTACCATAATCTTATAGAGAAATCTTTCTCTGTATGTTTATGGATCTAATTTTTAGCCATGAGTATCTGGACGGAGCTATGCCCCCTTTTACACAAGAGTACATAACTCCTATATAAAAGTAAACAACTACAATAAAAAAATATTTTGGGACCAAAATTTGTGATTTGGTTATAATCGAAGTTTTGATCAGTTTTTACTTGTCTTTAAAATAAACAGGACATAAGGATTTGGGATTAGTTTTGATTTTAGATTATAACATGGTTATCATGTGTTCAAGTTGAAAAGAGATAGGACAGGGAGGTGAAGGCTTCTGTGTCAAATTAAGTATTTAAGCAAGCGGATAATGCTCCAAATTTTATCATGAATCAGGTCGGGAAATGCAGGCCATTCTCTATATATACCCGGCTCAGGGATCGGCTGATTTAGCTTACAAGTATTTTATTGCAACGAAAAGGGTGCATTTCTGCTATTGCAAATCTGAAGACATTCAAGAGCCTGCCTGTATGCTGTGCTGAGGTACATATTTCACCAACATTTCACCTCCATGATCAAGCCACAAAAATTCATAAGAATTAAGCATCTTCTCATAACCGACACCAGTCAATATGGATATGGGCCTGAACGAGCAACACGTTCAGGGCGTCGTATTGGTTATCAAATGGAAAAAGGTTTGCTATTTTGACATCGAGCCTATACTTTTTTACAGTGAATACGGTTTGGATAAAGAAGATGGAAAGACCTGCAGCCTTGTTTCCGCTGTCATACATGGTGGTCTCAGTTTGGGGGCTGCTGTTTCACCCACACTATTTGGTGGGCTGTCAGAAGTATACAGCTACACCACTTTAGTCAATTTTGTCATAGTTACAATGTTATGCATGGTGAGTTATAGTGATTGTGTTCTCGACTGTTGTGATTCTTCCACCTTTGAGTTTGCTGTGATTAGATTTGTCCGACGGTCTCTCATGCATTAGTAGATGCGAACATCCAAAATTAGGTAACGTTTATGTAACTTAAGGTGTGTTAATATAGGGCAACCGCGGTATCAACAACGTAAAGGGCATTTGGTTCTGACCAATATTGATATTATGATTAGTATTTTTTGTATGATGATGGTAGATTTGGTAATAAAATCATGGTTTTACTTTTAGGCCGGATTGACAGGACTTTATCTGATCTGTATGCATGTATATAAAAAACTAAAGAAAGCAGAACACACTGGCTCTCAGACATGACCTCATTTATTACCTGTGCCACCGGAGCGTTGCGCAGTCAAGTCAACCAACGAATATTACCAGATGCTAAATGCTAAAACGCCAATCAACATTTTCACCCCAATATTACGACAGAGTAGTATTTAAGTTATGTCTATACATGTTAGACCTTTTTCTTACCAAATACATATAGAGCATTAATTTTCCTGATATGTGTTTTATTCTTTTGTTATTGTTACATGTATGGTCTCAATGTCTTCTGGGACCAGATCAACAAACAAACAATTATCTTGCGGAACCCAGACAAGCAATATTTTTCTTTTGCCAAATATGACTTTTCCTGGCACCAGGGCAAAATGAATATCCCAGTGAAAATTTATTCAGTATTTCCTCTTGTATGCCTGTATGTCTGCACAATTCCAGTACTGTGCAATGATTGGCTTGGTCTATTTATCAGCATCTTTAAGAATTGTATTCCCTTCATTCACCACTTTTTAGAGTTTCCAATTAAAATATTTCATAAATCGATAGCTGCTACTTCCAGGTCGTCGATAGATACAGAACAGATACGCAATCAGATCGATCATTATTACGTATTAATTATAATTAATACGTAATAATGATCGATCTGATTGCGTATCTGTTCTGTATCTATCGACGACCTGGAAGTAGCAGCTATCGATTTATGAAATATTTTAATTGGAAACTCTAAAAAGTGGTGAATGAAGGGAATACAATTCTTAAAGATGCTGATAAATAGACCAAGCCAATCATTGCACAGTACTGGAATTGTGCAGACATACAGGCATACAAGAGGAAATACTGAATAAATTTTCACTGGGATATTCATTTTGCCCTGGTGCCAGGAAAAGTCATATTTGGCAAAAGAAAAATATTGCTTGTCTGGGTTCCGCAAGATAATTGTTTGTTTGTTGATCTGGTCCCAGAAGACATTGAGACCATACATGTAACAATAACAAAAGAATAAAACACATATCAGGAAAATTAATGCTCTATATGTATTTGGTAAGAAAAAGGTCTAACATGTATAGACATAACTTAAATACTACTCTGTCGTAATATTGGGGTGAAAATGTTGATTGGCGTTTTAGCATTTAGCATCTGGTAATATTCGTTGGTTGACTTGACTGCGCAACGCTCCGGTGGCACAGGTAATAAATGAGGTCATGTCTGAGAGCCAGTGTGTTCTGCTTTCTTTAGTTTTTTATATACATGCATACAGATCAGATAAAGTCCTGTCAATCCGGCCTAAAAGTAAAACCATGATTTTATTACCAAATCTACCATCATCATACAAAAAATACTAATCATAATATCAATATTGGTCAGAACCAAATGCCCTTTACGTTGTTGATACCGCGGTTGCCCTATATTAACACACCTTAAGTTACATAAACGTTACCTAATTTTGGATGTTCGCATCTACTAATGCATGAGAGACCGTCGGACAAATCTAATCACAGCAAACTCAAAGGTGGAAGAATCACAACAGTCGAGAACACAATCACTATAACTCACCATGCATAACATTGTAACTATGACAAAATTGACTAAAGTGGTGTAGCTGTATACTTCTGACAGCCCACCAAATAGTGTGGGTGAAACAGCAGCCCCCAAACTGAGACCACCATGTATGACAGCGGAAACAAGGCTGCAGGTCTTTCCATCTTCTTTATCCAAACCGTATTCACTGTAAAAAAGTATAGGCTCGATGTCAAAATAGCAAACCTTTTTCCATTTGATAACCAATACGACGCCCTGAACGTGTTGCTCGTTCAGGCCCATATCCATATTGACTGGTGTCGGTTATGAGAAGATGCTTAATTCTTATGAATTTTTGTGGCTTGATCATGGAGGTGAAATGTTGGTGAAATATGTACCTCAGCACAGCATACAGGCAGGCTCTTGAATGTCTTCAGATTTGCAATAGCAGAAATGCACCCTTTTCGTTGCAATAAAATACTTGTAAGCTAAATCAGCCGATCCCTGAGCCGGGTATATATAGAGAATGGCCTGCATTTCCCGACCTGATTCATGATAAAATTTGGAGCATTATCCGCTTGCTTAAATACTTAATTTGACACAGAAGCCTTCACCTCCCTGTCCTATCTCTTTTCAACTTGAACACATGATAACCATGTTATAATCTAAAATCAAAACTAATCCCAAATCCTTATGTCCTGTTTATTTTAAAGACAAGTAAAAACTGATCAAAACTTCGATTATAACCAAATCACAAATTTTGGTCCCAAAATATTTTTTTATTGTAGTTGTTTACTTTTATATAGGAGTTATGTACTCTTGTGTAAAAGGGGGCATAGCTCCGTCCAGATACTCATGGCTAAAAATTAGATCCATAAACATACAGAGAAAGATTTCTCTATAAGATTATGGTAAGAACCCAATACATTAAAATGGCCTTTTAGAACCTCAGCCCTCAGTCAAGGGTTATGAAATTGAGGTCGTTGTGTTGCTTACTCATGGGCAACCTGTGAGAATGGCACATCTTTCTAGTTTTTTAAAAATTCCCACCGTCTATCTATCCCATCTATGTTAGTGCGTTTTTACCTAATGGTGATGCGTGTTTTTGCCAAATACACTCATAATTAATCGTACTTACTCTGGCAAGTACCCTTGATTGCAAAACACCTTCTTGATACCACTAAAATAACCATGTTGGCCGCGGTTAGTCTTGATGTTGAGCGTACAGCGCCTACATCAAATTTTCTTTAAAAATGTAATTTCTATACTAACATATCCACATTGGCTGCAGTCACCCACTATATTGATTGTGTAAAGCTTTATCACCATAAGTAAAGAAACAAAAGAAAACATCCTATATGTATTCTCTACACGTTGTATAGAATTACCTGGCTATGTCAAAAAGGATCTGAACAGGAGGCATGTAGATGAATGTCTGAGTGCAAAATCCAAGCGTAGCCTCTGTGATTGTGAGAGCAGCATACCTACAAACCGAAACGAAAATGATCACACTTTTCAATTCATCTCTACAAATATGAACAACTAGCTTTAGTCTGAGCGGGCAGACTCTACAGGAAGCCTCTTGAGCTGCTCTTTACATGTATCACATCATAGCATGTGCATGTTAACAATTCAATCAACTACCATCATAATCTTACATACCTGCATGGCTGGAACCTCTAAACCTACACATTTTAGTCAGGATGTTTGAGGTACTATATGAGAAGGTCAATTAAGTACGCAGATTGGGGTGGGAATACTTACTGCAACCATAGTTCAGGACAAAAGACCTGCCCAAAGACAGTAGTGATCATGATCTCTAACAACATTTTATTGACTCTAATGTTATCAAATCAAGTACCTTACCTTGCCATGTACATGTGTATGTATGTACCTACTGCACCAAACCGCTGGTAAAATAAAGTCAATTTTGATGCAATGTAGAAGGCACCAAAAAGAGACACTTATTATTCGGTTTATAAATGATACGATAGCACTTTACTTTTTGCCATGGAAGATGAAGTTGAGCCATGGGGACGGTCCTCGGAAAAGATACAAGAATGCCATAGTAAACCATCCTGTCATCAGAAGGGACCAGGTCAATCCCTGAAATTAAAAACACACATAGCTCACACATTATTACACAGAAATTATTATTATTATTACACAGAAATTTAATGTCAGCTCTTTATGAATCAATACTTGAGTAAAACTGAAGTGATTATAGGAATTAAAATTGTGTTGTAGCAAAGAGCAAAAGTGGTCATGACCAGTTCTTCAGTATTTTGTTCAATAACTAAGAAATTTATACTACTTGGTGTCTTCCTTGGTATACACCCAAATTATTCTATGATTAATAATAAAGCGTTTCTCCTGCTAATCAAAAAGTCAACACGGCTACTAGTTTTACGGCTGCTTAGATTCAAACAGGGAGTGACAGAACTAGAAATAAGAGGCTTAAAACATCAAAAAGCTAGCTACATCTTCAGTCTCTTTTAGTAAGCCCCGCTGACCAATGTTTTGCCATCATAAAATATTCCAAAAATGATGCTTACAAAATGGTTGATTATCTTCCCAGTTGTAAAGGTAGCTGAAGAATATGCAACACCTCCGAGTAGAAAGACAATTCCAGCCATGCGGACATCAACTCCCAGCTGTTAAATACACAATTACTGCGTTCTGTTATGGTGTTTGTTTTGTGCTTGGAAGTAAATGTGCACTTTGAAGACAAACCCTTTTAAATAAAAAAATAATGCAAAAAGTGGTATACTGATCTATCGTCTGTACTCATCAGGTTGTTATTCCAAACAAAGAAATCTTACAAAGTTATACCATGACTTGTGTGATATACATGTACATTCCTGTAGTCCAAAAATAGCCACTCGCTTTCACTTCAACCTAAATCCGAATCCAAAACCAAAGAGATAAGTTGCTGCAGTTTTTGTAAATATATGTATGATACATGTATGTTGTCTAAAGACACAAAAGTTATCTTATCATGGTGAAAGAGGAGCCAACTTCTGCTTCTTTGCCTCCATAAAGATATGAATAGATGATCTTCAATATTTGTATCAACTATCATGTAAGATGTAAATTTTGAAAGTTGAACGACACAGCCTTTGTTATAGGAGGATGACTCATGCCTTAATCCACTAAAACTTTGTTGCTTTCACAAAGTTGGCAACATTAGTGACATCAGATCCTAGCTGAAAGTTATATCCTACAGTAGAAAACTCTCATAGCCACAAATAGCCGTCTCCCATGTCCAACGAAAATAGAATGGGATTTTGGAAGAACAAAGCCATACCGTGCCGATGAGGTAGTGAGATAGGAATACCGACAGTCCATAACTACAAGTCCTGATTACAAAAATACTGAGGAACATTAGGGTCACCCCAGGATGTTTAACCAGCTCACCAACGCTTCCTTCAGATTTCAGTGCTATGCCTGCGGACAAAGGAAATGGTCAGAAATAGAACATAGACATAGTACAGTTGAACAATACCCCAGATTTTAATCATTGATGCAAATGGCTAAAACCATTATTGACAAGAACATTGAGATGATGACAGATAAGCTACATCTTGGAGAGAACAAAAACTTTTGGAACTCAGAGAAATAGCTCAAAGAAAAAAACCTATGACTAGGCAGAGACGAACAAAACCCCTCTGAATCTGCTCTTTGTTTTCGTTTTGTTTAATGTTTCTCGCTCACAAGTTTTCAACCGCTCCAAATTTATGCTCTTATAGTTTTTAGCAATTGATTAACAGGAATGAAAATTTTAACTATCGATACAGGGATATTGCAGCAATTCTCCTTTGATGTTTACCAAGAATCATTATTTCTAAATTACGTGTTGTCCCTGGTGTGTAATACCAATAGTTGATAACCTTCAAGAAATAAAACTATGTTGCTTTGTGCTAACAGGCACTTTTATAATCGTAAGCAACATGTACATATATGTACACAATAATTCCTATGCAGTGCCAACTTCTGTTTAATAGAAGTAAGGGCCTTGGTAGTGGCTGTACAACTGCCCTCGGCGGAATGCACCGCTATCATTACCGTGTGTATTGTCTAACACCGTCCACCTCCCTGTGCAGTGACAATACACAAAACCTGCACAGCTCTATGGTGGAACGGATTCCAAAACAGTGCCGGCATCCAAGACCAAAGGTAAATGTGCTGGCACCACACCCAACCATCGATATGAATTAGAATGGATCGGAGGTAAATGTGAGAGGGTGGCTAATGGTG
>ERZ1740059.1939-NODE-1939-length-10316-cov-6.274730_pt1 | contig 10316 bp, 6 predicted proteins | sample MGYA00581744_ERZ1740059 | MGnify/ENA primary metagenome ERZ1740059 (study PRJEB43018, sample SAMN04849738) | marine metagenome | isolation source: floating plastic debris | place: Pacific Ocean | collected 2008-08-28 | study: EMG produced TPA metagenomics... | reverse complement strand
CTTGGGATAGTCGGTTAAATCATAGTTTTCTGGAAGGTTTTCTGGAGGCTTTTTCTGAGGGCATCCTGGTTTTTGATTTGTCTGGTGCGTTGCTGCATGTCAATGAGGCGGCTTATGGGTTGCTAGAGCAAACTGTAGTTACATCTGAACAGCAGCGCTTGCTAGAGCGGGAAATTCAGGCGTTGTATCGGTTGATGGTTGAGCAGGATACTGATTGTGTTGAGGCACAGACTTCATTGGATGAGGGACCTCTTAGGTCGGTGGAGGCTGAGGTGATGCTGGCGCTAGATATACAGTTACGTGTTCATGTGCGGCGGTTTCGGGTATGTAGTCATCCAGATGAGATGGTTTGGGTTCGGCTTGAGGATCACCAAAAATTGAGTTGTGCCAGGGCGTTATTGGAAAGTCGCTGGTATGGGCTTTCTGAGCGTGAGGCTGAGGTTTGGCAGTTACGGCAGGCAGGTTTCACCTATGCGGAGGTGGCGCAGAAATTGTTTATTACCGTCAATACCGTGAAAAAGCATGTGCGGAATATTCGGGCCAAGATTGAGCTTTATCGCTGTCAGCAATCAGCTTTTGTAGTAAACAATTGAAAGATTTACCCTTATTCAAGGATACTACGCAAAAGTTGTTCTGCTAACGTATAAACTTACACATGCAGATAGTTGCAGACTCGCTAAAGAGGAAAATACTTTTAAGTATCTAATGCTACATCATGAGAAAAATGCTCATAGAACCTAGGGGAATTTTTGAAGTTTATGGTTCCATAGCAAGCTGTGACTATTTATCAACAGGGGATTTGGAGCCATTATTCGGAATTCGCTTCGGGGTAGTTCCCTTAGTTAATTTTAGGGTATTGCTGCTGGGGGAGTCTTGTTTATAAGCAAAAGAAGTTTTTGTGAGGTTTTATCAATGGTGCCGTGGTTGGATTGCATGATATGGGGAATTCCTCCGTAATAAACGTAGGTTGTCAGGGCCATCATAAAGATGGTTGAGCATTTGCAAAAATTTTAACGTTTTCCTGAGTGGGACTACGTAGTATAGAACTACTGACCAGGGTGTTTTTGCTATTTACGTTTGATTGCAGGCATTTGCATTGTTTTCTGACAGGATTCTTGGGCTTTACTCGTTTGATTGGTAAAGGAGTGACTCCACAGTTTTTTATTTTGTGGTGATCATCCCTGTCTCTAAAATTTCTTAGCTGGAGTGACGGTGTGGCAGGTATAGGCTATGCCTGTAAATTCTGGCGGTTTAATGATTAAAGGATCTCTGAATTATGGCTCGTTGTCTCTACGCATTACTGGTTGGTATCAATGAGTACCCTGATTCGGTTACGAATCTCAATGGGTGTATTAATGATATGCAGGGTTGGTTAGAGTATTTCCAAATCCGTGCGCAGAAAACTAACTGCGATTTTAAGCCCTTAGTACTTAAGAATGAAGCAGCTACTAGACAAGCAATTATTACAGGATTTACAGAGCATTTAACTCAGGCTCAGCAGAATGATCAGGTGGTTTTCTTCTTTGGTGGTCACGGTTCTCAAGAGCCTGGACAGGAGGCATGTGGGCAATCATCTGATGAAAAGAATCAAACGTTAGTGTGTTGGGATAGTCGTGAAGAGGGCGGTTGGGACTTAGCTGATAAGGAGCTGTCTAATTTGATTGCGGAAGTAGCAAAGAACGATCCGCAAATTACCGTAATTTTAGATAGCTGTCTCTCTGTGTCAGTCACTCGTGATGAAGAATTGAGAGAACGACAGGTTAGTCCAAGATATGATAAAAGACCTGTAAGTTCATATTTTTCTGTAGAACGCTCTCTTCAAGATGGTACAGAGGCTCGTCCTGTTGATGGTGTGTTCCAACTTCATAAAGGACGGCATATATTATTGTCGGCCTGCCATGAAACCCAAACAGCGAAAGAAACATACCTTAATGGCGAATATCACGGGGTATTTTCTACCTGTATGCAAGAGGTTTTATCAAATACACCTCGTGAGATGACTTATCTGGAGCTATTGGCAAAGGTAAAACATGCTATGGCAGGAAAAGTCTCTGAGCAATCACCTCAATTAGAGGTGATCGAAGGAGATATAAATGATCGTCAGTGCTTTTTCTTGAGTAAGGATCGACAGTCGGATAGTGACGGTATTCTGGCATTGTCCTTTGATGATGGTCATTGGTGTGTCAATAGCAGTAGTGTACATGGTTGGCATGAGGGTACAAAGCCTACTGATATTGAGTTAGCTATTTTTCCATTTACAAGTGCTCCAAAAGATATTAAGCAAGGAATTGGGCAACTGGCGACTGCACAGGTAACAGAGGTTTTGTCTACCTTTAGTAAGGTGATGCCTGATAGCCAAATGCTTGATAGCAAAGTTCTTTATAAGGCTTTGATCACAAAGGCTCCGTTACCAGCTTTAACGATATTTTTGCGAGGAAACAATGTTGGAGTGCAAGCACTGCGCAAGTCGCTGGCTAAAATCAATACAAATCGAGTGACAGTTAGGGAAGTAGATAGCCTTGCCCAGGCAACAGTTGTATTTCAGGCTGCAGAGAAAGAATATGGCATATTTCGTGGTCCGTTGTTAGGTGAGCCGATGCAGGCTCCAATGGCAACGTTTACCTATATGCTGCCTAAGGCACCTGACATTACTGATTCGCTTGCTCACATAGCGCGTTGGCTGCAGTTTATTGATTTGAAGAATCCTAAGCCAGGTACTATTCCTCGCAATGGGCTACAGTTGCAGTTGGTTCATAATGGCAAGATACTGACTGGGCCAGAAGTACATTTAGAGTATCAAGCCCAGAATGGGCAATGGGACATCCCTGAAGGGAAATTACAGTTGGTAAATAATACGTCAATGCGCCTGTATTGTGGGGTATTTGAGTTATTACCTACATTTAGCATTGATGCTGAGCTCTTTGAGGCTGGAGGGGTATGGATTGAGCCCAATGAGACGTTGGACGTGCTAGAACTCATGTTTGAGATTCCCCAAGAGTTTTTATCTAAGGGAGTCGTTAATGCTCGTAATTTATATAAACTCATCGCTTCAACTAAAGAATTTGATGTTCATGGATGGCACCAAGGATGGTTGAGCGACAGTGAACGATTCTCTCGTAGAAAACAAACTTTCAAAGACGATTGGATGACTCAGGAATTATGGGTACGAAATGTTTATCCAAACACATCTCCCAATGGTCTTCAGATGGTCGATTTGGATGGGGAAATAGATTTACAGAAGCTTGCAGATTCTGACGAAGACAGTCTCTTCAAAGAGCTAGGAGAGCTAGCTCGATCACCAAAGGTGGTTGATCGTGGAGATGATAGTTTTCAACTAATCATGCCCAAGAATCTTGAGCATGATACGAAAATTAGTTCCCGAGTGTTTGGGCAAGAAGTGCTTATGATGTTGAGCCCTAAGGCTTATAAACTGCTGTGCTCTCCCATTGAAGGCAACGGTGAACTGGCAGCTGAATTAACCAAACTTATGGATCAAAAAACAACTGAAGCTGCTACAAAAGCGATGGAAAAACTAGGCTACTTGCTGGTAAATAGTCTTGGCCTACCTCAACAAATTGCTTTTAGAGCAAGCAGTTTGCTGATTCGTAAAATTGCTCATGAAACGTCAGACCTTATTTGTGAACGTTGGCAAAAGAGTCTAAGCACTGAATGAGATGCATTGATTTATAACTGATTTTTATTTGTTTTTGAACTGGAGTTGACATGTTCCCATGTTAGATACTGAAAATCTGAAATTCACAGTGCAATTTGTTGATCCTGACCTGGATTTAGAGGAACGGGATCAACAGGCGATGCAGCTGATGGCTGAGCTACGTCAGATGGATGAAATCGAGGAGGTAGAGCCTGCGATCGATCCTAACCCGCCGGAAGGGAATAAATCCTCTGGAGGCTTTATTCCAGGTGCAGTGGTTGGAGAAGCAGCACCTAGTGTTTTCCAGCAGGTGTTTGGTTTCATTAGTGATCGCTTTGCCCATAAACATATTGCAATGAGGCTGGAACTTGGTGATCGAGCTATCGATATTGCGGCTTCAAGTCAGGAAGAAATGCAATTGCTCTTGCCTATATTGGAACAGTTCACTACGAATACAGCTCGTTCAGAAACTGTACAACGTACTATCTTGGTTTTAGCAGCCAACCCAAGTAACACAAACCGTCTACGCTTAGACCATGAGGTACGAGATATTACTAATGGTCTTAAACGTTCAAATTATCGAGATCAGCTTAGGTTAGAGACGCAATGGGCCGTTCGTCATCGAGATATTCAAAGGGCAATGCTAGATACTAAACCCAGTATTGTTCATTTCTGTGGTCATTCGATCGGAAATAAAACCACCCAACTTTTAGAATCAGAAGGAGCTAGCGATAGTCGATTTTCTCGAAAAAAAAGAGATCTTGAGACTACGGCTACCAAAGCACCTGAAGGATTAATGTTTGAAGATAATAATGGGCAAGCCTATTTGCTTGATAGTGAATCACTTGCTGAGTTCTTTAAACTATTTTCGGATCGGGTGCAGTGCGTTCTCTTAAATGGCTGTTATTCAGAGACACAAGCAGAAGCTATCTCCCAGCATATTGAGTATGTAATTGGCATGAGTCGGGCAATAAAAGATCAATCGGCAATTGAGTTTGCCATTGGCTTCTATGATGCCATCGGGGCTGGCGAATCTATTGAATTTGCCTTTGATTTGGGATGCAGTGCTATCCGCATGGCTAAACTACCTGGCTATGACATTCCAAAGCTAAAACGAAAATAATTTGTCCCAGACATTATATGAGCAGGTTACAGATAGTTCATCACATCACGTCAGTTGTTGGGTTTTAGAGAATTCTGGAAATGGTTAAATTTGCTTTATTAATTGGTGTTAGTGAATATGAGGGTGACTTAAACCCATTGCCTGCTGCGGTAAAAGACGTTGATGCGATGAAAGAGGTGCTGTTAAATCCTCAGGTTGGTGGATTTGATGAGGACAATATCACAGTACTCAAAAATCCAAATCGACAGGAAATTGAAGAAGAAATTGAGATTCTTTTTATGGGTCGTCAGAAAGATGACTTGGTGATGTTCTTCTTTTCAGGCCATGGGATCAAAGATGATACAGGCAGACTCTTTCTGGCAACACGTAAAACTCGAAGGAGCAAACGAGGAGATTTAGTTCGCTCTACTGCTGTCTCCTCTCAATTTGTACAAGAGAGTATGGAACGGAGTCGTTCTAAACGACAGGTAGTGGTTCTAGATAGTTGCTTTAGCGGTGCTTTTGCGGAGGGGTTATCTGCAAAGGATGATGGTACTGTCGATATCCGTAGCCAGTTAGGAGGGGAGGGACGTGCCGTACTGACATCATCCACTTCGACGCAGTACTCCTTTGAGCATGCAGGGGAGGATCTATCCCTATATACGCGTTATTTAGTAGAAGGAATGCGTACCGGTGAGGCTGATCAAGATGAGGATGAGTTTATCTCGATTGATGAGTTGCATGCCTATGCCAGGCAAAAAGTTCAGGAAGTTCAGACTGGGATGAAGCCTGAAATCTATGCTATCCGTGAAGGGTTTAAGATTCGGTTAGCCAAGGTGGCACCACCTGAACCTACTCAGCGATATCGCAAAGAGGTTGCGCGTTATGTGTATCGTGGTGAGATTTCTTTAGTCGGTCGCCGGACGCTTGATATTTTAGCTAAGCGGCTAAATATTTCTCAGCAGGAAGCACGTGAACTGGAAGATCAGGTTTTAGGAGAACGGCGTCAGGAGTTTCAGGAAAAGCTAGAGCAGTATGAGCAGGTATTTATGGAAGTCCTGGCTCAAAATCCTGATGTTCCAGAGTCGGATAGAACTGATCTGAAAAACCTTCAGAAGATGCTGGGGCTACGCAATGAGGATACGTTACCTGTTGAGGAGAAGGTTCGAGGACAGATTAAATCCCATGAACAGAATTTAGCTCGGTATGAGCAGGCATTTTCCGATACGGTGCGGGCACAGTATCCACTGAAAGAGTCGACCCGTAAGTATTTAACGGAGATGAAACAGGAGTTGGGTTTATCGGATGTTGAAACAGAGCCGATAGAGTCACAGATTATGGCTGAAGTGGAGGAATATCAGCAAAGTCTTGCCGACTATGAGCAAGCATATCGTGAAGCTACTGAGCAGGTTTATCCGTTAAGTGATGAGGTACTTGAAACGTTAAAACAGCGATGTCAGGAATTGGGTATTACAGAAGCGGATGTTAAACCTATTGAGGATAGGATTAAGGCTGAGATTGATGCGTATCGTAGGAAATTAGAACAGTATCAGATGGCTTGGAATAAGGCTACTCAGCTGAGATATCCACCGAGTGAGGTCCATCAGCAACAGTTAAAGCAGCTACGTCAGAAATTGGTATTGAAAGAAGAAGATGCTGTTGAAATAGAGACAGCGTTTCAGTCAGATATTGAACAGTATCAGGCAGGGCTGGTGCGATTTGAGCAGCAGATTGCTGAAGCGATTGAGCAAGAGTATCCGCTGTCTGAGACAAAGAAGACTGAACTGAATCAATTGCAGGCTTTATTGAAATTAGACGTTAAGGATGTTGCTGCTATTCAAAAGCGCCTATTTTCTGTGTTTGAAGAGCGACAGACTCGTTTGGATCAGTATGCTCAGGCATTTAAGGATTCGATCCAATATGAATATCCATTAAGCGCGACAACTCAAAGTGAGTTAAAACGATTACAAAAAATTCTTGAGCTTGAGGGGCAAGAGGTTCAGGAAATCGAATCTTTGATTTTGGAAAATAATAACTCTGCAGAAAGACAACAAATAGGCATCACGCATAACTATACGGATGAACAGCAACAAAATATTAAACGTCCTCCCAAAGAAGTTAGTGGCACCAAGAGTGATTTCAACAACTCTGAATTAGTTAAGCTAAGCCATAAAAAATATATGCAAGAAATCAAAAGATATTATGCTTCGGAAATATCTTTAAATGATGAATATGTCAGAACCCAACTTAGAAAACTTCAAAAGCAACTTTCTATTCCCGATTTTGAAGCTATCCAGATTGAAGAAAATCTGCTGGCCTCTCAATTCAAAACATCAATTTCTAAAACTCCATTAGACATTCAGATACAAAACAAAAAAAATGATGTAAAGCAAGAATCAAAGATTCTCAAAACTGGCAAGGTAAAATCTATCATCCAAATTGAAAGATATAATTTTCTCGGCTTTATATCTCTATGGATTATTTTAGGTGGTCTTGCAAATGGTCTATCTTATAGCCTTACGGCAGGAGCTTTAGAAGGCTTTTTTTATTGGCTTTCACCCTCCTTTGAGGTTAAAAATAGTCTTTTTGATGATGGTATTCGTATGATTTCTTTTGGACCATCGATTGGATTTTTTATAGGAATTTTTCAATATATCATTATGAAGTTTTTATGTCCTAAAAAAAATATGAGGCCTACTGTGAGATTGCCAATGTGGCCAGCAATGAGTACTTTTGGGGCTGGTATAGGCTGGACACTTGTTCTGTGTTTATCTTACCTAGGTTTTTTTAACGCGTCTCAGCAAAGCTTATTCAAGGAAGGTAGTGGTACTGACGTTTCTTCACTAGTAGTAATGAGTACTATCTTTGGAGTTTCTGTTGGTTTTTTTCAATGGATAGCCTTGAAGAAAACAACCCGAAAATCCTCTTTATGGATAGTAGGAACGGCATTAGGAGAAATTGCAGGATGGTGCTTAGGTATCGGATTTTTAGGAGTAATAACTGCTTATGTACCTTATGACAATGTCGTGTCGACAGAACACTCTTTTTCTACCTGGTTTTTTATTGGTTCAATAGCAGGCATAACTAGCTCTCTTATAACAGGTTCCTTATTATTTTATTTGACCAGACAAAACTCTAATTCAGAATCTCTTAAACCAAGAGAGTTTTAATTGCGGGGGACTCTCAGCCAAAGACTGAATCACCTATTGATATCGGTCAATATGGGAACGAATAATAAATATCAATGACCAAAAGGTTGATGATTGGGCTAAGATTTTTCCTTCATGATTTTATTGTTTATCTGTTCAATACCGATGAAAAAAATAGCATTATTAATTGGCGTTAGTGAGTATGGCGAAGGTTTAACTTCATTGCCCTCTGCTCTAAAAGATATTGAGGCTATGCAAAAGGTCCTCAAGCAGAAAGATATTGGTAACTTTGATGATGTCAAACTTCTCCATAATCCTGATCCGAATTCTTTTCGAGAATCTATTGAAGCTTTATTTGGAAATTTGACTAAAGAAGATTTAGTTTTTCTCTATTTCTCTGGACATGGTATCAGAAATGATGATGGCAAGCTTTATTTTTCAACTAATAAAACAAAAAAGGTTAAGAAAAAGCTATTCAAATCTAGTGCTGTTCCAGCAAGTTTTGTTCAAGAAATTATGGCAGATAGCCGCTGTAAACGACAAGTCATAGTACTAGACTGCTGTTTCAGTGGCGCTTTCGCTGAGGGTATGATAGCAAAAGCCGATCAAGGACTTGACCTTAAAATACAATTGGGTGGTGAGGGCTGTGCCATTTTGACCTCCTCTTCAGCGGTTCAGTACTCCTTTGAACAACAAGACTCAAACCTGTCGATCTACACACGTTTTATCGTCGAAGGTCTTCAGACTGGCACGGCTGATATGAATAATGATGGTCAAATATCCATCGATGAACTGCATGAATACGCCTGTAAAAAGGCTAGAGAGTTTGCACCCTGTATTAGCCCTAGCATTATCCCATTAAAGGAAGGATACAGCATTCACCTTGCAACGGCTCCAGTGGATGATCCAAAATTAAAATATCGAAGAGAAGTTGAGCATTCTGTACACCAGGGTGAAATTTCTGCTGTTGCTAGAACAACATTAGAAAGTCTCCAGAGACAACTAGGATTGAACCCACAAGTCGCTGCAAGAATTGAAGTTGAGGTTCTCAAACCTCATAAGGAGCATCAGCAGAATTTGAAAAAGTATGAAAAGGCATTCACTAAAGCGATTAGAAAAGGTGTACCGATAAGCCCTTTTACTCGCCAAGACTTGAGTCGTCTAAAAGATACTCTGGGTCTAGAGAAGAAAGAGGTCAATGCCATTGAGGCAAAAATTTTACCCTCCCCTAAGAAGTCAACAGCTGTGAATAGCAGCTCTGCTAAACCATCAGCAAATAGTACCTTCGCTTCTACAAAGGAAACCATAGGTCAGAAGATTCAGCCTAAAAATGGTAAGGGAGGAAAAATGGCATGGATTGGTGGAGTATCCATAGCAGGTATTACTGCTTTAGGAATTATTGGTACAGCTCTTAATAATCCCTCCTCAAATATTTCTTCTAATTCGACACCAACAATACCTCAGCCAGCCCCAGCTCCAACTCCAACGCCAGAACCAACTCCAGTTGCAAGTGCCGAAATCATCCCAGCTCAAAAATATCGCGATCCAAAAGGAAAGTTTGTTCTGGATTTACCTGAAGGTTATCAGATAGAACCAGCTTATGGAGATGGCTTTAGTATCAATATATTCCAACATCAGAGTGGAGAGTTTGGAGGCTTGATAAGTGTATTTGATAGTAATGCCTCTGAAACACCTGAAGAAATTGTTAGTAGAATTTCTAATGAATTCTTAGGACTCAGCATAACAAACCTACAAAAGAGTGAGCAGATTGGCGATAATGCTTACAGATTATTGGCTACAGGTGTTGATTTCAATAATCAAGGCCGTGAAATCATAGTAATAATCGGCATCAATGATTTTGTTACAACGACGGTATCTTTAATCATTTTGCATGGAAGTCAAACAGCTTCTCGTTCTTATGAAAATGATGTAAACCATATTCTTAGCAAATCTGTCTTTACTGGTACTCAATAGAGCGTTAGGCCTATAAAATCTCTTGAGTTCACATAGTATGAATCCCAAAGCATTAGCATGAAGAAAGTAGCATTACTATTAACCTGGTGATAAAACAGAAGCGATAAGATGGATGAAACATCTATCCTCTTATGGCATGAGTAAACTAGACGGCAGACATCTGAGTATCGAAACCCAGAACTACCTACGTCAGCAAGCCATCCGTCTACGTCAGCAAGGTAAGCCTGTGGGAGAAATTGCCGACTATCTCGGTGTTAATCGGAGTGTCATCGGCAAGTGGTGGCGACAGTACAACGCCCAGGGAGAGGAGGCGTTGGTCCAGCAACGACGAGGCCGCCAACCAGGGTCGGGGCAGCGATTAAGTGAAGCGCAGCAGGAGCAGCTGTAACCGTCCCAGGAAGATAAAGAAATCTTAGGGAATATAGGGTTCGAATTTCGC
>ERZ1740059.1938-NODE-1938-length-10316-cov-6.622356_pt1 | contig 10316 bp, 10 predicted proteins | sample MGYA00581744_ERZ1740059 | MGnify/ENA primary metagenome ERZ1740059 (study PRJEB43018, sample SAMN04849738) | marine metagenome | isolation source: floating plastic debris | place: Pacific Ocean | collected 2008-08-28 | study: EMG produced TPA metagenomics... | reverse complement strand
GTCGACGCCGCCGGCGCGCCTGCCGTGTCCCGCGCCGGGATCGAGAGCCGCGAGAGCCTCCTGCCCAACTAGCCCCATGACCCGGTCCACCCTCGCCCTCCACCTGGCGTGGCGCTTCCTGCGAAGCGGCCGGACGCAGTCGGTGCTCATCCTCGCGGGCGTGAGCGTGGGCGTCGGCGCCTTCGTCTTCATCTCCGCGCTGCTCGGTGGGCTCCAGGCCGACCTGGTCGAGCGCACCCTCGGCACGCAGGCGCACCTCGTGGTGCTGCCCGACGCGCCTCCGCCGCGTACCCTGCGGGAGAGCCGCGAGGGCGCGCTCTTCGCGCGCCGCGTCGAGCCGGTGGAGCCGCGGCTCCGGCCCTTCGACCAGTGGCAGCGCGTCGTGCGCGCGATGGAGGGGACGTCGGGCGTCGCGGCGGTGTGTCCGAAGGTCTCGGGGGCGGCGCTCGCGGTGCGGGGGAGCACGGAGGTCGGCGTCGAGGTCGTCGGCGCCGACCCGGGGCGGCTGCGCGAGGTGGTCGACCTGCCGGGCTTCCTCGTCGCGGGGCGCTATCGCCTCGCGTCCGAGGCGGCGGTCGTGGGCCGCGGGCTGGCCGAGGAGCTCGGCGTGGACGTCGGCGACCCACTGCGCCTCAGCACGGGGCAAGGGGAGCAGCGGCTCCGCATCGCCGGCATCGTCGCCGTGGGCGCGTCGGCCATCGACGACCGCTGGGTCGTCGTGTCGCTCCGCACCGGGCAACAGCTGCTGGGCCGCGTCGGCGACGTCACGGCCATCGAGGCCACCGTGGACGACATCTTCGCGGCCGACGCGGTGGCCGCGGACATCGCCGCGCGCACGGGGCTCGTCGTGGAGAGCTGGATGGACCGGAACGCGCAGCTCACGACGGCGCTTCGCTCGCAGGACATCTCCTCGGGGATGATCCGCCTCTTCGTCATGGTCGCCGTGGCCATGGGGATCGCCAGCGTGCTCGTCGTGAGCGTGGTGCAGCGCCGCGGACAGATCGGCGTGCTCCGGGCCATCGGCGTGCCCCGGCGCACCGTGCTCCAGGTCTTCCTCTGGCAGGGCGTGCTCCTCGGGGGTGCCGGCGCCTTCCTCGGGAGCGCGCTCGGCTTCGTGGTGGTGGCGGGGCTCCAGCGCTTGCTCTTCTTCGACGTGCGCGTCGGGCCCACGGTGCTGGCGCTCGCGGCCGCCATCTCGATGATGACCGGCATCGTCTCGGCGCTCGTGCCGGCGCGGAGCGCCGCGCGCCTCGACCCGGCGACCGCGATCCGGGGCGACGGATGAGCCTGCTCGCGCTCTCGGGCGTGCGCCGGAGCTTCGGCGAGGGAGCGCTCGCCGTAGAGGTGCTGCGCGGCATCGACGTGCGCATCGAGCCGGGGGAGATGGTCGCGCTCATCGGTCCCTCGGGCTCCGGCAAGAGCACGCTGCTCAACATCATGGGCCTGCTCGACCGGGCGACCTCGGGCGAGGTCGAGGTCGGCGGCCGCGCCGTGACGAAGCTCGACGACGAGGGGCTCACGCAGCTCCGCGGGGAGGCGCTGGGCTTCATCTTCCAGTTCCACCACCTCATCGACGCGCTCTCGGTGCTGGAGAACGTGATGATGCCTTCCGCCGCGCTCGCCGGGGGCTTCACGGGCGCCATGGAGCCCAAGGCCCGCGCGCTCCTCGAGGCCGTCGGGCTCGGCGACCGGACGGGAGCCTGGCCCCGCGAGCTCAGCGGCGGGATGCAACAGCGCGTCGCCATCGCGCGGGCGCTGATGAACGACCCGCCGCTCGTTCTCGCGGACGAGCCCACGGGCAACCTCGACACGGCGACGAGCGACCAGGTCTTCCGGCTGCTCGAGGCGCGGAATCGCGAGCAGGGCACCGCCTTCCTCATCGTGACCCACGACCCCTCGCTCGCCCGGCGCTGTCGTCGCGTGCTGCAGCTGGTCGACGGGAGCCTCGTCGCCGACGGCCCGCCGGACGGGGTGCTCTAGCCCCTGCGTTCCCCCACGGCGCGCCCGTTTACACCCGCGCGTCCGTGGCGACGGTGAGGGAAGACGCGGAGGTCATGCTGGCCTCGCGCGCAGAAGAGATTCACCGACGCCTGGGGGGACGCCGTGACGCTTTCTCGCTCTCATCGCTGGATGCTGGCCGCCGCCGTCATCCTCTCCGCCGCCACCTTCGGCGTGGCCCAGCAGTCCGGCGAGTCGGTGCTCATCCGCGAGGCGCAGGACCAGGACCTCTATGTGGCCGGGTCCGAGGTGCGTGTGCTCGCGGCGGTCGAGGGCGACGTCGTCGCCGCCGGCAAGATCGTCGCCATCGAAGCGCGCGTGGCCGAGGACGTGATCGCTGCCGGCGAGAGCGTCAGCATCCGCGCCGCGGTCGGCGACGACGTACGCGCCGCGGGCAACACCGTGCGCATCGCGGCGCCCGTCGCCGGACACGTCGTGGCCGCGGGCGAGACGGTCTCCATCGAGCCCGGTCAGCGCGTGGAGGACTTCGCGTGGCTCGCGGGCGAGACCGTCGAGGTGTCCGGCTCCGTCGGCGCGCTCCGGGCCGCCGGCGAGCGCATCTTCCTGAACGGCGTGGTGCGCGGGGACGCCGAGCTGATGGGGTCGAGCATCGAGCTCGGGCCCGACGCCGTGGTGGAGGGCGACCTCCACTACGGCAGCGAGGACCCGCCCACGCTGCAGGAGGGAGCGCGCGTCACGGGTCAGCTCGTCGCCGGCGAGGCGCCGAGCCTCGACGAGGACGAGTCGAGCGCCGGCTTCAGCATCGTCTCGCTCCTCGCCCTCATCGTGGGCATCGCCGCGCTCCGCTTCCTCTTCCCCCGGGCCGTGCCCCAGGTGGCCGAGGTCGCGCGCGTGAACTGGCTGCTCTCGCTCGGCATCGGCGCCGGGGCGCTCCTCCTGGTACCCGCCGTCGCGGTGCTCCTCTTCATCACGAGCGTGGGCTGGATGCTCGGGCTGCTCGTGCTGCTCGGCTATCTGAGCGCGCTCCTGGCGGGCGGCCTGGTGGGCCTCTACGCGGTCGGCGCGACCGGGCTGCACCTGACGGGTCGCGAGGCGGTCGCCCCGTGGCTCGAGATCATGGTGATCGCCGTGACCGTCGTCGTCGTGCGGGCCGTTTCGGCCATCCCCTTCCTCGGCATCGTCTCCTTCGCGGTCTTGCTGCTCGGCTTCGGGGCGCTCTCGCTCCACGCCTTCCGCCGCTATCGCGCCGGCTTCGCGCGGCGGGAGCCCGCGGGCTGAGCTGGGCGATCGCACCGCATCGGACGAGGGAGCGGGCGCCCGGGCGAGGCACGGTGTAGCGTGCCGCGCATGCTTGCCTCGAGCTCCCGCGAGCCGCTCCGGCTCCGGCGAGATTCGCTCCTGACGTTCCTGCTCGTCTCCTCGCTCGCCGCCTGCTCGCGGGTGGAGCTGAGCAACACCCCGGCCGAGGGCGCGCGCCCTCCCGTCGATGCGTCGACGGCCGACGCCGATCCCGGTGACTTCGGCACCGACACCTTCGTCGACCGCGGAGACGCGGGCGTCGACATCGGGGTCGACCTGGCTGTGCCGGACCTGGGCGATGGCCTCGACGCCGGCGACGACGGCGGCGAGGAAGACGGCGGTGTGCTCGACGGCGGCGACGACGGGGGCATCGGCCCGGTCGGCGAGTGCACATGGGCCCCGCGGGGCGGTCGCGTCGCGCTCTCGCTCGGCGACGAGCTCGGGCCGGCGACCTACGACGTCGAGGGCGAGAGCGCCCTCGTGGTGATCCGGAACACGGGGAGCCGGGACGTGCGCGTGGGGATCGTGCCCGACGACCCCGTCGAGCCGCGGCGCATCGCCGTCGACGACGGCATGTCGCCCATCACGCAGCTCTATGGCGCCGGCGTGGGCTTCGTTCTCGCGCGCGAGTCCTGCTTCGCGCAGGGCGCCCGCAGCGTCGACCGCCGCCTCGAGGTCACCGAAGGCGCTCCCTTCGCGTCGGGTCCCTGCGCCTACGGGGCGGGGCGTGGCCGCGAAGGGATCGCGGCCATCAGCGAGACGACCCGCGCGCTCCAGTTCACGAGCGACGCGGCCGACCGTCCCACGGGCGCCCGGCTGGGCGAGTCCTTCGTCTTCGACACGGGCGCGGCCACCCCGCTGACGCGAATCCTCATGGCCAACGAGGCCCGGACGCTCGCGCACCGCTTCGACCCCGCCGGGCGCGGCTCGCGCTTCCGCGCGGCGGACGGACGCATGGAGGTCGATACGCGGACGCTCTCCGAAGTGGTCGCGGTGGCCCCCGAGGGGCGTGACCGGGGCACGCTCGTGCTGACCGGCCCGGTGCCGGGGCTCCTCCGCTACCCCGCGGCTGGGGGCGAGCCCGAGGTCCTCGACCTCCCGCCGGACCTCGAGCTGCCGGACGTCCCCACGCTCGTCTCCGGCAGCCGCCACGCGCTCCTCGTCGACGACGACCTGACGCTGCACGCCATTCCGCTCGTGCCGGGCCTGATGCGCCAGGAGATCGCCCTGAGCACGCTGCTGGGCGAGACCGATTCCATTCGCGTCCGCCAGGTGCTTCTGGTGAGCCACGCGCCGACGGACTCCGTCGGGGTGGTCGCGCTCCGCGAGTCGGCCGCCGGCCGCGACGCCTCCTGGCGCGCCTTCCGCTGCCGGGAGTAGCGAGCCGCAGCTGCGGGATCGCTGGGCGGCTGAGCGCTTGCCTTCTACGGTGCGCATATGACGCTGCTCCGCTCCGGCAACCTGCCGTCCGAGGTCCGTGACGGTCTTCCGACCGAACCTCTCGCCGAGCGTGGCGGCCTCACGCAGTTCGGCGCGCACCGCGTCACGCTCCCGCCGGGTGCTCGGTCGTCCGAGCGGCATTGGCACGAGCGGGAGGACGAGCTGGTGCTCGTGCTCGCCGGCGAGGTCGTGCTCGTCGACGAGGCGGGAGCCCACGTGCTTCGCCCCGGGGACGCCGCGGCCTTTCCCGCCGGGGTCCCAAACGGGCATCACCTCGTGAACCGGAGCGCCGCCGACTGCGTGCTCCTCGTGATCGGCACGCGCGTCCGGGAGGACGTCTGCCACTACCCGGACACGGGCCGCCGGCTCGTCACCGCGGGCACGCGCTGGCAGCTGCTCGAGGCCGACGGTCGCGTCCGCAAGGAGGGCACGCTCCCCGAGCCCTTCCCCTGCACCTGCGGTGCGTAGCGGCCCACCGTACGAGGCCGCCCATGGGGAGAGGTACGATTTCGCCATGCCCCTCCTGGAGATCGAGATGGTTGGTGAGGCGCCGGCGCCGCCCGGCCTCGCGCGTCGCCTCGCCGACGACGCGGGAGCCGCCCTCGAGAGTCGGCCCGGTGGCACGTGGGTGCGGCTGCGGATGCTCGACCCGAGCCTCTACGCGGAGAACGGTGGGCAGCCCGCGGGGGCGCAACCTGTCTTCGTCCGCCTGGTGATGCGCGAGCGGCCGACGGGGGCCGCCTTCGCCGCGCTCGTCGCGCGGCTGACGACGGCGGTGGCCGAGGCCTGTGCTCGACCGCGGGAGAACGTGCACCTGCTGGTCGACGCGGACGCGCGCGGACGCATCGCGTTCGGAGGGCAGGTCGTCGACTGACGACAGCTAGGCTCGCCGGTGCGCACGCCCGAGGGCGCAGCGTGTCGGAGCAAGGGTGAAGCCGGAGGACCTCGATGAGCGAGCATCGCAAAGCCCAGATCGTGAGGCTCCTGAAGGGCATCGAGACCGGCGACCCGGACGCCGTATCCGTCGTCGACGAGGGGCGCTACATCCAGCACAACCCGCAGACCCACGAGGGGAGCGAGGGCCTGGCGGCGCTCTTCCGGCGCCTCGCCACCACCAACCCCCGCGTGAACCTCGTGCGCGTCTTCTCCGACGGCGACTACGTCTTCGCGCATACGGAGTACGACTTCGCCACGCGCCGCATCGGCTTCGAGATCTTCCGCTTTCAGGGAAACCACGCGGTCGAGCACTGGGACAACATCCAGCCTCGCCGCGGACCCAACGCCTCGGGGCGCAGCATGGTCGACGGGCCGACGGAGGCGACGGACCTCGAGGCGACGGAAGCGAACCGCGCGCGCGTGCGCGCCTTCGTGGAGGAGGTGCTCGTCGGGCGGCGCCTCGAGCGGCTCGACGAATTCGTCGCGGACGACCTGGTGCAGCACAGCCCCTCTCTGTCCGATGGCCGGGAGGCGCTCCGGGCCCTGCTCGAGACCGGCCGCGTGACCACCACGCGCCTTCATCGCGTGCTCGCCGAGGGATGCTTCGCGCTCGCCGTGAGCGAAGGCGAGCGGGACGGCGTGCACACGGCCTTCTACGACCTCTACCGCGTGCACGCGGGGCGCCTCGTCGAGCACTGGGACACGGTCGAGGCCGTCCCGCCCGCCGCCGAGTGGAAGAACACGAACGGCAAGTTCTGAGGGCCGAGGAGCCGAGCCCTCAGAGCAGATCGAGCACGCTCGCCCAGCCGCCATCGCTCGGTGGCGCGATGACGTGATCGGCGCCCGCCTGGGCGCACACCGAGCCCCGCACGGCGACCGAGGTTCCCGCCCACCCGAGGAGCTCGAGGTCGTTTCCGCCATCGCCCAGGGCGACGACGTCCGCCGGCGCGACGCCATTGGCCGCGCACCAACGCGCGACCGTGGCGCGCTTGGTGGCGGCCGGAGGACCGACCGCGAGCCACCCGCCGCCGTAGGTTGCGTCCGGGCCCACATGCACGGCCGCTCGCTGCGCGAGGCGTGCGCCGACGGCCTGCGCGCGCGTCCACGCGCTGCCCTCGATGCCACAGAGCGCGAAGCCGATGACCCGTCCGGACGCGAGCACGGGGCCGGGGTAGTGCGTTTCGGCTCGCTCGAAGCTCGCCCGATGCGCGGGACTGGTCGCACAGCCCGGGGGGAAGACCACGTCGGTCGTCTCGTCGCAGACGTAGACGACGGGGGGCAGCCGCGCCTCCAGGAAGGTGTCCCACGTGGCCGCGGCCGCCGCGTGCGAGAAGGCCTCGCGGTGCCATTCGGTACCGGAGCGCAGGTCCGTACCGGTGGCCCCGTTCATCGTGACGAGGTTTCCGGCCCATCCGAGCGGGTCCAGGCCGCGGCGCGCCGCAGCCAGTCGCCGGCCGGTGGCGAAGAGCAGCCGGATGCCCTGGGCTTCGAGCTCGGCGATGGCCCGTCGCGACCTTGGGTGTACGCGCTCGTCGTGCGACCAAAGCGTTCCGTCGAGGTCCGACACGACGACGCGGTGTCGGTAGCCAGCGTGCGGCCCGCGGGCAGCGCCTCGTGCGTTCGGCTTCTCGCCCACGCGGCAGAGCGTAGCCTCGGGGCGTGAGTGAGGCTCCCGTAGTGAGCGGGGGGAGCCGATGGCGCCCATCGTGCCGGCTGCCACGATTCTTGCTCCCCGTGGTGGCGATGACCCAGTGGCACAGCTTGGCAGCGTGCATGCTCCTTCTCGGCGGGGGCTGCTTCGCGTCGGTGGTCGATGGCCGGCCCGACGTACCGCCCGACGGTCCCGACGTCGGGAGCCCGCCGCCCGTGGGCGACGCCGGGACGCCCGTGCCCGAGCCCGACGCCGGCGCGCCTTCCTGCGAGCCCGCGCCGGAGACCGGCCCGGAGATCGACCTCGTGCCCGTCGGCAACGGCGGCAACTGCCGCGGCGACTTCTTCGCCGAGCCGCGCAACGTGCTGCTCGAGGGCGCGGTCGTCTCGGGCGGTGTCCTGCGCTTCGACGTGCTGACCTCTCTGGCGCGCGACCGGGACTACCGCTGTGCCATCGAGGTGCGTGGCGTCGGGGCCGAGGCGGAGCCGATCCCGCGGCGCGTCGGGTCGTCACGCTTCCTCTTGGTGCAGCTGCGGGATGGCGCGCTGAGCGTCCGGCCGAACGACATCTTCTGCGAGGCGCCCTGCGACCTGCCGCTCACGCTCTGGGTCGGCACCCTGCGCCTGCCCGCGAACGGCCCGCTCCCGGCCACCGAGTGGCTCGAGCTCCGCGCCGGTGAGAGCGAATGCGTCGTGACCTCGCGCTGCAGCCAGCCCCGCTTCCCCCTCGTCGCCGAGGCGCGCGGGCTGGTGTCGACGACGGCGCCGGGGCTGACCTCGAACGGCGTGATGCCCACGCCCATCGCCGGCGCCGGGCGCCTCGACGTGCACGTGTATTCGAGCGGCGTCGACTGCGGCCCGGACGATGGCGGCGCGACGCCCCTCGTGAGCGCGCTGGTGCACCACTGGCAGGACGCCGACACGCCCTGAGGCACACTCGGGCGATGGCGCCGAACAGACAGCCCACGCTGCCGAGGTCGTGCTCGCGCTCGTGGTCGTGCTCCAGGCTGGCTGTTTCGCGAGCCTGGTCGATGGGCGCCGCGATGACGTCGATGCCGGCGCGCCGGACCTCCCCACCGCCGTCGACGGCGCGGGGGCGGGCGCAGTGTCGTGCGAGCCGGCGCCGCTCGAGCCGCCGGAGGTGAGCTTCGATCCCGTCGGCGCGGACGCGGAGTGCCGCGGGGCCTCCTTCGCTGCCGCGCGGACGGTGATGCTCACGGCGGCGGACGTCACGCCGGGCGGCGTGCTTCGTTTGGACACGCTCACCTCGCTGACGCGCGACGGGGACTATCGCTGCGGCATCGAGGTCGCAGGACTGGGCGACGATGCCCCGCGCATCGCCGAGGGGCTCGGCGCGATGCGCTTCGTGCTCGTGCAGGCGCGGGATGGCGCGCTCGTGGTCCTGCCCAACGACGTCTTCTGCGAGGCGCCGCTCTGCCCCCCGCCCATCGGCCTCTGGGTCGGCGCTCTGCGCCTTCCGAGCGATGGCCCGACGGAGGCCGTCGACTGGCTGCGCCTGGACGCCGGGGAGGGCGAGTGCCGCGTCCCCTCCCGCTGCCCGCAGGAGCGCTTTCCGCTCCAGGTGACGGGCCGCAGTCTCGATCTGCGCGTGGCTCCGGGAGAGCGCGACGAGGCCCCTCTCATGCCGCCCGTGCTCGGCGCCGAGCGCCTCGTCGCGCGCGTGTTCCAGAGCGGCACCGACTGTGGCCCGGCCGATGCGAGCGCTCGGCCCGTCGTGCGCGCGCTATACACCACGCCCTGAGCCGATTCCCCGCGCGCCCTGCGAGGCTGGCCGTCGTCGCAGAGTGACTGCGTGGTCTGGCCTGGACCCCGGGAGGGTGGCCATGCGTCCTCCGAGTGCCGCTGCCCTTCGCTCACTCGCAGACGGCGAAGTCGAGGGGCTCGAGCAGGCCGTCCGCGCCGCGGACGAAGCAGCTCGTGTCGGTCGCGCTCGCCACCCAGGTCGCGAAGCGCTCGAGAGCCGCGAAGGCCGGGTCGTCGGTCCGGGCGGCACCGCCGAAGGCGAGGGCGCGCGCCCAGCCCGTGACCCCCAGCTGCTTCGGCGGATCGCCGGGCAAGAAGACCTCGCAGCCCGCGCAGCTCCGCCCGTAGCCCGTGCTGTCGACGCGGCCGTCCGACGTGGTGCGCGCGACCATCCCTGCGAGCGCCGGCGCGAGCTGGGCCTCGAGCGCCGGGCTCGCGGGCGGGAGCGCGAGCCGGTCGGCGGCCATGTAGACGTTCACGGCCTGGTAGTTCGTGTCGGGTCCGCCGGCCTCCCGGTAGAAGCCCTCGGCCTCGTCGAAGAGCTCCGTCGCCAGGCCGTCGAAGCGCGTCGCGGCCGCGCGCGCGGCGTCGCGGGGCGCGGCGTCGAGGGCGGCGCATGCGGCGAAGGCCACGGCGTCATGAAGGAGCCGGTTCGGTGTGGTCGCGTCCGCGGCGACGAGGACCTCGGCTTCGCCTACCAGCCACGGAAGCGCGCGGAGCAGGGCGTCGCGGACGGCGTCTCGCCGGGCGGGGCTAGCAACGGCGTCCGCAGTGGCGCTCGCCTCGAGCGCGAGGAGCGCGGGACACGCGTCGCTCAGGAAGAAGGCGCCGCCGCTGGCGACATCCCCGCGCGTGGGCTCGCGCCCCATGGCGATCTCCTCCGGCACGTCCGACGGTACGCGACCGTCCGCCTCGATCACCTCGGCGCCGACCTCGAGCGCGCGGAACGCCCGGGCGGCGATCTCCGGGTGCTCGAGGGCCAGCGCCAGCCGCAGCGCGAGACCGGCGCCGAGCTGGAAGCGCGGGCTGAAGAGCGCCCCCCAATTCCGATTGCGCCCGAGCAACCCGCTCTCGTCCGCGGGCACCCCCGGCGCCGCGAGCGCCTGCGCCACGTCCGGCACGCGCGCGGCGACTGCCGCGTCCAGCGCGAGCAGCTCGACGTTCCCGAACCAGCGGTCGGGGTCGAGGCCGCGCGCCGGGGCCTCGGCGCGCCAGCGGCGCACTCGCCCCGGTCCGGCGTTGTAGGCGGCGAGGCAGAAGTCGAGCTG
>ERZ1740059.1937-NODE-1937-length-10318-cov-3.830167_pt1 | contig 10318 bp, 10 predicted proteins | sample MGYA00581744_ERZ1740059 | MGnify/ENA primary metagenome ERZ1740059 (study PRJEB43018, sample SAMN04849738) | marine metagenome | isolation source: floating plastic debris | place: Pacific Ocean | collected 2008-08-28 | study: EMG produced TPA metagenomics... | reverse complement strand
CCGGGCGCACGGCGATCACCTGCATCCCGTCCTCGCTTCGCTCGACGGCCTGGGTGTGGATGCTGACGAGCGTCTGCCCGTCAGCGCGCGGCGTCTCGAGGAGGATCTGTGCGGGTCGGATCTGAAGTCGCGGCATCGGTCACTCCTAGAAGGCGGTCTGCGCGGGAACGGCGATGGTTCGCGAGGCGTTGGCGGCGCTCAGCGTCACGGTCTCGGAGACCTCCTCGAAGCCGGGAGGCGCGAGGATCTGGACGAGCACGTCGCTCCCCGCGTCCGCGGCGTCGTAGGCGTAGACGAGGGTGGGCGACGTCCCCGCGCGGGCCTCCTCGCCGTCGAGCTCGGTGCGCGGCGGAGCGCCCGCCTCGTAGAGTCGCCACTCGAAGGTAGCCGGCGCGGTGCCCTCGAAGGCCACGTCAAGGGTCAGCGAGACCTGGACGGGCGGCACGTAGTAGGCGCCCGAGTCGCTCTGCATCCGTGCGATGCCGGGGAGCGGGTCTCCGTTGGAGTCGATGACGCGGACGCCCTTCAACGTCGCGCCCGCCGTCCCGATTACCTCGCCTCGAGCCGTGTCGATGTTGTCGCCGTTCGGGACCAGGAGCTCGGGCCAGTTGAAGGCGAAGATGGTCTGGAAGTTCCCGCCCTGAGCGATCGCGTAGTTGAGACGGGCGAAGAGGTTGGCGGCCGAGTCCGTGGTCTGGATCGTCACGCTCCAATCGAGGCCCTGCCAGGACACGGGCGTCGGGTGGACCGTGACCGTTCCGACGAAGGCGCCTGGGTCGCTCCCGTCGAGGTCGTCGATGTTGATCGGGTTCACGCCGACCACGTAGAGACGCGGCTCGAGCGTCGACTCCTCCAGCTCGGCCAGGATGTCGAACGACGTCGGCCGGAAGCCCGCGCGCTGCGTCTTCACGACGAGATGCGTTCCCCCGGTGAAGTAGCGTACTGCCTGCCGAACGGCGCCGGCGGGGAACGCCACCCCATCAGCAAAGGTGCTCGTCTGCGCCCTCAGCGTGAAGCCGGTATCGGAGAGACCCGTCGTTTGAATGCCCGCATAGAGGCGGTTGATGGCGCCGGTTGAACCGAACTCGACCCACCCCGCTCGCTGCAACAGATTCCGCGAAGCGTCGTCGGCGAACGTGGCGCCATGGAATACGCCGTCCGAGCGCCCGAAGACGGCCTCCCCCGCCGTCTCCGAGAGAAGCTCCATCGGGAAGAACTCGCCCCAGAGGCGCTGGATCGAGATGAAGCTGTCCATCAGCTCCGAGTAGAGCCTGCCGACCGGCATGGCCTCGCGGAGCGTGAGCTGGAGGGTCGCGAGGTCGTAGCTCAGCGGGTCCGTTCCCGAGCCGATCACGGAGCCGCCGCTCAGGACCTCGAGCGCTGCGGCGGTGACCGTGCTGTCGTAGTTCCGGTCCGCCTGGAAGAGGGCGCCCGCGGGGATCGAGGAGCCCGCAGACGTGAGGTCCTCCAGGAAGATCCGCTTCGGTAGGTAGCCCGCCTGGCGGAGCACCAGGATCACGTCGGCGAAGTCCGTGACCTGGTAGTCGAGCTGCTGGTTCGCGACCGAGCTCGTCACCGAGTCGAAGACGCTGTAGCCCGTCGGGTCGGCGCCATCGGCCACCAGCTCGCCCGCCGACGTCGCCTGGAAGAGCACGGCGAGCGTACCCGTCGGGAGGCCGGGCAGGGTGAGCTGCGCCGTGACCTGCGTGGCCTCGGGCGCATTCGGCGTGAAGAACGACGCCGCGTTGTTGTAGATCGCGTAGTAGGTCTGGGCCCAAGCGACCGAGTAGTCCGTGTCCCCGTTAGTCGGCCCGATGAGGAGCTCGTCGTGGTCGCCATCCGGTCCGTTCGTGAACTCACCGGATCCGACGCGGATCTGGTTGAAGATCGGCGAGCCGCCGACGCCGACGTTCGAGTTGGCCTGCGCAACCTGTGTCCCATTGCGAAGGATCCGGACGGTATCGTCCGCAAGGAAGACGAAGGCATAGTGAACGACGTCGCCGGGCGACGTGGTGCTCTCATCTACGAAGGCGATCTGGAAGCCGGAGTCGCCCTCCATGACGACCAAGAGGTTGTCCGTCGTCTTCTGCACGCTGAAGCGCACGAAGCTCCCGGGTGCGCCCCGGACGTCCTGAATCTCAAAGAGGTCGGAGCCGCCAGCGGGGCGCTGATTGTGGCGGTGCCAAAGCGAGACGATGGCGCCCCGGTTGTCCGTGGATGCGTCGACGTCCCAGGTAGCACCGCCAAAGTTCTCGGCGTAGTAGCCGGGGCCCGTCGACGTGCCGCGCATGGAGGTCGGCGAGACGATCGCCGGGCCCTGAAGAGGCGGCGTCGCGACGTCGCTCGTGAGGCCCGCGCCGTTGCCCGTGACGTCGATGTACTGCGGTGCGGGCCCTGAGGGGTCTTGCTCGAAGTCGTAGGCGTGGGCGTAGCTCGAGTAGACGGCGTCGCGACCGATGTCCTCCGTGGCGGCCGGCTGCGTCTGCGTGCCCACGCTCGACCGCCACCAGACATAGATGAACTGCGCTACCCCGTTCTCGAGGTTCGTCGCGCGGACCCGGCCCTCGAAGGTGGAGAGCGCCGGGTCGTTGTCGAGAGTGATCCCGAGGAGGTGGAACGGGAGCTGATTGATCCCGTCCTGGTCGGCGCTGAAGCGCACATCGCCGCCGTTCGCCTGGCACGGGATGGTCCCGTCCAGATCGAGCATGTCGTCCGGGAGCGCGTCCGCCGTGATGCGCAGGAGCATGTGCGCATGCGGACCGCCCACGACGCTCGCGGTTGCGAGGGCGATGCGGGCGCGGCGGTTGTAGTCTCCCGGGGTAAACGGCATGCGCTAGCTCGCGAGCTTCAGGCGCGAGGCCTGGGCCACGTAGTCGGAGAAGAAGGCCTCGCCGGCGTTGCCGGGACACGCGCGCTTCCTGCGGCCTCCCCAGCGGTCACCGATGGAGTGCCAGCCGAGCCACTCTGCGGCGTCTTCGATGCTCTGGCCGTTCTGCTCGGCCCACCAGGGAATGACGGCCTCGGCGCACTCCTCCTGATGCTTCGAGAGAGGGTGCGTCGTCTTGTTGCCCTGGAAGCAGCTCGCCTCGCCGTCGTCGTTCGCACGGCGGCCCGTGTGCCAGCCGCGGTCCTCCTTGCGGAGCGCGAGAAAGCAGACCCGGTTCCGGTCGTAGTCGAAGAGGTCCTCCTCGGGGAGCCAGAGCGCGTAGGCACAGGTCGGGAAGTTCCGACGCCGAACCACGAAGCGCGCGGACGCGGCGAGGCCAGGAAAGCCCGCACGCCCGCGGGCGCCGGAGTGGTGGCCGAAGAGGAACCGGGGATCCCCTCCGGTGCGCACGGACGACCAGCGAGGCTTGCCGCGCTCGAGGAGGTCGACGACGTCGAGCAGGTGGATACCGCCCGAGAGTCGCGCGTGGAGCTTCGCACCGGAGGGGATCAGGTCAGCCATTGGGATCCGTGGGCCAGTCGGCGGGCCGCTGCGCGACCTTGGGCGGGTTCTCGGAGAGCTCCTTGAACTTCGCGGAGACCTGCGCGTTCGTGAGGCGCTGGCCGGTCACGCTCTCGGCGATCGACTGTGCGACGGGGATCCCAAGCTCGAGGAGGAGGCCGAAGATGCGGAGAGCGGTCATTGGAAGATCTCGGTGAGAGGGGGAATCGGGCGCCCGAACGACGCGAGCATTTCGGCCACCTCGCCGTAGAGCTCGACGAACTCCTGGAAGGCTCGGAAGACGGCGTCCGTCGAGAGGCCGGTCGTCGAGGCGAGGAAGGTCCACTTCCGGTACGCGGCGACAAGAGCCGGCTGGGTGTCGAACGACCGCTCGCAGCGCCGCCAGAAGTCGCTCCCGACGCCGCCACGAGCTTCGAGCCGCTCGGTGGTGCACTCCGCATCGATGCCCACGCCAGCGGCGTTGATGACCTCCCAGGCGGCCTCTGCGGACGCGAGGTGGGTTCGAGCAGAGCGCGGCGCCACGACGTCCGGCTGGCTCGCGTTCACGCAACCGGTCAGCACGGAGAGCGCCAGGAGGGCGCCCAGGACGGCCGGCGCATTTGCGTGGAGTCGGCGGAGCACGTCGCCCGCCGCGATGGCGTCGCCGGGCCCGTCACGGTCGCCGAGGCGAGACTCGATCATCTCCGCGATGCGGCCGGCGCCGACGTCGACCACGCCGGATGCGGCGAGCTCGCGCTGGACGAAGCCAAGGGCCCAGGTGAGCTTTAGGCTGCCCTCGGGAAGCTCCCCGCGCTGACGCGCGAACTTCAGGCCCATTTGCTCGGCGTACGTGATGCCGTCGTCGACCTTCGAGCGGATGAAGGCCTCGAGCTTCTCGTCCTCCTGGAAGCGGAGGAACTTCGCCAGACGTCGCGCGAGGTAGGCCGCGATGACGGCGATCGCCGGCCCCGCCAGGTCGGCCAGGATAGGGATCGCCATCTCGAGAATCGCTTTGAAGGTGTCCATGGTCTTTCACTCCCCGCGGCGAAATACCGCGTTCATTCGCTCTTCGATTCGGTTGAGCTGCTCTTTGTGTTCTTCGGACAGAGTCTTCAGTTGCTCGAAGCGGACCGCGTTTCCTGCGCTCTCTTCCTTCAGATCGCTTACGGTCTCGTCGAGGATCTGGATTTGCTCGCGGTTTCGCTCGACCGCTCCCTGCGTCTGGTCCAGCTCGGCCTTCGCCACTCCAACGGCAAAGATCAGCGTCGCCGCCGCCATGAGGGTCTTCGCGTTCAGATGCGGAATGGCGGTCATGTCTCAAGCCCTGCGATGGTTTGCTCGCACCAGGCGATGATCCCGGGCGCGGTGTTGTCCCGAAAATCACGGGAGCCGGTCGCGTCAGTAAGCGACCAGAAGCCGACGTAGGCGACGTCTAAGTTCGCGTAGTCCGAGTCCGTTTCCGGATCGAATCCGATCGCAGCGATGCCAGTCATTTCGTGGCCGCTGCCCACCGTCGCGAGCGCTGGAGTCTGGCCGGACTGGTAGACGACGTTGGGCTCCGCTGTCCCCGTCCTCACGTAGAGAACGGCCTGCCAACCGGCGCCGTTGATCGCCTGCGGGAGCGCCACATCCGCGCTGGCTCCGCCACCATCCCACCGAGCGGCGACCAAGAAGTTGTTGTCGACGTTGTCTTCGTGGAAGTAGCGCGATACCCCAACGCTCGTGCCGCGAAGGATGAGGAGCGTCGCGGAGTGAGCAGGGCCGGAGGCCAGCGTGATCGGCTCGACGTTGCGGCCGGCGCGGCCGGTCACCAGGGCGCGGAAGCCGAAGAGGTCGACGTAGTCGATACCGGCCGTCGTCTGGGCGATGATAGGCGTCGTCGCGCTCGGGTACGCCACCGCGTCGCGGCTTGCCGCCACGAGGCGATCGAAGGCCGACGAGAACTGCGCGGGATCGTGGACCGCCGCCGTCCACTGGGAGCACGTCCCGCAGCCCGCGTCAACGATCCCCGACGGGGTTAACCACGCGCCGGGAGAGGCCGTCGCCGGGTCGATGGCCGGGATGCCCGTCGACTGGGTGAAGGTCACTTCGGGGACCGGCTGGATGAGCCCTCCCCAGAGGTTGATCGCCTCCACGCGGAGCGTCGCGTCCTCGCCGTCGAAGCGCGACACTTCGCCGCCAAGGTCCGTCGCGTCGATCTCGGCGCCGAAGAGGTCGGCGCCGGCGTCCGTGAGATCGACGATCTGAAGCTCGGTCCCGCCACCGCTGACGTTGCGCGTGAGGATCGCGCGCGCGGACTGCGCGTGCTTCGTGGTGACCTGGACGAGGACGGGGTCGGTCACCGTCGCCGCCGGGAGGGGCGAGTCGATCGTCACCGTGGCGGGGTCGATCGTGAGGTTGACCGTGACGCCCTTGGGGGCGCGAGCCTGGAGAAGCTCCACGAGGTCGAGCGCCTCGCCGGTGTTCCGGCCGGCGAACTGGATGTCCACCTGGTCGGACGAGGACGACGAGGCGCTCAGGAGCGTGAACGGAAGCGCCTGCTCGATGCGCGCCAGGAACTCCCTCGAGAGCGGGCCGCCCACCAGTCGGAGGCCGATGAGCTTTCGGCGGGCCTCGGTCGGATCGAGGCCGAGCCAAGTCCCGAAGGTGTCGAAGTCCGCGGTGATGCCATCGAGGCTGTTCGTGAGGCGCTCCCAGTCGGGAAGGAGCTGGTCCGCGCCGGCGACGACGGCCTCCTCGAGAAGGTTCGCCGCCTCCTGCTCGACGCGGTCGAGCTCCACACCGCACGCCTCGAGTCGCCGACCAAGGGCGCTCGAAGGATCGCGCGACCACGCCGGCCCTCTCGGGAGGAGGGCTAGGAGATCTGACGCCGCGGCCACGGCTCTGTGGTGCCGCTCGCAGCGCGGAGACTGCTACTCAGCGCATCACGGGAAGGTGATGGTTCCGAGGACGTTGATGGAGCCCTCGGACGGCGGCGAGACGTCGGCGGTCGGGGAGGTGAGCGTGTAGTCCTCCTCGCCCGCCGCGGCCGAGATGGCCTCTCGGATCTTGCTGATCGGGATGGTCCCGTCCGGATCATCCGCCCCCGGGACCGGGCCGGCGGCGGGGTAAGGCATCGCCGTCTCGCGGAAGAACATCGCCTCCAGCTCGGTGCGAACGGCCGCTTGAACCTCGGGCGTGTTTGGCGTGAGGGCGGAGAAGGTGAAGTTGACGGGCGCGGCCGTCGGGCCATCGACGGTCACGGTCTGGTTGAGCGGGGCGCGGTCGCCGACGTAGTCGCGGACCTCAGTCTCGCGCGCCGGCGCCGGGAAGAGGAGCTGCGACGTTCCGGCGACGCCGTCGAGGAAGTAGAGCAGGATGGTTCCGGCGCCATTCTCGCGCTCCCACGCGCGGGCCACGCCCGGGACCTCGAGTGCCCAGGCTGCGTAGTCGCCATCCGCGCCCCCGCGCGGCGGAGTCGAGAGGGTTCGGAGCACGCGGGCGCGGAGCTCGTCGATGGTCTCGATCTCGGAGCCGCCGCTCATGGTACCGATCGTCCCCGTCGACTCGACGCCGGCGATGGGGGTCGTGAGCGTGATCGGCGTCCCGAGGGCCTGGTTCGCGGCGGCGCCGGGCTCGAGCGCGTCGAGGAAGACCGAGACGTTCCCGCCGTTCTCGCCGGCGGCGATCCGGACCTCGTACTCCTGGCCGTCGGCCGTGGCCGCCTGCACGCCGGCGCCGATGCCGGCGCCCGTCGAGGTGAAGGTCGCAGTCCCGGTGGCCGTCTGGCTTGGAAGAAGCTCGAGGCCGAGGAGCCTTGCCCATCGGATCACGAAGTCGTCGTCCGCCGTGTCCGGGAGGATCTGCTCGGCGCCCCACGCGATGTGACCGTGGAGGCCGTGGGCCGCGCCAGCGACGACGCGGGCCAGGACGTCCTCGACGCTGCGTCGGAGAGGCGCGACGTTCAGGATGACCGCGAAGTCGTTTCGGGCGCGCTCGATGAGGTCTTGGAGAGATGGACGCTGGAAGGGCACGGGGACCTCACTGAGGGCTGAGGGTGAAGGAGATCCGAGGGCGCCAGTCGCCGTCGATCTGGACCGAGACGTGGAGGTGGATCACGCCGGGCCGGAGCCGCTCGACCTCGACAACCACGCTCTCCGCCACGCCGTCGTCGAGGAGCCACTGAAGCGCGAGCTCGGCGCCCTCGCGGATGATGTTGATGGCCTCGGCGTCGTCGCGACCGCGGGCCGCCGCGAGCCACACGCGGGAGCCCTCGACGTCCCCGGCGATGGCCGGGAATGCAGAGCCCCACCATCCGCCGCGGGAGGCGCCGTCGGCGACCTCGAAGGCCTCCAAGCGCTGCTCCGTGAAGAGCGAGATGATCACGGCGGTCGTGATGTCGTCGCCCTCGAGCGCCGCGGCGCTGTCGATCTCGACCAGGTCGGCGAAGCCCTCGCCGTTGTTCCATTGGAGCTGGATCACGTCGCCCTCACGTTGTCCGCGGCAACGGGGCCACGCTGAAGCTCGTAGGGGTCCGTGGCGTCCGGAGGCAGGCCGGGAGCGAGCACCGGCTGGGGCCCGCCGCTCGTGGCGATCGGTGGGTGGACGTGGTCCAGAAAGGCGTCCTCAAGCTCGTTGAGACGGTCCTCGACGCGGTCGGCGCGAGCCACAAAGTCGGCCGCGCTCTGGGCCCCGAGGTGGACCGTTCCCCCACTCTCGAGGAAGACCAGGTAGGCGCCGGCCTGGTAGAGCCCGCCCTCCCCCTCGGCGACCTCCGCCGCGGGCCTCTGGTCGCGGTTCTGGGCGAGGACGGCCACCGGGTAGTCGCGGTCCCCGCCGACCGAGAGCACGAGGACCTCGGAGCCCGCCGCCGGCCGGAAGCTCAGGCCGAAGGGTTGGACGTGCTCGACGTCGTCCGGTGCGTCCTCGCCGGGCATCTCGACCTGAAGCGTCTGGGCCTTCAGGGCGTCGTCGACGAGACGCACGACGCCGCGGACGACCATCCCGGCGACGCGCCGGCGAAGCTCCGCCCGGAGCTGGTCGAGGGCACGTCCGACGGCGCTCACGGCCGACCTCCAATGGCGCGCACGGGGAAGGTGCGAACGGCGTCGAACGCCTCTGGCCGGGTGCGCTCGCGCGAGGTTCGGCGGACCTGGGGTCGCGCGTAGCGCGAGGAGGTCACGATCATCAGGCTCTCGGTCTCGAGGCCGAGGACCGGGTCGGTCACCGTCACCACCCGGTTCGGCCTCCAAAGCTCGCCGGTGCTGTCGTGCCAGCCGCCGAGCGTGTAGTTCACGCGCTCGGACCGCCCGGCGCGCGTGTTCCGGGTCACGATCGCGCGCTTCTGGACGTCGGCCCGCGAGTCGCTGGCGGCGATGATGGCGAGCCGTCGGAAGCGGCTCACGCCCTCGTCGGTCTCGATCACGAGGTGATGCGTCTCGACGCCCGAGTCGGTGTCGGTGGCGCGCCTCTGCCCGGGGAAGGCGTACTCGCGGAAGCGCTGCCGGTGGTCGCGCGAGCGGCTGCCCGAGATGATCCTCGACTGGCCGTAGCGGAGCGCGCCGGCGGACTCGTTCCCGGCTCGCGTGATCACGAGCGTCCCCTCGACGTCGACGAGCACGGCGCCACGGTCGCGGGCGAGGCGCTGAAGCACGTCGCCGATCCGCTCGCCGGCGTCGATGGTCACGCGCCGGAAGGGCTGGGAGAAGTCGCCGCTCACGACGACCGGCACGCCGTAGGGCTCGGCCAAGGTCGCCGCGATGTCCGGGAGCGAGACGCTGCGGAAGCGCCGGGTCGCGCTCGCCGCCGAGCAGTCCACCAGATCGATCAGGCGCGAGGACCCGGTGAGGCTGAGCGCCTCCTTCGCCGCGCCCTCCTTCGTGGCCTCGTACTGCGCGCGGTCCGACGTGACGTAGCCGGTCAGGAGGCGCGTTCCGGCCGCGAAGATCTCGACCGGGGCGGCGGCCTGGAGGTCGAGGCGCCCTCCGCCCTGAAGCGCCCGGGACTCCCACTGGAAGGTGAACGACGCGGCGAGCGCGTCGAGGCTCTGGGTGACCTCCCCGCCCTCGAAGCCGCCGAGACGGTGCCCTCCGGATCGGACTTCGAACTCGAGGTCAGTCACGAAGGACCTCGAGCGTCACACCGGCGGCGAGGCGCCCGGGGTGCCGGGGGAAGTTGCGGTCGACGATATCCGCCTCGCGGCGCGCGTCGCCGTAGAGCTCGTGGGCGACCACCAGGGCCGGCACGGGCGCGTCTGGGGTGAAGTCCCGAACCTCGGGCAGGGTGGCCGCCAGGGCGTCCAGGGCCCGCCCTACGGCCGCGCTGGAGTCGCAGAGAGCGCCGAAGAGGTTCACGGCCTCCGTGCTCGTGCCCGAGGCCGGGCCCTCGAGCTTGAAGTCGTCCATCGCGTCCTGGAGGCGGTCGCGCGCGTCGAGGGCGTCGCGCCGGGAGTCGAACGGGAGCGCGAGCACGGCCCGTGAGCCTTCGATGATCGCGGTCCCGCGTACGAGAGCGACGGTCGCGTCGCGGAGCTGGCCCTCGTTCTCGCCGCGGGTCGTGCTCCGGTCGCTCGCGAGGAGGTCGCGCCCGAACTCGAAGAAGTCGACGAGCGAGTCGATCACGCCGAGGGCGACGCTCTTCACGCCCGTCCCGGTGAGCGCTGCCGCTTCGGCCAGCTCGATCGGGAGCGCCAGCGTCGCGGCGACGGCGCGCTGGAAGGCCAGGGCCGCCTGAAGCGGCGACTGGACGAAGGACGTGAGCGTGTTCGTGAACTGCCGCGTGCGGACCGTGTAGTCGTCGAGCACGCCGAGGCGCTGGGACACGTTCGCGTGCGTGCGCGCGATCTGGCTGGTGGCGTCGTCGAAGGCACTCCGGGCCGCGAGCTGGTGGACGTCGGGGATCGAGCCGGCGGGC
>ERZ1740059.1936-NODE-1936-length-10323-cov-4.380405_pt1 | contig 10323 bp, 11 predicted proteins | sample MGYA00581744_ERZ1740059 | MGnify/ENA primary metagenome ERZ1740059 (study PRJEB43018, sample SAMN04849738) | marine metagenome | isolation source: floating plastic debris | place: Pacific Ocean | collected 2008-08-28 | study: EMG produced TPA metagenomics... | reverse complement strand
TGTGCTTGGTCGATGAGAACTCGACGACTGCCGACATCTCGTTGAGTCTTTTGCGGATCGAGTCTGAGTTGCTGCCGGTACATCTCAATCTGTTTTCTAAGCTGTTGAGCGTCATTAGCATTCTGTTGGACTTGTCGTCGGATGCCGTCAATGAGGCAATCAGTAGCCGTAAGCTCTGAATCAACTCGGCTGATGTCTGGGTGTGTAGCTTGAGGCTGTCGAGACTCTTTCGATTCTGGCTCGACCATTGATTTAATTCTCCGTAGATATCATCAAAAAAGGACTGCCAATTTTCCGGTGCTTCCTCCACCAGCACCAGGAGATGACCAATGGCGACAAAGATCATAAAAAACTCATTGTCTTCATCGATGCCGTAGCGCAGCAGCACCCCGCGCACTCGGGCCTTCGCCTCAGCCGTAGCCCCTTCCAACGCGCGGTCCAACATCGACACGCGGCCACGACCATCATTCAAGACGTCACCATAGCCCTTATCTCGATTTCCAAGTTCGCTACTGACCATGGTTAAAGACCCCCGCCGCGTCAAACTGCTCGAATGATTTGCGCAGAAATGACTTCACCCCTTGCCTGCCGATGGGATCCAATTCATCGGATGCCTTAGCCGCTTCAAAGGTGAGGGATTGTTCATCAATAATGTCGCGCACGGCCCGGCCTACAAACTTCGGAAACTTAACCAGTTTGACCCCAGCTTCGCGCATCTGGTCCATCAGGTCTTTATTGTCCTTGAGCCGTTCCCAACGCTCGGTCATGCCATAGTTCGCCACAAAGACATGCTGTACCCGGTCGCCAAAGGTCTCGAGCATTTCCCCAAATAGCTTGAGCGAATCTAAGCCGCAATCCGACACGAACCAACTAACAAAAGCCACCTCGGTTTCATCAGCTAATTCAAATAGCTCATTGTCATTAATCCACTGGGTCAGTGCAGGCATGGCTTGGGCCGGTAAATTGACCAATACCCGATGCCCTTCGAGGGCCGCATTAAAGATGCCGTTGGCGGCATCGTCATAGCGTTCAGCTTCAGAAAAAATAGCCTGCCTGCAGCCCGCCGGTTTCCCATAAATTCTTAAGACGTCCGCATTAGATCGATCCGAGTCGAAGGGGACAAAATCAATGTCGCGGTCCAGATGGTAGGCGATGGCAGTTCTACACACGAAGGATTTCCCGACGCCGCCTTTCTCGCCGCCAAACAAATGAATATCGGCCATAGCTCAAACCCAAAAAATCAAGAGCGCTAAAGGTCAAAATCATCGTTGTCAAAACCAGAGCCCGGTTTTGACTCAGGAAGGCGATGGGCCTCCTGTTTTTGAGTAGATGCTTGTTTCTTGGTCGAGACCATTTTCTTATCCGGCTGCTGAGTTGCCTCCGCGTCACCGGCACCCCCGTCACCATCGAGGTCAAATAGGTCCCGTTCATGGGGCCGAGTCAGGAAGCCATCCATCATTGCCAAGAGGTCTTCTTTTGGCCAAAGACCGGCCTCAACTTTTGCCAATACTGCTGCCCCAATGAGCACTTTCCGGCGCGTCTGTCGCTTGCGCTCCAGCGTCCGTTCCGCTAGCTTGGCCTTTTGTATCTGGGCCTTAAGCTTTCTCTCTTTTTCTAAAAGGGCCTCAAGTTTTTTCGACATATGAGGTGCAATGACGATAGCGCTGTCAGTGGAACTACGCACAGGCTAGCGTCAGACATCAGAGAGCATCACCGCGTGTTAAGCAAGCACAACAAAACGTAAATCGTCGTATCCAAGGGCATGATTCCTCGATAGCGTTGAGCCCCAGTCGGTCGGATCGCTGAGGGCCTAAAGCCGCTGCCGGGGATTGTGTCCATGGGAGGCCCAAAGTGTCGCGGCTTGGCTGCCTGTGGCAGCCGGTCCCGGCGTTCCCCCGGAACGGAAGGGCGCACTTATACATTGCTTCGCAATGCCGTGCGCTGGGGCTACGCCCCTCGCCCCCCACCCCTATAGCAGTTGCAGTTATGGCCATCTATAGTTTCCGAATGCAGGTGATCAGCCGTGGCAAAGGCCGAAGTGCGACGGCTGCTGCGGCCTATCGCTCGGGTGAGCAGATTAAAGATGAGCGGACTGATGAGACCCATGACTACACGGGTAAAAGTGCAATCTATGGCAGTGAGATTTTACTGCCGGAAAATGCGCCAGAGCGATTAAGCGATCGCGCGACTCTATGGAATGAAGTTGAGCAAGGTGAAAAACGAAAGGACGCTCAGCTGAGTCGGGAAGTGATGATTGCGCTACCGGTGGAATTGAGCCATTTGGAAAAAGAAACTCTCACGCGCGAGTATGTGCAGCGTGAATTTGTGGAGCGGGGGATGATCGCGGACGTGTGTTATCACGACTTCGATAGCACTAATCCTCACGCTCATATCATGCTGACGATGCGCACGGTGGATGAAACTGGCTTTGGCAAAAAGCAGCGACAGTGGAATCGAAAAAGCGAAATCGAGCAGCATCGAAAAGCATGGGCGGATCATGCCAATGCTGCGTTAGAAAAAGCGGGTCATGATGCCCGCATTGATCACCGGAGTTTAGAAGCTCAAGGCATCGACCGAGAACCCCAGATTCATCTGGGAGCCAAGGTGATGGAAATGGAAGCGCGAGGCATCCGCACCCGTGTGGGCGATGAGTCAAGACGCATCAGTCAAGAGAACCGCGATCTGGCCCGACAGCAGGCAAAACACAAACAGCTTCAACGGCAAATCGAAGCCGAGAAAACAGCGGCGCTGGTATCGCCAGAACCGGAACCGGCCCCCGACAAAACGCCCACTCTCGAACAGCCATCTACTCAATCGGCCCAGCCGAAAAAACAGATTCACCCCACCCCCGAGCGATCTCAACGGGATTGGGAGTTAGAGCGCTAGCCGTTCTTACGAAGCTTAGGAAACGATTTAAAGGGTGAGTCCTACCCAAACCACATCAGTACCCTAGACAGATGATCTAATTTGCCCCGCCATGATCAACCGACGTTCCAGACAGCAGCTGGTGACCCGCTATGACCATATGGCCAACCAACTAGCGTCACACTCCCACCAACTGCCCAAACCGTTAGCTACCTTTGTCCAACAGAGTCCCCGAATCGCCTTAGGCATCGTGCTAGCGCTCGGCCTCTATCTGGTGTTTCAGCTCATGCCCGATGGTGTGGGCTTTCTACTGTTTGCTGTTGGCTATTTTGTGATTCACACCGGCAGCTGGATCTGGTTGATCAAGAAGCGTCAGGATGCCGGTCGGCTGCCCACCTCGACCATCGTGATTTCGGTGCTGGCCTATCTATTGATACCGTTCATTCCCTTTTTGCCCCACCTCTGTTTATTCATTGGGCGTAGTGGAACACGAGTCAATCGGGGGACTCGGATAGTATCGGCAAAGGAGTTAGCTCGGATCCTGGCCAAGGACCAAGCCGCTGAGCCCCGACCAATCGAACCACTGTTAGAGATCGGCGGGATTGCCTTACCCAACCGGTTGGAAAACTTGGGATTCTTCTTTGTTGGCTCCCCTGGTAGCGGCAAGACCCAGGCGATCAAGGGCGTGCTAGCGACGCTGAAGGCCCGCCATGAATTTCGCGCGATCCTATTGGACCGGAATGGAGAGCTATTGGAATCGTTCTACGCCCCCAGGCGCGATCTGTCTTTAATCCCAGTGATGTCCGATCAGTATTGTGGAGCCACCAGGTGGAAGGCATTGATGTGGAGACGATTGCTGCCAGTCTAATCCCCGATGACTCGAAAGACCGTTTCTTTAGTGAAGCGGCTAAAACCTTACTGGCCGATATTTACGAGCGCTGCGACGACAACACTCAGATATGGGAGGTGATCAGCACCTACAGCTTTGAAGAGCTGCGGACGTTCTTAAAGGGTGGTGTTAGTGCTCGTTACATAGAATCAGAAAAGACGGGAGCCTCAGTGATATCAACGCTGGTGAACTCGATGCGGTTCTATCGCCAGCTGCCTGCCGCTGCGGAGTTTAGTTTCAGTGAGTGGGGCCGCCGTGACGATGCCCGATGGCTGTTTCTGCCCGTGTTTGAAGACACCGCAGAACGCTATAAAGCGCTGTATTCGATGGCGTTTGAGCTGATGCTGAAAGGATTGTTATCCAATGAGTCACGCAGTCTCAAGACAGCACTGGTGATTGATGAATTGGGAGCCTTAAACCATCTGCCATCGTTGGCGCGACTGCTCTCAGAATCGCGTAAGTTTGGCGGGACTGCGATTCTCGGCACCCAAACCGAGGCGCAGATCGATAAGGTCTATGGCGAACATGATCGGCGGATCTTGTTGCAAGGGACCGCAACAAAATTGATATTGAATTGTCGAGATGAAGGCACTGCTGAGCGGATGGCCAATGTGATCGGTAAACAGGAGCGAGTAGAGCACACCCGCTCCAAGTCGATTATTCCAGGTATTGGTGGGGCTAGGGAGTCAGAGCAAATCCGTGAAACCCATGCGGTAATGCCTGCTGAACTCCAGGCATTACCGTCTCTCGAAGGCTATCTGAGCATTGCTAATGGAACGCCACCAGCTAAGGTGCGAGTAGAGCCCCGCAGCTATCCAGTCCAGGCACAGCGGTATTTCCGAGGCTGAGGTGCAACGTCTCCTAAGGTATGCTGACGCAGCCACTACAGTCCGTTACATTGATTAATTTAGTTAAGCTCCCGAAGTTCTGTCCCGACCTAACCCGCTGCTCCTATCCATCTCAATAAATCCTGTATCCCTTACCTACTAAGATATGTAGATGCTATTTCAAGTTATTTTTTAACATTTTCTTGAAAAAAAGTCTTGACACCCTCTAAAAATTTTGGCTGCATATAGGTAAGGCATTTTTCCCCAGCGTGTGTGGGTCCCTTAATGAAGGGATCTGTTCAGAAAGCACCGCTGGAGTAGAGAAATGATAAGCATTCAACTAATCATTAGCATCATTGGTTTAGTTACGGCAGTCGTAAGCTTAGCCGCTGCATACGTAAGTTTCCGCACAGCACAGAAGAATCAACAGGTCATAGAACAGCAACGTGGGCAACGATGGGTGTTGCCATGGAGGAAATGAGTATTGCAAGAGAAAGGATATCCGAAAACACCTAATTTTGCATGAATTGAAAGATCGCTGTAATCCTTTTAATTGAATGAGTGAAGCTATACCTAAGGGTTCGCCTAAAAAGCTATCAGAGTAAGGGTTTCAAAGGTTATCCTTTTATTGACTGTTTGCTTCGTACAGCAACTAATCCTCTGAAAACTAAGGGTTTAGGTCAAATACGAAAACGAAAGATCAAAGGCTTCAGAATATAATTGGTAAGCGATATAGTCCGATTTGAGTCGGAGTAGTTGTAGGATAGCCACGCTGAGATGAAATTAGCCCAAATCAAGGCGCAAAAACGACAAAATTCTGTCGAAATTAGATTTGTTTTTTGGAAATCATATCCAAAGAACAATAAAGGGTAAAAGTATTGATATAAAAAGCTTTCAAAATTCTAATTTCATCTGGACGCAGCTACCCTAGACTTATCTCTATTAATCAATCCGCACATCCCCTTCTGCGCAGTAGAAAAAACCATGAAAAAAATCTAAAACTTGTTCTTCTTCCTTGTCGTGTGGAACGATGTTACCAAAGCTTACTTGTTTAACGAGATCAATAATACCTGGTTTATTTTTCTCTCCAAGTTCTATCATTTCTTTAATATATTTAGCGAAGTCTGAATCTCCTGACTTCAAGATTTCACTCTTTGCTGCAGCTACTTGATTCATTTGATAAAGAGCTAAACTCTTTCCAATATGAGCTACAGGCTTCAAAGAAGAACCAGAGGATTGAATAATATTATCAAAGTAACCAATGGCCATTTCATATCTTGAAAATTGCTCGGAAGGATCTTCAAACATTTCAAGAAGAATATATGCAAATCCTAAATCCCGATTCACAATATTCGGAACAAGTTTATTAAAATCATTTATGTTGATGGACGACTTGTATAGTTCAATGGCTTTTTCATAGTTTGCTTGATAAGACTCCATTGAGCCCAGGTTATAGAGCACATCTGAAGATGGAGATTCAGGATAAAGATCTAAAGCTGATTGAAATGCTGTTGCTGCAGGCCCATAACTTTTTCTAAGTTCAAACCTTGATACCCCTTGACTTACAAGAACATTGTATTTGATCGGTTTTTCTAAATTAGGTATGGAACTAATAATGTCAAGTAAATTGAGAGCCTCAGTATAACCATCAAAGCCACCATAGTGAAGAGGCCCAGCGTCTCTATTTGTCAACCAGTGTGCCAGTTCTATTAGAATGTAGGCCTCTTCACTAGAAATATCTTTGTTACTTTCTCTATACAGCTCTTTGTATAGAGAAATAGCTTCTCCATACAAAGAGCTTGCTTTTCGGCATTGTGAGGTTTTGTTCAATACACGTTCCTGAAAATCTTGCCAATAGCTTTTATAAAAAGCAGCTCTTGCTCTTTGATTATCAAGATTATCTAGCTCTTTTGAATTCTTGTAAGCACTATCAATAATATCTGTGAGTTCTTTTTGTAAAGCTGAACTCATAGTCGGATTACTATTATTCCAGTCCAGCAATTTACCTCTGAACTGATCTATCAAATCTCCGACTTCAGTGGATAAGTCTTTGACTGTTTCTGCATTAATAAAATTGTCGTCATTACTAACTTCAAGATCTTCGACATTGCCTCCATTAGCAGTATTATTAACATTGACAGTGCATGCTTGCGGGAGACTAGCTAACGCTAACAATAAAGCAACAGTGAGTATTGTTGTTGAGAAAAACCGAAAAAATTTTCTGTGCTTTATTCTAGCCATGGCAATCAATTCTGGGTTAAAAAATAAATCTAGTTTCCTGTTTGAGAAGAGTTGATGTTGATGTTTTCGACACTACCTCCCTCCGCATTGTTATTAACTTCAATTTTTTGCTGTGTTAGGAAAACAGCACCTCCGCCTAACACAGCAAGTGTCACAGCAATACCTGCTATCCCCTTAACTGATAGCTTTAACTCAGCTTTTGAACCTAACTGATTAGTCATTGTTTTATCCTCAATTTTCCTTTTTACTTAGGCTTATTGAAACATAGGCAACACTAGGAGGAACTAGCTCTTAATTAACGCCTGAAGGTCGAAAAATCGTTAAATTAAGTGGTCATTTTAGCCATTTGACAGTAACTTCTCATCGCGCAATGAGGGTCTTTCAATCCTTTCATTGAAAGGATTGAAAGACCCTCATTGCGTCGTATACCAGCAACACTTTAATTACCCCTTCAGTAATCGTTTCGATCCAATTGCACTTCAGCACAGTAAGCCTAGAACCATTCCAATGAACGTATTTCTAGACTTGAATCAAGTAGAAAAACCTTATTGCAAATTTATAGCAACTACATTGCATATGTGTGAAGGTTTTAGCATATCTTAATTTTTAGTCGAATCCCTAGAGTTCCAGGAGCATAGATTGCTTCTATATTAAGGAATTATCTTATTTTTGAGCTGGATTGATTCGACTCACAAGCTAAGAGCTGATACATCGATTGGCTTTCTTTTTTAGGTTAAAAATAGGAGCTATTATCAATAGTGGATGTATGCTCTAAATACCTCTGCGAATAACTACCATAAGGACCAGCGGGGGCATTCGCGCAGAAAGTTACGGTTTTGAAGTTATGACTCAAGTTGGATTAGGGGTGATTGTAGGGTCCGTGCGTTGAAGTGCAACTAGCGTAAATTAGGAGGCTGAAACGACTTAATTTCGTTAAAATCACCTCTATGTTTGGGATATTGCTCCCGAAGAAAGATAAAAGCGGAAAGCCTTGCTATAAAAGGCTTTCAAAGTTCTAATAGCACCTGAGCGCAGCGACCCTACAATCACCCCTACATAGGCGTGACTTGCTCATTTTTGAAATTCACTGTAGACTACATACATGTAGATAGGCAGTGAACACGTTGTGAGTGACACAAGGACGAAGATTTTAGATGTGGCGGAGCGCTTGACCCAAACAAAAGGGTTCAATGGCTTTAGTTATCTGGATTTAGCCGATGAAATTGGCATTAAAAATTCAAGCATACACTACCACTTCAAAGCTAAGGCCGACCTAGCTTTGGCTTTGGTAGAGCGTCTTCACGAAGGCCATAACGCTACCTTTAAAGATCTCGACAAAACCCTCGATACCCCACAACAACGGTTGCAAGCAGTTGCCGGCTATTTTCAAAGCTACGTCCAAGACGGAAAGTTTTGTCTATGTGGCATGATGGCGGCAGAGCTGCAATCGGTTAGTCCAGCAGTGAGAAGTTGCCTTGTTGCATACTTTAAGGGCCTGCAAACCTGGCTTACTGAGCAGTTTGTGGCAATGGGAGAACCCGACGCCCAAAACAAAGCGCTCAGGTTTGTCAGCACAGCAGAAGGGTCGCTGTTATTGGCGAGGCTTGAGAATGATCCTGAGATTGTTGGCCAAGCGTTGAAAACGTTTATCCAAAGCTGACATATTTTTGGGTTATATTTTTTTGCCCTGTCAATCTACATACATGTAGGTCGGTTAAAGCGTGTGCCCTGCTGAAAACTGACCTCAAACCTAACCCAATCTCGAAGCTAATTCTTTATCGACACCTAACGACACCTTTCATTTATTTGGAGAAATCACCATGACTGCAACAACTTCGGCTATTCGCTTGGTTCCTGGCAACGTCGTCCCCGCTCTAACTGTTGATACGCTATCGGAAAATGCTTGGAATCTTGCCGAGCAAAAGCCTCGCAACTACACGATGGTGGTTTTCTATCGAGGGTTACACTGCCCCCTGTGCGCTGAGTATTTAAAGCAGCTAAACAGTAAGCTAAGTCAGTTCAAAGATCTCGGCATTGAAGTCATTGCCATTAGCGGTGACACTCGTGAGAAAGCAGTCGCTTCAGCTGAAACCTGGGATGTGAATGATTTGACGCTGGGCTATGGTCTTACCCGCGAAGCAATGCAGCAGTGGGGGCTTTATGTCTCTAAGGGTGCATTTGACTATGAGCCCGCCTATTTCAATGAGCCTGGGCTCTTTTTAATCGACCCCGACGGTGTGCTCTTCTTCGCTAGTGTCAATAACGCTCCGTATGGTCGCACCGATCTAGATGCACTGCTCGGAGGTCTGGACTTTGTCTTTAACCACAACTACCCCGTGCGTGGTACTGAAGTCTAAAAGTATGGGGGTCCATTGCTACCCCACGTTATTAATTCTGAAATAAGGAGATTAGGGCTTTTGTCTAGACATGGAGAAATTTTGGCCTCTAAGGACTTTTGACGCTCTATGCCTAAGGAGTTTTCAAGGCTTTCAAGCTTGATTTAGAAAAAAAGCTTGAAAGCCTGAGTTCCAATACTCAAGCCCGAAGCTCTTTCGGAGTAGGACTTTTGGGCTTAAAGGCCAAAATTGTTCCGATTCTACACATAGGCAGAATAGCGCTCATTAAGAGTGCTGTGCACTCCTAATGATTACCAGTCATGTACATCTAGAACACCCCCAATTACACTGAATGCCAGCGCTGCTGTTAGTAGAGTACCGAAACTAAGCAAAAACCATCGAATCCACTTGCTTTGATAACCATGCCATCGGAGATAAGTTTCTACCATCGGGCCAGCAAAAAACAGAATATTAGCAACGATCCCTCCTTTGAGGACCACTCTGCCCACCTCAGTGATAAAGAGCCATCCATGACTCAACACATATGGTGTTAACAGCGAAAGCAAAAGTCCCAGCGCGACATTATAAAAGATACGCAATCGCTCCCACGCAAAAAATGTTTTCCTAGCTAGCGCGACTAAAGTTTCTAGTTCTGGCATTGATTGTGGGGTTGCTGGAGTTGTGCCATGAAGTGATGGAGATAATTGATCGTCTCTTATTAAGTCCTTTTTACGATCCACGATTATCAAATCCTTTCATAGCTGCGGTTTTGATTAGACTACAACCTGTCAGAACCACATTCCTGAAAGTAAACGAATCATGCCTCCATGAGAGCTGGAGTCAGTAGCCTCATTACACAATCTCGGCCTTTATCTTGACATGGAGAAATTTTGGCCTCTAAGGACTTTTGATGCTCCATGCCTAACGAGTTTTCAAGGCTTGCAAGCTTGATTTAGAAAAAAGCTTGCAAGCCTGAGTCCCAATACTCAAGCCCGAAGCCCTCTCAAAGTAGGAATTTTGGGCTTGAAGGCCAAAATTATTCCGATGATATACATAGGTGTGACTTGCACATTTTTGAAATCCACTGTAGACTACATACATGTAGGTCAGCAGTAAAAACGTTGTGGGTGACACAAGGACAAAAATTTTAGATGTGGCGGAGCGC
>ERZ1740059.1935-NODE-1935-length-10326-cov-3.543667_pt1 | contig 10326 bp, 8 predicted proteins | sample MGYA00581744_ERZ1740059 | MGnify/ENA primary metagenome ERZ1740059 (study PRJEB43018, sample SAMN04849738) | marine metagenome | isolation source: floating plastic debris | place: Pacific Ocean | collected 2008-08-28 | study: EMG produced TPA metagenomics... | reverse complement strand
AGTCACTTTGGCTTTGTGCTTTTTTACCTGACGAGCGAGAATCTTTTTTAAATCTTTCCCTTCGGGCATGGGCAGACCATATTTACCTACCCGATGCACTTGTTTTAAGTCATAGTTGCCATAGGTGTCTTTTTGAAACTTAACACCCCAACTATCTAGTTCTTGAATGACCTCATAACCCAGCTTGCCCGTTTGATAGACGGCTTTTTGGTTGAGTATACCATCGTTAGCAATCGTAATCTCGCGGACGTACTGTTTTGGTGTAGAGTTACCAGGAATTACGGCAGTATTAACCCCATCCATGCCCATAGCGATCGCACCACTGCGCCGAATGTTAGCTTTTTCTAAAACTAAAACCTCTGCTTCGGGATTGGCTTGTTTGGCTTTGATCGCTGCCATTGTTCCAGCAGTACCACCACCGACTACCAAAACGTCTGTTTTAAGGTGTTGAGTGTTCGTCATGCACTGTTCTCCGCTTGAAAGGGGGTTATTATTTCAAAAAGCTTTTAGATCTTAGTTTTTATTTATTAATAGAACTAAAAATAAAACTTAAGCTACTTTTTTAGATTGTCTCTTAATTATCAGGAATTATTCATCAATTTTTTATATGGATCGATAATTTTATGTGATAGGCGTTTTACGGCTATTTACCACTATGGAAATTTATCAATTAAAAGTATTTTTAGCAGTTGCTCGATGCTTAAATTTTACTGAAGCTGCGGAAAGTTTAAATCTTACTCAGCCAGCAGTTAGTGCCAAGATAAAATCTTTAGAATCGGATTTAAAAGCTTCTCTTTTCAACCGTTTAGGAAGACAAATACAGCTTACTCATGTAGGTCAATATTTAGTAAAAGAGGCAGAAAAGCTAGTAGAACTAGAAGCTAATATTACTGATAAAATAGAAAGATTCAAACAATCTAGTTTTAATCAAATTGCTATCGGTAGCTCAATAGGAATCGCTAGAGATTGGCTGCCAAAAATTATTTATAAATATCGCCAAAAACATCCTGAAATCAAAATAAGATTAGAAGTTTTTAACGACATTAAATCCCTTGAAAATGCAATTAAAAAAGATAATATTGACCTGGGATTTTCGGAAATAATCTCAGAGGATAATATCGAACTAGAGCGACGAAATATTGCCTCAGCTGAATATGGTTTGGTTGTTGCCCATAACTCACGATTGGCTAAAAAAAATTGGCAAACCTTAAACGACATTAAACAAAAATCTCTGTTGTTACTGAGCGATCGCTTTGCTAGTCATCGAGTTTTTGTGTCTCGACTAGCCGAACTAGGTCTAAAGCTGACTGATTTTCCCCATGTCGAAATAGTAGATACCATTGGCTTAATGCGAACTTATCTAATTCAGGGAAACTATATTGGTTTTGCCTCGAATTTAGAATTTCAAGCCGAGTTGGATTCTAAGATCCTAAGTGTCGTTAACCTACAAGAATTTGCTTTACACACCAATATTTATGTATCTTTTACTCCAAAAACAGCAAAGGAGACCGACGAGAATCGCAGTCTAGCCCCCTCTAATAAATTTCTAGCTTTACTACCACTGCCAGAACATTCTGCTTTTGGCTCTCCAACTTTTCTGAAAAGCGATCGCCACAGGCAAGAAACAATTACGATTAATCTTGGAGTACAAAACGGCACAATTCCCAGCATCAGTGCAGGGCTAATTCTCCAGCGTTTGAGATTGCTAGAGCATTTTCTGCCGAAAACTGGACGCTATACCCAAGTAAAATATGATATTCAATGGCATAATTTTTCATCAGGAATGCCAATTGCTAAAAGATTGCGTTCTCAACAATTAGATATTGGCATTTTGGGAGATTATCCTCTGTTGCAATGTGCTATTCCCAACAGTGATACCCCATCAATTAATCCTACTCTGTTAGTTATCTTTGTCTCTATTAATCCCAATGGAGATGGTAACGCTGTTATTGTTCCTGAAAAATCAAAGCTGGAAACTATTGAAGATTTAAAAGGAGAAACTATTGCCTTTCCTACTGGCTCATCCGCCCATGGAATGTTGCTCAGAACTTTATCTCATCTCGATCTACTGGCTGAGGTACAGCTTTTGCCGATTGAAAATTCTCAACTCAAAACATAATCTCCTTCTCATCAAGCCACTTGTTTTGCTTACTTTTCTCCTTTTCATCAACTAGCCAGCGATCGCGGTAATTTTAAGTATCTATTTGATGGCAATTTAAGCCAATTGCCAGGCTTTTATGGAGTAGTAGTATCTCAATCCTTTGCTAATAAATATCCTGAAGTTATAGTAAGTTATCTTCAGGCTTTAATGGCTGCTCAAAACTGGCTAGCAATTACGCCATCAGCATTTACCTTAGTTAGCAAGTGGACTAAAGTAAAACCTGTTATTTTAGATAATATTCTTGGTTCTAGTTTTGTAGAACAAACCTCAAGTTTATTCACTAACGATTGGCAAATTCGCCCAGACTGGCTATCAGGTCATATTAATCAACTGCAAACAGTTCCCAATCTACAAAATTTGCAGTAGATAGAACTAAATCGATGGATTTACCCTGGATTTCTCCATACTGCCCGACAGAATTAAATTATATTAATAATTTTAGATAACTAATATTGTTTGTTTGTCTCAAACTGTTAGTCTTGTCAACAATAGCGATCTCTAGCAAAATAGCTTAAAGCCCTTCCTCTCACAAAGATTCTAAAAGAGCAGAATGAAATTTATCGGTGTTGATTTTGGTTGGACATCTGGCGCAAGTGGTTTATGCTGTCTTGCTTGGGAAGATAGTAGCTTGAAAATACTAGAGATCGATACTGTATTAGAAATAGATTTTATTCTTGATCGCATTGATGAGTGGGTATCCTCAGATGCACCTGCACTAATAGCTGTAGATGCACCAACTATTATTACCAATCAGACTGGGATGCGTTTACCCGACAAGCTGACTCACAAGCATATTGGACGCTATCATGCAGGGTGTTATCCTGCTAATCTTAATCTAGCATTTAGCGATCGCACTGTCGGCTTTGGCAATAGCTTAACTGCTAGAAATTTTGCTCATGCACCTACAATTGAAGCTAAAAAATTAGGCAGATATCAAATAGAAGTATTTCCCCATCCTGCAACAATCAATCTTTTTGGCTTAGATAAAATATTGAAATACAAAAAAGGCAAAATAGCCGAGCGTCAAGCAGAGTTGAATAAATTACGAGACTACATTGTCAATATATTGCCGAATATAGAGCCAGGTTTAAACCTTGATAGCTTGAATCAGATACCAATAATTCCTGACAAAATAAAAGGAAAAGAATTAAAAGCGATCGAGGATAAATTAGATAGCTTAATCTGTGCTTATGTAGCCGCTCACTGGTGGTATTGGGGAGAAGCCAAAAACATGGTTTTGGGCAACATAGAAGAGGGGTATATCGTAATTCCAAATTTGCCAATAAACCCATAACCCATCAGAATAAAAGATCGATATTCCAGAAAAGTTATAGGTTAATAAATTATAGGCTATACTGTCTTAGCTACCTTAATCATGGCTACCAAAGTATGATGAGCATCTGCTGCATCTGCTAAAGTATGATCGAATTCAACTCTAACGGGTATTGTCTCCCCTGCAATCTGTGCTGAAATATTCATTCCTTGAGGATCGATAGAATCCATAGTTGCAGTTTCAGTCTCGGGTGCATTACCAAAGGCTTTTGCATACAATGCGATCGCATCGCCATGATCTTCGTTCATATGTTTACAAATGCGATCGCTAATTGCTGGTGTAATTGCTTCAGACATAGAAATTTGATTAGATTAATTTAATTGCAATAGTTTTTATTATAAAAGCTCTGTGTTTCTTACTTTGCGAATTGTCTGAGGCAAAACACCGACTAGCAGAGCAAAAGCTTCATCAGGTAAATTAGCCACTGTTTCTACATCAAACCAATGCTCAAATTGATTTAAGATCACCTGCGCTCTTTCTGTGGACTTAGGATTATCTATAATCTGCTTGGTTAGGCGAACCCATTGTCTCCTCATTTTATAAGCTTGCCTACGTTCGGGAGAGTTTTGAGGCAAAACAAAAGAAAGATTACCAACAGGGATAATATTTACTGCATCCATATCGAAGTTTCCACCGACAATTGCTCCTGGACCAATAAATTCTGCATGATACTTTTTATAGACTATCAAACCATTTTTACGACGAGGATTAACTATCAACAACTCTTGTTTTTGTAATCTTGACAAAAGCTGTTTGATTTGTGGTTTATTGTCTTTATTTTGCTCTTTCACCCTTTATGTACCATTGCCCAAGCTCAAAACTTTAGCAGATCATCTTAAACTTAGCATCATAATTACAAAACGAACACTAAGATTAATAAATTGCTTGATTGCTTACTATGAATAGATTTTAATTTGTTTTAATTTGTTTTTTTAATAGTAAACGAGGAGAATAATCAAGCCATAAATTTCCCCAATTAGCTTCTATTTGTGAAATTTGATAGCCGTTATGACAATAGAGTTGTTTTGCAGAATCATTTTTATCTAAAACATGAAGACGAGTTTCTACATATCCCCAATCTAAGGCGATTTCTTCACATTTAGCTAGAAGCTGACTCCCAATACCTAGACGACGATAATTTTGCCTAACAGCTAAATTAGAAATATAGGGATATTGAGGTTCATTTGACCAAAATGAAGCCGAACGTAGAGCAATTTCGGCTGTTCCAACAATTATAGTTTCTGACTGAGAAATATTTTCGTATGACTTATTTTCCGTTACTCCTCTCCAGTCTGGATTAGCTATTTTTGCTATCAAACAAGCATAAACTGGCGAACGAGAACGCAAGCGATAGCGCAAATCTTCATTAATAGTAAATTGCAAGAAAGGATAAACCCAATTAATAAACTCAGGAAATTCATAAAAACTTTTGGCTAAAATTGAGCTAACAGTTCTGGTATCTTCTAGTTCAGCCTGATGAATAGTTAAGGATAAATTGTTGTTGACATTAGATTTGAGAATCATTAAGGAAGAGATAATTATAGTTTTTTAAATTATTTTTTGGACTATATACAACGAAATAAATCCCAAGGTTAGTTGAGAAAGTTTATGTTTGACTGCCTGTTTGGGAATAATATAATTATGCCTCCTATTGTTGGGCAATAAGACTAGATTAATATAAGACTAAAATATTTTTATTTTTCTTAGTTTAAACTTAGCTATTAACAGTTATTTATTATTGTGTTTAAGGAGAAGTTTCAAATAGTTATGCCCAATTAATTTTACTTTTATTAAACATCTATGTGACTATTCTGATTCACTATTTTTAATCACTAACTAAGATACAATTCATGCTGAAATATGAATACGATCAACTATTAAATGATTTATCTTGGGAAGTAGTAGGTCAAACTGTTGTCGATACTGTTGTTCAACTACCCAGTATAGATATAGTTATTTTATGTATTAGCCACTTACATTCAGAACCAAAAAAATATTACTTTGGCACCAAAAGCTTCGATATTCCTCCAGTTAATAAAGAACTACTCAAGCTAACAGTATTAGATTGTGTGGGACTACAACCTAATGATAATTTAATTATTCGTAACTATGGAAAAAGTTTATCTTCTCTTAAATCTATTAGCTATTTAGCCTGCTTGGAAGCTAAAATACGCTCTAGTGTAGATATTTCTTTATTTGCTCAGGCTAACTTGACTGCATCTTTGAGCATGCACTGTTTGCAAAAGTCTGATAATTGGCAACGGCAAGAAATTAACGCTGTCAATATCATGGCTAACCAATCAAGATTACTAATTTCTCAAATGTTAGCAGGAGAGAAATTAAAAGAATTAGCTCAAAGAGAAACCACAATCAATCGCATTACAGCTACCATCCGCTCTAGCTTAGAGCCTCCTGTAATGTTTGCGGCGATCGCCAAAGAATTGGGTTTTGCTTTGCAGGTAGACGGGTGTACCCTTTCTTTGTGGACTAAAAAAGATCGCTTTGTTAAATGCGTTGGTTTATACAATCCCCACGAACCACAAAAAATCATTCAAGATTCTCCTGATTGGCAACAGGCTACTACCTCTAGCGTCCCCATTAAGGAAAACCCAATTTTACAGGCTTTGTTATATACTAAAAAGCCCGTTTGTTCTGCCGATCTTGAAAAGCAAAAGAACATGGCTCGTTATGAGCTTCCTTGGCATTCTAAGGCTAGAGCTTTACTAATCGTACCTTTAATTGTCGAAGAAGAAATTATTGGTAGTATTACCCTGCGACAAAACCAGGCTTCCCGTAACTGGAGTAAAGCTGAAATAGATCTAGCCGAAGCTGTGGCTGCTCAAGCTGCGATCGCAGTACAGCAGGCAAAGCTATATCAAAAGGTTACAGAATTAAACAACTATCTAACTGAATCAGTCCTCAAGCGATTTTTGCCCGCAGTAATTGTTAATAAAGCTGCTACGGGCAAACTATCCTTAGATCTTACTCCCGAACCGCGTCGCGTTACTGTTCTGTTCTGCGACTTGGTTGGATTCACTAATTTGTCTAGCCAGCTAGAAGTTGTTGCTTTAGCCGAAATACTCAATGAATACCTAGAAGCTATGACGAAAGCTGTATTTGATCGCGGTGGTACAGTGGATAAATTCTTGGGAGACGGAGTAATGGCAATGTTTGGCGCGCCCGAATCCTTATCTTGTCCCGAACAGGCAAAAAGGGCGATCGCCACAGCTAAAACTATGCACTATTATTTGGAAAAACTAAATGAGCGATGGCAATCTAAAAACTCTTCGATGAGCCATGTCTCACCCCTGCAAATGCGCTGCGGTATTCATCAGGGAAAAGCTGTTGTCGGAATGTTTGGCGGGAAACAAAGAAAAGACTATACCGCTGTAGGCAAAGTTGTTAATATTGCTTCTCGTTTACAAAGCGTTGCTGCTCCTAACTCCATTCTAATTTCAGAAACCGTAGCCAATTGTCTTAATAATATTGATTGGGGACGGGGTAGGAACTTTAGACTAAAAGGTTTGGAGCAAGACTTTCGCGCTTTTACCATAGGCAAAACTAACTCAAACTGCTATCCGAATGCCTAGTAATCAATTTCTTTTTTTATTATCGATCTTTATTTGATTTTTACTTTATAAAACTCTATATTGCTATTAATTTGCTACTACAATCAACAACAAAACAAAAACATTAAATTTATTTTAAATTTAGTTCTTAAAAACTAACGATTGTTTTAACATTTGAACCTTGCGGAACGGTTGATTTTATGGAATCAGAAAGAAACTTTATTGTAGTCTTTTTGTTAACTACTTTCTTTCGTTCTAGGTCGGGCATTTCAATCCGACAACTACGACAGTACCAGTAACTATGGCTATTACTAAGGTGTCGGAGCATTTGGTCAGAGCAACAGGGGCAAGAATTGTTAGCATTCATGATTTTTACTTACCGTAATTTAATTTAAAGGAAAGATGTTTAAAACTTGGTTATTTTTGCGTATATATATCTCTAATATAAATAAAATTTTAGAGATATGAGGAAAATGTGAAGATACGCAACATATCTACGTTTCTAAATCAAGATACTTGTCATTTCCCCATGACAAATGTTAAGAAAATCTGAATGCTTTTTCAGCAAATTTCAGTCTATATTTATCATGATCTAAATAAAAAAAAATAACTGTAGTTTGGATCACTTTTGTTGACAAAATTATGAATTAAAACTACGAAAAATAATTACAGTAGTATTCACCTGTTTGGCGATCGCTTCAGGAATATTGCCTTTAACCACATTTTGGAGCAATCCTTCGTTACTTGCTCCTAAAATAACCAAACCGTACTTTTTATTTTTAACTAAACTAATGATGGTTTCAGAAATAGAATAGGCTGAAATTCTTAATGGCACAATTAAGCAGTGAAGATGCTCTTGGAGGACATTAGCAGCGTGAATAAAATCAGGTTGAGAAAGATGGGGTTTTTCTGGAGTATAAACCTGACATAGCTGTATTTTGGGAGGAACAGAATCTAAGTGAGTCAGAGCAGTCAATATGGAAAGCAACTTATTAATGCGATCGCCTCCAGTAGTAGGTATTAACCACCGATGTCGCAACTCTAGCTGTTTGGGGAAAGCATAGGAAGATTGACCGAGCTTAACTAACATTAAGTCGCAAGGAGCTTCTTTAATTAGGTAGTCAACTACATTACTAAAAATTGATTCGATTCCAGCATTACCTTTCCAACCCATCAGCAGTAAATAAATATGTTCTTTGTTGATCGATTCGAGAATTGCTTCACCCACGTCTGTGGCAACACGCACTTGTGTATGGACAGGAATTGCTGATTTTTGTCCCCAACTTTCTAGCTTTTCCATCAACTGACGAACTTGAGTGATTTCTACGGAAGCTTGAGCGGGATAAATATGATTTGGAACACAGGTGACGCGCAAAAATTCAATTTCGTATTGATGTTGAAGGGCGATCGCTCCTGCTATTTTTAATAATGAGTTTAGATTATCGGGATTTCCTAAAGGTAATAAGATTCGTCCTTTTCCTGTGGCGGGAGAACGGGTTTGATAAACTACATAGGAAGGCTGAGAAATAGCTTTGTGCTGAAGGTCGAAATTTAGCTGCTTGGCTTCTGCTTTGATAATATCGCTGCGGGTAATGATACCCAAAAGTTTATAGCCTTCGGTAACAGGAAGACGAGACAACTGATAGCGGTTGAGTAAATATAAAACATCTGCTAGGGAAGTATCAGGACAGACAGAAATTGGCTGGGGAGTCATAATATCTCTCAGCAGCGCACTGGTAGTCTGGCTACTGTCCTTGGGAATATCCGACTGAGTAATTATGCCGACTAGCTTGCCATCATCCACCACAGGAAAACCCCGATGATGCGATCGCGACATAGCTTGAATCACCTTGGGCAAAGAAAGATCGCTTTCGAGAGTTTCTACTTTGGATTCCATAACATCATCGGCGGTTAACTCCGACATAAAATCATTTTGGGGATGTTCTTCGGTAATTTCAATGCCGCTGGCTTCTAGTAAATGTTCGTATAAAGAACCTTGAGATACGCTTTCTGCAACAATATAGGCGATCGCCGAGCTAATCATTAAAGGTAAGACTAAATTAAAATCAGCAGTCATCTCAAAGATAATGATAATTGCTGTTACGGGGACTCTTACTACTGAAGTAAAAAATGCAGCCATCCCTGCAAAAGCAAAGGTATAGGGAGACTCAGAATGAATTGTGGCTACTTCGACTAGACCGACTAAATAGCCCAAAGCCGAACCCAATACTAAAGCAGGAGCAAACAAACCCCCTGGGGCACCCGCACTATAAGCCAAAATCGTCAGACAAAATTGAGCGATAAATACCATTGCAGTGGTTTGCCAAGTAAACTGACCTGCAATTAGCAATTCTCGCAAGCCTGCATTGTCTTGAAAAAAAGGTGGCAGCCAAGCCACGATTAAACCTGATATTAAGCCAGCCAAGCCAATTCTTAGTGGTATGGGCAAAGGTAAACTACGACCAAGTTTCATACCCCGAATAATTGCCTGGTTAAATACTCCTCCCAAAACTCCTGCCAAGATACCAAGCAAAATATAAAAAGGGATTTCAGGAATAGCAAAACTGCCCCGACGGGCAGAATCAATTACTGCCAGAGGTACATTAATATCCGTCGAACCCAAAATGCGAGAGACAACAGCCCCCGTAAAGGAAGCTGCGATCGCCGTTTCTAAAGTTAGACCAGAAATATCCCGCATCAACTCTTCTACAACAAATAATACCCCTGCGATCGGCGTATTAAAACCCGCTGCCAAACCTGCTGCCGCCCCTGCTGCAATCATTTGACGACGATTTGTTGGAGAATTAGGAATCCAACGACTTACCTGCGCTCCTAATGCTGCTCCTATATGAACCGTGGGACCTCGACGACCAAGGGTAAAGCCCGCACCGACAATAAAAATCGTGGCGACAGTTTTAACTAAAGCCGTTCTCAAATTTAAAACAACTGGATATTTGGCCAAAGCAGCCTTGACTTGAGGAATACCACCCCCCGCAGCAGAAGGGGATAAAAGCTCGATAATACCACCTGCCAATGTGCCAAAAAACAAACCTACTAAGGGTAAAACAACCTTGGCTCCAGCAATATTGATACTTCTGATACGCCACCCTCCCAGCCAGCCAATACCCTGCTTGAGCAATACCGCAGCAAGTGCTGAGAATAATCCAATCAGACAAGCTTCAATCAGGGCATAGCGAGTATCGAGGGCACTACTTGCTTACCATGTAGTTTAGCGCAGTTTAGCTTGCAGTTTTTTCATGATT
>ERZ1740059.1934-NODE-1934-length-10329-cov-8.440043_pt1 | contig 10329 bp, 6 predicted proteins | sample MGYA00581744_ERZ1740059 | MGnify/ENA primary metagenome ERZ1740059 (study PRJEB43018, sample SAMN04849738) | marine metagenome | isolation source: floating plastic debris | place: Pacific Ocean | collected 2008-08-28 | study: EMG produced TPA metagenomics... | reverse complement strand
ACAACTTCTATTTGTAAACATGTCGTTAGGATCCGACAATATCATTGTGATCAATTTCTATGATCAATTACAGGGAAATACCAAGTGAGCGGCTGGGCTATGGAGGGGCAGGTGTGAAAGATGTGCAGAAGCACAAATGGTTTGAAGGATTTAACTGGGAAGGATTGGCAGAGCGGAGCCTACCAACTCCATATGTACCGAGTGTAAGTGTCCTGCCTAACCCAATGTCTTCTCTCCAAGTTTTGTTTATGGTACTCATAAGCATTCATTACTTATACAATGTAGTTACTATTTTAAATTGTCATTAGATATTATTATTTATATTCTTATTGTGGTAACCTACCCTATATCGTGTGTTACAGGTGAAGTCACCGACAGATTTGAGTAACTTTGATGACTACCCTGAAGATGACACAGAAGACCCACCAGATGATATGACAGGCTGGGATAAAGATTTTTAAATGAGCTCAGGTACCTGCATTGTGAACAGCGAGATCCGTGTTAGCCACAGAAATTATATAGAATTTTTATGGCATTTGCCTTCCCGCTATGCCATAAAATACTGAACTCAAACCAGAAATTTTGACTGCTACCATAAAAGCAAAGTTTCTACATTTACAAGTACACGAGTAGCAGAAACACAACATGAATAGAATCATCGTACTTAAGTTCTAGGAAAAACAAGATTTTTTTGAAAGAAACATAATAGTCATGCAAAAATGAATTAGTACATGAATTAAATTTTACTTCTTAAATAATGAGTATCTTCATTTAGTCCGCAAATTCCATACATACTTGTACATTACTCTATTATTTTTATCTCAGACATTTAAGATGTAGAATCAGTGTGCATGTTTTAATAATTATTATAGGACAGTATTTCGGTGCCTATGATAGTCTGCTATTATAGAGTGGAAATGCTGCCATTTATTGTTCTTATTCTTTCTTCTGCCATAAACTACTGAGTATATTTTTGCATTGTTTCGCTCAAGGGAATTTCATGATATTGCATTTCAGTTTTTATAAACCATAGAGACAATCTGCAGTTGTACTACTGTTATTGAAAAATAACATGTCATGAACACTTTTTATTCCCTAGGATTTCCTTTTTTAGAGAGAATTTCTGGGAATGAACCAAGTATGCAGGTTTTTACTAATGGGTTTGCATTTACAGTAGCTTGTTATCACTCTTTTCTTTAAATTTTCTGTAGATATTGAATAAACTTTAATCAATTATATGCTAATAAAACCACTCTCTGTTTTGCACTGCACAATAACTAAAACATTGACCTCATGTTTTAGAAATTGGCATGTATAAATCAGTGTTATTCGATCAATGTAATAACTTTACATAAAACGTAGACATGCAACTGTATCATCTGTGTCAGACGCAAATCCGTAACAAGCAAAGAGAGTCATGGCATCCACACTGAAGCTGAAACACTGATTACATTATTCTGTTGATTGGGTGCTTCACCTATCAATCCATTGTATACAACAGCTTTGTTTTCAGTTGACTTTTTAATGCTTTGATAGGTAGAAAAATGCGCAATTGTTTTCTAGGTATGTACATGTAAAAATCAACCACAATTTTATGGCAGGCAGGGTACTTACCGGTTATTGGCATCATTTAAGTGCAGATTTGAGTGAAGAAAAACTGAAGAGAGAACCTCTTTGAAGAGAAAACCTTGAGCTAAATCTCATTTTCTACTGATTCCTTGTTGCTTTGCAGGGCAGAAAAGTAATACAGGAAGCTGAGCTGGTATTGTGCAGCCCAAGTTCCGGACCCTTTTAACCCTACATGCGGTACGACTGCTGATAGTAAAATAAGTTACGCTCTCCTGTACAATAAGGAGACTACTCCTATATTTCTGCATTCTAAACTGGTATAATATTTTAATCTCAAGAATGTTGCATGTGTTGTGACGTTACTACCCAGAGGCAATAGTTTGAAGTACATGGCTAACTATCCGAGATATTTGTTTAAAAAAACAAGTAAGCATCAAAGGGCATCAAAGAGCAGAAAAAATATGTTTTGGCAACAAGCACTTTTTAGTGATTTAATGTTATGCTATTAGAATTCTAAAATTGCCCTTCGATGGACCGTAAATACAAATGGGCCTAACCCTTCACTCATTAAAGTGCGTGTGGTGTGCACATATATGAAAATTCTACCGTAGTATGTAAATCAATTCCAAATACATGTAGCACTGCCTGTTGTGTATAGATGCTATCCTACAAGGCCTTTAGTAGATGTACATCAACAAAAATGAGAACTCCCACTGAACGTTACAACAAATCATAGCTGCTGACAGTACAGCAATGCAACCTGCATGACTTTTATGATGCGAGATAGATCCTGTCTCGTCACAGCTGTTGAGGTTGGCTGTCAGTTAATTAGTGTTTTAGTTGATAAACTTTTGTGTAGGGAGCATGATACAAGAAAGCAGTCCACCTGACTGAACGCTATAGATGTCTAGACAGCACTGGTGCCCTACCAGTGTTGGGTCACGTAGAACGCTGTTAAAATCATAGGTTTCATAAAGAATTTCGATAGAGGTTGTATAAATTCTCATGCAACCACTAAAATATTGACCGGCTTAGATCTGTTAAACCAATGATTATTAGTATAATTAACTCAAAAAGTTTCATGTAAACAATGACCAGCATTTATGACAATGCGCATGTACCTGCATACATTTATTATTATCTTATGGAAATGAATATCTGAGTCTATACTTAACAGTATCAAACGATAAATCTAAGTGTACTGCAACCTGTCTTCATGATAGGAAAAATTTTACAGTCTAGTCATGATTCAGTTCGAACAAACTTTGTATGTCCTTCATATCCCTCAAAATTGGTTTGTCACTTTCCATCTCAAAACGCGATCAGTATATTCGCTTAGCATCCCATTTTCCAGCCCTCAAACCTGTTGTTTAGATCTTGAAACAATTCAAAATCCCAGCTTCCTGTACCAAAACAGGATCTGCAAATTCACTTTGATCTGAATATTGTCACATCCAGCTATGCACAAGACTCAACATTTCAACTAAGTTTCAGGCCAGTCCATCGTTTGATTTAGTATATTCACCGTCTTTTGAGCTGGAGATCAGTGAGTAAACAGCCTCTCATAAATGCTACTTTTGATGTAATGATTTTTTGGCTTTTTTGCATGTTATCCAATGTGAGATCAATGACCTGATTTTCCATCAAAGTGATACATGCATTAGGCTTGATACAACCTGCATGATAGAACATACACTGAACTGACTAAGGGCAGTCAAATTTTCTGATTTAATTATTAGCTATTACTTAGTCTATTCAGTGACAATATAGCAACAAGCTATGATTAAATTTAGCAAATATTTGTGAACGTCTTCTGCTTGTAATCGACTAGGTAACTTTATCGGCGGCATAAATGCTTGCATATGTGTCCAGTCCACTGAAACATTTTTCTTTCTTTTAGGATTGAGAACCATCCGTAAGGTCACCATTCTGCACTGTACGTGATATTTGTTATTGTTACATGCATTGCTATTACTATTTATTTATTAATTCATTATTTCATGGTATTTAAGCTAAACATTCAAAAATGCAAAAAATTGTTTGGTTTATTACTTGTCAGGCATTAAATCCTAGTCAGCTCTGGTCTGATGTTCTGTGATATAATTATTGTTGAGTATTACAAGGTTCCATGTGATCTATAATTTCAACAAAAGATTTTCTAAACATACATGTATTATGGTGTGGTATTCAGTGCAATTATATGAATATCTAATCACGGATAAGACCGCAGATTCCTGTTGTGAGATATTGAGACAAATGCCAGTACCGAACAGAAACAGATGCATTACATTATACAAGTTTAGCTGCGTCTGATAGGTCTACAAATCTAGAGATGCTTTTCATCTATAATCTATGTATTGCTGTTTATGTCCACAATTGTATATACTATTATTGACAGGCAAATTCATCTCATGGGAAATGTTTTTCACTCAGCGCCAGAAAAACAACATAAACAGAAAAAATATAGATTCATATCGAAATAAAAATTGATAAACAACGGTGTGTGCAGTGAGATACTGAAGCATGGTGATTAAGAGAAGTTGGACGGTTGCAATAAGCGTTCAGTCAAAAATATTAAAGCAAGACGTACAAAGGACAATAGTTAACAAGTATTGGTGTCATATACTATGGTTATTATCTAGCAGAAAATATGAGTTGTTATGTAGTGCGACTGGCAGTGTCTACCGCAGAATTAAAAAAAAACTGTAACTCAGACCAGCAAGATTAGATAATTACTCTTGACTAGATCCACGCACTCAAATCAAGCAAAATGTGAAAATGTATAATTTGTAAGACAAAATGACTAGAATTTTTGCATCAAAAATGTGCTTAGTAACAAGATTTCAGGCAGGAGTCGAGGCACATCAGAGTTTCCGGTACTACAGAAGGTCCGGATGGCTGCTGGGTTGTAGGAGATTGTGTAGGCTGCTGAGTTGGTCCCTGAGTTGGAGCCTGTGTTGGAGCCTGTGTTGGAGCCTGGGTAGGGGCTTGAGTCGGTGCTTGTGTAGGTTGCTGCGTGGGTACAGGTCCTCCAACCATAGGTGGAGCAAGTGATATACCATAAAGCAACTCTGAAACATAACAGGAATTGGATAAATGAATAAGGACTACATATCGTTGTATCCATCATTGGTTAATCCTGGGCCATCTTTGGAATTGATCATAGTATTCAAGCCATTCAAGAATACTCGTTTTATCATGTTTTTTCTACTAACTGTAATTTAGATGCTTCAAACCCTAATCACAACCTCAGATAAGCACTTTTACAATTATCGGTGGCTGTCTCCACTGAGAGAACTGGCATATAAGACAGATTTCAGATTTTCTGCCCTTTTTCTACCAACAGTAGATATAATGATTTTTAAGCTTTTCTGCCTCATTTTGATACTGTTTCTATTCCCACAGGTTTGTCAACACTCTGACCATATCAGTATGGTACAGCTTTTTGTGAAGCACAGATCACAGAACTTCTGCGAAAACTAGGTCTGACGACTATGGGTATGGATATGGCTAGTCATTTCATGTTAAGAAAAATACATGGTGTAATAGATGACTTTGACCCATGCTTACCGGGATCATTTGTTGTTTGTCCTCGCTGGTTGAGCACAGCATTTCTTTCAGAGATTCCAGCTACGACATCGGCCTCCCAGCAGCTGGTGTATGTGTCCTGAGCTCCATTAAAACTCCATGTCCACATAAATGAGTATCTTCCTGTAACAGGAGATTTGAGAAGCTGGATGGATTATCGACCACAATGGAAATCTTACAGGAATTGTCTTCATTTCATTTCATTCATTTTAATCATTTCTGGAGCCGATTCCATGTATGATATCATGAAGATGTTTTCAGCCATCTGATGGTAATCAAAATTTAATTTTTGCAAAATGACCATTGGCATAAAAAAAGCGGAGATTGAAATCTCACAACTTTTTTTCTTTCGCTACCCTAGTAGCAATAAATAAACACTGCATATGGAAGCTGTAAGTTGTGTTATCTAAAAACATTGGGCGCACTCAATCAAGACAATTTTTGGCATCAACCCCTCAAAATATATTTTGGAGGTAAGGGAGACATGATATTTTTTAACTTAGTTTTACCTGGCTCCAGATTAGGGATGTAGAAAGCATTAGTAGCCAGTGCTTTATCCATGTTCTCACAAAACTTAGGAGCATTCTGATATCCCATCTTAGGGTAAGTGACTATGTCTGACTGCGGTGTGCCGTATCCATTTGGTGATTTTCCAAAGTCTGCAAGCTACAAAAATACAAAGATGATGTATTACAGGCATGTGATTATGTGGTGTTGATAATTCGAATTGTGTTGTATTCCATCAAACTGCACTGGTCATCCTTTGAAGTTTCCGCGTTAGAATCAATGCCAAGAGGCTTAAAACAATGGAGTATACTTTGGGTTGAATACGTTAAACTGGGTTGAATTAGGTTGAACCGGGTGGAATTGTGCCAAGTTGAGTTGAATTATGTTAAATTGAGTTGAATAAGGTTCAATCAGGACTCAGGTTGAATCACGTTGAATCGGGTTGGATCAATGAAATAAATATTTCATTGGTTGTACTGGATTGAATCAGGTTCGATATTACACAGTGTTGCTTACCTCATTAGTTTTCCAAGCAGAGAATGTCGGGTCCTGCGATGGATTCTTTCCACTGACATATACATAGTTACCATTGTCTGGTATATACTGATTAGTGCAAACCTCAGCTACATGATTCTGTAAAATCAAAAATATTATACACCTTAATACAATGATTGTCACAGCATTTTTCTACTCCTCAAAAAAGTTTCATTCGCATAAATGCCCGGCTTAATTTAATTATGTAAGCATCTTATCAAATCATGATAATATACATATATAGTGATTTCTGCTCTGAAGTTTGGCTATGTAAATTTACATGGATGTCTGCATATTGATGAAGAACTGAGCACGGTTATTAAAGAGTAAAAAGTTAACAAACCTTAGTAGGGTGAGCAATGACAACTTTCTGTCCTGGATAATAGACAGCCATGGGATATTCATTATTATAAGCACCAGTGTCATCTCTGTCTGTTCTACATGGTTTATTTTCTGTTACTCCGTTGTAGTTATAACCTGTATCTATTCCAAAATCTACAAAACACAATACAAAAAAACTTACCAAATGAGCCATCACGGCACTTTGTTGTCAATGATTATGCCGTTTATGTTACTAACTATTTAAATTTATATTGCCACAGAGTAGCCTCTTGCCCAAAAAAGTGCTGGTGTGTTGATAAGTTGCGCTTGTGGATGAGGGAAAGACAACACCCAATATATTTATAACATCATACAAAAATCCAGTTCGTTTGATAATCTTCCCTGGTTTGATAGAATTATAGCGATGTACTCACTATCTTTTGGTGTGTAATCTTTGCCATGTCTAGCATAAGCTCTGCAGTTACCAGCGCTCCAATAATCTCCTGTGTAAAACAGAACAACATTATAATGTAGAAAAACCTCTACTACAGTCAGATTTTCACAAATATGATTTTTTTATTGGAGAGTCAAAAGTGAATCCAAGGAGTAATAGGAGAATCGAGGATTATGAATAAATACATGTACATGTATATCATATATCATTGTCTTACATCAAATGAAGATGAAAAATGATGTTCAAAGAAATGAATTTGAAAGTCAATCGATTAGTAGATCGAGTAAAATGTTTATTTTTACCATTTTCTTGAAGATAATCTGTACAAGCGATCCATGAATGTCCAAAAGCTGAACCAAACAATGCAGCTGCTAATGTTATCACTATTGAAGTTGAATACATCTTCTAAATGATTATGATCACTTTCTGTCCTAAGTGTTCAGCTAGTGTTTCTGAGTGTGCTGTGTTTAGAAGTTTGATGCAGTTATAGCCTCTGATGTCCCTTTATATAGGACCAGCAAAATGAACCCGGGTGATAATTATTCTCCAACCTCCCAGCGCCACGCCGTTATCTACGTAAGCGACATACAGAAGAATGCAAAGATTGTGGGTGTATATATACATCAATCCAGCAATTGCACAAGACTGGTGTATGCGGAAGCGGCCAACCAAATGTTACAAAAACCAAGGTAGCTATTATCTGAACTATGCAAAAGAACGGGGAGTGACGCAGCAAATACTGTGCAAAACACACATTTGTGTCACTCACCGAGTAATAGAACAAGTCTGCATAGATAGTTGCAGGAATGGTGCATTTGCCAAAGGTGCTCAAAGCAAGAGTTAATAACAGTAAGCGACATTGGGAGCCTAATGATAGGGTATCTCATCACGTATAAAAACTTCACTTATGGCACTATTTTACGTCTAATACTAAGTGAAAAAATAATGTTATACCTTATATCCTTTATGGCTGGGTAATTGTGCAGAGCGTTGAAATCGACATGCGTCGAACAAGGTGTTAAGACGTCAAATGTTGGGTGTATATACACTGTCTTACTTTTCTGGAATTATGCAGGTTTTGTCACCCCTCTATGTGATGCACTAACATAACAAAACTTTTGCACAAACTTCATTATTTGCACCTCACGGAGGCGCTATTGCACAGCCATTTTTCTTTTTATCCTGACGTCAAGAAATTTTGAACATATCCACTACATTGTGTGTAGTACATTGCTACAATCAGATCAGACGATCTTACGTGTCCGTATGAAAACTGTCTTAGAAAATCTAGCCACATTTCGAATGAGAACCAGACTCAAAGAGCATCCAGTGGTTCCAAATCAAGTTAGAAAGGATTGAAATTACGGCTTTACCTATTTAAGTCTGATTGATTCCATTAAAATGCTTCTCCTTCCTCTCCATGGTCTCTTCCCAGACACTCCTTACTTATTTTCTCTGTCAGATTCCCACTCTGTGACCATTGACTGAACAAAGAGGGCCAACACTTATGCCCTTGTTGGTCATCTAGTTACCTATTTCTGTGTCTGGTAAAGCAATCGACCACTTTTTTGCTGTGTTGAACATTTTCATACAGGTGTGCAACTTAAATTTCATTGGTCATAGGTGAATCAATTATGTTTTCTTCAATTTTTTTAACTGAAAGATTACATTAAAGTCACCTTATTCATAGCACAAGTCTTGCAATCCCACAAAATAACACTTGTCTTCATTGCAGCAATACTGTGGGGATGAGTAAAATAAGCCATCTGCTGGTGATTAATTCAACTTCGTGCCTTCAACTATAATTGTAAACTCCACCGATATCCGGTCTAAGTGATCAGACTGCAAATCAGCGGGGTTTTGATAGTGGGTGCTTTTTAACTACCCTCATTACCTAACCCACATCCCATACCCTCTGAAATCCATTGACTATTTATGGACATAAAGTACACTTTTGTTGTTAGAAAATCGTGATTTTCAGCAATGAAATAATTCATTGAATTCAGACGATAAGAAAAAAATTGAACTCAACTGTGAAGAAAAATAAGCAACATACTAAACTTAGAGTGATGCTTCATGGTTGTGATATTAACAGAATGATCATCAAAGAGGCGTAGAAAAATGATGAGTAACAACATTGCAGCTGCAGTTAAAGAAAATTAGACCGAGTATATTTTTTGGTGTGTAATGAGAAGTGTCTCCAGAATTGGACAGAAACTTTGTCTGATCGTTTCTCTTTGATATGACTATAATATAACGGCGAAGTGACTCAGACCCATTAATTTGATTGGTGATTTATGAAGATTCAAAAAGCTCTGGAGTCTGGACACATTTTACGATTTATCAAAATAATAGTTTTTTTTCATACAGTACAATAGGGAATAAATACAAATATGTGACTACTCTTCAAAATAAATATAAATATTTTTCATTCACTCAAGGAATCCAAAACCATTACCGTGAGTGTATAGGTAATTTCCAAGGTTGTGGGTTCATGATTCACTTAAAAGTCATGCTATTGGACAGCGATCATTAACAGTGAACAATGAGTGTATTCATTGAGACAGGGAAAGGACTGTAAACAGGCCTTTCGAGTTACACACAAAGGTGACCAAAAAAGGTAAAGCCTTTGCTGAAAACCAAAGAATTATTGACTGCTTTGTATAAGCTTGCCTCCAAGCCCTGATAAGTCAGTTATGAAGTATTCACTGGACACTTTGCTGACCAAGTGACCCACAAATGAAAGACGCGTGAATGAGAGAGGAACAAGTGAATAACAAGTGTAATTGAAGTGAAACACAAGTGATTCTTGAGTATCCCATATGCAATGCAAGTACCCGCCGAGTGTCCAGAGAGTGACTGCCGATGGTGGCCTGTCGACATAAGAGTAAATTTTACCCAAATCACCTCAGCATGTTCGGAAAAAGAATAAGTCAACAAGGAGCCTTATGAACTGAACTCATGTATTGTTTATCGAGTCCAAATCTACTCAAGGTTCCAATGTATTATTCAAATTTGAGATAAATGACATTTGATACAAATTTAAAGAGAATTTATTTTTTATAGCGAAAGTACCTAAGATTTCAAAACAGGTAAATAAATTTACAGTAAAAAAACTACTGACCTACTCCTTTGTCCCCAGAGAAGATGATCTTCTCATTCAGGTGCATTTGCATTTATATATGCCCAACAGTATCAAAACATGTGCTATTGTGATGCACTGTGCACATTGTAATTTTATTACATGTGTTGATACTATTGGGCATCTATAAATAAAAGCACTTTAGACAGATTCAAGACCAGTTTTATCTGGAACACTTTTACATGACAATGTGGATAATCAAGTGTTTTCTTCA
>ERZ1740059.1933-NODE-1933-length-10335-cov-3.834144_pt1 | contig 10335 bp, 10 predicted proteins | sample MGYA00581744_ERZ1740059 | MGnify/ENA primary metagenome ERZ1740059 (study PRJEB43018, sample SAMN04849738) | marine metagenome | isolation source: floating plastic debris | place: Pacific Ocean | collected 2008-08-28 | study: EMG produced TPA metagenomics... | reverse complement strand
TCCTCAGCTACTGCTGTTAGATGAGCCCTCCCTAGGTCTCGCGCCGCAGCTGGTAGCGGATCTTTACCGGACGCTAGGAGAGCTGCGAAATGAGGGACTAACTATTTTGTTGGTAGACCAGATGGCAAGTTTGGCACTTGCGATCGCAGACAGAGCCTATCTTTTAGAGACTGGGAAAATTGTACGATCAGGCACAGCAAGAGAACTACGAGATGATCCAATGATTGCAGAGAGTTATCTGGGTACTTCTAATTTACAAAAAACTTCAAAGAGCTAGTTAGCGAACAACGGCGTCCCCGAGACATATGGGTAATGTAAAACAGCGGAATTGTATTGCTCCATCACATGCTCATAGCAATGGTATAGAACCGCTCTGATGAGATATTTATGGGTTTACCACGCCTAAAAAGAACAATTTTCATCTCAGCATGAATTAGCACGACAGAAGGAGTGCCTGACTCTAAGCCGCAGACATTCAATCTGCCTGAAGCCACATCCGTATAAAAATCGAATATATCGCTTAATCCAGTTGATGTAACTTTTTTCGATTCGATACGAGTAATGTTTTATACGAATAACATCACGAACAGCTTTCAGTAAGTTTCTCGGCTTAGATTGCATACAAATGACTACATAAAAACCATGAAATTCCTATGTAGCAATTATCACTCAACAGTTCATTTGAACCAGTAAAAATACCTTAAAGCTTTCTGGATAACTCCGACTCTGAGGGTATTATCCAGAAATGTTCTGGGCGATACGCCTATACGGTGATTATCCAGAAAGTTTCCGTATATATAGTAGTTAGACTGCAAATTTATGTTCTAAAGAGAAAATGGTCATATTAGCCTAAGATTACTTCAAAAATACGTCTTAACTAAGAATGGCAAAAAGGTATTAATTTTTTTAACTCTTAAAGATTCGCAATAAGGCATTAATCGAGACGCCCATACTTTAGAAGCGGAGATCGAGGAGCTGAGCGGCGGCCAATATTTTTGTTTGATGTCTGGACTTTAAATCCGTCCGCTCCTGCGCAAGGTTAGACGATTTACTCAGGGACTTTGTCCGTGTCCGCCTCGGGACTAACTATTAGACTTCATCAGAAATACAAGGGGTCAAAATACACTCTAAGCCTTACCTCGCAAGCACTTTACCTGTATTCTAGAAGTTTGAAAAAAACTGTCTAAACATGGGTTCCACTATTTCTAATTAATTCAATTTTAGACTGAAATCACTTGCTTTAAGTATGAGCATGGTACGGTCCCCAAATTTATTGTTAAGACATGAGAAGTCACCGCAGAGACCGTGTTTGATGGGTAGTTGAAATGGCTGATAATCAGACAGTTTTCAACTTAAAAGGTATGGGTTAGTGATGACCGTCCTACTTGGCTTTAAGCCAAAATCAAACTACCCAGAAACTTCTTGTTCTGTAGATTCGCTATGTTCAAGCTTATTCTGGTACCTTTCAAAGCCTCTCTTCCCATTTATGCATTTAACATCGTAGGCTTTGCTACTCGAAAAATTATGTCTAACAGCAACTCTATCTAAAGTCATTCCAGCTTCAGCAAGCTTTTCAGCTAAAGACTTCTCTACGGGATCTGTAAGGCTTCTATATTCTTGCATAACTTCTTCAAAGTTAAATTTTTGAGCAACGGAAAAAACTATATCTACCGCTTGCCCTCTGACATAATCAATCAACTTATCTGATTCAATTGTTGTGAAACCCTCATCCTTATTTGGCGAAAAAGCATCAACAATTTTTCGAATAGAATCAGGCTCTTTTTCAATTCTCACAAAAATATTAAGTTGAACATCTATTCTTAGATAGTCTTTCGTAATGATTGCTTCGAGTTCCTCATCCTCACTATCGGAAAAATCAATTGGTACTACTATTGTTCGCGTTGGAATTCTTATAAGTTTATGTACCCAAGGAATTACAAAGCATCCTCTATCCCATAAAATTGAGGGCTCTTTACCTTTTCCAGATCTGAAAATCACTTCACAACCATCTGGAATATAAAAGTAAAAGGAATGAAAATAAGCAAATATAAAAAGCGAAACTGTTCCCACTAAACCTATTCCAATAGGAACGGGAAGAAACAATGAAGGTAATTTACGTTGTCTAAGGCTACTGGTAACAACTTCGTTCAAAGACTTCTCAGGACCACCCTTTGTTTCTGTTACAGGAATGGAGCCTAGTGCAAAACCAATTGTGATTAAAAAGACAGGCAAAACACCCCAGAGACCTATTTTCTTTAGAATCAAAGAATAGGTTTTATGAATAGTGCTTGATCTACGACTATTGTCATCAGCAATACTCCTCATAACCCCTTTAAAAGTCTCTGAATTTGAGTTCAGGGATTCATTGTTAGACACATTAATTTCATGTTCTTTAGACTGTATTCCATTTGTCATGAGATCTTTTACTCCTTAATGATCAGATCTACAAAATCCAAAAACTTATCAATTTAAGTTTCTTCTCTCAGAAAGAGAATTTTCATCCCTTCCATATCCGTTGTCTTGCTCAAACTTAAATATTTCTCGAATTCTTCTTTAAATATCTTCTCCAAACTTTTCTTGACATTTTCTTTTCCAGTTTGAGTAATATGCTCTTCGACAAGTCTCTCGAAAACAGAAGAATAAGCTAATCCTAGAACTATTATATATACGCCAGCAGTAGCAGCAGGAATAACAGATGCTGAATTTAGAGTAAAAAGTTTACTGATTAAATCTAAGGCTGTAGTCAATAAGAGTGCCGAGAGTGTCGAAATTGTAAGGCTACTTATTGATCCTAGAAATGAGGCAAATTCACCGTAGCCATACAGAACTGCTAACTGAACACATAAAGTAGCATTAAGAGTCACTATTGCTGTTGGCGTTGATCCTGGAACAGGTATGATTGATGCAGAAAAACAGGTTGTCGAGGCAGCAATTATATAGGCCCATGCCTGTCGACGTTTGGCTTTAATATCTGCTCTTTGCATTACTAAAATCGCTTCTGAATAAATTTCAGGTAATAAATTAGCAGTTCTTCTAACTAACGCTCTCAAGCCATAAGGCTCACATATCGGTTTTCCATGTACTTCTAAAGGATTAGCAGAAGTTTCAATAATATCGTATGTACTATCGGAATCTAATTTCTTAATTTCTTGCTTAACTGATGAAACTTCATAAGCAGCTGCACGGTCACACTGTGACAAGATAATGATGACTGGAACTTGAAGCTTATGAAATCCATGTATAAGCTGCTGATCAAAAAGTTCAAATCTTGCAGAAGCAGCATTTACTACATACCAAATCAGATGAATTTGTTGCTCTATGCCTTTCTCTTTTTGCTGTTCAAGGAAATTGCATACATTTGATACAAAACTTTCTTCTTTACCAGCTTCATACCCTGAGGAATCGTAAAGAACGATGGGCGTTTTTTGCTCTTCATCTTTAGGATACCTACCAAATCCCATTGTTATAGAGGAACCTGCCCCAACATCTGCTGAGGCGATACCAAAAACAGTATTGATTAGAGTACTCTTTCCGACTCCTGTCCTTCCTATGACAGCGATATTAGGAGCCTGTATATTTTGAACTATCTGCTCCACATCGTCATTCAACTTGACCATTTGATACTTGCTCAATCTACAGGAGAAAATACTGTAGTTTGTAATACAAAATTAAACTGCAGTATTTATTGTTTGGTTCGCTCTACATTAGCTGTAGTCGAAAACATCATCAACATAAATTGATACAATTCCAGAAAATGGCTGATTTTTCCAAAAACTAGCAATACTCTCCTTTGACTAGACTTATCACTAAATCCTAGTTAAATCGTTGATTCACTATCTCAGAAAGGCGTATAACTTAAGGCGGGAAAATTTTGAAACCCTTTTTAACCTCCAAGTTTTCCAAAAACCTTGCCAGTTAAGACATGATGGCAAGGTAGCTGAAATCCCTACCCTTGCTCATTTCCCGGCTTAAAATATACCCCCTCAGAAATAAGGTTATTAAAGACTTTGTCTACATAAGCATAAATACTGAATTTCATTTAATTACTGAACTTTTAATGGAAGTCTATCTGTAACAATTTTTACGGAATACGTTCACTATTTAGAACGTATCATCAGGTATCTAGTTAAAGCATTAGTCAATGAATATTCTTGCTCTTCAATAACTCTAGCAATAATTAATTAAGCATAATTCCTGCGTCCGTTTGCTAGACATTCAAAAGAAGTTTGGTATATCCATCTTGAATACACGAACTCGTTTTTAAACTTCTTGCGGTCTACATTCAGTAATTTTCCTTAAACAGAAATATTTCTTAAGCTATCTGCCTTGAATGTAGTCTAACAGCTTAATATGCAGTTAAGGTAATCTGATTCTACACATTTCAAGCATTTATACCTTGGAACGTAGCCATACGTACGGAAATTCATCAGCGGTAAATGGAAGTAATAATAGTCTTGGCAACCATTATTGGTTTAGTGACTGGTTTAATTCAGATAGCGATTTGGTTAAAACATTCATTAGAACAAAAGAAATGGTTTAGAAAAGCTAAGAAATACAATACTGAGCTAGTTGCTGTTGGAATTGTCGTTAAGGGATCAGACGTGTTAATGGTCAAACGCTCAAAACCAGAAGAGAACCTTGGATGGCAATTTCCTGCTGCACAGGTTCGTTCCAAGCAAGAGGTTTATTCAAGAATTACGAATGAGACGCTTGCAGAAACTGGTGTTGATACTAAATTTCATCGCATTCTCGGAGAGCGAAAACATCCAGACACAAAAAAGTATGTTGTATATGTAGCTCTAAATTATTTGAAGGGTGAACCCCAAAATGGCCAGCCGCAAGAGAACTCGATAGTAAGGTGGGTAAATATTAAAGATGCTAAGATGCTCCTCACCTCTAATCTATCGATTGATGTTAATAGTTACATTTCACTATTTGAAGAGTAGCAAAGTGAACGAGCTTAATACTAGCCAGGTTTAGATACAAAAATATTACTTACACTTGAGTAAAATCAAGTCGCTCAGTAGGTCGGCTTGAGGTGGCGAAACCAAACATGTACTTACTTTCCGTGTCTAACTATTCAATGAAGCGGATACTATAAGACATACGAGTGCTCATGTTATCCCGGAATCGTTATAGCACCGCTTATCTCAAAGTCGTTAGGCGGCAATCACACCAACGAGCAACATGCCCGAGATCTCTCTTGCCACTTTCTCTGATCCACTCGGACAAACGTCACCCGCTGACGCACTGATGAGTGCGAACGTCGTCTTACGCGCAGCCATATTCGCAGATGGTCACCGACGCGATATCGCCACATTTATGGACTTGTGTAACCTCATCGAGGCCAGCGTATTACACGAACGTCTGTTTTGCTTGCCGACTGGAGTGCCGGCTGGAATAGAAAACATTCCAGTAATCAAAGGGTTAATCGAGGAAGGCGTCCTATGGAAGCTCGAACCAGCCGGCAATGAACTCTTATCCAAGGCCGCACTCTCCGTCCTCGACTACATCCCGGACTTATCTGCAAGACAAGCGAAAAATCTTCTCATGTCTGTTACCGGCCGAGAGGTGCCTCACTTTGATATTGATGTGGTGAGCAAGGTGTTCTATCGCTCCAGAATCCACGACACATGCATTTCAGCTTATCCTCACATCAACATGGCATCTCGCGCCTGGGATGTTGACGATTTGCAGTACCGTTTTATGCGTACCGTTTCGTACCTCAGCTATGCAAATTGCCTGAATGCACCCTATTTTCCGAACTTCAGTCGACTCGCCATCGTCAATCCGCTTCTCGCGAACTCGGTGAAGAACGTGCAGTTGAACTTCATGCAAATGGCTAACAAACACATCTCAAACTACGTCAAGGCGGACGAGGAGCGCTTGCGCCTGGCTGGGAGACAACTTGACCTATCGATTCCGCCGCTGGCCAGCATAGTATTCGACCACACAAGGAAGAATAACTCGTTGCGTGATGCTCTCCTGAAAGCCCGTGAAGACTTTGCACCAGTCCGGGAGCGGTTCGCGAAGTATGCGGCTCTAATCACATCAGACGACGCTGAACTTCGCGAATCCTTGGCCGCACTTGACGTGCTCGAATCAGACCTGAGTACAATTTCGCAGGCTGCGCCAGAGAAAAGTTCCTTGCGGATGCTTGAATGGCGTCCAATTGCGACGTTCATCGCGTCAGCTGTTGACGATCCCGATCAACTCGGCTCTGCAGAATCGTGGACGGATCTGGCTTTAAAGCTTTTGAAAATGCCGGTAGCTGCCATGCAGTCCTACATTCGCAGACGACGTGTACAGCCAATACTCGACGTCCCAGAGAAAGTGAGGCGGATCAAAGGGCTGGCAAGTCTCACAGCCGATACGTTTTCGTGGAAACCGTCCGCACAGGAACTAGAAGGCGTGCGACTGTTTTCGCAGGCTGTCACACAACCTACTGGTCTACCGGAAGCGCCTGATCAGGGTGCACCAGCCGATAATCCCGATACAACATCCGCTTAATGCACCGGAGTGCGGTCAGTGCCGTGCTAGCAATTGCGAATCACTGGCCGCAATCCGGTGCATTAGGTGCGTTATACGGCAACGCTAAATTCGCTATCTTTAAACGCATGAAATTCATAAAGCCCAAAGCTTATCAGGGTGTCAGTTTAAAATCTGGCTCTCACTAGGTAGATGCGCCTCGTATTGAATCAGCTATATAGAATTGAGGTTTACCCCTATTGGGAGAGTGAAAACCCAGATGATACCTTTAGCTCCAGTGACCACTAACTACCCTGCACTTGATAAACTGATGGCATTCAAGATATGGCGAAGTTACGTCACCAAAGCTCTGGCAATTTTGGGATTGAGCACTTTTCTCGTCACTAGTATGCAATCCTCCGCCATATCTGGCGAACGCTCAATCTTTGGTGAAAGCCCCCCTGATCTTGAGCGTTACTTTGATCAGTATTGGACTCGCTTAACCCTTGTAGATGCCGAAGGCAATCTCAACGTAACGTATACTTACAGCCCTGGAAAAATAAGATCTTTTTTCGACAATGCAGAAGACTTAAGATTGTCAGTTAGGTTTATCAACGACCAAGCAGTGAATATTCGCATCCACCAAAATGGTGCAGGGTTCAATATCCCATCAGAGCGTTTTGAACCCTCAGATAATTCAATGAACATCTTTGATGATGTGTTTGAATCTATTTTTGGTTATCGACCTTCTGTTGAATCTCCGATTTACCAAAAAATACTTGAACCCGGATCATTGCAGGGCACACTCCATACTGTTACCTACTGCATAAGCGAGGAAATCGCAATGTCTTATGAATGGATTAGTACAGAGGATTACATCTGGTTTATCCGTTTTTTCCAGGAGTCTGCTTGTGTTTAATAGGGCATTACTAAACGTGCTCCGAGAGTTACCGAAAAGAAACCCAATCACCGCGAGAACGCATATTTTAGGCGTAAAAATGTTTGATCACATAGTTCTTTAGCACTAGCGACAGCAAATAATTTATCGTAGATTGTTGCCGTCAGATATTGATGAAATGTACGCACGATTTTGAGGGGAGAGGATAGGCTATATACAAAACCTGTCCCTTTACCCGACCTCTCAGCTACTTGTGAAGCTATATTTTCACAGTTAGCTATTATTGTGGCATTAAGCAGCTTTAATCGTTACGGACTGATTAGCGAAAGTGGTATTAAAGCCATCAGTTTCAGAAAGTAAATACGGATATCCTATGTGAGCAGAAAATTATTGGGTAACAATGACGACTGAATCTGTTTTTGCTCTGTTCATTGCCATGTTAATTTCAGCAGCCATACCAGGACCAGGTGTTTTTACCTGTATTGCACAAGCAATCACCTCTGGATTTAAGGATGCACTTTATGTTATCAGCGGGATCTTAATTGGGAATATCGTGTTCCTATTTGTTGTTATCTTTGGTTTAGTTGCTGCTGCCCAAGCCCTGGGAAATTTCTTTATCGTGATTAAATATCTTGGCGCTCTTTATTTGATTTGGCTTGGGGGTAAGCTATGGATATCCGACTCAGACTTCACAAGTTTTAGCAACAATTCACTTCCTCGTAGTTCAACATCAAGCTTTTTGACGGGTCTCATCGTTCCTTTTAGTAATTCCAGCGTAATTTTCTTCTACATAAGTTTACTTCCTACATTTATTGATTTAAGTAATCTAAGTTTGACTGATGGTTTGATTGCAGTTCTTACCATTAGTGCCGCTTTTTTTGCTGTTTTAGCTTGCTATTCATATGGTGCAGCAAAAGCAAGGAAGATATTCAAAAGCCGCAAAACGTTGAAGAGATTCAATCGTGGAGCAGGGACATTGATGATTGGAACTGGTGTCTATGTAGCGGTTCAACGGGCTTGAATTTCCACACTTAAACCAAATTTAGAAAATACAAACGTATTACATAGCTGACACTCCTGCTGAATCGGGCTGATGGGAGGTTTCGGTTAAGATGACAAGGCTATTTGAAGCCGCTCAGCAGGAACGTCATTGGAATAGTAAACGAGACGGCTTTGCACAAACAATATCCAGAAAGTTGAGTCGTGGTCTGGGGGTTGCCGTTAGAGCCTGTGCGCGTCGTGGTTTGAGAGTTACCAACAGAGGCACTAGCTGGCCTCATTTACAGCCATTGTCAACAGTTTAAATGCCGTTTATTGGATTCAGCATCAGGTGAATGTAGAGAGATTGACCGAGAGGAGGGTTAGAATGAGATTCGTGATTTAGAAACGTGAGGTCATAAAGATGAGTGGTGTTGTGATAGCAGTCAGCCGTAGTACGGCCCACACGTTTACGAAAGTAAATCAGGATAGTATTCAGCTTCTCACTGGTTTGGGTGTCCAAGGTGATTCGCATATGGGTAAGACCGTGCAGCATCGCTCGCGAGTAGCTGTTAATCCAAACCAGCCTAATTTACGCCAGATTCACCTAATTCACGCTGAATTGCATGACGAGTTACAGGCTGCTGGTTTTACGGTATCTGCAGGGCAAATGGGTGAAAACATCACGACACGGGGCGTTAAACTGCTGAATTTACCAACAGGTACACAGTTGCATATAGGCAACAAAGCCGTAGTAGAACTAACAGGTCTACGAAATCCCTGTGCCCAACTAAATCAATTCCAAGCAGGACTGATGGAAGCCGTGTTGGATCGTGACAAAAACGGTAAACTGATTCGCAAAGCTGGGGTCATGGGTATTGTTAACGTTGGCGGTGACGTTAAACCTGGCGATTTAATTCAAGTTGTATTACCACCAGAACCGCACCAGACTCTTGAGCGAGTCTGACAGATGGTGACTTTTGATAAGTGTCGGCGTATAGTTTCGCTCTGATTTCTCACACCCTTTCTGCAATTAAGTGCCAGTGCCAGGATTCTGGCTTTTTATGCACTTGATCCCTTAGGCTTTGAAGTTCAAATCCACTCAACAACTGACAAAGCTCTAGCCCATTACAGTAGAAATGGGGGTGATCTTTATCGTCCTCATTAGGAATAACAAACGTGTTGGGTGCGATTTCTACCCCCTGGCCATATTTGGCATTACGCTTAGACAACATTGTTCCCTGAAAAAAACAACCTGGTTTTAGCACTCGATGTATCTCAGTTACGCAGCGAGACACCACTGTTGGGTCGCCATGGTAGATCACGTTGAATGCAAGCACGTAGTCGAAGAAAGCACTGTCGTAGGGCAAGGCTTCCATAGAACCATGGCTAAAGTGAATATCAAGCTTGCGATCGCATGCAGCCTGTTTCACGTAGCTCAACCCCGCTTCGCTCCCATCCAAGCCATAGGTTTCAAAACCTGATTCTGCCAGGTAAAGCGTATGCCGACCCACACCACATCCTAGATCTAGCACCCGAAGGGTATCACCAGACGGCATCAGCCGTTCAATAAACTGAACAACATCAGGGTCTGGTTTTAACCATTCTGCTCGGCCTGCTTCTGTTTGCCAACGTTTATCCCATTCCAAATGAGCCGTTGCAGTAGTTGAAATATCCATCATAAAAAGCTAGAGCTTTAAAAGCTTAAACAGACAATAACCAAATGTTAATAACAGAATTGGCTAATTCCAGTATGTTCTAAACGTGCCTAAATTGGTATAGACAACTTTCTTCACCTTTAACTATGAAACGTCGTTCTCTGGTTAAGACTGCAGTCCTTTTCTCTTTGGGTGCAGTCATTGCCGCCTGTTCAGGTGGTCAGCCAGCTGCTACTAATCGCACTCCAGATACAATTATGTTTGCAGTCACTGATGTGCAAGGCCTTGAAGAATTGCAACGGGACTATGAACCGTTTCGTGAGGCAATGGAAG
>ERZ1740059.1932-NODE-1932-length-10337-cov-6.491052_pt1 | contig 10337 bp, 9 predicted proteins | sample MGYA00581744_ERZ1740059 | MGnify/ENA primary metagenome ERZ1740059 (study PRJEB43018, sample SAMN04849738) | marine metagenome | isolation source: floating plastic debris | place: Pacific Ocean | collected 2008-08-28 | study: EMG produced TPA metagenomics... | reverse complement strand
GGCGGAACGATCCGATTTTGAAGCTTCAAAAGCCGAGCCTAGGCGCTTCGATCGCGTTTCTCCGCTTCGAAAGGCTCGCCTGCTCGTTTTCATAGGGGTTTTCGCTCATTCGGCGCACCCGGGTGGCGCGGCCCCGCTTCGGGGGGCTTCGCCCGAGGATCCGAACCGTCGCGGGATGCGCGAGGGCTCAACCATCGAGAGAGCCCAACCAGCGACGGACCTTCTATCGCTGGAGGCATCGGCGTGACGCACTCCAGGCCGAGCCGCGACGTATCCGACCACCCGGGGAGCGGCTCAGCGCTCGCTCTTGGGGACGCCATGAACGTAGCGACGAGCCCGCCCGTGGGCGCGAGGGGCCCCGCCCTCCGCGAGGCGCGTGCGCACGAGCTCCGGCACGACGCCGCGGGCCCCTTCGTTGCGCGCCCGGACGGCGTCGAGGCGCCCCCGGGCAGCCGCGTCGGAGCGGAGCAGAAAGTGCTCCGCGAGGGCCAGGTCGATCTTCTCGAAAGTGTCGTCGCGGCGTGGCCTCGACGCGGGCGAGCGCGTCCGCGTAGGCCGCGAGCGTGCCGGCGCCTTCGGCGTCGCGCTCGGCGGCGAAGCGCCCGAGCCAGAGCAGGTTCTTGAGAGGTCCCAGCGATTTGGTTCCAGTGCCGTAGGGGGCGCCCTCTGTCTCTGGGTAGCTACGCAGCGGGGCGTGGCCACCGTAGGCTGGTGGCCATGAACCGACTAACACCCCTCGCCCTTGCCCTGCTCGTACTCGCCGGTTGTGGCGACGACGGCTTCTCGTGCCCGAACAGTGCGAGCCTTGCCGGTGCCTACGAAGTCACCTTCACGCGGGTCGAGGATTGCACCGGACGGATCCCGAACCTCGAGGGCACGGTCCTCGTGGAGACCTTTGAGGACCCGGCACGCGTTAGCCCGGACGACCCCGGTTGCATGACAATCGCCCGCACCTTCGAAGCGGATGCCTGCTTCTTCCGGGAGGCCACCCGCTGCGACGCCTCGGTGGACCCCGAGGAGGCCGACGAGATCTTCGAGGTCCAATGGACCAGCGCCACGACGATCGAGGGTGAGTTTCTGTTCACGCCGGCCGTGGGACCCAACGCGGGGTGCACCGTGCGAGCGGACTTCGTGGGCGAACGGCTGTGACCTCACGCGGCCTCCTCGTCGGCCACAGCGACCCAGAAACGTCATCCAAGGCGCGGGCCCATACGGCCCCGCCTGGTCCACGTGAAGCTCGACGACGGGGCCGGCGAAGGCGACAAGCTCCGCGAGGTCCGTCAAGGCAGCTCCCGAGTGAGACCGGTCGCGGTTTGGAGTTCCCTTCGCAAACTCGTTCGCGAGGCTTGTGTATACCCTCGTCCTCTTAACCCTCCTACGCCGCAGCCCGTCAGCGCGCGATGACGAAGGGCGCCTGCAGCCGGTGACGCAGGGACCATTGGGTCTCCTGGCGCGCGTACGATGCGCGAACCGTCGCGCTGGGAGCCGGCGCCGTGCGGACGTCCAGTTGGAGGACGTACGACCCGGGTGCGAGCGGATCCACCAGCCCGACACCGTCAGCGCGGACGCTCTCCGTCTCTCCGGAAGCCAGAGGAATCGGGACGTCCATGCCGCAGCCGCGAGCGCGTCGTGCGGGTACGAGACCGTCGGGCGCCTCTCGCAACACGCGCCCATTGAACCCACCGGAGCCGGACGGGTGAAACTCCTGGGCCGTCCCGTTGTGGAGGACCCAAAAGGGCTCTCCGTCGGGCCATGATTCGCCCGACGGCTGCAACCTCAGCTGAGCGGGCGCCGGGGTCGCGGCTTCGACGTCGAGGACCATCTGCACATAGGAGGGATCGCCGCGCTCCATGAGCAGCAGCGTGAGCTTCAGCTCCGTCGCTTGGGCGGGCACCACGTATTCCACGCGCGCCTCGTCGCGCCTTGGACGGGTCGTGTTCGTGTCGTAGCGCGCGACCACGACGAAGTCTCCTTCCCGTGGGTGCGGGACGGGGTCGTTCGAGCAACGCATCGGCGAGTCGCCCGTGAGCGTCGTGCGACAGGCCATTACGTGGCGACGGGTGCCGCGATGGGTGACCACGATTTCGAGGGGGCCCGTCGATACCGTTTCGGAGATCACCAAGAAGCGCGCCGGAACCGACGCCGGTGGCTGCGCGCCCACGTGAACGCCCGCGACGGAGTGGGGGGCGAGCACGACGAGAAGCGCCAAGAGCGCCACGTTCGGCGTCGGCCGCAGCCAGCAGAGGGCGGCATGCGTGCTTTCCACGCGCTCCATCGTGCCGTAGGCGACGCCGGACGACCACGGCGCTACGCCCACCACATCGGTCGCGGACGGTCCCGCCGCAGGCCACGCTCCGGGTATCGCGCCCGATAGCGGCCACGTGGCCTGTAAACGGAGTTGGCACTCGGGCCGGGGACGCACAGCCGCCACTTCGACCCACGAGTCCAAGCGCCGCTACCCGAGTCGGTCGGAGCCTTCAACCCGCGACGCATCTTCGCCAACCCGCGACGCGTCTTCGCCAACTGGCGACGAAAGAGGCGCAGTTCAGAGGCCGTCGGCGCGAGGCGAATGCCAGTCAGAGAAACGCGCCTTCAGTCCGTCGCGTCGCGCGCTGTTCGACGCGATGATGTCCACGCCCCCGTCGTAGGGGGCAAAGACCTCGCCCGACCCCGCGTCCATCCAGAGGGCTCGAAACGCGTCTTTGGCGATGGCCACCAGAGCCGCGCGTTCGGCATTTGCATCCCATCGGCAGCGGGTTGACCAGAAGGAGATGTCGACGAGCTCGTCCGGCCCACGGTCCGACTGTCTCATCGCGTGGACGCACTCGAAGCGTCGTCCTGGAGTGCTCTCGAAGAACCCCGTCGCACCGACCTTCGAGAGCTCGTAGCGCGGGACGATCAGCCTGCACTCGGACGTCAGGACAGCACGAGCCACCGCATCCTGGCGTTCGAGCAGTTGCTCCAGCTCGTAGGCGTTGGCCGGGTATCGCTTCGAGTTTGGAAGCGAGTGGATGCGGAACCAGCGATCCGAAAAGGCGATGCGCAGGCGATGGCCGAGCGGCTCCGCTTCGCCGTAGCGCTCGGACCACCAGCGAGGGAAGAGCCCGGTGCTCATCGACTGGCTCCCGAGTCTATGAGGGCATGGTCGGGTACTCCGAGAAGCAGCCTTCGGCCATGGGTGCCACGCCGAGTCGCGTTGGTCCGGCACACCAACATCCGATCCGTCGCGGGTTGAGGAGAGCGCAACATGAATCGCAGGCCCAGATTCAGATCCGTCAGAACGCGATCCGTCGCGGGTTGGAAAGTGCTCGACCTGCAACAGACCTTCCTTTGGTCACACCTATTCGCAAAGGACCGGCCCCTCATTTCGTCGCCGAGTCATCCCTGATGAACGCTCCACGGCCGTCGTTCTCGAACACGTGGAGCTGCCCCCCACCGCGTGAGAGGGCCAGCCCCGGCCAGGCGTCGTCACTCACGGTGAAGAGGTGACAGCCCACGGCGTCGCCCGGCGCGAGGCTCCAGAGCTGGGGAACCCAGCCGGGCATGCCGACGCGGATCCCGTCGACGGCTTCGATGGCGTCGTAGTCGTCCTCTTCGTCCCCTTGAAGGCGAAGCCAGGCTTCCGCCTGCTCGACCAGGCGAGGCGGCACGAGGCGGCGGTCGGGAAGGCCCCAGCGCAGGTGGCGCGTCAACCGTCGCGGAGGGGGTATCCAGTCGCGCTCGGGGTTCTCCGGAGGCGGGTTTCGACCCTCGACGAGCTGCGCGGCGTTCCACCATCGCAGGGCGAAAACCTGCTCCACGCCGTCCGGGCCCTCGTGCCAGCAGGGACTCCAGAGCAGCTGGAGCACGTCGGTGCTCTCGGGAAAGGGAAGCTCCGGAACGTCCTCACGGAGGACTTGAAGGACCGGCACCAGAGTTCGGTTCCGGGGCGTTGAAGGGTCGAACCCAAAGAGGAGCTGAGGGAGGTCCGTGCTGGGCCAGGGCGCGTTGGAGGGCCAGGGAAAGGGGCCACCGATCTTGGTTGCGAGCGCCGAAGGGGGCGGCCCCGCCTCATCCACGCGGAGCTCCACGACGGGCCGGGCGAAGGCGGCGAGCTCGGGGAGAGCCGTCAGGATGGGAGGAAGCGAGACCGCCACCTCGGAAACCTAACCCGGTGGTACAGGCCACGTGGCCACGTGGCCACGGCCGAAGAGACCGAGGAAAGCACTGACGTTCTCTCCTTTCTCGGGTTTGGCTCGGGCCACCTCGGGAAAGGGCGCGGGAAGAACGAAGCGGCTACCGTTCGGCATGACGCGTTGGCGACTCATCCTGGGGGTGCTCCTGGGCTGTTCCTCGAGCGCGGCGGAAGCCGGTTCGGAGCTACCGCCCTTGGCGGCCTCCTACGAGGTCGTCTTCGAGAACATCACCGAAGAGGGCACGGGCCGAGGCGCGGCGGAGCTCCTGGGGGACGCGGTCGTTCGCATCGACCCGGACTTCGAAGCCGGCACCCTGCGATGGGCCGGTCCCTTCGCGGCCGTCGTCGAGACCGAGCTCGTGGCGGCCGGAGGCGGCGCCTTCACCGCGGACACCGCGTTGCCCATCGCCGCCAGCAGCGCGCTGGCCTTGCGGTGGCGACTCGAGGCGATGTCGGGGACCCTCATCGAGACGCGCGCTCGCCCCGAGGGCGTCGTGCCCGTGGGCGGCGTCGTCCTCGCGGAATACGTCGAAGAGGGAGGCCTCTCGACCGATGTCTTCGGCCGCAGCGAGCTCGACGCGACGATGCGCTTTCGCGCCGACCTCACGGCTCCCGACGCCCGCTTGCGCTCGCCGGACACGCGCCTCGACGGGTCCGCGCTCTTCCCCTGGTCGGAGCTTCGCCTGGACGTGTCGGAGCCGCTCGAAGCCCCCCTCGAGAGCGTCGTTACGTCCGAGGGCGAACTCGCGCTGCACCGCGAGACCGACCAGGGCGCGACCTACCTCGTCTTGCCGCCCGAAGGCGGCTGGAGCGGGAGCGAGGTTCGCGTCGGCGCGCTGGAGCTCGTCGACGCCGTCGGCAACGTGGGCATGGTTGTGGGCCTCGCGCTGCCCGTCGTGAGCCTCGCTGCGACGGATCACTTCGGGCCGGACGTCGGGCGCGCAGGCGGCTGGGGCAGCCAGCCCGCGGCGCTTCCCGAGGACTGCGGAGGTTGCGCCGAGGTCACCGTGTCCGGCGTCGGCTTCGCGGCCTCGGCCGGTGTGCTGCTCGAGCTCGACGCGGCGGAGCCGGTGGTGGGGCTTCGCGTGACGGCGGAGCTGCCCGAGGTACCGAGTGGCCCCACCGGCGTGAGCGGAGCGGGCTTCTACGAGCTCGCCCTCGCCTTCTTCGACGGGACCACCCTCACGCGCTTCCCCGGCAGCCGCGAGGGGCGCGTCGAGGCCACCCTCCCCTCCCCGGCGACGCGCGGCTTCTTCGTGCTCGCCGTGAACATCCTCGAGGCCGAAGTGATCAACCGCCGCGAAGCCACCGCGCGTATCACGTCCGTCGAGCTTCTCCGCGAGTAGTGACGGAGCGTCAGCAGGGTGGCCACGTGGGTGGTGCCCGCGAGACCACGATGGACTGCCACATGTACTGGATCTCCGTCGTCAGCGTAGGCAACCGAGTGACGGGCGCGCTGCTACGGGTAGCCGTACGTCGCCGTCCGCTCCGTCCAGCTCCGAGCGAAGAAGGGCCGCGCGGGCCCTACGTTCGACTAGGCCTAGGTTCGCGGTGGCGCGACCGGGCGGCCTTCGACGAATGCGTCGAAAGCACCGTGGAAGGTGCCGTTGCCGAAGCGCGCCTCGTAGACATCCTGGACCACGAAAAACACGTTCTCGCTCCCGTGCGGCGTATCCCAGCGCCGCGGATGCCCGGGGTCTCGCACGTCGGCCATGAGCATAACCGCGGACCGGAACGTCTCGTCGTCGGCCGCAACGAGACTCCGCCAGTAGCTTTCGCCCTGCACACGATAGATGCGGTCAGGTCTTCGGTGCCGTCCTCAGAGAAGCCCTCGGGCCCGTCCCAGGGCGCGCGGACCTGGTGCGCCGCTTCGAAGACGTGGTCGGCGAACGCCAGCAGCTCGGTCTGCGCGAGAGAGCCCAACGCCCTTCGAAGCGCCGCGGGACTCGGGAACGAGGAATCGATGATCGCCCAAGCAGCCTTGGCGCGCATACTTGCTCCTACTCGGCGCGGAGGCGCTTCAAGGCGGGCTCCCCTTCGGGGCGCAGGGTGAAGAGAGCGCTGGCGATCGACTCGACTCGTGGAATCGAACGCAGCGCCGCCGCCGGGTCGCCGTGCGGAGCGATCCACCAGTCGCACTGGTCCTCCGCCGCCCACAGCAGGAGGTCGGTGGCGTCCCCGCGTAGGCGGTAGGTCGTGTGTCCCGGAAAGCCATACGTTCGCGGCGCCTCCGTGAAAACCTCACGCAGCGCCGCGAGCATTTCCGACGAGATCGGGGGCGCCTGCGCGGCGTAGACGATTCGCTCGTCCATGCGCCCGTCCTGCACGCGGCAGCTCAGCCACGTGCTGAAGGTCGCGCAAGCAAGCTGCCAGCCAGGCATCCATTCCACCTCGATGAGCACCCGTGGATCAGGGCCCTCGTGCAACGGGATGGCCCAGGTGCATACGCCCTGGTTCTCCCACAAGAACGGCAAGAGGCTCGCTCCCGTGGTCGCAGAAGGGCCTATCGCCACCGACAACAGCTCCTCCCGCGGCACGGGCTGATCATCCGACCCGAAAAGCAAGGTCCCCGGCCAGGCATCCGTGAGCACGAGCTCGGCGAAGGCCTCAGGCAGCGCCACGCCCACGCGGCGCTCGATGGCGAGGCGGGCCGACGGAGGCAGCGGCTCTGGAGCCACGCCCAAGAGCTCGAAGACCGCGTCGAGGTAGGCCACGCCCCATTCTAGCGAACCGCCCAGCACCACCCGAACGGAGACGGACCAAACAAACGAAACCAAACCTCGGGAGGCGTTAGTCTGCATGAGCCCGCGCAAGCCAGGAAACATGGGGAACGGTTCGACGAGCCATCTGGCTTGTTGGCCACCGCTCCTTTCTTCATCGGCGAGCTCGCCCTGTACTTCTTCTTCTGTGCTGACTGCAGCGCTGTGACGGTGATTACGCAGCCGGGATAGGGGCAACCGCAGACCAAATGAGGTCAAAGCGTTCACGTTCGGCCGATCTGCGCGTTGACGATGAGGCCGCCCGAGATACGCACTCGAGAGAGGTGTCCGTGAAGGGCTGACTCAACGAGAGAGACGCCGAACTAAGGTGCCAACTCCGTTTACAGGCCACGTGGCCGCTATCGGACGCGATACGGACCTCGAGCAGCTCCGCCGAGACCCGAAGTAAGGGCGACGCCTGCTCGTCGGCTGGCTGAAGGTCAACCCGCGGCTGCCGCGGGGTCTCGGGCTCCTCGTCCGTAGGCAAGCGAAACGCACCTGCGCGAAGAATTACGCGGGTACTTCCCCGCCCGGGGAACTCAGCCGTCGTCCGTCACCGCGACGCCCAGCTCCGCGAGCTGCTTCGCGTCCACGCGCCCCGGCGCGCCCGTCATCAGATCGTTGGCGCGCTGGGTCTTCGGGAAGGCGATGACGTCGCGAATGGACTCGGTTTGCGCCGCGAGCATCGCGACCCGGTCCATGCCGAAGGCGATGCCGCCGTGGGGCGGGGCGCCGTAGCTCAGGGCATCGAGGAGGAAGCCGAACTTGTCGCGGCCTTCCTCTTCGCTGAGACCGATGACCTCGAAGACCTTCTTCTGCACCGCCGGGTCGTGAAGGCGGATGGAGCCGCCGGCGATCTCGAAGCCATTCAGCACCAGATCGTAGCGGTAGCACTTCACCATGCCGGGATCGGTCCCGAGCTTGTCCACGTCCTCGTCGTGCGGTCGCGTGAACACGTGGTGCGCCGCCGCGAAGCTGCCGTCGTCGTTCTTCTCGAAGAGCGGCGGGTCGACGACCCAGAGCAGGTTCCAGTCGCCCTCGGTGCCCGTCTCCGGGATCATGCCGAGCTGCTTACCGAGACGGAGCCGGAGGTTCGCCATCACCGTGTGCACCCGGGCTTCCGGCCCGAACTGCATGAGGATGAGGTCGCCCTCCTTCGCGCCGCAGGCCGCGTTGATGGCCAGGCGAAGCTCCTCGGTGATCACCTTGGCGAAGGGGCTCTGCGTCCAGGTCCCGTCCGCCGCGACCTTGGCCCGCGCGAGGCCCTTCGAGCCCATCTGCTTGGCGTGCTTCTCGAGCTCGTCGGTCTGCTTCCGGCTGAGCCCATGCTCCGCCGGCACGACCATCGCCTTCACGATCTCGTCCGGCAGCTCCATCCGGTACGTGCCGTCCTGGAACTTCTTCGCCAGCGGCTCGAGCAGCGGCACGCCGCCCCCGCCGTGCTCCACCACGAGCTCCGTGAGGTCCACGTGCTCGAGGCCGAAGCGCATGTCCGGCTTGTCGTTGCCGAAGCGGCGCATGGACTCGTCGAAGGGAAGCCGCGGGAAGCGCCCGTCCGTGTAGCGCTCCCGGAGATCGACGCCGAGCACTTCCTTCCAGAGCCGGAAGACGAGCCCCTCGAGCATCTCGAAGAGGTCCTCCTGGTTGATGAAGGACATCTCGACGTCGATCTGCGTGAACTCCGGCTGCCGGTCGATACGCAGGTCCTCGTCGCGGAAGCAGCGGACGAGCTGGAAGTAGCGGTCGAAGCCCGCAACCATCAGCAGCTGCTTGTAGAGCTGCGGGCTCTCGGCGAGCGCGTAGAAGCTCGCCGGGTAGAGCCGCGCCGGCACCAGGAAGTTCCGGGCGCCGCCCGGCGTGTACTTCACGAGAAAGGGCGTCTCGACCTCGAGGAAGCCGTTGTCGTGGAAGTAGCTCCGCGTCTCCTGGTTGAGCTTGCTCCGAAGCCGCAGGTTCCGCTGGAGCAGCGGCCGCCGGAGATCCAGGTAGCGGTGCTCGAGGCGCTTGTCCTCGCCGGTCTCGACGTCGTCCTGGATCTGGAAGGGCGGCGTCTTCGCCTCGTTGAAGACGTGAATCTCGGCGCCGAGCACCTCGATGGCGCCGGTCGCGAGCCGCGGGTTCTCGAGGCTCGTCCCGTCGTCCTTCTGGCCGCGACCGCGCACGGTGCCGCGGATGCCGAGGCACCACTCGCTCCGGGCTCGGTCGGCGATGGGGAAGTCTTCCTTCGGGTCGAAGACGATCTGCGTGAGCCCGTCCCGGTCGCGCAGATCGATGAAGATGCAGCCGCCGTGATCACGGTAGCTCTGCACCCAGCCGAAGAGGACGACCTCTTCCCCGATGTGCGCCTCCCGCAGCTCGCCGCAGGAGTGGGTTCGCTTCAGCTCGTCGATGAATCGCGCCACGCTTTCGCCTCTCTGCCCGCTACGTACTCGCCGGGGCGCCGGCCGCAAGCCTGGACGATCAGGGGCGCTGGAAGGGGTAGAAGTCGCCGCCGAGGTCGAGGAGCTGCGTGAGGGCGTCGAGCGCCTCGCGCACCTCGCGGATGAGCGCCGGGTCGACGAGGTCCTTCGGAGCCAGCCGGTCCCGATAATGGCGCCCGATCCAGGCGTCGAGGGCGGCCTCGCGCTCCGGCGTCAGCACGAGCCCGGGATGCAGCACGTCGCCCTCCCCGAGGGCCACACGGAGCCGGAGGCAGGCGGGACCGCCGCCGTTGCGCATGGACTCGCGCACGTCGAGGCGGTGCACCGCCGCGAGCGAGGTCTCGGCATGCAGGCGCGCCAGCACCTTCGAAGCCGCGCCCTCCCCGGCCTCCTCCGGCACCACCAGCTCGAGGCCCCGGGGCGTGCTCAAGAGCTGGCCGTTGAAGAGGTAGGAGCGGACGGCCTCGGCCACGCTCATCTCGTCGCGGCGCACCTCCCAGCGCTCGAGCGCGAAGCCCGCCTGCGTGCACGCGGCCTCGAGGGCGTCGAGGGGCTCGGCGAAGGCGTCCTCGTGGTGGAGGAGCACGTGCGCGTTGCCCACGGCGATGACGTCGTTGTGAAAGACCCCGGCGTCGATGGCCTCGGGCGCCTGCCGGAGGAAGACGGCCGCGTGCACGCCATGGCGCCGGGCGATGGCCTCGCTGGCGGCCCGCGTCTGCCGCGCCGGGAACCGCGTCGGCGCGTCGTCCCGCCCCGCGCGGCCGTAGACGAAGAGCTCGACGCCCGGCGCGCCCGGCTCCCCGGCCGGGTGGAAGCGCGTGTGGTTGGCGGCCCCTTCGTCGCCGAAGGCCGGCGTGGCCGGGAGCGGCGCGTGCATCACGGCGCCCGGCAGTGCCTTGCGGAGCGTGCGAGCGGTGGCGCCGGGCTCGAGGCTGCGGTGGAAGTTGGTGACGAGATTCGCCGGCGTGAGGTGGAGCCGCCGGT
>ERZ1740059.1931-NODE-1931-length-10338-cov-3.495089_pt1 | contig 10338 bp, 10 predicted proteins | sample MGYA00581744_ERZ1740059 | MGnify/ENA primary metagenome ERZ1740059 (study PRJEB43018, sample SAMN04849738) | marine metagenome | isolation source: floating plastic debris | place: Pacific Ocean | collected 2008-08-28 | study: EMG produced TPA metagenomics... | reverse complement strand
TAACTAACAAAGGCATCAAAACAATTACTTTGAAATCCATGAAAAAATTTACAGCTGGCTTTGACTATGCCCAACATCGATGGTTTAGAATTCTGTCTAAAAATACGCCAAATACCTAAATTCAAAAATTTACCCATAGTAATGGTAACTGCAAGAGATGGCTTGGTAAATAGAGCAAAAGGTCATCTTGCTGGAACAAATAAATATCTAACCAAACCTTTTAAGCCAGAGGAGTTGAGGGAAGTCGTTCATCAATATATTGATTGAAAAAAATCATTAAAGAAAATTTCTTCTAGAGTCGTTCCTATTGCCATTTTTGTTTACAGGTAATATGGTTTGGTTTATTGTTCATCTCTTCTGAACCAATGAATAGAACTATCTCAACTAAACAGTTTGGCTTATGGCTACTAGCGACGTTAATTTTGGGCTTTCTTTCAGGCTGTAATCCTGGTAAAAGTGATAATTCCGATCGCCTGGAATTTTGGACAATGCAGCTAAAGCCTAATTTTACGAGCTATTTTGCCGATCTCAATGCCAATTTTGAAACTAAAAATGAAGCAGTGGAGTTACGCTGGGTAGATGTTCCTTGGTCGGCAATGGAAAACAAGATTTTGACTTCTATTTCTGCTTAAACTGCACCTTATGTAGTCAATCTCAATCCCAATTTTGCTTCTCAGATGGCTACTCGTAATGCTTGGTTAAATCTAGATGAAGTTGTTACCCCAGAAGTTAAAGCAACTTATTTACCCAAAATTTGGGATGCTAGCACAATCGAAGTTTGTCAAGAAAATCAATGTCGCGATCGCACTTTTGGACTTCCTTGGTATTTGACCACCACCATCACTATTTATAACAAAAATCTTTTAAATACAGCAGGTATCGAGCAGCCACCCCAAACCTATCAGGAATTAGCCACAGCAGCCAAAGCTATCAAGGAAAAGACTGGTAAATACGCTTTTTTTATTAGTTTTGTACCCAACGATTCGGGTGATGTTTTAGAATCTCTAGTAAAAATGGGGGTAAATTTAGTAGATGAATCGGGTGAAGCCGCTTTTAATACTCCTGAAGGTAAAGCAGCATTTCAATATTGGGTAGATTTGTATCAGCAAAAATTATTACCACCAGAAGCCTTAACTCAAGGGCATCGCTACGGTATCGAACTATATCAAATGGGAGAACTAGCCCTACTATCTTCTGGCGCAGAATTTATCGATAGCATCAATAACAATGCACCAACTGTTGCAAATGTTTCTGGTATTGCACCGCAAATTAGTGGCAAAACAGGTAAGAAAAGCGTGGCAGTAATGAATCTAGTCATTCCACGGGATACGGACAAATCAGAGCAAGCTCTTGATTATGCTTTGTATGTAACTAATACCCAAAACCAACTAGCTTTTGCTCAAGCATCAAGTGTTCTTCCTTCCACTGTAGAAGCAGTAGAGCAGTATATTAGTAACATTGAAAAACAAGAGCATACTATTCTTAAAGAACAGGCAAAAATAGTTAGCGCAGCACAGTTAAAAGATGCACAAGTCTTAGTTCCCGTTCAAAAAGATTTGCCAATTTTGCAAAAGGCAATTTATGAAAACTTACAGGCTGCAATGCTCAAAGAAAAAACCGTAGAGCAAGCTATTCAAGACGCTGCTAAAGAATGGAACAGTCGCAACTAAAAACAATTTGTTCATTCTGTAATCAAACTTTATTGCAAAGGTTGCTTAAAAAACTTATTATTGTCAATAAGCAATAAATAATTGATAAAACATTGATATGGCTCATTATACGGCATCCTCCCTAAAAGCCGAACTCAACTCTCGAGGTTGGCGTATGACTCCTCAAAGAGAGAAAATTTTGCATGTATTTCAAAATTTGCCCAAAGGCGATCATTTAAGTGCTGAAGAACTACACGAACTAGTAGAAAAAAGAGGCGAATCGATTAGTTTGTCTACTATCTATCGTAGTGTCAAATTGATGGCGCGTATGGGTATTTTACGCGAGTTAGAGTTAGCAGAAGGACATAAACATTATGAGTTGAATCAACCCTATCCCCATCATCACCATCACGTAGTTTGTATCCAATGCAACAATACAATTGAATTTAGAGATGATACTATCCTGAAGCACAGTTTAAAACAGTGCAAAAAAGAAGGGTTTCAACTAATAGATTGTCAGTTAACAGTAATGACAATTTGCCCCGAAGCCATTCGTATGGGTTGGCCTTCTGCTCTTCCTAGTGACTGGTGCTGTACGCGAGTTATCTCCGAACAAGAATCTAAAAGTAAAGCCAAAGAATAAACCCCATGATTTAGGAAGAAACCACATTGTTTGATGTTATCTTATCTGATGTGAGAAAAGATAAAGCATGGCATAAGGTTTAGTTTTCTAACGCTTCTAAATGGAAGCCCAAGGCTTTTTTCTTCATCATTTGGAAAATATTAAAAAACCCATTTGCCCTTGAAGGAGTCAGGCTTACTTTTAAGCCCGTGTCTTCAATAAAATCTGGTTCTACTCGAACAATTTCTTCTGGAGGCAAATCATTTAAGCCTTCGATGAGAAAAGCAACTAAGCCTTTTACCAGTTGTGCATCGGAATCACCCTGATAACATACCTTGCCATCTTCTAAAGTAGCAGTAATGTATACTTTAGACACGCAGCCTTTGACTTTGTTAGCTTCAACTTTAGCCTCTTGAGCCATTTCAGGGAGATTTTTGGCATACCAAAGCAACTGCTCGTATTTTTGCTTGGGGTTGTCACGACGTTGAAAGCGATCGACAATCTTTGCCAGTTTGGGAGGTAAAGGAGTTGAGTCTGATGACATATAAATACTAAATACAAATATATTAAACGCTTAGAGCGATCGCACAGTGCAGAAGAAATAACTTCTCTACTGCATACTTTTACTACTTTAGCAAACCTCGGTCTTTTCCATTCATTTTGCTGAATCTGTCCCTCATTCAGATAAACTTTATTTTGAGAGGCACAGCCAGTCACGAGGTTTTAAGAAGTGAAAAGAGTATTAGGTATCATTCTCGGAGGCGGAGCAGGTACTCGTTTGTATCCCCTAACAAAATTAAGGGCAAAACCAGCAGTACCTCTAGCCAGTAAATATCGTTTAATAGACATTCCCGTCAGCAATTGTATAAATTCAGAGATTCTCAAAATTTATGTTCTGACTCAATTTAATTCAGCTTCTCTGAATCGTCATCTATATCGCAGTTATAATTTTTCTGGATTTAGAGAAGGATTTGTAGAAGTATTATCGGCACAGCAAACTAAAGACAACTCAGGATGGTTTCAGGGTACTGCTGATGCGGTACGTCAATATATCGACTCCATCAAAGCTTGGGAAGTCGATGAAGTTATCATTCTTTCTGGCGACCATCTCTATCGCATGGACTACAGTAAATTTATTCGCCATCATCGAGAAACTAAAGCTGATATTACTTTATCTGTAGTTCCTATTGATGACAAACGAGCTTCCAGCTTTGGCTTGATGAAAATCGATGACCAGGGTCGAATTATTGATTTTGCCGAAAAGCCCAAAGGAGAAGACCTCAAGCAAATGCAGGTTGATACCACTGTATTGGGTCTGACACCAGAAAAGGCCGTTGAAAGTCCTTACATAGCCTCCATGGGGATTTATGTCTTTAAAAAGGATGTTTTAATTAACTTACTAGAAAAAAACGCAGATCAAACTGACTTTGGCAATGAAATTATTCCTGGAGCAGCAAAAGATCATAACCTTCAAGCATATTTGTTTAAAGGATATTGGGAAGATATAGGAACAATCGAATCTTTCTACGAAGCAAACTTGGCTTTGACCAAGCAGCCTCAACCTGATTTTAGCTTCTATGACGAAAAATCTCCTATTTATACACGTTCTCGTTATCTGCCACCAACTAAGCTGCTTGATTGCCAGGTAAGTGAATCGATGATAGGTGAAGGATGTATTCTAAAACAGTGTAATGTCAATCATTCTGTAATCGGAGTTAGAACTCGTATAGAAGCCAACTGCACTATTGAAGATAGTCTGATTATGGGGGCAGATTTCTATGAGCCTTTTGCCGAAAGACAATCAGGTTTACAAAAAGGCGGTATTCCAGTAGGAATTGGAGAAGGTACTACAGTACGCCATGCCATTGTAGATAAGAATGCTCGTATCGGTCGCAATGTCCAGATTTTGAACAAAGACCGAGTTGAAGAATCTCAAAGAGAAGATGAAGGTTTCTACATTCGTAGCGGAATCGTAGTCATTTTGAAAAATGCAACTATTGCTGACAATACAGTCATCTAAAATTTTGTAGATTACTGTGGTCAACTTTTTATCAAGTCAATTTTGAAAACAAACATTAAGTAGAAAACAAAATAGATCGCAATTATTATTGGGATTTATTACTAGGATGTGGTGAGTTAATCTTTACTACATCCTTTCTCGTACAAGATCTCCTATAAGAATTAGAAGTATCGAGCTATCGAGATTTCATTAATATAAGGTTAAACTTTAAATACGATTATTCAAACTATTATGTTTTTTGCTATCAACCATATTTCAATTACAAAACCTTTTTAGGAGATAGTCCTCAATGGCTTCGACAGAATTTAAAGATTATTACGCTGTTTTAGGAGTTTCTAAGACGGCGAGTGCAGACGAAATAAAAAAACAGTTCCGCAAACAAGCACTAAAATATCATCCCGATCGCAATCAGGGCAACGAAGCGGCAGAAGAAAAGTTTAAAGAACTAAGCGAAGCTTATGAGGTACTATCCGATCAAGATAAGCGATCGCAGTATGATAAATTTGGTCAGTATTGGGAACAAGGCATGTCCTCTGGATATGGAAATAATAACCCTTATCGCAGCAACACTTCTTATCGCAGCAGCAATACCAAAGTTGATGTTGGAGGGACTGATTTTAGCCAATATGGCAATTTTGAGGAATTTATTAACGAGCTTTTAGGACGCTTCTCTACTCCTGAAACCAGCGGCAGTTCACAAACCTATTCGGCTCAAAATTCCCCCAAAGGTACTAGTAACACCAACTTTAATACCAATTTTCAAGACTTTGCTACTTCCACACAGCAATCGGCTAACAGTGAAGCCAGTATTAACCTTAGTTTCGCAGAAGCATTTAGAGGCACGACCAAGCGAATTAATTTGGGTTCAGAAACAGTAGAAGTTCGTATTCCTGCGGGAGCAAAACCAGGGACAAGAATTCGTCTTGCTGGCAAAGGAAAGGCAAGCTATGGTCAGCCTAGGGGAGATTTATATCTCAACGTTAAGCTAGCACCTCACAGCTTTTTTGATTTTGAAGGTGATAATTTGGTATGTGAAGTACCGATTGCTCCAGATGAAGCTGTTTTGGGTGTATCCGTTAGTATTCCTACTCCTGATGGTACAGTTAGCATGAAAATTCCTGCGGGAATTCGTTCGGGTCAAGTATTACGATTGAGAGGGAAAGGTTGGTCTTCACCTAAAGGTAACAGGACAGATCAGCTAGTCAAGATTATTATTGCAACACCCAAGATAGTCACGGGGTTAGAAAAAGAATATTATGAAAAGATCCGCGATATTCGTAGTGAAGAACCCCGCGAATTTTTATCCAATATTAGACTGTAGCGAAGCCGTTATAGGTTATAGGTTACAAGGTTATAGGTTATAGGTTACGAGGCGGAGTTTCTACGCCATAGTAAAACTTGCGTTCTAATTTGTTGAGTTGCCACCAAACAATACTAGATATTAGTAGGGTGGCTGATAGGCTAATGGCAATTTTAAGATCGCCAATAGTGATTAATAAAGAAAGAAGAGGAATAATTGTCCAGGTTAAAATGGCAAATGCGATCGCAATTATTTTTATTTTTTTGATATTCTTTAGTGCTTGACTACAGCTAGCACAGCTTTTGGTATGAGAGTGATAGCGGTCTAGTAGTTGTTCTTTGGGTAATGCAGGTGGTAAGTCTTTGTCTGGAAAAGGATCGGCATGATATAAATTGATCCATTGATGCAACTCTGAAACATACAAATCTGCTTTGGTAGGAAGGTAAAAAGCCTTGCTATATTTCTCTCCACCGCCCAGGGCTTGCAAATAACGTTCTTGATGATGTAAAAATATTTGATCGTCTTCTAAAACGCCATTTTGGTTGATGTGGTTATTCCATCGGGGTGCAAGCTTGATAAAGAAGCGTGGAAATGGAGAGGAGAATTTGAAAGGAACGCGAGCAAATAAACGACACTTGCCTTTGCTTATTGGAGTTGCATAAACTACCGTTAGAGTGCGCCCAAACTGTTTGGATGTCAAATCATGCCACACAAGACATGGTGCGGTGAAGGTAGTGTATTGTGTTCCCAATTTACCCTTGCGAGGACCTTCTTCCCATATACCTTTAAAGCCTTGCTTATTTGACTCTGTTACCTGCAAGTCTAGAGGAGCTACATTAGAACGATTACCAACAGTTTTATGGTGAGTGTAGGGAATATGACTGGCATCGATAACGTTTTCGAGCAGAGTTAAAGCATCGTAGGGAAGATCGCGAAATATATTCAGACATACCCAAGCATCAGGATCTTCTTCCATCGCGTCAATAGTTGGTACGGGAATATAAGAAGCATTTTCTTTAACACCAGGATAAACAAATAACAGCCCCTGAGCGATCGCTGTAGGGTAAGATCGGACACAAGCTCTTTGGGAGGTTTGAGCCTGATTATTTGGGTGCTGTTGGGGAATTACTTGGCAGTTGCCATCTCCTGAAAATCCCCAACCATGATAAGGACATTCTAATAGTCCTGACTCATTTACTCTACCCTCACTCAACGGAGCAAGACGATGGGGACATTTATCTTCAAAGACTTGCCATGTTTGAGCCGATTTATCCCACCATATAACTAAGTCTGTTTCTAGCAAAGTAAAGCGACTTAGCTTATTTTTATCTAGGTCATCTATAAAGTAAATTGGGTACCATGCTTCTTGAGGATCGAAAACAGTCGGATCGCTACCTCCTGGCAATAAAGCTGCTGTGTTTAGATTTTCTGAAGTTATGGTCATACCTTGTGTATTGCTTTTTTATTATTGTAAATAATTGTTACACAAGTTTTTTGATTGTTGCTGATTAATAATTGGTAATTAATTTCTTAGTTATGACTTTATACAACTCCATTGGCACAGGATATAATCGCACTCGCCAACCAGATAGCAGAATTGTAGATAAGCTCATTTCCTTACTAGAGCTACCCCCAAAAAAGATAATTGCTGATATTGGTGCGGGTACGGGTAACTACAGTAATGCGATCGCAAATCGAGGCTATAAGGTAATTGCGATCGAGCCTTCAAAAACTATGCAGTCTCAGGCGCAACCCCACAAAGATGTCAGTTGGGTAACTGCTGGTGCTGAGTCTATTCCCCTAAAAGATGATGCGGTGGATGGGGCAATTGTGATGTTGGCACTGCATCATTTTCAAGATATTGGTGCAGGTATCAAAGAAATAAATCGCATTAACGCAACGGGAAAGATGGCAATTTTTGCGTTTGAACAAGCCAAAATTCCTGATTTTTGGCTTGCGGACTATTTTCCTTACTTTATCCAAGATACTTTAAAAACTTTTCCCAACACTAAAGAAATTGCCCATCAAATAGAGCAAATTACTCACAGGCAAGTTACAGTTATTCCCTTTTTATTGCCTCCTGATTTGAGCGATCTTTTTGCTGCTGCGGGATGGTGCAAGCCAGAAATTTATTTGGAGGAGTCGGTACGCCAAGGCATTTCAACTTTTTCTAAAATACCTTCCCGTGAGATAAAAAAAGGCATCGAACAACTGGCTGACGATCTCGATAGTGGTATTTGGTTAAAAAAGTACGGGCATATAAAACAATATTCAACCTATGATGCTGGCTATCGTATTTTTGTCGTTCGATAGTTTTTGGGATGTCAGTTTTATAGATCTTTTTACTTCAATTCACTACACTCAAATTAAAGTGAATTCGAGTGAAATATCCTCAAAAACATTCATGAAGAGTGCAACAATACAGCAAAAATATAAAATTATAAAAGTATTAAGGCAAGATTCCTTGACAGAAACATTTTTAGCTCAAGGAACAGGATTGTACTCTTTAAAACGTTATGTTATCAAGAAGTTTCGACCAATTTTAGGTCATCCTCAAGCAAAGGCAATTAAAGATCTTTTCTATCAAGAAGCCAATACCCTAAAACTTTTGAAAGGAAAGAATCCACAAATTCCTCAACTTGATGATTATTTTATGGATGGAGAGGATTTTTATTTAGTTCGGGAATGGATTGAGGGAATAACTTTAGAACAAAAAGTACAGCAGGAGGGAAAACTATCTGAAACAGAAGTAATAAAAATATTAGACGGCATACTGTCGGTACTTGAATATATTCATGGCTGTGGTTTGGTTTATGGCGAATTAAGCCCTAGCAGTATTGTCTTACGCCAAAACAACGATTGGTGGCAGACTAGAAAAAAAGATAATTTGCCCGTACTGATTTACTTTAGTGGAGTTAAAACAACCCAACCAAAAAACCAAAGATTAAGCCAACGTAGTTTGGTGCTGGCTAATCCGCAAGAATATGTTTCCCCAGAACAAGAAAAAGGAGAATCAGCATATGAAAGCGATTTTTATAGCTTGGGACTAACGGCAATCTATTTATTGACAGGAAAAACTCCTGCCGAATTGGATGTTCATCCCCATACAAATCAGCTTTTGTGGCATCAGGAAACTAATGACATTACGTCTAACCTAATACGAGTTATAGATCGCGCTATTTATCCTAATATTAGCGATCGCCGAAATGGCAGTCAACATCGCTTTACTTCTGCCCAAGAGATGCGAAATGCCCTTTTCCCCCAGTCTATAACTATTTCAGAGTCCTTAATTACTCAGCCAGAACCCAAATCCAAACTTACACCAGAAGTCAAAATTGTGACAGCTTTATTTTGTTTTGGCTTTGGAGTAATGGGTATAGCTGTCGCTATGTTGAACCTTGACTTTAAAGACTTTCAACATATAGAAGCCCAACAAGATACAGTCGGCTTTACTCAAGAAGATGAACCTGTAATCTCGGCTGAAAGTTCTTCAGACTCTTCTTTTGAGGCAGTTGCCCCACAAGCAACTTTGAACATACCTGTTTTTCGGGTAGGTACTCCTCAAGAACAGTTAATTGGCTCTTTGGGTCAACCAACCTATGAAAGCCGAGGTTATTGGGGTTATAGCCGAGCATTTTTATACAAAGATTTTGCCCAGCAGGGAGTAGATTTAGGATACTTGTCTGATGTTGCAACACAAACTGTGCTTCAAACAGAAATGTCTTTTGCTGAGTCTATTAAAGAAGTCGAGGTACAAAAAGTCTTGAAACAATTGTTGATGAGTGAATACTCTGTGGAAATTGAACAAAAAATCGAGCAGGTTATTAACCAAAAAAGCGACAAACAAGAATTTTCGGTTAATAACTTAAAAGGTATAATTCAGCGTAATGCTCAAAATCGCGTTTATGTAGGGGTTTGGGAAGCTGATTTTCATCAGTAATTGACTAAAATCTGCGAACTAATAACATCCATCAATAGACCTGGACGACCTAAATGAAAGCCTTGAGCATAGTTTACCTGTAACTCTTTAACCGTATCTAAAATATTTTGATTTTCGACAAATTCTGCTACGGTTTTTAAACCAATACCTTCGGCAATGTGGTTAATTGCCTCTACCATTACTTTTGAAGCTTTATTATCATTATTCAACTCGCGAATAAACGAACCATCAATTTTTAAGTAGTCTACAGGTAAATTTTGCAAATAAGTCAAAGAAGACATTCCTTTGCCAAAATCATCCAAAGCAAAGCTACAGCCAAGCTGTTTGAGAGAATTGATAAACTTTACGGCTTGAGCAAGGTCTTGGACAGCAATAGTTTCGGTAATCTCAAAACAGAATATATAGGCAGGAAAAGGAGACTGAATCAGTTTTTGGCGCAAAAATTGTCTAAAAGATTTGCTGTTGAGTGACGCGCCTGAAAGATTAACCGAAAAGCGATAGTTATTCCAACATAAGTTATTGGGCAAGCTTTGGTTTTCTAGAGGACATTGATGAGCAAGCTGATCGAACAAGGTGTTGACCACCCAGGTATCAATATCAGTCATCAGAAAATTGCGCTCTGCTATAGCTAGAAATACGTGGGGAAGAATTACCTGTTCTTCATCAGTAAGACGCAGCAGAATTTCAAAGTGTTTTGTAGAGTCATTGGAATCCAATGGGGTAATAGATTGAGCGTAAAGACTAAATAAATTGTTTTTTAGAGCTTTGCGAATACGTTTGACACGCTGAATTTTGAATTCTTGAATT
>ERZ1740059.1930-NODE-1930-length-10338-cov-4.328795_pt1 | contig 10338 bp, 6 predicted proteins | sample MGYA00581744_ERZ1740059 | MGnify/ENA primary metagenome ERZ1740059 (study PRJEB43018, sample SAMN04849738) | marine metagenome | isolation source: floating plastic debris | place: Pacific Ocean | collected 2008-08-28 | study: EMG produced TPA metagenomics... | reverse complement strand
GGGTGCGTACACCGTCATCGGCTGCGACTACCAGGACTTCAATGTCGGTTACCCTCGTACCACGAGCCCTCATGGCTGTAAATGCCTCGTGACCAGGTGTATCTTTAAACACTACCTGACGATCATTTCCATCATGCTCAACATCGACGTGATAAGCACCAATGTGCTGGGTGATGCCTCCTGCTTCGCCACTGGCAACCTTAGCTTTCCGAATAGCATCGAGCAGGGATGTCTTACCGTGGTCAACGTGACCCATGATCGTAACAACTGGAGGTCGCTGTTTCAGATTCTCTAGGTCAGCATCGTCAAGCATTTCAGTGGTTTTCTTGGCTTCAGACTCGGCTTCAGCGGTTTCCACTTCAATTTCAAAGGCTTCAGCAACCATCTTGGCGGTGGGAATATCCAAGGTTTGGTTGATGTTGGTAGCAATACCCTTAAAGAATAAGAATTTGATGACTTCAGTCTCAGGTTCCTTAATCTCTTGAGCGAGTTCGTGTACGGTTAGGCCATTTGTGAGTGTGATTAGTTCTGGCTTTTCCTCTACTACCTCGACTTTGCGATCGCGGCGGTTATTACTGCGCGATGAACCCCCACCCCTACTTGGCATTGATCGGCTCTTGACAGCCACAGGTTTAGACTGAGTGGGGTGGGATTTTGGTTTCGGAGGCCGCATAAGTGAAATACTCATGGGTGTCGCCGAGCTATCACCAGCAATACCTGCCTCTAGATCATCAATATCATCATCATCGTCTAAGCGCTGAGCACGACGCTTCTTCGTAGCATTCTTGCTTGCCCGCTGCCGCATCTCCTCTTCTTCACTTTCACCCCGAGGCTTACCTCGTTTGGGTGGACGAGCAGGTGCTGATGGACGTCGAACATCAGGACGTCGGGGTGCACCCACCAAGACGGGTGTTTCAGTCCCACTATCGTCTGTATCTGGTTCATCTCTATCTGAATCATCCTTGGCCGGACTAGCAGGTTTTGGCCGACGTATCTCAATGACAGGCTTTGGCTTTAAACTAGGCTTGTCTTTTAGCAGTGTCGGTTTTGCCCTAACTTCTCCGGTACTACTGACCTCTGTAACAGGAATCAATCTACTTTCTGAATCATCTCCTCCACGCCTGGGAGCTTTGGGCCGTGGCGTTTGAGCGCGAGATGGAGGAGATACGAGTTTTGGCTGAATAAGCTGCGGCTTGGACGTCCCTGAACTTTGGGGAGACTGACTTTCACTGCCGTTACTTTTTGAGGGACCGCTGCCACCACTAACCGGTCTTGGAACAGGTTTTTGAGGAGGCTTAATCGATGGCTTTGAGCGACTGGGGCGACTGGGTGGTTGCCTTAGACTATCTACACTACTGTTCGAAGCCGACTGAGATGTATCGCCTACAGTAGGTGATTTTGGAGCAGAAGCTTGCCTCTCTGGAGGACGAGGCTCTGGTGCTTGATGGCGTCGAATTTCTAAAATCTGCTGCTTTCTTACAGGCCGATTTGGTGCTTTGGGCTTTGCCAGAGTAGGCTTTTGTTTTGGTTTTGGAGTCGGTTTTTGCAATGAGCGCTTAGGTGCTCCTGCTGCAGCCGCGCGTATCCGCTCCGCATCCGATTCTGTAATAGTACTACTGTGGCTTTTTACTGATATTTCCAAACGTTCACAGATGGCCAGAATATCTTTATTGTCTAAATCTAACTCCCGAGATAACTCATATATCCTGACTTTGCCATTGTTCATCCAAATATTCCTCGCAAATTTTCAAACAAAGGTGTCACATAGACTTACTGCCCTTATCGAAACGACATGACATTTTACCCTTGGGCACTTGGGTAGTATCTAATTCTATCGATTGTTGACCATAATGTGGCCACTATAAGTATCGATAAAAATGGATATTTACACCATCCTCGTTCAATAACACTCTGACAGGATAAGTGGTCTCCGATCCGGAACGCCACATGTCTTGGTTCTTTATTTTACCACCAGCCTCAAAACTTATTCTAAGGGTGAAAATTGTACCAAAGCTACAACTATTAAGATGTTTGTGGGAATATACCCTCCGTTACTGAATCTGTTGCCGTAGTTGTTGGTAAATTTCATCGGGAATCGTCGCTTTTAGAGATCGTCCAAGGCGATTTTTTTTATGGGCTGAGTTGAAACAGGCCATTTGCGGGCAGAGATAAGCTGAGCGCCCCATTCCGTCCCCCACCTGAACTATCCCTGTGGGGGATATACGAACAACCCTAAGTAATTGCTCTCGATGGGCTACCTTACGGCAACTTACACAGCGGCGATAATTTGGTTGCACGAGCGCTTATTCCTCCTCATAGACAGGCTCCTCATCGGAGGTAGATGCCTGTGTTTGCTCATAAGTAGCCGATTCCGACTCTTCTTCACCGATGCTTTCAGCTACTGGCGTAGACTCAGAGACTTCCTGAACATCATTTTGATCATTTTCCACAGCTGCCGCGGCTTCCTCAGCCGCTTTCTGGGCAGCTGCGGCTAGATTTGCCGCTTTAATGGCTTCCATTTGAGCGGCTAGAGCCGCTGCGGCTTCCTCTTCTTGCTGACGTTTAGCCTCAAGTTGAGCATGTATTTTTGCATCTTCAGCATCATAGTCATACTTGGCTGAGTCCTTGATGTCGATTTTCCATCCAGTTAAGCGTGCGGCAAGCCTTACATTTTGGCCTTCCTTCCCGATTGCTAAGCTCAATTGATCTTCAGGGACAAGTACATGAGCTTGGCGATCTTCGGGATTCATCAACCGAACTTCGTCAACTCGCTCGTGACTCCACCCATAGGCGATATAGGTGGCCGGATCTGGAGACCAACGAATAACGTCTATCTTTTCCCCTCTCAGTTCGTTGACAACAACCTGGATACGAGATCCCCGGGCACCAATGCAGGCACCCACAGGATCAACGTCACGTTCGAGGGTATCAACCGCAATTTTGGTTCTGGGACCGACTGAACGAGATGGAGGATTAGCTTCCCGAGCCACCGCGACGATGCGCACCACCTCGTCCTCAATTTCAGGTACCTCGTTAGAAAATAGCTCAACTACTAGGCTGGCATCTGCTCGGGAAACTAGTAGTTGTGGACCACGATGAGAGCCCTCTGAAACTTTTTTGAGGGCTACGCGAAATGTAGCATTGGCTCGATAGTTATCGTTTGGCAGCTGATCTCGTTTGAGTAATTCTGCCTCGACATCTGGCTGACCTACGCCACTGCTGACGGCCATGATTACAGACTGACGCTCAAACCGCAGGACTCTAGCTTGCAGAATAGTTCCTTCTAGATCCTGAAACTCTTCTTGAATTAACCGGCGCTGCTGATCGCGTAGTTTTTGGGCATGGACCTGTTTAGTCTGAATTGCGGCCATACGACCAAAATCTCGCTGTTCTGGGGTCACATCCAGCACGACTTCATCGCCTACCTGAGCCTCGGGCGCAACTTCAACCACCTCAGCCAGGGAAATCTGGTGGTCAGGATTCTCTACTGCTTCAACGATCATTTTGCTGGATAAGACCCTAAAGCCTTCTTCTTCGGGATCTAATTCCACGGCAAAATTGTCAAAGTAATCTTCTTCGAACTGAGCACTATCCATGCGACGGGTTCGACGATAGCGCTCATAACCTTTCAGTAGTGCTTCCCTTAGTGCTTGCTCTACGGCGGAACGCGGTAGATTACGCTCTCGGCTAATGCCTTCAATCATTTCTTGTAGGCTGGGCAGACTGACCATTGACATGGGCTCTCTCCTCCTTAAATAAACGGGCGTTCGGGGTAAATAAGAGATTAGGAATGATGCTGATTTTTGACCCTAATATCTGGGCGAATTCTTTTAACTGTAGAAGTAGGGTAGCTAGTGGATGTAATAGTTAATGGATGTCATAAATGCTGGCTAGACCTCACCTTGATTGCTCAGCTGTACCACTTCGACCAACTCAGTGGGAATAGCCACGCGACGACCTCGTTGACTAATAGCGAGTTTGTTTGGTGTGCGTTCTAGCAGTGTACCTATCCATACTTTTTTATTTTTATGTGGAGTATGGAGCGTGACTTCGATGGCAAACCCTTTAAAGACAATAAAATCGCGCTCGGTTTTCAATTGATTTGAGACCCCAGGGCTTGAAATTTCTAGAACGTAAGCATCAGGGAGGATATTAGAGTCCTCTAATCTTTCTCCCAGGGCAATGCTCATACGTTCACAGTCGTCTAGGCTGGTATCAGCCAGAACGAGGTTACGGACGTCAACACGTAAAACCGGTGGACTGTGGTTTGTTTGGAAAACAGCAGTTACTACCGCTAACCCCAAGTCAGTGGCAATGGGAGTTGCTATTTCAAGTACCTGTGGGATAACAGGATGGGTCATGGACACACAATACACGCAATAAATTAACCAAAATAAAAAGTGGGCCTTGAGGTCCCACTTCTTACAAAATTATTCTTGAACTGGGGCGATAAATGTCTATAGGGAGTTAGGCATACAAAGGGTATGTATACCTATAGACTTTTACTGCGTTACACAGTCTAGCGTGTTTTTCTTTGCTTTGATTCAATGCCTGTAGCTTGAAACAACTCGGCGACGGTGGTGCAGTAGTTGTCTATGCCGAAGCTGATAGGGGTCAGGGGGTTTTGATAAGTAAAGTGACGATACGTTAAACAAAAGCGATCCCAGTCTTCCATGCGGACCTTGAAAAGCTTAATAAAAAAGTCAATAAGTCTCTGGGATAGGGGGATACGAAAGTAAATCGATCGTCCAAGATAGTCGCTGACAGCCGCCACAGCTTCATCCACGCTTAGCGCTGGATTCCCCAGTACGAGTTCTCTACATTCCCCTGACTGAGGGATATGATCGATTAAATGCGTAACGATTGTGGCGACATCTTGCGCATGGATAAAGTGCAGCGTCCCATCTGCACTAAAAAAACGAATTAGGTCAATCCACCGAGTAACTTCAGTTAAGCAACTGGAAATATGAGAGTAGGGATTGTATGTATCACCCCCAAAAACCAGTGTAGGAAAAAGGGTGGTGATTTTTGGATATATGGCCAACTCCTTGAGCTTTTGGTGGCACTGATATTTGCTACGAATGTAGTCAAAAGAGACTTGACCGGCTTCTTTAAGGGGATGATTCTGACGGTCTAAAATGCTAGCTGTCGAAAAGTAGAGCACCTGTCGAATTCGATCCGGATCTAACAGTGCCATTAGCTCTAAGTTTGCGGTGACATTGATGTCGTAGATGGCGGGTGCACCTCCCCAAGATGTAGCAATGAGGATAGCGCTATCAATTGTGCTGAGTAGATCGGAAAATTTAGCAATTTCTCGAATATCGCCCTGCAGGATGTGTACCCTTGGCTGATGAACGATCTCTAGCTGTAGCTTGTCTGGATCGCGCAGCAGTAAAAATAGGTCGTGGTTGCTATTGTTGATTAAACTCTCAAGTACATAGTGGCCGATACATCCGCTAGCACCGGTAATAAAAATTCTCTGCGGCGACGGTTGTATGGATTGTGCCAGTTGAGTCACGGTTTAATCGGGCGCGATAGATATTTAAGTATCTATACTATTACTTTGCGTAACAGTTATGACAGCTGGTGTGATGCCTTGCTGAGTGCCTAAGCGTAAAGGTGCATCGTGCAGATCAGCCCGCAAGATGCCCCTTTACGCTTAGATATGTGAGGTTTCAGCCTCAGGCAGGTACCACTAGTAAGCTTTCAAGTTGTTTGGCAGTCTCGAAGAAGTGTGCTGCATTTTCTTCGGGCGTACCAGGCAAAATGCCGTGGCCTAAGTTTAAAATATGTCCGCCACGACCAGCTTTACGGACCGTATCAAGGATGCGATCGCGAATAAAGTCTTTTGACCCAAACAAGACACCAGGGTCAACATTTCCCTGTACTTTCATGTTAGGCCCTAAACGACGACGAGCATCGGCCATATCAACGGTCCAGTCGACGCTAATAATATCCACGCCAGACTCTCCCATGATTTCCAAGACGCCAGCGCTACCGCTAATGTAAAGGATTAAGGGCGTATCGGGGTGTGTCTCTTTGACCTGGCGCACTACTTGTTGTTGATAGGGGAGTGCAAAGGTTCGATAGTCTTCAGGGCTGAGTTGACCGGCCCAAGAATCAAATAGCTGGACTATTTGAGCACCGCAGTCGATTTGATAGCGCACATAGGTAGCAATACCGTCTGCTAAATGGCTCAAAAGTTGATGCAGCATCTTAGGCTCAGAGAATGCCATACCCTTGATGACAGAGTAGTTCTTAGAGCTTTTACCTTCTACGGCATAGGCTGCCAAAGTCCATGGAGATCCGACAAAACCCAGTACGGTAGATGCGTTGCCAACTTCTTGGCGTAGGGTGGTCAAAATCTGACGAATAAACGGTAAGTCTTGTTCAGGATTGAGTGGGCGCAGGGCATCAATTTGAGCTTGGGTACGAATGGCTGGCTCAATAATGGGCCCCTTACTCTCCACAATGTCAAAGGGAATGCCCATCCCTGGTAAGGGAGTCAAAATATCTGAAAACATGATGACGCCATCGGGGCGAAAGGCGCGCCAGGGCTGTAGTGAAATCTCAATTGCGAGCTCTGGATTCTCAGATCGTTCGCGGAAGGATGGATATTTTTCCCGTAAATCGCGATATATCTTCATGTATCGACCCGCCTGACGCATCATCCACACCGGGGGACGATCCAAGATTTCGCCCTTGGCGGCTCTCAACAGGTAGGGCGTTTGCTCGGTTTGGGTCATGGAAATCTCACCACAGACTAAAAAGGCTTTCAATTCGCATTAGGCATTAGCTAGCTTATCATTGCGAATTGCCCTCAATACCTAGGGACGTCTGGCTCGCATAGGTTTTGGCTAGTGAACTGATGATTTTGATGCGGCCGTCACAGCGTAAACTTAAAGGCAGATAACGAATTGTGGCCTCATGTGTCACTTTATTCAGACCTATTCATGCAGAATGTGAACTTTTTTAAAAAGCAAGGAGGGCGATGGTTTTCACAGCGCACCACGCACTACTTAAAAACAGGAGGCTCCAAGGCAGGCAAATCAGATTTGGAAATTGCGTATATCGATGCGGGCGCAGATGAGGTTAAACAGCTGTGTCAGGAGGCGAACTGTTCGGCTGCAGATGCCATAGGTGGTTTGCGCATTGTTCAGCAAAGTACGATTTTAGGTGGCCAGACAAAGCAACAAACGGTATTGCTGGTTGCGATCGCGACCGATGAGTACCGTGGCAAATTATTAACCAAACCTGATGGTAAAGCGTTATCTCAGCTCAGTCAGTATCAATTTGAAAATGATGTACTGACCATTTCTACAGAAGCTGCCAATGGAATACGTGCTGAAGAGCGATGGTGGTTTATCACCGATAAGTTGCGAATGCGTACCCACGTTTTGAGTAACGATGAGGGCCAAATGATGGCATCTTTTTGCTCAGAAATTCGTTTGGGAGATGTCAAAGCCTAGTTGGAGACTTGCGGCGAAGCTGAGGACGGAATACTTGAATCGGCGAAGATGTGTTTTGGGTGACATACCGCGAAGCATACCTTGTTTTCTCATCCCCAAGGCTTTGCCCTCTATGGGTTCTATCTGAAGCGTTGATAGGACCTCCATAGGGCGGGTTGGCTTGATAAACCTCCACCAGAGTATCCTTAGCGTCTACTGGAAATGCCTCTATGGAAGATAGACGAGCCGAGATGAGTTGCCCAGGTTCTCCATGGTCTATGGAAAGATGGGGTATTTTGCCTCCGCTTGCGAGCGAAGCTGACTTAGTGGCTGCCAAACGTCCATTACCACCATTAGTCAGCTCGCCTATCGGTCTATTGGGAGCTGACAACTTGGGAGCTGACAACATAGATGTCGACAGATGTATCGGAGTGCCAAGTTGGGCGGCAATAACTTGCTCAAAGCCAGATGTAAAATGCCGAACTGGCTGCCCTCTGCGTTGCCATAGGTCAAGAATATGCTGAACCGAGATAATCTTATACCGCCCTTGATAAACGGCCTCAATGATGGCATCTCGAATCCAAGCAGCTCGGTACTGATTCAGCCAATATAAAACCTGACTTTCGGGACCATAGGCCTCTAAGTCTAGGCTAAAGGACTTAATGAGAGTAATGGCCTGCTGTGCTTCTCGTTCTAGTTCTGATGCCATCATAATCAATTACCGTTAGCCCACACTATCAGCTACTAGTTAATTCACCGTTTGAGTGACTATTTCCTAATACCTACGGGATAGAGTATCTACAGTTTTAGTCAACCCTCTTTAGTTATTGACTGTAACGCCATATCTAAAGTCTTGATGCTAGCTTTAATCTTTGTTTAGCTGAGGGCAGGTCGCTATCAGACGCTGTCCAGGATTATGTAGGGGGATCTAACGGGGTTCAACAATGCCACTATCAACCTGGCGAATACTACGTTCATCAAAGGGGCTGCCGCTGCCAATCCAGTTAAAGTCGCTTAGCCTAAACCCAATAGAGCCCGTTTCTCGAGTCGGGCTATAGCGAACCACTAAACCATAGGTGCGCCGACTATATTCAAGAATAATGTCGGTGTTGATGCGTTCTCCAGTATTGATATTGATAGATGTTTGAAACCCCAGCAAAATAGGTCCAAAAATCTGCTGAAGTACGCCAAAACTAACAACGCGTCGGTCTACATTTCGATCAAACAAGAAGGGAGAGCTATCGCTTGAGAGGATATCTTGGGCATAGCCAAGATTGAACCGTGTGTAGTCAAAAAAATTCCTTGATAGATGACCGACTTGACCATCTATGCGCACGTCTGCTGACAGTTCTTCTTGAAAGTCACCGCTGGTATAGTAAGAGCCAACGCCCAGTAAGTTGACGCTGAGGTTCAAAAAAGGAACGATCGGAGCTGGTGTGTAGCGTAACCCTTCGGTTTGGGTGGCTGGTAAAGGTTTGCCACGCCATAGATTAAACCTTTTTCTTAAGCGGGCGCTGGCTTGTGTTCGGCCTAGTGTAATTAAATCCTCGTCTCCTCCTCGTCGCCGCCGCCCGAGCAGATCGGTTCGATCCGTTCTAGCGGTTACCAACTGTGCTCCAGCTTGATAGGTCAAAATCAGACCGCGACCATCTAAGTTAATCGGTGGGGATAACAGCACTGCGCCAAGACTAGAGCGAACCGTTTGAAAGCCAAGGCTGCCATTAAAGAGCCGGTCTCGGTAGCTATATTCAGTTGATAAAAGATGGTTGCCGATGAGATAGCGGTTACGGATGCTGCCCCGGACGTTATCTTCAAACTGATTCAAATCTAAACTGGTGACCTCGGCCCGAGCTGAGATATTAGAGCGTGGGCTCAAACGAGTATTAAAGTCAAATTCAAATCCAAAGGCTTCTGAATCAGTTAAGCCCTGATTGGAAGCCCGTTCTAAAAAGTACTGAGGTGTAATACTCAGGCTGGTTGACTCGTTTTGGACCAGAGGAATCTCACTTTCAAGAAATAAACCGCCGCGATCGCGCGAGTCGCTACCGATACCAATTAAAAAAGGATTGATTTGGTTGGAATCACTAGCTTCACGATTGAGGACATACCGCGACCTAAAAAGTGGCAGTGACAACCCTTGATCAAATACTAAGCGAGGCTTTTCGGTCGTTAACAAATCAGCTGTGGGTGATAAGCTCACCAATGTTATGCGGTCGGTACGAAACTCCAACTCAGGTGGAGAGAACGGATCGTTGGTTAAGCGCACCTCTTCTGCAACCCAAGTTTCGGCGTCAAAATTAACCCGAGCAGCCTCAAACCGCAGCCGTCGAAGCCCACCCTCACCTTCTGGCAAGGAACCCGGTGTATTGCCGCTAATCCGAGAACTTATCTCAAATCCACCTGCTCTCCTAACATTTGTCACATCCTGATCTGGGTTAAGTGGGTCAAATACGGTTCGGCTGGTTAGTGGTTCTTCGAGAGGCGAGGCAAAGTCATCTTCAAGCTGCGGTAAAAATAGTTCTCCCCGAGTTTCAAAAATCGTACCCGCTTCCTGTAGCAGGTTATACTCGGCTCGCTCGCCTCGAACCTCCTGTTCACCACGTGTTAGAACGACATTGCCCTCAGCCAGCACATAACGGTTGACCAGGTTGATCCACATTTCATCAGCCAACAGCAAGGCGTTATTGAGCTTAAATACAACGTTGCCTCGGGCAATCACCACTTGCCGTGTCGAGTCAAAGATTTGAGTATCTGCTGTAATTTCTAGTGTGGAAGGATCCAACGGTGCAGACACGGGGGTAGGCAGAATATCTGTAGATTCTGATGGGTCAGTGTTTTCTGTGTCTGGTATGGTAAAATCTACGTCAGACTCTGGCCCGTTGATGGTGTC